>Ga0134121_10005002_pt1 | contig 10808 bp, 4 predicted proteins | sample KB301_FD_96463 | JGI IMG/M metagenome (GOLD analysis project Ga0134121, IMG submission 96463) | Terrestrial soil microbial communities without Nitrogen fertilizer from Kellogg Biological Station, Michigan, USA - KB3-0-1 | ecosystem: Environmental > Terrestrial > Soil > Unclassified ...
GCCGGCACTTCCGCCGGCTCGCGGTCCCGTTCTCGGGTCTCGCTGCCCGCGGCGCCCTGGAGCCTGCGGGGAGGCGGGCGCGCGCCTTCCTCGAGCTGCTCCGCCGCGGCGAGGAAGTTCCGGCCGACCGCTGGCTCGACACGGTTGCCTCCCTGGCGCTACCGGGCCGGCGGCGGTCCATGGCCGGCCTGCTCGTCGACCTCCGCCTGGCGTTCTACTCTCTCGGCGCCGGCCGGCTGCGCGATGTGGCCGAGCTCGATCCCGAGGCGTTCCTGCACAACGGCTCCTACGCCCTGCCGATCCGCCAGGGGTTGCGCACGGCTGCCAACGAGGAGGGGCAGGAAGCGGAGGAGGGCGAGACCTACGCCGCCCGGCGCCGGGTCGACGGCGGGCAGATCCGCGCGGCCGTGCGCACCGCGGGCCGGGTGCGCGAGCGTCTGACCGGCTGGCCCGAGGAGGCTCCGGCCGCGGAGCACTTCCATCTCCTGCGGGCTCTCCTGGTAGTCGATCTGGGCTGGGATCTGGAGGCGGCGGACACCGGGGGCGTCCTCACCGCCCTGGCTGAGCTGGAGCGCGAGGTACCGGCCGACTTTCCCCTGACCCGCGACGAGCTGCGCCCGCTGGTGGTCCGGGCGTGCGGCGAGGTCGGCGTCGCGCCTCTGGGCGGACAGGGAGGCGGTGTGCAGGTGCTCTCGGTCACCGAGGCCCGCGGCCGCACCTTCGACTACCTGTTCGTGATCGGCCTGAACCGTGACGTCTTCCCCCGCGGCATCCGGGAAGACCCTCTGCTGCCGGACGACCTGCGCCAGGTGTTGCGGCGCGTGCTGCCCGACGTCCCGATCAAGCGCGCCGGCTTCGACGAGGAGCGTTACCTCTTCGCCTGGCTCCTCTCGGCGAGCCCGTCGATCACCCTCTCCTGGCAGGTGGCGGACGAGGATGGCAAGCCGCGTTCCCCCTCGCCGCTCCTGCGCGGCCCGCGCGAGCCCCGGCGGGCGCCGGCGCTCTGGACGCCGGGCGCGGACCGGCTCCGCCCGGCCGACGAGCACGCGGTGATCTCCGCTCTCCACGCGCCGCGGCAGCAGTTCGGCCGGGTGCTCGCCGTGGCCCTGGGCGAGGCGCGGACGGAGCTCCTGCCGGACGGTCTCGCTCTCGATCCGTCCACTCTCGCCGCGGTCCGGGTCGCCGTGCTCGACGAGATGGACCCGGACCTGCGGCTGCCCGAGGGGCGGGCCGTGCGTTCGCGGCTCGGTCCCTATTTCGGTTTCATCGGTCCTCCAGCGGTGCGCATGGACCTCCACGTCACTCACCTGGAGAAGCTGGCCGGCTGTCCCTGGCAACTCTTCCTCGGCCGCGTGCTCCGGCTCGAGCCGACGCCCGACCCCCTCGCCGCTCTGCCGGGAGCCGATCCCCTCCTCCTGGGCAACACCGTGCACAAGGTGCTGGAACGGATCGTCCGCGAGGGAGCCCCGGGCGCGGTCGACTGGCCGGCTCCCGACCGCTTCGAGCAGATCCTCCTGGAGGAATCGGCGCAGCTGCTCGCCCAGGAGGGGATCGTCCTGCCGGGCCTCGCCCGTGCCCTCGCCGAAAGGGCGCGCCCGCTCCTCGCGGTGGCGCGGGAGATCGACTGGCCGGACGGCACGGCCGTCCCGGTGCTCCACGCCGAGTACGAGGACGTGGTCGAGGTCGCTGATGCCGAGGGACGCCCGCGGAAGCTCTGCCTCCGCGCCGACCGGATCGACGGCCTGCCGGAGGGGCTCCGCTTCACCGACTACAAGACCGGACGGCCGCTCTCCACGGCGCGCCGGCCGGAGAACCGCCGCCGCCATTTCCTGGAGCGCCTGCGGCAGGGGACTCTCCTCCAGGCCGCCGCCTATCTCCGCGCGGGGCACGGGGAGAGGGCGGAGGGCCGCTACCTTTATCTGAAGCCGGACCTGGACGACCCGGCGGTCCGTGAGCACGCGGTGACCACCGACGACCGCGAGGCCGCGGAGGCGTTCGCCCACGCGGTGAGCGCGACCCTGGCGGCTTGGGACGCGGGTACCTTCTTCCCCCGTCTCGTGGATACCGCCGGCCGCAACGAGCCGGTGCGCTGCTCGTACTGCGCGGTGGCCGAGGCCTGCCTGCGTGGCGATTCTGGGTCGCGCCTGCGCCTCTTCGAGTGGACCGGGAAGGCGGAGCCCCTCGATCCGGCGCACACAGCGCTCCTCCGCGTCTGGCGGCTGGCTGCGAAGCAGGAGCGCGAGGATGCGGAGACCGCGAACGGGGAGGAGGCTCCATGACCGGGCGGCTGGTCGTCGGCCGCTTCGGCATGCCGAGCGAGGGAACCCTGCGCACCGCCGACCGCAGTGCCCGGCGGGAGGCGCAGCGACGCTTCGACAGGCCGCTCATCCTCCAGGCCGGCGCCGGCACCGGCAAGACCACGACCCTGGTGGCGCGCCTCCTCGCCTGGAGCCTCGGCGCGGGCTGGGAGCTGGCTCTCGCGAGACGCGCCGCGCGGCCCGCAGCCCGGCCGTCGCTCCGGCCGGAGGGTGAGGGGAGCCCGGAGCGGATCGCCGCCGACGTGCTGCGCGGAGTCGTCGCCATTACCTTTACGGAAGCCGCCGCGGCTGAGATGGCCGGCCGGACCGCCCGCGAGCTGGATGCCCTGGCGCGCGGCGAGAGCCGGCCCGACTGGCTCGATCCGGAGGTCCTGCCGTCCGAGGCCGAGACCTTCGCCCGCGCCCGCGCCCTCCTCGGCGCGCTCGATCATCTGCAGGTCCGCACCATCCACGCGTTCTGTCTCGGGCTCCTCGCCGACCATCCGCTGGAAGCCGGCGTGCACCCGCGTCTGACCGTCGACGCCGAAGGCCGCCTGCTGGAGGAAGTCGTCCGCGAGACCGTGGAGGTCGCTCTCCGCGAGGGGTATGGCGAACCGGGCGATCCATATCTCATAGCGCTCGCGGTGCGCGGCTTCGGACCGCAGGAGATCGTGGAAGCGTTGACCATCCTGGCCGCGGCCGGCCTCCCGGCGCGGGTCCTGACAGAAGACCCCCTGGGTCCCGAGCCGCTCCGCGCCTTCCGCGACCGTCTCGCTGCCGCGGCTGCCGGTGTCCACGAGCTGGTGGCGCCACGGCTGCAGGGCGGCCGGGCGCCCAACGCCCGCGCCATCGAAAGTGGGCTCCGCGTCCTCCTTGACCGCCTGCGCAAAGAGCGCGAAGAGGGGGAGGTCAGCCTGTTCACGTTGAAGGTGTGGATCGACGAGGGGATGCCCGCAAAGCTGACGGACCATCTCCGGAAGTGGGTCAAGGGGCCGGCCAATGCGACCGAGACGCCCCTGTTCGAGGGGACCGATCTCAGGACGCGCGCGGACGAGCTCTCCCGGCTCCTCCGCCACTGGCAGCGCATCGATCCCGAGCTGCTCGACGCGGGCCGCCGGGCGCTCGGCCCGCTCCTCGCCGCGGTCGAGCGCGAGCTGCGGTCGCGGGGCATCGCCACCTTCGACGCCCTGCTGACCGGCGCCGAGTCGCTCCTCGCCCGCCATCCCGAGGTGCGCGCCCGCGTCCGCCGGCAGATCGACCAGCTCCTGGTCGACGAGTTCCAGGACACCGATCGGGTGCAGTGCGAGCTCCTCCGCTGGATCGCCCTGGACGGCCCGCGCGACGAGCGCCCCGGCCTCTTCCTGGTCGGCGACCCCAAGCAGTCGATCTACGGCTGGCGCAGCGCCGACCTGCGCGCCTACGACGGCTTCGTGGAGCTGGCGCGGCGGCACGGCGGCGACGTCGAGCGGCTGATCGAGAACTTCCGTTCCGTGCCGGCGATCCTGTCCGAGGTGGCGCGGGTGATCGCGCCCGTGATGCGCGAGGCGCCGGGCCTCCAACCCCCGTTCGAGCCGCTCCTCGCCTGCGACCGGCGGCGCGACGATCCCGGGTTCGCCCGGGCCGGCCGCGCCCCGGTGGAGCACTGGGTCTCCTGGAAGCGGGCAGACGGCAAGACCTCCGCGGTAGAGGCGGCGGAGCTGGAGGCGGCGGCCCTCGCCGCGGACGTGCGCTCGCTCCACGACCGCGAGGGAGTCGCCTGGCGGGAGGTCGCGGTCCTCCTGCGCGGCACCGGCGACCTGAACGTCTACCTGGAGGCGCTCCGGCGGTCGCGCATCCCGTTCGCCGTGGGACGCGACAAGGAGTACTACCGCCGCCGCGAGATCATCGAGGCCGCGGCTCTGGTGCGCGCCGTGCTCGATCCCGGAGACCATCTCGCCCTGCTCACCGTCCTCCGCTCGCTCCTGGTCGGTGTGCCGGACGCGGCGCTGATCCCGCTCTGGCGGAGGGGGTTCCCCGGCCTGGTCACCGATCTGGCTCCAGCACGGCTGGACGAGGAGCGGATGCGAGAGCGCCTCCACGAGCTCCGCGATCTGGTGGAGGCCGCGGCCGCCGAGATTCCACAGGACATTCCAGGAATGGCGAGTCTGCGCGGCTGGGAGAAGGGCCTGCTGGCGGCGGTGGAGCACCTGGCGGTCCTGCGCCGCTCGTTCGAGAGCGAGCCGGCCGATCTGTTCGTGGAGCGCCTGCGCCGGCTGTTTCTCCCCGAGGCCCTGGAGGCGGCCCGCTATCTCGGGCCGTACCGCCTGGCCAACCTCGACCGCTTCTTCCGGCAGCTCCTCGCCGCGATCGAGGACGGCGGAGGAGATCTGACGGCGATCCTGCGCTCGCTGCGCCGGAGCATCGCCGAGGCCCGGGAGGCCGAGGAGGGGAGGCCGAAGGACGGCGCGGAGGATGCTGTCCAGGTGATGACGATCCACGGTGCCAAGGGGCTGGATTTCGGCCATGTCTACCTCGTGCAGCTCCACAAGGCGCCGGGCGGCGATGACGGCACCGGCACCGAGGTCGGCCGTCTGGAAGGAGGAGGGTTCGAGCTCCGGCTCTTCGGCGCGCCGACTCTGGGGTTCGACCGCGTCGAGGCCGAGCGCCGGGCCGTCGAGGCCGCTGAGCGGGTGCGCACTCTGTACGTGGCGATGACGAGAGCCAAGGACCGGCTGGTCCTGATGGGGATCTGGCCCGGCCCGGGAGAGGAGGGCGGGCTCCGGCCGCCCGAGCAGGCGCGCACGCATATGGATCTCCTCGCTTGGCGTCCGGACCGCCCGGCTCTGGCTGAGCTGTGGGAGAGAGACGGCGGCGCCGACGCGGCGGAAGCGCTCTGGAAGCTTCCAGCGCTCTGGGCCGGTCTCGATGGGACAGAAACCGGGGCTGCCAGCGGGGGGGATGGGGCCGCTTTGGCGGAGCCCGAGGAGATCGCCCGAGCTTCCGTCGCCCTGCGCGCCGACCGCGCCGCGGCCGAGGCCCGTCTGTCCCGTGCCTGGGGCGGCGCCGCTTCGGAAGAGGCTCACGAGCTCCTCCGCGAAGAGCTGGCCGCGCACCGTCTCGATGAAGGGGAGGATGGGGTCGCGCGCGCGCGCGTATCTAACAAGGATAGGGGGGGTGGCGGGCTCGACCGGGAGGCGGCGATGGCTCTCGGAGGCGCCGTGCACCGCGCCCTGGAGGAGTGGGACCTGGCCGCCGATCCGCGGGAGGAGCTGGCCCGGCAGCGCACCCATCTGCCGGCCTACCTGGCGCCGCTCGCCCGCGGAGAGGTGCTGGATGCGGCCCTGCCGCGGGCCGAGGAGCTGCTCGACCGCTTCGCGGGGAGCCGGCTGCTGGATCGCCTTCGGGGCCTCGCCGGCCGCATCGTGGCCCGCGAGCTTCCCGTCCTGCTCCCTCCGAGGGATGCTCCGCAGGCCCCGGTGGGCGTGGTCACCGGAGCCGTCGACCTGGTCTACCGCGATCCCGAAACCGGCCTCCTGGTGATCGCCGACTACAAGACCGACGAGGTCGAGGACCCGGAAGAGCTCGCCCGCCGCGCCGCCGTCTACGCCCCCCAGGGAGCCACCTACGTCCGCGCCCTCCAGGAAGCGCTGGATCTGCCGCAGGCGCCGCGCTTCGAGCTGTGGTTCTTGCGGGCGGACCGGGTGGTGTGAGGGGAGGGAGAGGCACCCGGCCTGAAGCGCCTGTGCTAGCCTGCCCAGCATGGACCTTATCTTCCTCGACGAGCTTCTCCGGAGAGAAGATGCGACCGTGGAATGGAAGGAGGGCGGCGACCCTCTCGCCGTCGTCGAGACACTCGTCGCCTTCGCCAATAGTTTCAGTGGATTCACCGAGGGTGGCTGGGTCCTTTGTGGGATCAGGGAGGAGAAGGATGCGCACGGGTTCCAGGTGGCGATCCGAGTGGGGCTCGACAGCAAGGCTCTGAAGGAGCTCAGGAACAAGACCTTACGATCCTGTCAGAAGCATGTCTCGCCTCCCTTGATCCCGACTGTGGAGGAGTTTCCTTGTGAAGGCGATCCTTCGCGGCGGATTCTCGCATTCTATGTCCCTGCATCAGCCCACGCTCACATGTTCGAGGTCAGGCCCGGATCCTGGTTTCACTATGTCCGATCGGACAGCCATACAGTCGAAGCCCGGGGAGATCTCCTCCGCGAGCTCCTACGACGCAAGGGAGATGTCCCGCCCCTTCTGGATCGGAGCTGTCCAGGAGCGTCGATCGAGGACATCGACCTCCTGGCGGCGGAGCAATTCTTTCGGGAAGCGAAGCTCCCGCTACCGGCCGAGGAATATCTGAAGCCGGGTGCTCGCATCGACGCGACGGCGCATCCCCTGGTCACTGAGGAGAGAGTCGCTCCCGAGGCTTCGCGGTCCGTCCCGACGTACCTGGCCCTCCTCCTTTTCGGCCGCGAGCCGACCCGCTTCCTGCCGGGTGCGTTTGCCGTCTTCTCCGTCTACGACGGGCTGTCGCGGGACGAGTCCAGAAGCCAGAGGTTCGAGGCGGCGTCTCCTCTGCCGAAGCTGATCCGCGACCTGCTCGAAAAGCTCCGCCTCTACACGGGTTTCGAGATCGACAAGACGGAAAGCGCGCTGAACCACCTGCAGAATCGCCAGCGTTACTCCGAGAAGGCGCTCCAGGAGGCGCTCGTCAACGCCTTCACCCACCGCGATTACGAATCCCCCGAGCCCACTCGGGTGACGGTATTTTCCGACCGCATCGAGATTGCCAGCCCCGGGGGTCCCTTGCCGGGAACCGATCTCGCGCGGCTGCGCCAAGGGAAGAGCCCGGTCGCATGGAGAAATCCGGCCTTGGCGAGCTTCCTTCTCCGTATGGGCCTGGCACAAAACGAAGGACAGGGCATCCCGACCATCCTGTCGGAGACGCGCGCGGTGGCTGGCAGGGACCCCGAGATCATTCCCGGCCCGACGCATTTCCTCGTCACTCTTCCGGCCTACGAGCCGACCTGGGAGGAGTCGACCTCGACCAGCAGCGAGCTCCGCGAGGGGCTGATCCTGGTCTCGATCGGTGGTGACTCGATTCGCGGTACCGTCGAGCACTCCCTGCCGCGCTTCGGTTTGGAGAAGGCCGCCATCTTGGTCGACTTCGCCTTTCCGGGCTACGTCCGCCCGGATGACTGGGAGAGGGAGGCGGTGCGCATCCGCAACAAGGTCCGCCGGTGGGTCGAGGATCCACGGTATGCGCGCCTCCACCTGTTCTATCGCGGCCCTGTCGTGCTCGCTCCCCTGCTCGGAGCATTGGTCGCACCCGCCAAGCCGTTGATCGTCTACTATTACGAGGATGGGCGCTATGAGCGCGCCTATCTTTTGGACAGGAGGTTCCTGCGGTCGAAGAGCTGAGAGAAGGTTTCCAGGGTGGCTTGAAAAGGCCCTCCGTCGCGCGAGCGGCGGATGCAAATCGGGTGAATTGCCGGAAACTCCGGGGACGGACAACCGGCAGCCAAGGCCGGCATGGAGGACCTGAGGTCCGAGGGGCCGGCAAGGTTCAGAGACTAGGATCCGAGCGAAAGCGGTAATGATCCCACGAGCGCCCGACATCTCCCAGGAGATGATGAGATAGTCCGTTCTACCGGATGATCCGAAGGTCCTGAAACGGTAGAGGCCGGGGATAAAGAGCCCCGGCGGTAACAAGCCAACGGCTAAAGGATCCTGGAGCCGGATCAGCTCAGGAGACGCTCCTACTCTCTCTACCATCCCGGGGTTCGATGCTGCCGACGGGGTGGACGGGGCCGGGCTGGACGAGCCCGAGGAGATCGCCCGCGCCCCCGGTGACCCGCAGTTGGGGAACCGTCGCCCCACGAGGGATGATCGCGCGCCGCTACGTCGGGTTCACGGTCACGTCCACTCGTGACGTCTCATCACAGCACTCAGGGAGCGCTCCACAGGAAAAGGTGATCTCCCAGTTCTGGCCACCAGTGAGATCGCGGACCGTGTCTTCCCCGAAGCCGATCCTCACCGACCATGGCTCGCCAGCCGCGTCAGGCGAATCGAGAGTTGCATTGCCCGGTGGGGGGAAAAGCGAGACCTCGCCAGTCAAATCCACCCCGCCGTAATGCACGTTCAGGCTGTTGGGAGGTCCCTCGCCATTCGGAACGTCCAGGCGTATCGCGGTGGCAGGAACGATGTCTCTACTCGAACCTGGATCGGTCGCCTCGAAGATGCAGTCCCGGGGATCCGAGTCCATCGCCGAGAAGACCATCGCAAAGCCCTGCGGCTCGCCAGACCCGCCCTTCGTGTTAATGGACCCACAGCCCAGCGTCCCTGCGACCAGCGCTGCTCCCAGCCACACTGTGTGCCGGTAGATTCGCATCGGTTCCTCCCACGATGAAGTGAGGACTGCGTTTGCCTGGAATTCTACCTCAGCTGATGAAGCCCACGAGCTCCTCCGCGCGCACCGTCTCGAAAGTATATACTCCAGTTTATGAAGTCACTCCTTGTCGAGGTGGACGATGAGCTGGCGAGCCGCTTGGAGCGGATTGCTCCAGCTCGCTCTCGCCGGCGGTCCGAGTTCGTTCGAGCGGCGCGTCTTCCTGACAGCCCCGATGCAGCGTGGAAATCTCGAAAAGTCGCCGTAGATCCCGGGACGGCGCCATAGATCTGGAAAAGTCGCCTCATATCCAGAGAAGTCGACCCAGATCCGCAGACGGCGCCGTGGATCTGGAGAAGTCGCCCCACATCCAGAGAAGTCGCGGCGCATCCGCGGACGGCGTCGTACATCCGGAGAAGTCGCCCTAGATCCCGGGACGGCGCGGCGTTGTCCCGGGATGTACGGCGACTTCTAGAGACTACGGTTCGCAACCGGTGGCGCGTAGGCCACGATGGCAGCTCAGCTGATGAAGAACGCCTCCGACGAGTGCTGCGACCACTCGGCGGAATCGTCCGCCCGGGGCGGCGGTGCCTCGCGGCGGCCCTTGGGTGGTTTGGGCTTCTTGAGCAGCTTGGGCGGTTTGACCAGCTTCGGGGGCACCGTCGGGCCGCCGTTCGCCGCCTCGTCGGTGAAGAAGACACAGCCGCCTGCGTGGTCGCGGATCCAGCCGGTGCGCAACGTCCCCAGGTGGCGTCCCGAGTAGGAGTAGACGGAGCCGTCGTAGAGATAGCCCACGGGATACCCGGAGTACAGGAAGATGTGGACGTCGTCTTCGGTGTAGGCGACCGGCTTGCCCGAGCGATCGTGGAAGGTCATGGGCATGGGAGCCTCCTCCGTGCCGGAGAGTGGCTGCGAGCTGACTCGGCGATCTTCTCTATTGTGGCAGATTCTTCGCGTCCAGGACCGTTCCGCTCCAGCGTTCCCGCGCCAGATCGTCGACCGCCACGGCCAGCCGGCGGGCGCCGGGCGGCATGGGGATCGTCAGGGTATGGCTCCAACTCTGGCCGCGCTCGATGCCGGGGGCCATTTCGTGGTGGACCGCGGGCTCTCCCTCGTCCGCGAAGGCCCAGGAGATGCGGACGGGGCCGGGCGCGACTGGAGCGGAGTCCTCGGACGGTGCCACCGCGAGGTGGAGGACGAGCTGCTCTCCGGAGGTGCTCCGCTCGATCCGCAGCGGGAGAGAGCCTTCCGGACGGCCGGCCGCGCTGAGCAGGAGGGCGCGGACCCGCGCCGACGCCGCCTCCTCCGGAGTGGAGGAGCGCAGCCAGGTCCGGGTGCGCAGGACTGTCCCGTTGCGCAGCCGCACCTCGATCGGCCGCGCCTTTCCGAGGTTGGGCTCCGGCGCCTGGAACCACAGCTGCCAGCGCGCGGCGAGGTTGTCCAGCAGCGGATCGAGGAGCGCCTCCAGCCCCACCAGCTTGCCGGCCGTGGGGGCCACCAGCGCGCGCAGCGGCGCGAGGTCCGGCTCGAGTTGGAGCGCCACCGCGGCTTCCCAGCGGAACGGCGACGGAGGGGGCCGCCGGAAGATGGTGGGTGGAGGGACGGCAGTGCTGTGTTCGCTGGCGCCCGAGTGCAGGACCCGGAACTCGTCGATCTCAGGGTTGGGATCGGCCGGGACCATCTTCTCGTCTTCCCGCGTCTCGCGAAGAGGGAGCGGGACCGTGATCCAGCCGTAGGCGGCGAGCATGCGGGCGGTCTCCTCCACGGCTTTCTGTTCTTGCGGAGACACCTGGAAGCTATCAGCCACCAGGAAGAGGACGCGCGGTCCGGGCGGACGCGCAGCGGACGCCCACGCGATCAGCCGGTCGCACTGGTGCCGGAGGGAGTCGACATCCGGGGCGGAGCGCTGTCCGCTCTCAGCGTCCCGGCGAACCCGGGCGCGTCCGGAGAGATCCGACAGGATCTGGCGGATCCGGAGAGGCTCCCGGCTCGGAGCCAGCTCCAGGCCGGGACCGGGATCGGCCACCGTGACCTCCACCGCGCCCAGCTGGGCGAGCCGCTCCGCCCGCTTGGCGAGGGCGAGGGCCGCGTGGAACACGGTATCGGAGGGAGACAGCGCCTCATCGACGTAGACGGCCACGGTCCAGTCGGCC
>Ga0134121_10005004_pt1 | contig 10802 bp, 9 predicted proteins | sample KB301_FD_96463 | JGI IMG/M metagenome (GOLD analysis project Ga0134121, IMG submission 96463) | Terrestrial soil microbial communities without Nitrogen fertilizer from Kellogg Biological Station, Michigan, USA - KB3-0-1 | ecosystem: Environmental > Terrestrial > Soil > Unclassified ...
AGGATTGGGTGATGGGAGGCGGAGTATTGACCTCGCTGGCGGGCTCCCGAAAGGGTCCGGGATCACTACTCGTGCGTACCGGCAGCGAGGCCGAGTTTGCGGTTTACCTCAAGAGAAAGAATCCGTCGCCGATTGACTCAGGCGGTAACGAGAACCGCTTGCCCGCGCCCATCCAGTTGGCCCCGCAAGACAATCAGATCCTCGACGTCTTTCCGCGAAGTACTAAACTTGAGTGGAATCCCGTGACGGGCGCTGTCTTGTACGCGGTTGAAATCGAATCGTGCTGGAAACGGGGGTTGGAGGAACAAAAACGTCTTCCCGATGACGGCGAGTGTATCAATCCTGCGCCCTACGAAGAGAAGTTTGGCCTGCGCGAGACGGAGTACGAGTTTATATTTAAAGGCGCCCAGCCCGGTCGCTGGCGTGTCTGGGCGATAGACAAAGATCACAAACCAGGAATCAAGAGTTCCTGGAGACGATTTACCTACCTGAAGTGATCCGCCGCTTTGCAATTCCTTAACTGGGGCGGAGATATGCCAACACGATTCGTCCCTTTCGTGGTATACATCCGCAAATCATCGGACAGCCTGCATCGGTTAGGCGCGGTGTCTAAGATTGTTTTGTGTTGTCCTTCCTTTGAGCAAGGAGGGATCCACGAAATGGGCACGAAACAAGTTTCGTGTGAGTTCGTGGATCGTACCTGGCAAGAGGATCTCAAAATAGCCGACACACTATGAAGCACAGATTCTTCTCAATCGCCCTGCTGTTCTTGCTATGGCTGCCAGCCGCTGCGCAAACCACCGACAACTATCAACCCGGTCCGGATTCGAAGCCACAGGCCGGAGTGCCAAAAGGCGAAGTACTCAAATTCACTTTTGATCAGTCAAAGATCTATCCCGGCACAACCCGCGATTACTGGGTTTACGTCCCCGCCCAGTACCAACCTGACAAGCCGGCGTGCGTTTATGTGCAACAGGACGGGATTCGCTTTGAGGCGCCGACGGTGTTCGACAATCTGATCAATCGGAAAGAACTGCCGGTGACTATCGCAGTCTTTGTCGCTCCGGGCGTAGTGAAAGCGGCGGACAGCAATGCGGCGCTCGATCGCTTCAATCGCAGTTTTGAATACGACGGCGTGGGCGACGCCTACGTTCGCTTTCTACTCGATGAATTGTTGCCCGACGTCGAGACAAAAAGAACTACCGAAGGCCGCGCGATAAAGCTTTCGCACGATGGCAACGACCGCGCGATTGGCGGAGAGAGTAGTGGCGCCATCGCGGCTTTCACCGCCGCCTGGGAACGGCCCACGGCTTTCTCGCGAGTGTTCAGCGCGATTGGCACGTACGTCGATCTCCGCGGTGGCATGCGCTATCCGGCTCTGATTCGCAAGTACGAGCCGAAACCCATCCGCATCTTCATGCAGGATGGAGCAAACGACCTCAATATTTATGCCGGCGATTGGTGGATGGCGAACCAGACTATCGAACGCGCGCTTACCTTCGCCGGCTATGAAGTGCAGCACGTGTGGGGCGATGGCGGTCACAACGGCAAACAATCGACGATGATCTTTCCCGACGCGATGCGCTGGTTGTGGAAGGACTGGCCCCAACCAGTGAAAGGCGGCCCAACCAACAACAACACACTCGCGAGCATACTGATTCCCGGTGAAGCCTGGCAGCTTGTCAGTGAGGGGCACAAGTTCGTCGAAGGTCCGGCGACAAACACTAAAGGCGAAGTCTTCTTTAATGACGTGACGAACAGCAAGACTTATAAAATCGGACTCGATAACAAGGTCACAGAGTTCATCGCTGATTCAAAGAAGGGCAATGGCCAGGCTTTCGGTCCTGACGGCAGACTCTATGCGGTTGCGATGGGCGACCAGAAAGTGCTCGTTTACGACTCGGATGGAAAAGCGACAGTGCTCGCTGAAGGTTGGGTTGGTAACGACATCACCGTGGCGCACAACGGAAACATCTATGTCACAAACCCTCCAGCCGATAACGCAATCGCCCCGAGCAAGGTCTGGCTGATCAAGCCGAACGGCCAGAAGTTGGTTGTCGACACCGGATTGAAGTACGCGAACGGCGTTACGCTGTCGCCTGATCAGACGCTGCTTTACGTTGCCGACTATCGCTCGCATTGGGTTTATAGCTATCTCATCAAAGCTGATGGCACACTCGCTGACAAACAACGCTTCTACTGGCTGCACGTGCCGGATACGTCCGACCAGAGCAACGCCGATGGCATCCGCGTCGACCGCGAAGGCAGGCTCTATGTCGCCACCGCGATGGGCATTCAGGTCTGCGACCAGGCCGGGAGAGTGCAGTGCATTATTCCGACACCCAACAACCGACTCTCGAATTTCACTTTCGGCGGCGAGCACTTTGACACGCTCTACGCGACTTGCGGTGATCGCGTCTATAAGCGAAAGCTGAAAGTCACCGGCGCCAACGGCTGGGACGTGCCGAACAAGCCGGCCGCGCCGAGGTTATAATCCGGCAGAGATATTCCGAGACAACAAGAAACGAGGCGACCGGTGCAGAACGATTCATCGAAAGAAACCGCAGCGAAGCCGTACGTGTTACTGGCCGGACAAGGACTTGCCGGATTCGACGCTTCAGTGAAAGCCTCACGACTCGCGACGGATGGCGGCCTATCAGTAATTGAATCACACACACGGGGAGGCGCGCCGTGGCACCTGCACAGCCGCGAGGACGAATATTTTTATGTGCTTGACGGAACCATCGTCGTGCGCTGTGGCGAAGAAGTTTTCACCGCCGGATCGGGCTCGTTTGTGTTCCTGCCGCGAGGTATTCCGCACGCCTGGGATGTTGAAGGTGAGCGAGCCAGCCTGCTGATGATGACGGCTCCGGCAATGCTGGAAGAGTTCCTGCGCGAATTTCATGCAGCTGCGACCAGAGCTGATCGCGATACCGTGGCGGCTAACTACGGAGTTCAGTTCTTATGGGACAAGGTTTGAGCTGTCCGACAAACTTTTTAGTTTGTCATTGGGCCTTGGTAGGCGTAACTCGGATCGAAATTGAGTAAAGCGACAAACTGAAGTTGGTCGGACATTATTATCTATGCCGCACATGAAGGCCTTACATTTCGCTCCTAAAATAGTTTATGTTTCCAAACTCGGATCGTGTGCTATAAACACTCGGCTTCCAGCAGAGCTCGGACAAGCATAATCAACCATGATCAGACCATTCCGTGGTGTCCATCCACAAATTCATCCGACGGCCTTCATCGCCGACAGCGCCCAGGTAATCGGCGACGTACACGTAGGCGAGCAGGCTTCGATCTGGTTTGGCACCGTCGCCCGCGGCGATATGTTCTACATACGCATTGGCGATCGTACTAACGTGCAGGACAATTGCGTGCTGCATACACGCACCGGCGAATTTCCCACCATCCTGGAAGATGAAGTGACGGTTGGTCACAGCGTTACTCTGCACGGCTGCTATGTTGAGCACGGTTCGCTCATTGGAATCGGTTCGATTCTTTTGGATGAGGTGCGGATAGGAGCGCAGTCGTTGATTGCCGCCGGATCGCTGGTCTCTCCCGGCACCATAATTCCGCCACGTTCGTTGGTGATGGGAATGCCGGCGAGGGTCAAAAGGCCTTTGACTGATGAAGAGGTAGCCGGCCTCGCGCGTTACTGGCAAAATTATGTCGAGTACTCAGCAGCGTACCTCAACGAACCGGCCTGATCATTTTTTGTTGCTTCCCAGACTCTGCCTCTGAGCGCAAGAGGGCCGTTAACGCTGGGAGCGCGGACGCCCTCGTCCGCACCTGAGCGCGCAGCGCGAACAGTTTTTGTCAAAAAGAATTGAGCGTGCTACGCACGCTGTGCTGATATCCGCGCTCCCAGCATTAAGCAGCCCCTAAGCTGCCAGGCTGAACAATACAAAACGCAATAACAAAAATCGAAAATTGTCAGGCGTGCTTTTCCTGCGCGGCAGGCTCGGGCGCAGGCAGTGGCGTCAGGTCGCTCTTATAGCCGCAGTCTTCATTGGCACAACGGCGGGTTGTACCTTTCTTCGTCGTCTTCTCTAAAAGGAATGGCGCGCTGCACTGCGGACACTTCTCGATTACCGGCTTGTCCCAATAGACGATTTCGCATTTCGGATATTCGGCACAGCCATAGAAGATCTTGCCGCGCTTGGATCGCTTGACGATAATTTCGCCTTTGCAGCCCGGCCGCGGACACGCCACGCCGGTGGTCTCGCGCTTAATGTACTTGCACTTGGGATAATTCGAGCAGGAGATGAATTCGCCAAATCGTCCCTGTCGCTTCACCAACTGGGCGTTATCAACCGGACACTTTTCATCCAGAACTTCCGGCGGCGCCGAAACCTGGCCGCTTTTGGAAATCTTGCGGATGTTGCGACAGTCTGGATAACCCGAACAACCATAGAACGGTCCGAACCGGCCCCGCTTTAACTGCATCTGCTTGCCGCAAAGTTCACAGACCTCCGGCTCTTCTTCGCCATCAGGCGACGTCTGCGCCTGGATTCCACCATCCGCCGCAACCGGTTCGGCATCGCGCGTGGCGCCACACTCAAGACACTTGAGGTACTTGCCAAAACGGCCGAGCTTTTGCACCATCCCCGGCGTGTTGCACTTCAAACAAACTTCATCAGTCGGCGTTTCCTTCGTCTTCACGTCGGCGGAGTACTTGGTAAATTGAGCCAGGTCCAGCTTGAACTTGTCATAGAACTCGGTTAAGGCATCGGTCCACTTCAGCTTACCCTCTTCGATTTCATCAAGCTCGTGCTCCATCCTCGCGGTGTAGGTCTCATTAAAGAGATCATCAAAGCCGCCGTCGATCAGAACGTCATTGACCGTCTTGCCCAGGGCCGTCGGGTGGAAACGTCCTTCCTTCTTTTCTACGTACTCGCGATCCTGGATGGTCGTCATGATCGCCGCATAAGTTGAAGGCCGGCCGATACCCTTCTCTTCCAGGGCCTTGACCAGAGTGGCTTCGGTAAAGCGCGGCGGCGGCTCAGTGAAGTGTTGTTCAGGATCGACCTGGTTGAGCGTCAGCGTCTCGCCCGCGGTGACCAGCGGCAAGGTTCGCTCGTCTTCGTCGTCGGCAACTTTCTCATCGCGCCCTTCCTGGTAGACCTTGAGGAAGCCGTCGAATTTCTGCACCGAACCCGTAGCGCGGAAGACCAGCCGTCCGGCCTGAATATCGATCGTGGTCTGATCAAACAGCGCCGGCGTCATCTGTGAAGCAACGAAACGCTGCCAGATCAAACGGTACAACTTCAACTCTTCGGGTTTGAGATATTGCGCCAGGGAATCCGGCGTACGCGTTACATCAGTCGGGCGAATTGCTTCGTGCGCGTCCTGCGCGCCTTTCTTCGAACGATAGTTAACGGCCTTCTCGGGGAGATAGCTCGCGCCGTACTGGCCATTGATAAAGTCACGAACCTCGCCCAGCGCTGCTTCGCCCACGCGGGTCGAGTCAGTTCGCATGTAGGTAATCAGACCGACCGAACCTTCAGCGCCAATCTCAACACCTTCGTAAAGGTGTTGCGCGATCATCATCGTGCGCTTCACGGGAAAACTAAGCTTGCGTGCGGCCTCCTGTTGCAACTTTGAAGTGATAAACGGTGGTACCGGATTTCGTTTGCGCTCTTTGGTCGCGACTTCGTTGACGACAAAGGTTTGCTGCTCGGCTTCCCGGACCAGGTCCTGGGCCAGGGCTTCATTGCCGATCAGGATTTCAGTCTTCTTGATGTCGTTATCAAAGGCGCCGGTCTTGACCGTCTGTTCGCCGACTTTCAACAGGCGGGCATCGAATGCGGGCGGTTGTTGTCCGGTAAGGTTCGCGCCAATGGTCCAATACTCGGTCTTATTAAAGGCTTCAATTTCGCGTTCGCGTTCGACCACCATGCGCAGTGCGACGGATTGCACGCGACCCGCGCTGAGCCGTCCGCCAATTGTGCGGCAAAGCAGCGGCGAAACCTTATACCCCACCAGACGGTCCAAGACGCGGCGTGCCTGCTGCGCATCGACCAGGTTGCCGTCAATCTGTTTTGGATGTTCGAACGCCTGTTGCACGGCGCGTTTGGTAATTTCATTGAACATCACGCGAAACGTCGGGATGACCGGTTTCTTCGGCACTATCTCTTCGGCCAGATGCTGGCAGATAGCTTCGCCTTCGCGATCCGGGTCAGCGGCCAGATAGATCGCGGTGGCGGTTTTCGCAGTCTTCTTCAGATCGGCAACAATCTTCTTGTTGTTACGCTTCCTGGTATCGGGAATGACTTCGTACTCAGGCTGGAAATTATTCTGCACATCCACGCCCAGCCCCTTTGAAGGCAGATCCTTGATATGCCCAATCGAGGCCATCACGATGAAGTCCTTGCCGAGGTATTTATTGATCGTTTTCGCCTTGGCGGGCGATTCGACTATGACGAGATTCTTGGTCATTACTTATTCAAGTTCGGTCACGCACAGATGTCTGTTCGATGATCGAGGGTTGCTTCGAAACCAGTTTCCCAAGGTTTTCAGGAGCGTGAATGAAAATAGCACTAAGTATGCCCTAAACGCCAAACAGCCCCTTTTTGCCCGCTGGAGACTGAACCGTCAAGGATGTACTATCAACCCGTCAAGTATTACCTTTGAGGAGTTAAAACACTATGTCAAAGTACTTTCTGATTCTCGGCATCTTAGTCGTTTGCGCCGCAGCCGTCCTGGCCTCTGCCGTCACTGAAGCGCCGGCCGTCGGATCCAACGCACCGGAATTCGCGCTGACAACCAATGAAGGAAATCAGGCAGCGCTAAAGGACTTCCGCGGCAAATGGGTAGTGCTTTACTTCTATCCGAAAGACTTCACTGGCGGCTGTACTTTGGAGGCGCATAATTTCCAAACCGATCTCCCAAAGTATCAGGCACTGAATGCTGTGATCCTGGGTGTCAGCGTCGACACGGCCGAATCGCATAAAAGCTTCTGCGCCAAAGAAGGACTGGCCTTCAAACTTTTGTCCGATGCGGATACGAAGGTGTCAGAAGCGTACGGCTCGTTGATGGACTACAACGGCACCAAGCTGTCCGCGCGCAACACCTTCATCATCGACCCACAGGGAAAAGTCGCGAAAGTTTTCCTGAAGGTCAGCCCCGGCGGTCATAGCGCCGAAGTCCTGGCTGCGCTGGCGAATCTGCAGAAACCATAGTGGTCTTTCTTCCGGAGGAGCCTAATGGCCAACCTACATCCTCCGAACAAAACACATTCCCGGGAGTGCGCGAACCAACTCGCGCATTTCCAGCGCCAGCAGCGCGCTGGTCAGTTGGGTGATCGAGAGCTTTGTCCCCTCAGCCAGCGTATCGATCTGCAGAGGTGTATCAGTCGACAGCAAATTGAACACTGCCAGCTCTGGTTCCGACAAATCCGGCGGTGACAGCTTGAGCTGATCCAACAGCTCGCCTTTCCTTTTCGATTTTCGGCTTGGCGGCGGCAGCAATTGCGCGGCAATCTCAGCCGGCAACTCGCCCGCGACATCCTGCCATTGTTGTACCAGCTTGGCCCCAGCTCCCTTTATCAGGTAGTTCGTACCAAAGGAATTGCGCGACGTGATATTACCGGGCACCGCAAACACTTCGCGGTTCTGCTCCATCGCCAGCCGAGCGGTTATCAGCGAGCCGGAATTCTCTGCCGCTTCGATCACCAGGACACCCAGGCTCAATCCGCTGATCACACGATTGCGATAAGGAAAGTTCTCAGAGACTGGCGGCGTCGAGAGCGGAAACTGGGTCACCAGCGCGCCGCCCCGATTCAGAATCTCGCTCGACAACTTCTTGTGATCTCGGGGATACACTTGATCTAGCCCGGTCCCCATCACGGCTACAGTTCGTCCGCCCGCTTCCAGCGCGCCGCGGTGCGCCGCCGCATCGATGCCGCGAGCCAGCCCGGAAACGATCGTCACGCCGCGCTCGGCCAACTCACGTGACATCATCAGCGCCGCATTCTGTCCATAAGTGGAACAACGCCGCGAACCCACGATCGCGACACACGGACCTTCGAGACAATCGTCCCAGGCGCCTTTTACATAGAGCACTACCGGCGGATCATATGTCTCGCGCAAGAGCGCCGGATAAACTCCATCGTCAAGCACGAGAATATCGCCGCCGAGTTTCCGCACGCGTTCGACTTCGGCCTCGGCGCGTGCATGTAATTCCCGTGAAGCGATACTCTCTATCGTCTCGGGCGGCAGCCGCAGCAAAGCGAGATCGCGTCGCGTCGCGTCAAAGATCGCCTCGGCAGATCCAAAATGTTCGAGCAGGCGTGCCGTGACACGCGGCCCCACACCGGGAGTCATGTTGAGGGCAATCCAATCCTTCATGAGTTAGCCGTTAAGCTGTCAGCAGTCACCAAGCTGAACTGGTATGTATTGAGATGGAAACAAGCTGTGCGAGGAGAGGAAATATCACTTCAGAAAGTCGCCGTCAATGCAATGAAATCAGCAACTTCTTGGATGGGAAATCCGAGTAAGGCAGCAAGATTTTTGCAGAAAGAGGTAAAGGTTTTCCTGCCTTCTGCTTCCTGCTTACCGCCTTCTGATTTTTTGGCGGAGGCGTGTAGGAATCGAACCTACCTGAGCCTGCTCTCGCAGTCTCACTAACGGTTTTGAAGACCGCGCCATTCACCAGAACAGATGCGCCTCCGTATTGTGAATTCGAGTCTCGATTCTTAATACGCTTCGAATCAGGTCGATGCCGGAGGATCAAGACCCTACGCGCCGCGACTCCGACCTGTCAAGCATTCACAATTCAAGTGAAAACAGATGGAAATCGGGAGTTGGGCGCTGACTTCTGGTACAGTGAGCCGTTCGTTAAGAAGGTGGGTAAGAATAGAGGAACAATCCATGCCTAGTTACATTTCAAGTACTGTGAGTTGCTTTGTGTTGGTCGTGCTAAGACGATCCACGAAGCCACACGAATCGTTATTTGGCGCCCACTTCGTGTGATTTCGTGGATCGTTTTTGCTCAGGGAAAGCCAAGACGAAATCAAACTAGTGCACTGCCGCCTGCCGGAGCCGCTTGACCCGAAACCGCTCGTCCCGCTATTATTCGAACGAACGTTCGAACGTCCAATATGAGACCCGCGCTATTTGAGCATGATCAACTTTCAAACTTCGCCCGATCAATACAAACACTGGAAACTAAGAATTGACGGCCCGGTCGCACAGCTCTCGATGGACGTCCAGGAAGACCAGACGCTCGCCGAAGGCTACAAACTCAAGCTGAATTCGTATGACCTCGGCGTCGATATTGAACTGGCCGATGTCATCCAACGCTTGCGCTTCGAACATCCGGAAGTGCGCGCGGTCGTCCTCACCAGCCTGAAGCCGCGCATCTTTTGCGCCGGCGCCAATATTTACATGCTGGGCACGTCGTCGCATGCGTTCAAAGTGAACTTCTGCAAGTTTACCAACGAGACCCGTTGTGCGATTGAAGACGATTCCCGGCATTCGGGCCGGCGTTACATCGCTGCGTTGAACGGTACGGCATCGGGCGGCGGTTACGAACTCGCAATTGCTTGCGACGAAATTTACCTGGTCGACGACGGGAATTCCGCTGTTTCACTTCCCGAAGTCCCGCTGCTCGGCGTGCTGCCGGGCACTGGCGGCCTGACGCGTCTGGTGGATAAACGAAAGATTCGTCGCGATCGTGCCGATGTGTTTTCAACTCTCGCCGAAGGATTAAAGGGCAAGCGCGCGAAGGAATGGGGACTGATCGACGATTCGTTTCCTACCAGCAAGTTTCAGGAAGAAGTCGAGGCCCGTGTAAAGAAAGTTGTTCGCGACGAGGTGCAAGCCGGCAATTCGCGCCAAGGCATCAAGTTGAACCCGCTTCAGTTTGAGTCAACGAATGACAGTCGCGCATACAAGTATGTCACTGTGAAGCTGCATCGCGAAAAGCGCTACGCGGATCTCACCATGCGCGGCCCGGAGGCTGACTCACCTTCAACTCCGGACGAGATTGAAAAGCTGGGCGATAGCTACTGGCCGTTGCGCGCTTATCGCGAACTGGACGATATGCTTTTGCACCTGCGAGTGAACGAACCCGAGATTGGGCTGATCTGCCTGCGCACTGAAGGTGTCATTGATAACGTGATAGCTGTCGACCAGACGCTGGCGGCCAATCGTGATCATTGGCTGATACGTGAAATCGTTTTGCACATGGCGCGGGTTCTTCGCCGGCTCGATCTTACCGCGAAGAGTTTCTTTGCGGTTATTGAACCCGGCAGTTGCTTCGCGGGAAATTTACTGGAGTTGGCGCTCTCCGCCGATCGAACTTACATGCTGAACGATCCGGAAGCTGCCCAGACTTCAGTCTCCGTTTCCGAGCTAAATGCCGGCGCGCTGCCGATGAGCAATGGGCTGACGCGGCTGCAGTCGCGTTTTCTGGCTGAGCCGGAAAAAGTTGCTGAAGTGCTTGCCCACGAAGGCTTGTTTGATACGGAAGCCGCGGACGCAGCCGGGCTAATAACGTTTTCGCCCGACGATCTCGATTGGGAAAATGAGATTCGAGTGGCGATTGAGGAGCGCACATCCCTTTCGCCGGATGCTTTGACTGGGATGGAAGCGTCGTTGCGCTTTGCCGGCCCGGAATCGATGGACACTAAAATTTTCGGACGTCTGACCGCCTGGCAGAACTGGATCTTTCAGCGGCCAAACGCGGTTGGTCCGCAGGGCGCTTTGACGAATTACGGTAAGCCAACGCAGGCACAGTTTGATTATAAGAGGACTTAGCCGCAAAAAAGCACAAAAGGCTCGAGGCCGAATGCA
>Ga0134121_10005006_pt1 | contig 10801 bp, 11 predicted proteins | sample KB301_FD_96463 | JGI IMG/M metagenome (GOLD analysis project Ga0134121, IMG submission 96463) | Terrestrial soil microbial communities without Nitrogen fertilizer from Kellogg Biological Station, Michigan, USA - KB3-0-1 | ecosystem: Environmental > Terrestrial > Soil > Unclassified ...
GTCATATGCTGAACCTCGCCAAAGATATGGCGAGCGGTGACTTGTTGGAGTCGCGCAAGAACCTCGAAGAGTACCCATTGCGCGGGGACCCGAGTGTATTCGACCAAATCATGCGGGCTCGAGCCGTTCAGGACAGGATGTGGGGCCGCGAGGTAGATGACACCAAGAACGACCCGTGGCGTTGGAGCACCTACATCTCTCATTGCGCTATCCGATGGATGCGTGACCCACATAATTGGACGCGAGAAGACACCGACGACTTCTACGACGCCATGATAGAGACGGCCGCGATATGCGCCGCTGCAGCTGAGAGCGTACTGAGACAGAGAAATGCGAATGGACGTACTTTCTACGAGCCGGCGCCGGGGAATGGCAAATAGATGACCAACGCACTTAGGCCTAGCGGCACTCCCCCTACTGGGGTCCGATTGTCACGACTTGGCAGCGCCGATAGCCGATTCACCCATCCCGCGCTGAGAGGCCCGACGGAAAGCTTCGGAGAGTAGCGCCAGACCGTCTTCCGGCGAGGCCAAGCTGTTCGCCGGTGCCGGCTGCACGTACGCCGGTTTCACCGTGTAATGCACATGGGAGCCGCCAGCACCGGCATTTAGCCGGTCGCACTCCGCCTGCGCGCGCTCCTCGGTTGCGAAGCAAAGAAGCTCGCCGTTCCGGACGACGGGATGAGAGGCTGCGCCAAAGATGCTTTGAGCGCTACGGTGCGTCCACACCGTATAGAAGTGCTGATTGCTGTCCATTTTTGCGGAAATCCCCCGAATGCGAACCGCCGAATGAACGACCGCATATCCGGCTTGGTTCCGGCCCCCGTTCCAGTGCCGGCGAAGTCCCGGTCGCCGGTCACAGGGAGATGCCGAGTTTCCCGAGCGTCCACGCCATCGCGGCATAGAGCAAAAGCGTCACAAGGCAGGACAAGCCGAGTGCAGGCCAGAAGCCAGCCCATTGCGCAACAGCGCAGGCAGGACAAGGAACATCGGCAGCGTCGGCAGCACGAACCAGAAGGTCGATTGCGACAGTGCCGCAACCGCTTCCGTATCGGAGGTGTCCCGCCACAGCCAAATGAAGGCGAGGATAGAGATGAGCGGCAGCGACAAGATCACGGCGCCAATGGCGGGGCTGCGCTTGGCGGCCTCCGACGCCGCGGCGATCACGACGCCGGATAGCAAAGCCTTGATGACGGCGTAGAGCATGATCAGACTCCCGCGGTTGTGAGAACTGGTTGTTGAACCCTCATTTCTTGTAGAGGGCGTACGCCGCGTAGCACAGCGTAACGGCTAGGATCGGCCGTAGCACGCGTTCAGGCACAACGCCCGCAAGTCGCGCGCCGATGAGGATGCCGGGGATCGACCCGCACAACAGCGCAAGCAGCAGGCTTCCGTCGACATTGCCAAGACCGAGATGGCCGAGTCCCCGAGAAGCGTGAGGAGTAATATCGGAGCCAACGAGGCGTTTGCCCGGAAGCGCTGGATAAAGCGCGGCGAGCACAGTGACACCGATCGCGCCCGCGCCAACAGAAGTCAGGGTGACGAGCAGCCCCAGCGCCACGCCAAATAGCACGGTCTCAATCGTGCGTGGCGGGACGTCGCCAAGGTCTTCCTGGGGCGCCGTGCGCGTGACGAAGGGGTAGACAACGATGGCAATCGCGCTCAGGGGAAGTGCAACGACGAGGCCCATCCTGATCCAGCGCCCGAGTACCGCAGTATCGATGTTGAAATAGGCGATGGCCGCAAGCAGCAGCGCAGCGGCCGGAAGACTTCCCGTCGCGAGCCGGAACACGATCGGCCAGTCGACGTGATCGGAAAGATGGTGGCGCCAGCTCCCAGCCGTCTTGGTGATCGAAGCATAGAGCAGGTCGGTACCGACCGCGACTTGCGGGCTGATCCCAAAACTCGAGATCAGTAGAGGTGTCATCAGCGAGCCGCCGCCGACGCCGGTCAGGCCGACGAGAAAGCCGACGCTTGCGCCAGCCGCAACGAGCGGCAGCAAGGCGACTGCCGAGCTCAAGTCACCCATGCCTGGAAAGCCTCCCCTTGCGGCGAGCCTCGCGCCCCTTTGAAGAGCCTTGGTTAGGTCGCTTCGATTATAGACGGCCTAGAGCTCGATCAGAACCGGCACTCCTGCCGAGCGGAGCAGAACGGCAACCTCCTGCGCGCGCCGATTGAATTCGGCTTCATCGGCCGGACTGTCACCGAGATCGGCGCAAACGCCGCGGGCGAGAAGCGCGCGGTTCAGCACGAGCACGTTGTCGCCGACCGCAGGCGCGCCTGCTTGCGCCCATGTTATGACGCCGCCGGCCACGGTGGCACCGTCGATGGCGCTGACCAGAACGAAATTGCCGGTACCCGGAAGGTCGCGGAATAGGTCGATAGCAGTTGCGCGGCCGAGCAGAACGCGGCAATCGGCGATGTCATTGACGCCACAAGCATGCGCTGGAGTGGAGGCAAGCGTCTCGAAATCGACCAGCGCCGAGACGCTCATGCTGGTGACGGGCGTGAGGTCGGTCGCGGTCCGAAGCAGATAGCCTGCCTCGGGATCGAACGGCGTCTCGGAGAGCCACACCAGCCGCGCCTCGATGACGTCGGCATTGACAGGGCGCCGTGCGGTTTCGGACAGAACCGCACCGCGGGAAATATCGAGGTCGGTGTCGAGTACGAGCGTGACGGCATCGCCCTTCGAGGCAACCGGCATGTCGCCGTCCATGCTGGCGATACGGCGCAAGGTAGCGCCAAGACCGCTGCGGGCATCGACGATACGGTCGCCGACCTTGATGCGGCCGGAGGTGACCGTGCCGGCATAGCCGCGGAAGTCGCCGGCGGCGCGCAGCACGAGCTGAACCGGAAGGCGGAACGGCGCGTCGACAAGCTCAGCCACGGGATCGACGGCTTCGAGATAATCGAGCAGCGTCGGCCCCGCATACCAAGGCATTGCAGTAGAGCGATAGACGACATTATCTCCCGTGAGCGCAGCAACGGGGATGGTCATGACTTGCGCAAAATTGAAGCTTCCGGCCATGGCGAGGAAATCGCGCTCGATATCGCGATAGCGCGCCTCGGACCAGCCGACCGCATCCATCTTGTTGACCGCGAGCACGACCTTCTTGATGCCGACCAGATCGCAGATCGCGGCGTGACGCCGGGTCTGACGCTTGGCGCCATGGCGCGCATCGACCAGGAGAATGGCGATGTCGGCGTGCGAGGCGCCGGTCGCCATGTTGCGTGTGTATTGCTCATGCCCTGGGGAATCGATGATGATAAAGCGCCGGCCAGGCGTCTCGAAATAGCGCCAAGCGATGTCGATGGTGATGCCCTGCTCGCGCTCGGCCTGGAGGCCGTCGAGCAGCAGACTGAAATCGATCTTCTCGCCGTTGACGGCACGGTTCTGCGAGGCAAGCGCGACTGCCGCGCGCTGATCGTCGGTGACGCCGGCGGCATCCCACAAGAGGCGGCCAATCAGAGTCGACTTGCCATCATCGACCGAGCCGCAGGTTAGCAGCTTGACCAGCGCCCCGGCTTGCGTAGCCCTGACCGTCCTCGGTCCGACCGAAACCTCATCCCTGAGCGCTGCCACATGCATCAGAAATAGCCCTCGCGCTTTTTCATCTCCATGGCGCCCGCCGTGTCATGATCGATCAGACGCCCTGCCCGCTCAGAAACCCGCGCAGCGAGCGTTTCCTCCACGACGGATTCGATGTCGTCGGCGTCGGATTCAATTGCTGCGGTCAGCGGCCAGCAGCCCAGCGTGCGGAACCGCACCTTGCGGAGCACCGGCCGCTTGCCGGGCTCGAAGCGCATGCGCTCGTCGGCCACGACGAGCAGCTGACCGTTGCGCGACACCACCGGCCGCTCGGCGGCGAAATAGAGGGGAACCACGTCGAGCTTCTCCAGCTGGATGTAGCGCCACACGTCGCCTTCGGTCCAATTCGACAGGGGAAAGACGCGCACCGTCTCGCCCTTGCCGAGGCGGCCATTCAGGAGTTGCCACATCTCCGGACGCTGGCGGCGCGGCTCCCAGCGGTGACCTGCGGAGCGGAACGAGAACACCCGTTCCTTGGCGCGCGAACCTTCCTCGTCGCGGCGTGCCCCGCCGAAGGCCGCATCGAAGCCGCCGGTGTCAAGGGCCTGACGCAGCGCAACAGTCTTCATCACGTCGGTATAAACCGAAGGCGGATGGTCGAACGGGTTGATGTTGCGCGCCAAGCCGTCGTGGTTGGTGTGCACGATCAGATCGAGGCCAAAATCGCGCGCCGTCCTGTCGCGGAAAGCGATCATCTCCGGAAACTTCCAAGTCGTATCGACGTGCAGAAGCGGGAAAGGTGGCTTGGCCGGCCAGAAGGCCTTGCGCGCAAGATGCAGCAGGACCGTCGAGTCCTTCCCGATGGAGTAAAGCAGCACCGGCGCGCGGAACTGCGCTGCAGCCTCACGGAAGATGTGGATGCTCTCCGCTTCCAGCAGCTTGAGATGGGAGGTAAGCGCGGTCATGCGGCCTTGCCTTCCCGGTTCGGGTTCATGTGCAAGCCACACTCCTTCTTTTCCTCGTGTTCCCACCACCAGCGCCCGGCGCGCGGGTTCTCGCCCGGCTGCACGGCGCGCGTGCACGGCGCGCATCCGATTGAGATGAAGCCGCGAGCATGCAGTGGATTGACGGGGATGTTGTTGGCGGCGATGTAGGCGGTGAGATCCTGCGTGGACCAGTCGACGACGGGATTGACCTTCATGAGCGCGCGTTCCTCGTCCCAGGCGGCGAGAGGCGCGGCTGCCCTCTCGTCGGAATGCTCGCGCCGGATGCCGGTGATCCAGCCTTGCGCGCCCTTAAGCTCGCGGGTCAGAGGCCGCACTTTGCGCACCTCACAGCAGGCCTTGCGGTTCTCGACTGAATTCTTGAAGCCGAACACACCATCGCGTGAGACGAGAGCCTCGACTTCGCTCGCCTCAGGCGCGACCAGGCGGATGCGGATGCCGTAGCGGTTTTCGGAAATCTCGACGGTCTCGAGCACCTCGGGAAAGAGACGCCCAGTATCGAGCGTGAACACGTCGATGTCGGCGCCGGATTCGGCGATGGCGTGCAGGATCGCCTGGTCCTCGAGGCCGAGATTGGTGGAGAAGGCGATGCGTCCCTCGATTCTCCGGCGCATCTCCCGGATGCGGTCGGGCAGGTTCTTCACTCTCACGAGACGGAGGTTGAGTTCATCGGCTTCATTCTTGGAGGCATTCCAGCGGAGCGGCTGAGGGTTACGCAAGCCGGGCTGATAGGCATGACGCAGCCGCGTGAGCGCCGCCTTCCAGGTCTCGATCGTCCCTTCGTGGGCGACCTCGGCGGTATCGAAGCCGGAGCGCAACAGGAACGGGGCCAAATCCGGGATCATGTAGCCGATGGCTCTGATCTCGCCTTTGAAGCCATGCCGCTCACGTAACAAGACGGCAAGAGAGTAGCCTCGCCCGTCTCCGAAGGCATGAAAGCGAAGCGCGACAACTCCGCCTGCCGCGGCGGCTGCCTCAAGCGCGGCGGCGTCGGCGGTCGGCTCGAGCACCGTTGTCGGCTCGCTGACATTGGCGATGACGGAGCCGGTATGAAGATCAAACAGCGCCATAGAGTGCCTCCTTGAAGGGCGCCGGCCCGATCCTTCGCCACGTGGCGAGGAAGTCCTCGCCGCCGGTGCGATTGGCGAGATAGGTCTCGATGATGGTGTCGATCGCCTGAGGCACGGCCTCGGCCCGGAAGCCGGGGCCTATGATGGTGCCGATCGCGGCGTCATCCTTGGGACTGCCGCCGAGCGAGATCTGGTAAAGCTCAGTACCTTTCTTGTCGACGCCGAGGATGCCGATATTGCCTGCATGGTGATGGCCGCAGGCATTGATGCAGCCCGACATGTTGAGCCTGAGCGGACCGATCAGCTTCTGTCGCTTCGGATCCTCGAACCGCTTGGCGATCTCCTTGGCAATCGGGATCGAGCGCGCATTGGCGAGATTGCAGTAGTCGAGCCCAGGGCAGCAGATCATGTCGCCTAAGAGATCGTTGTTACCAACGGCGAGCCCAACTCTCACGAGCGCGTCATACACCGCAACGAGATCGGCCCGCGCGACATGCGGCAGCACGAGATTCTGGGTGTAGTTGACCCGAAGCTCGTTGTGGCTGTAGCGCTCCGCCAAATCGGCGACCAGTTCCATCTCCTCGGACGTCGCATCGCCGGGCGTGCGGCCGGGCTGCTTCAGCGCGATCACGGCGATGCAGTAGCCGGGCACGCGGTGGGGACGGACATTGTTCTTGAGCCAATTGGCGAACGCGGGATCGGTGATCCGCCGCTGCTCCACCTTCTCGTCCACGATCGGCCCCGGAACGAGATCGGGCGGCGCAAAGTAAGACTGAATCCGGAGAAGCTCCGATTCCGGTAAATCGATCTCGTCCTTGCGTGGCGACGCGGCCCAATCCGCTTCGACTTCCTCGCGGAATTTATCGATGCCGAGCTGATTGACGAGGATCTTGATGCGCGCCTTGTTGAGATTGTCGCGGCGCCCATAGAGATTGTACACGCGCAGGATCGACTCGATGTAGGAGAGCAAGTGCCGCTTCTCCAGGAAGGGGCGAATCTCAAGACCGACATAGGGCGTGCGACCCATGCCGCCGCCGACAAACACGCGGAAGCCATTCTCGCCGTTCGGCCCCTTCACGATTTTCAGCCCGATGTCGTGGAACAAGACGGCGGCACGATCTTCGGCGGCACCGGTGATGGCGAATTTGAATTTGCGCGGCAGCCAGCTGAACTCCGGATGCACGGTCGACCACTGACGGATCACCTCGCACCAAGGACGCGGGTCCTCGAGCTCGTCGACGGCGGCACCAGCGAAGGGATCGGCCGTGACGTTGCGGAATGAATTGCCGCTGGTCTGAATGCAATGCATCTCGACATCGGCGAGCGCGTCCAAGATATCCGGCACGTCGACCAGCTTGATCCAATGATACTGGAGATTGGTGCGCGTAGTGAAATGGCCGTAGCCGCGATCCCATTTGCGCCCGATCATGGCGAGCTGGCGAAGTTGCCTTGGGCTGAGCACGCCATAGGGAATGGCGATGCGGAGCATGTAAGCGTGTAGCTGCAGATAGAGCCCGTTGCGTAGGCGCAAGGGACGGAACTCGTCCTCGGTCAGTTGGCCCGCGAGCCTGCGATCGACCTGATCTCTGAACTGGACCACGCGTTCGCGCACGAAAGCGTGGTCGAACTCGTCATAGCGGTACATCGTACCAGTCCTCGGTGAGCGTGGTGCGGTGCGAGGCGCGGATGCGCTCACGCACGGAGAGGGCATGGACGCCGCTGTCGTCGACGGCGACTTCCATGGGATAAACGGCGACGACCTTGCGCTCCTTCACGGCCCGCGCGGCGTCGGCCTCGAGCGCCTTGACCTCATCTTCAGTCTCGGCGCGGCGCGCATGCGCAATGTCCTCCGTCCAGCTGCCGTCGGTGGCGAGATAGACGACGATGCCGTCTGTGAGACGGTTGGCTGTGACGACGCTAGGCATAGAGACGCTTGACCTCCTCCAGCGCCAGGATGTCTTCGACCGGGCCGTGGGCCGGAAGACCCGCCACCTCGCCGAAGATGAGGACGGCGGGACTCTTGAGGCCGAGGCGGTCGGGGTTGGCGGCAAGGTCGGCGACGGTCGCGAATACCCGGCGCTCGTCATCGCGGCTTGCGTTCTCAACGGTGATCACGGGAAGCGAGGGGCTGAAGCCCGCCTCGAGCAACTTCTTGGCGATCGCGCCTGCGGTCGAGACGCCCATATAGACGAGCAGCGTGTTCTTGCCGCCAGAGAGCGCGGCAAGATCGAGATGCTTGAAGGAAGGCTCCTCGCCACCGGCCTCATGGCCCGACAGGAAGGTCACGGTGTGGGACACGTCGCGATGGGTGAGCGGGATTTGCAGGCTCGCCGCTGCGGCAATGCCTGCGGTCACACCGGGTACAATCTCGATGGCGATGCCGGCAGCGCGTAGGGCGTCGAGCTCCTCGCCGCCCCTGCCGAAGATGAAAGGATCGCCGCCCTTGAGCCGCACCACCGTCTGTCCGGCGCGCGCTCGCTCGATGAGGAGTTTATTGATCTCTTCCTGCGGCACACTGTGCGCGCTCTTGGCCTTGCCGACCGGAATCAGCTCGGCCTCGCGGCGTGCATGATCGAGCACGCCCTCGCCGACCAGGCGATCATAGAGAATGATGTCGGCGGCTTTGAGCGCACGCACCGCCTTCATGGTGAGAAGCTCGGGGTCGCCGGGGCCAGCGCCGACGAGAAGCACGCGGCCGCGCGCGCGTGGCTTGCCGGCTGCCTCGTCGATCGCATCTGCGATGAGCGCTCTCGCCTTGTCCTCATCGCCTTCGAACATCGCCTCTGCGGCGGCGCCTTCGAACACGGCCTCCCAGAATTTCCGGCGCGGCGGACCTGATGGCAGCCTGTCGGCCACGGGCCCGCGGAACTCCGCTGCGAGTTTGGCGAGCGCATCAAGACGCGGGTGAAGCTCCTGCTCGAGCCAGGCGCGCAGGCGCTGAGCGAGCACTGGTGCGGCACCTGAGGTGCCGATGGCAACCGTGACCTCGCCGCGATCGACGATCGCCGGAAGCGCGAAGGTGCAAAGCTCCGGCCGGTCTGGGACATTGACCGGAACGCCGAGCGCACGGGCGATGGCCGAGACACGCGTATCTTCCTCGTCGTCCCCGGTGGCAGCAATCACGAGAGGCCGGCCGCGCAGTTGATCGATGCCCGGCCGCGCCGGGAGAAGCGATACCAGCTTCTGCTCGGCGAGGGCAGCAAGCTCGGGCACCACTCCGCCTGCAGCGACGTCGACGCTTGCCGCGCGCTTCAACAGAAGCCGCGCCTTCACCGCGGCAAGCTCGCCACCGCCGACCACAAGAGGCGGCTTGCCGTCGAAGCTCACAAGGATGGGGAAGGTCCGCATAGCGTTATCCTCCGACCACCATCCGCTCGGGCGGCGCATCGGCAAGACTCTCAGGCGCAAGCTCGACCTCAAGCCCGTCGAGCTCAGGCATCATGATGATCTGGCAGCAGAGCCGCGAGCGCTCGTCGACCTGAAATGCGCCATCGAGCATCTCGAGCTCTTCGGCAGAGGGCGGCACGAGCTTGCCGACCCACTCCTCACCGACCCACACATGGCACGTAGCGCAGGCGCAGGCGCCGCCGCACTCGGCCTTGATGGGAATGCCCCAGTCTCGGATCACCTCCATGATTCGCCAGCCCTCCAGGGCTTCGAGCCGGTGTGTCGCGCCGTCTGGCATACGCACGGTGACGAACATGATCAGGCGACCTTGAGCAGGCGTTGCAGCTCCGACGACGAGGTCGTGTACTGGAAACGCAGGACTTTGTCGGGGTGCACATAGCGATGCGCGGCTTGCGCCATCAGCGCCGCCTCGTGGAATCCGGAGAGGATCAGCTTGAGCTTGCCGGGATACGAATTGATGTCGCCGATGGCGAAAATCCCGGGCATGCTCGTCTCGAACTTCGCGGTGTCCACAGGAATCAGGTTCTCATGCAGGTTGATGCCGAAATCGGCGATCGGCCCAAGCTTCATGGTGAGACCGAAGAAGGGAACAAGCGCATCGGTTGCGATGTCGAAGGTTGTGCCGTCGGGGCGCTTGACCACGACCGCGTCGAGCTTGCCGTCGCTTCCTTTGAGATCAGACGGCTGGCCGAGCTCGAATTTGACGAGCCCCTTTGCCTCGAGCGCGCGCATCTTGTTCACGGTGTCCGGCGCGGCGCGGAATTCAGGCCGGCGATGCACCAGCGTCAGTTTCTGCGCAATGGGCGCGAGGTTCACCGTCCAGTCGAGGGCCGAGTTACCGCCCCCGGCGATGACGACGCGCTTACCGCGAAACGCTTCGATTTTGCGCACGGCATAGAACACGCCGGTGCCTTCGTAAGCCTCAATGCCTGGAATGGGCGGGCGCTTTGGCACGAAGCTGCCGCCGCCCGCGGCGATGACGATGACCGGCGCAATCAGCACACGACCCGCGTCGGTGTCGACGCGCCACTTGCCGTCGCTGGTCCGCGTCAATGCCGTAACCATCTCGCCAAGGTGGAACACGGGCTCGATGGGCTTGATTTGCTCGAGCAGCCGGTCCGTCAGCTCCTGCCCGGTGCAGCCCGGAATGCCGGGGATGTCATAGATAGGCTTCTCGGGATAAAGCTCCGCGCATTGGCCGCCGGGCTTGTCGAGAATGTCGATGACGTGAGCCTTGAGCCTTGCCAGCCCAAGCTGAAACACGGCAAACAGACCCACGGGGCCTGCGCCAATAATCACTACGTCGGTGGAAGCCTCGTTGGCCTGCATCGCTCGCCCGCCGAAAAATGGTCCACTTAATATGGGGAGTGTAATGAAAATCCATTCTCCCAGAAAGGCAATGACCCGGAAAAGAAGAAAAATGGTTCCTGTGGAGCCGAAACAGTAGAATTTTTTTCTGTTTCGGGCACCATGCGGAATGCCGCGGTTAGGCAGCTCCTGGAAAACGGAAAATCGTTGCTCAGCCTATGGTGCGGGGTGCGCTGCTTTGCCCGCCCGGGGGCGGCTAGAGTCGTTCTTGACCAGCGCGTCCCTGATCTCCTGAAGCAATTCCACCTCGCGCGAAGGCGGCGGCTCGGTCGCTGGCTGTTCCTCCTGCTTGCGGCGGAGCTGGTTCATGGCCTTGACCACCATGAACAGGACGAAGGCGACGATGGTGAAGCTGATCACGCTATTGATGAACAGGCCGAAATTCATGGTCGGGGCCCCGGCTTGCCTCGCCTGGGCAAGCGA
>Ga0134121_10005011_pt1 | contig 10797 bp, 11 predicted proteins | sample KB301_FD_96463 | JGI IMG/M metagenome (GOLD analysis project Ga0134121, IMG submission 96463) | Terrestrial soil microbial communities without Nitrogen fertilizer from Kellogg Biological Station, Michigan, USA - KB3-0-1 | ecosystem: Environmental > Terrestrial > Soil > Unclassified ...
GTCATGCTCTATCCGGCCGGCGGGCTCGCGCTGTGGTTTGCGTTTGCGGCGTGGCGCGGCAAGACCAGCGGCGGCCGTTCGGACATCGGGCCGCTCGCGTTCACGTTGCTCGCGAGTCTCGTGCTCACGGCGCTGCTCTATGCGCCGATCATGGCTGAGAACGGCGTCACGGCGCTCACATCGAACTCGTTCGTCCGGCCGAGCGATTGGGCGACGTTCATGAGCGAGCTTGGTCCGGGCGCTCGCGATGTACTCCTGCTCTGGACGCTTGGCGTTCCCCGCGTTGTCGGCGTGCTCCTCGCGGCGCTCGCGGCGTACGGATTATTTGCGCGGCAGTCCTCAGACGGCAGGCTGTCGATGGCGCTGGCGATGGCAGTCTGGTGCGGGACGGTGCTCATCGTGACACATCGAGTGCCATTCGCGCGGGTCTGGCTGTTTCTGGCTCCGCTTGCGGCGATCGCCGCGGCGCGTGGGTTGGCGGCGCTGCTCGCCCGGGTTGCCGCTCCGGACACGCTGGCCAAACACCGCGGCGTGGTCGCCGGCGTTACGTTCGCGGTGGCTGCGGGCCTCGTCATCCAGTCCCGCGACGTTCTCACGTCCCGCGAGACCGGCACGCTGCCGGATGCCGACGCTGTTGCGCAGACGCTCGTCCCGCTGCTCAGGCCTGGTGACCGCGTGTTTGCGCCGATTCCGTCCAACGCGCCGCTCGTATACGCCTTCGTGCGCGCGGGCGCGGACACGTCGCACTTTTCGCGGCAGGGCGCGGCGCTCGCCGGCGGGTACCTCGTGATCAACACGGGCGAAGGCCAGTCGATGCAGACCCCCGTGATTGACCCCGAGATCAAGAACTTTCCGCAGGCTGCGCGGATCGCGGCGTTCAGTTCCGCGGAGTTGTACAGGTTGGTGAGGCGGCAGGACCGGCAGACGCCGTAAGCATTGCGCGGACGCCCCTTAGCTTTCATCGGTCTTCTGCCGGGGCCTGCATGAAGCTCATTATCGCCATCATCCGTCCCGAAAAGCTCGCGGACGTGAAGCGTGCGTTGTTCGAGGTCGGCGTGACCGGCATGACGCTGTCGCGCGTCAGTGGCCACGGCGGCGAGCGCGACGTCGTGCAGCGCTATCGCGGCGACACCGTCGTCATGGAATTCCACGAGAAAGTGCGCATCGAGATGGCGTGCTCGGAGCCCTTTGTGCAGCGAACCATCGACGCCATCTGCGGCGCGGCGCGAACGGGCGATGTCGGCGACGGCAAGATTCTGGTGATGCCGCTCGACCACACAGTGCGCATCCGCACCGGCGAAGTCGACAACGACGCACTCACGGCCGTGAACGCCGATGAAATCATGCGGCTCACGCAGCAGCAGATTCCCATCCCGAAGCTGGAGGGCTGACCCATGTCGTCCGGAATCTCCAGTGGCGACACGGCGTGGGTGCTGGTGAGTACGGCGCTCGTGGCGCTCATGGTGCCGGGCCTCGCGTTCTTCTACGGCGGCCTGGTCCGCCAGAAGAGCACGCTAAACACCATGCTCATGAGCCTTGGCGCACTCGCCGTGGTGACGGTGCAGTGGGTCGTATTCGGATACAGCTTCGCGTTCGGGCACGGATCGGCAATCATCGGCGACCTCGCGTGGACGGGCATGCGGGGTGTGACCGGGGCACCAAACCCGACATACAGCGCGGTGCTGCCGCATCTCCTGTATGCGGCGTACCAGGGCATGTTCGCGGGCATCACGGTCGCGCTCTTCTCCGGCGCGATCGTCGACCGCATGCGCTACGTGGCATACCTCGTGTTCGGGCTGCTCTGGACCACGCTCATCTACGATCCGCTCGCGCACTGGGTGTGGGGAAGCACGGGGTGGCTGCACACGCTGGGCGCGCTCGACTTCGCCGGCGGCACGGTGGTCCACATCAGTGCCGGCGTCACCGCCCTCGTTCTGGCGCTCCGCATGGGCGCGCGGCGCGATTTCCATCTCGTGCCGACCGTGCCGCACAACGTGCCGTTCGCTTTGCTCGGCGCCGGGCTCCTGTGGTTCGGATGGTTCGGTTTCAACGGCGGCTCCGCACTCGCTGCCGATGGGGTCGCCGCGAACGCCCTGATGTCGACGCACGCCGCGGCCGCTGCTGCGCTCGTCACGTGGATTTCGCTCGAATCGCTGCGCGGCGGCCGGGCATCGGCGGTGGGCGCGGCGACGGGAGCAGTCGTCGGGCTCGTCGCCATCACACCCGCTGCGGGTTATGTGTCACCGGTTTCAGCCATCGCGATCGGCGCACTCGCCGCCCCCTGTTCGTTCTTCGCACTGCAGTACCGCTCGAGGACGCGCGTGGACGACACGCTGGACGTGTTTGCGTGTCACGGCGTCGCCGGCATCGTCGGTGCGATCCTGACCGGAGTATTCGCGAGCACCGCCGTGAATCCGGCGGGCGCCGATGGCCTGATCGCGGGTAACGCCAGGCTCGTCGGCATCCAGTTCCTCGCGGTGGGCGCCACGGTGGTCTTCGTCGGACTGGGGAGCCTCGTCTTGCTCGCGCTGCTGCGCACCGTGATGCGACTCCGCATCACGGACGACAGCGAGATGTCAGGCATCGACATCACCGAGCACGGTGAGGAAGCGTACCACGGGTCGGATCCCATCTCTTCGCTCAATGACGCGGTGATGCTGTCCGCGCACGAGCTCGAAGACGGTCCCATGTCCCGGAGCGCCTGACGTGTCGCTCTTCGCGTCCGTGCTCGAGGATGTGCGGTTCGCCCTGCGCCAGCTGCGCAAGGACCGGACGGTATCGGTCGTCCTCGTCGTCACGATCGCGCTCGGCATCGGCGTGAACACGGCCATCTTCGGGATGCTCAACGGCTTTCTGCGCCCGCTTCCGGCACGATCGCCCGAGCAACTCGTGGTGCTCGCGGAACAGGTCAAGGGCGACGAAACGGGAATGGAGTTCACGTTCTCCTTTCCCGCGCTCCGCGATCTGCGTGAACAGGCGCACGAGTTCAGCGACATCCTCACGTACACGCCGATGATCGGCGGACTCAGCACAGGCGCGAAAGCGACGCAGTTCTTCTACGCGAGCGTCACGGGGAACTACTTCACGGGCCTCGGCATGAAACCGTTGCTCGGCCGCCTGTTCGAGCCGGGTGAGGGCGAGACACCCGGGACCGATTTCACGCTCGTACTCGGCTACGACTACTGGAAGCGGCGGTTCGCCGGCGACTCCGCCGTGGTCGGCACGCAGGTGCGGATCGACGGACGCCTCGCCACGATCATCGGTGTGACGCCGCGCGGTTTTCACGGCACGTACGCGGGCGCAAACCTCGACGGCTTTCTGACGCTGCGTGCGCTCATTTCCGATGATGCGGCGTGGCGCAGGGACATGTTCACGTCGCGGCGCGTGCGGCCGCTCACGGTGATGGCGCGCCTCAAACCCGGCGTCAGCATCGCCGCTGCGCAAACATCGCTCGACCTCATCATGCAACGACTCGCCGCCGCCTACCCCGAGACCGACAAGGGCACGGGCGCGACGATCATGCCGGAGGTTGTGGCGCGACCCGTGCCGCTCACGTTCGTCGCGAGAGTCATTCCCGCCATCCGCTTTTTCGTTCTGTTCCTCGCGGGACTCGTCCTCGTCGTCGCGTGCCTCAACGTCGCGAACATCCAGCTGGTGCGCGCCACGGCGCGGCAACGTGAGCTCGCGATTCGCGCGGCGCTCGGATCCGGGCGGGTGCGTCTCATTCGCCAGATGCTGACGGAGAGCATGCTGCTCGTGCTCCTCGGCACCGCGCTCGGCGTCGTCCTTGGCAATTGGACGGCGAACACGGTGTCGAAGACGCTCGACCTCGGCACCGATCTTCCGACGTCGCTCGATTTCAGTTTTGACTGGCGTGTGTTCGCGTACGTGGCGGGGATCGCGATCGCCGCGGGCATCGTGGTGGGGCTGCTGCCGGCGCTGCGGGCATCAAACGTCAGCGTGGCCACACTGCAGGATGGGTCGCGCGGTGCGTCGGGTGGGCGGCGGCGCCAGCGCGTGCGCGGCGCGCTCGTCGTGGGACAGGTCGCGGGGTCGCTCGTGCTGCTCATCGTCGCCGGTCTCTTCGTGCGGAGCCTGCAGAATGCGGCGCGCGTCGATCTCGGGTTCAATCCCGATCATGTGCTCAACGCGCGCATGGATCCGCATTGGGCGGGGCGCACGCTGGAGCAGACCAACAACTTCTACGACGAGCTGCAGCGCCGTGTGCGCGCGTGGAGTGATGTGCAATCGGCGAGCCTCACGTTCAGCGTGCCGATCAGCTACATCAACGCGAGCATGCAGCTCTACCTCGAAGGAAAGGCCGAGCTTCCCGACGAACGCCCGCCGATGGTCGGCGCGAATTTCGTCGATCCCGGCTATTTCGCGACGAACGAGATTCCGATTATGCGCGGCCGCGGGCTGCGGGATTCGGACGACGAGAAGTCGCCCAAGGTGACCGTCGTCAACGAGACGATGGCGCAGAAGTTCTGGCCCGGTCAGAACGTGATCGGCAAACGCTTCTACGCGGGCGTCGAGCACACGGGGCCATGGGAGGTGGTCGGCATCGCGCGCAACAGCAAGTATCTCGCGGTGTTCGAGAATCCGTTGCCGCACTTCTACGTCCCGCTCAGGCAGGACCCGGTGACGATGCGCATTCTGCAGATTCGCTCGCTCACGCCGCCGGAACAGCTCAGCACGCGGCTCGTGCGGGAGATCCAGGCCATCGACCCGGACATCGCGGTCGCCGAAGTCCAGACCATGAACCGCTCACTGCTGGGAGCGCAGGGATTCCTGATCTTCCGCGTGGGCGCGTTTCAGGCGGCGGCGATGGGATTGCTCGGTCTCATCCTCGCGCTCGTCGGCGTGTACGGCGTGGTGTCGTATGGCGCGGCGCAGCGGACGCGCGAGATCGGGATTCGCATGGCGCTGGGCGCGACGCCGCGGTCGATTCGCGGAATCATCCTTCGCCAGGGCGCCGGGCTCGTCGTGATTGGTTTGTTCGTGGGCGTTGCGGGTGCGCTGGGCATGTCGCGCGTACTCAAGCGATTCCTGTTACTCGTGTCCGCCGGCGATCCGCTGACGTTCATCGCGGTTCCGCTTGCGCTTGCGGCGGTCGCACTGTGGGCCTGCTACATTCCCGCGCGCAGAGCAACACGCGTTGATCCCGTCGTCGCGCTCAGGCAGGACTAGTGACATTGCTCACGAACCTCTGGGGTTTTGCGGGGTACTAATCATCGGCGACCCACGGAGGTTACCGATATGAAGATCTTCCGAGCGATGTTGCTGCTCGCTGCCGTGTCGACTGCCGGCTTTGCTCAAGGACGAGGAAGAGGCCACGACAATGATCGTCACGGTCCGCCAGGCGGCCCCCCGCCCGGCCACGTGAATCGCGGCCCTGTTCGCACCACCTACACGTACGACGACCGCCGTTCTGACGCGCGGATCATTTCGCGCTGGTACGGCTCGCACCCAGTCGAGTATCGCCGGCCGTCACACGTGACGGTGTTCAGACCGGGGTACGATAGACGGATTGTGCGCCACGCCGCGCTGCCGCGCGACTTCCGCGCCTACGTGCGGCCGGTGCCGTACGTGCTCGTCGAAGAACTGCCCCCGGTGCGGCCGGGATGGGAATACGTGTTGCTCGATGACCGCGTGCTGCTCATCGACAGGCCGAGCTGGATGGTCATCGACGTGGTGGTGCGGTTGTAATTGCAGGAAAACGAACGCGTGAAGTGAGCGGCGGGAAACGAACTCTGTTTCCCGCCGCTTTTTTCGTTGCAACCCTTTGGGTAGCTCCCGTCACTAACGGGAACCATGCCAGCCCTGTCCGCGACTGCCGTTCGACTCGTTGCATCCTCTGCGGACGAGGAACGAGCGGAGCCTGTTGACCGGACGCTCGTCGAGCGGTCCCTTGCGGGTGACGAACAGGCGTTCCGGCTGCTCTACCGGCGTCACACACCGCGCGTGTTGCGCCTCGTGGGACGGCTGACAGGCGGAAACGCCGCCGAGTCGGACGACGTGATGCAGGAGGTCTGGCTCCGCGCGATGCTGGGCGCGCCGAAGCTTCGGTGGACGGCACCGTTTCAAACGTGGCTTTGTGGTATTGCAGTGCGTGTCTACGCCGAATCGCGCCGTGATCGGTTGCGGCAACAGGGAGAGGACGGGCTGGCTGAGCTGGCGTCGGCCGAGGTCGATATCGGCTACGACATCGATATCGATCGCGCGCTCGCGGAGCTTCCCGAGCATTACCGCGCGGTGTTCATCCTGCACGATATCGAGGGACACACGCACGAGGACATTGCCGAGCAGCTCGGCATCGCGCCCGGCACTTCGAAATCGAATCTGCATCGCGCGCGCAGGCAGCTGCGCGTGCTGCTCAAGTCACACCGGCCGGAGAGCACGACATGACTCACGATCCAAGAGCGGATCGAATCCGCGAGGATCGCACCGTGGAGTTTCTGCGCACGCACGGCTTCTTTGCCGGCGCCGTGCAATCCTCGCGGAAGGAGCGGCGAGCCGCGCGGTGGCGAATTCCGCTCATCGCAGCGGCGGCCGCGATCGTCATCGCCGCGGTCAGCATCGTCGCGGACAGAACGGCCCGCCAATCGCAGGGCCACGTGGCCCAGCCCGCGGCACCCAAACTCATCATCTGGTACTGACGATGAATCTCCGTCTTGCTTCGCTTTCGCTTGCATGCCTCGCGTCCGCAGCCGGCGCGCAACTCTCGACCCTGTGCCCGAAGAATCAGCAACCTGATTACGGGTACGACGGCATTGAGTGCTATAACTGCGAAGTCTCCGGACGCGGCCAGCCGTGGATCGTGTTTCACAGGGAGCCGCGCATCCGCAACATCAGGCATGCCGGCCCCGCCGACGGCAAACTGCGCGAGGGCGACACGCTCGTCTCGATTGACGGACTCGCGATTACCACACGCGCTGCAGCCGAGCGTTACGCGAGTGCGAAAGCGGGCGATACGGTGCAATTCGTGGTGCGTCGCAGCGACGGGACCGCCACGGTGTCCATCGTTGCAGGCGCCAAGTGCGCGCCGGGAACGCCGCTCAGCTTCAGCTGGACGTTGTCCAGGGACAGTTTCAGGCTCAAGCCGATGGCGTTCACGTCTCCGCTCAGGCAGCGGATGGGATACGCGTGGACGCTGCATCCGGGGGTCACGCGCTCGTTCCAGGACTCACTGGGCTCCGGCCCGGGCTGGATCGGGATCGGACTCGTGCGTGTGCTCGCGTCGCCGGACGACCTTCGCGCGGCGAACATCAACGAGAGTCTGTTCAGGGAGAGTCCGGAGATTGTGGCGATCGCGCCGAACAGCCCGGCCGAGGCCGCGGGACTTCTTCCCGGCGACACGCTGGTGGCGGTGAACGGCGCGGCGCTCACGAGCGCGCAGGGCGCGCGGCTTTTTCTCCGGACGCCTGCCGGCGCGCCGCTCGAGATCACGATTCGCCGGAAGGGAGAGACGAAGCGCGTGACGGTCACGCCAAGGTCACCGCCGGGTTCGATCAACTGGATGAGCAGATAGCGGGCCCGCACGCGGTCCATGCGCTATTGATCTCATACGAACCCGGACAGGGACCCAGAGAGCAGGCTCGCGGCGGTGACGATGGAGTCCCATGAAGAACCGGGCAGCTCGTGCAGGTTTGGTCGCGTTTCTCGCGGCCAGCGGTTTCACGATGGTCCCGGAGCGCGCAGGCGCGCAGGGTGCGCCCGGAACTGACGTGCTCATGCAAACACTCGAGAAGCGACTGCTCGCGCTCAAACCGCAGGGCATGAGTGAACGCACTGTGTTGTTCGGAGCGGTTCTCGCGGGCAAGCCGGCCGGCAGCAAGTATCCGTTTCGCGTCACGCTCTCCGTGCGCGATTACGGTCCGGGCTATCCGCCGAACAAGTACTACGGCGAAACGTGCGTCGGGCAGATCACTGAATGGACGTACGACATCGTCGCCGACGCGTTCGGGACGTGGCAGGTCGAAGGCGCGATGACGCCGGAGTCCAAAACGTGCAAGCCGAATCCAGCGGAGGGGGTATCGAGCATGCCACTCGCGGGATTGGCCGGAACGCGTGCACCCGGCGGTCCGACGAACCACCCGGCGCCTGACGCAGTTCCTTCAGCGGCAGTCGCTGCAACGGGCACGTACGAGTGCAACGCAGGCGGACAGGCGCTGCCCCTCATGACGTTTACGATTCGCGACGCGAGCCACTACGTGGGCGCTGACAGCAAGCCCGGCACGTTTACGTTCGATGCGAAGACGACGCGTATCGTGTTCAAGGGTGGTTCACTGGACGGCGTCACGCCGACGGGGTTCTACTGGGTGTATCGCCTCGACCACGGTCGGCCGACGTTCAGCGTACTCAACGCCAGCGGGCGGGACGCCGAAACGTGTGAAAGGGGCTGAGCGGAACGCTCGACGCATGCACCAGCTCGCCCGCGTTGAGCGCCTCGAGCTCCGCGCCCAGCATTGTAGCTGGTAGCTCGCAGGTAGTCTGTGCGCCCGGGTGCTCAAAAGATCGAGCATCCGGGCGTTTACTTTGTGCCATGCCCGCTTCCTCTGAATGGCACCGCGGCGCGTTCCGCATCAACACCGACATCGACGAGCGCGCGATCGACACGATCCACGCCTTTCTCACCACGTCGTACTGGGCTGAGGGAATTCCCCGAGATATCGTCGCGCGAGCCGTCGGGGGTTCGCTGTCGTTCGGCCTGTTTCATGGCGACGATCTCGTCGGCTTTGCGCGCGTCGTAACCGACAGGGCCACGTACGGTTACCTCGCGGACGTGTTCGTGCTCGAGCCCTATCGCGGGCAGAAATTGTCGCGGTGGCTGCTCGAGGTGATTTTCGCGCATCCGGATTTGCAGGGATTCCGGCGGTGGTCGCTTTCGACGCGCGACGCACACGAGCTGTACGCAAAGTTTGGCTTTACGTCTTCCGCGCCGGGCTACAACATGGACCGCCGCGACCCCGACATCTACAAGCGCAGCCTGTCACGCAACTGATACGTCGTTGAGTGTTGCGGGCGCCGCAGGGTGGAGTCCTGCTTGCGGGTCTTGGCTGGGAACGGCTCACCGACTCGCGACGATGCGCACACTTGACCGGCTCCTGACATGTGTCCTCCTGTCGTGGATCATCGCTCCCACGGCGCGCGCACAGACCGACTCAGTCAGGGTCGGCGGTCCGCGATCGCGGCTCTTCATTCGCAGCGACGCGGCGCTGCTCGCAACGTCTTTGGCGTTCGCGACGCTGATCTCGTTGGAGGACCGCGCCGTGGCCGCTGAAGTCACGGAGACCAGCATGGGCGGCACGGCATTCGGCCGATTCTCCTCGGTCGGTGCTTCGATTGGCGGCGTCGGCCCGATTGCATTCGCGTCCGGACTCTGGGTGAGTGGTCATCTCGCCTCGCGGCCGTTGCTTGCGCACCTCGGCAAATGGAGCATTGAGTCGATCGCGATCAGCGGCGCTGCGACTGCCGTGCTGAAAGGCGTCGTCGGACGGAAGCGGCCGTACGCTGCGAACGGAGACGCGGACATCTACGCGCTCGGACACGGCTTCGGCCACTATGCGTTCGAATCGTTTCCATCTGGGCATACGAGCGCTGCGTTCGCCGTCGCAACCGTGCTCTCGCTCGGCACGCGCAATTCGTCGCCGCTCGTGCATCGCACCGTGAGCGCGCTCGCGTATACGGCGTCCACCGCAGTCGGACTCTCGCGGCTCTATCTCAACCAGCATTGGTCGAGCGATGTGATTGTCGGCGCGGCGATCGGGGCAACCGCGGGACTCGCGATCGTCCGGCGCAACGACGCGGCGTTTGATCGCGGGTCACCGCTCAGCGTGTCGCACGTGCTCGCTCATATGTCCGTTGCGCCGAACAGCCACCACGGCCTGGTCGTCGGGTACAGCATTCAGTAAATGGCCCGCGCATTCATTTTCACCGCCGCACTCACGTTCACCGCGCTCGCATCGATCGCGAGCGCGCAGACCGACCCCGTGTTTACACGCCCACGGTTTCTCGAGTCCGTGCGCGGCGTGCCGGGGACGCTCGCCGATGCAGCGCGTTCAACGGCGCACAAATCGAACATCGCCAAGGCCGTCGCGGTCGTGGCATCGACTGTCGCGCTGTACGCGGGCGACGATCAGATCTACGCCGAGGCGAAGCGTTTCGGTCGACGGATCGATATCGCACCGAGCCATCCGACGTGGTCGCTCAAAGCCGGCGACGTGAAACTGTTCTATGTCCCGACGACGGTCAGCTCGGCGCTCTACTATCTCGGCGATGGCTGGACGACGATGGGCATCGCCGGATCGTTCTTTGCCGCTGGCGCCATTCGCGGTGACAACCGCGCGCTGCGCACAGCGAGCGAAATCACGGAGTCGATGTTCGCGCTCGGCCTCGTCACGCAAACGCTGAAGCATGCAACGGGACGCCAGACTCCCGGTGCGGCGACGGCGTCGCGCGGAGAGTGGCACCCCTTCGCGCCGTGGAGGGAGTATTCGGCCACCACGCCGAAGTACGACGCGTTTCCGTCAGGTCATCTCGCAACGGCAATGGCAACCGTGACGGTGATTGCGTGGAACTATCCCGACCGCCACTGGATTCGCCCCGTCGGTTATTCACTCATGGGCGTGCTGGGGTTCGCGATGGTGAACAACGGCGTGCACTGGGCAAGCGATTATCCGCTCGCGCTCGCGATTGGCGGCACAGTCGGTGCCGCCGCGGCACGTCGAGGTCGTCCGCCTTCGATGACAAATGGAAACGCCGAGCGCATTGCGCCACTCATTCGGCGCGACGCAC
>Ga0134121_10005014_pt1 | contig 10793 bp, 10 predicted proteins | sample KB301_FD_96463 | JGI IMG/M metagenome (GOLD analysis project Ga0134121, IMG submission 96463) | Terrestrial soil microbial communities without Nitrogen fertilizer from Kellogg Biological Station, Michigan, USA - KB3-0-1 | ecosystem: Environmental > Terrestrial > Soil > Unclassified ...
CCTGAGCAACTCGCTGTCGATCCGCCGGCACGTGTCGTCCGCGTGCGGGGTCGAGCGCACCATCGGCTTCCTCTACCATGAAGAGGGGAAGCGCCAGAACCCGGCGCAGTCGCACCTCCTGGTGCCCCCGGCCACTCCGCTCTTCTCCGAGAGCCACCTGTTCCGCGCCGAGATCGACGAGTACATGGTCAATGCCGCCGTCCGCCACGGCGCCGTCTACCGCGAGCTGATCGACGTCTGCGACCTGGAGATCGGCGCGGCGGGGGTCGTCCTGCGTTCCACGGAAGGGGAGGAATTCCGCGCCCGCTTCCTGATCGACGGGACCGGCCACAAGTCTCTCCTCGCCGGCACGCTCGGCCTGCGCGAGGAGCCGACCCGGCTGCGCACCCAGTCGCGCTCGATCTTCACCCACATGGCCGGGATCCGGCCGTACGACGACACCCTGCGGGATGGCGAGCACCCCGGCCTCTCCGCCCGCTGGTACGAGGGCACGCTCCACCACGTCTTCGACGGCGGCTGGTTCTGGGTCATCCCGTTCGACAACCACGGCGATGCCGAGAACCCCCTGTGCAGCGTCGGCCTGACGCTCGACATGCGGAAGTTCCCCGCCCGTGGCCTCACGGGGGAGGAGGAGCTCCGCGAGATCGTCGGCCGCTACCCGAGCATCGCCGCGCATTTCCAAGGCGCCACGGCGGTACGGCCGTGGGTCTCGACCGGCCGGCTGCAGTATTCGTCCACCCGGGTCGCCGGCGACCGTTGGTTCCTTCTGGCGCACGCCGCCGGGTTCGTCGACGCGCTCTACTCGCACGGCCTGATCAGCACCTTCGAGACCATCCATGCGCTCGCCGGCCCGCTGATGCAGGCGCTCCGCGAGGACGACTTCCGCGCCGGCCGCTTCGCCCATCCGGCCCGGCTCCAGGAGGCGCTCCTCGACGCCAACGACCGCATGGTCGACGGCTCCTATCAGGCGTTCGGCCACTTCCCGCTGTGGAACGCCTGGGTCCGGCTCTGGCTCAGCTCGACTCTCTTCGGCGACCTGCGGCTCTTCCGAACCTGTCTCGGATACCTGGAGACCCGCGACGTCTCCCACTTCGCCCGGCTGGACGCGGACCCGCTGCCGCGCAGCGCCAGGCCGGGAGAGAGCTTGACCGACGACCTCCTCGATGCCGGCGAGGCGCTCCTGGCCGCCGTGGAGGAGGGCGTGATCAGCGCGGACGAGGCGGCCGACCGCATCTTCGAGCACCTGCATCTGGCGCCGCTGCCGCCGGTCCACGGCTGGGGCGACCCGGAGCAGCTCCACCTCGACTTCACGCCCGAGAAGCTGATGCGCTTCATCGGCTGGGGCAGGACCGAGGCCCCGGCGGAGCTGCGCGACCGCATGTTCGACTTCAGCGCGGCGGTGCTCGGCGGCGCGGCGGGCAGGGAACCTGCCCGGCGCGCCCTCACCCCCGAGGAAGAGCTCGCCATCGCGATGGCTTGAGAGGGTCCTTCCCGCCCCCTCCCGCGTCAGGAGGGGGCCTTTTTTGTCGGGGTGTTGGCGTCGTTTTCGTCCTTTGAGTCCTTTTCGTCCTCTGAGTCCTTTCCCCCGCGTACCCACTTGAAAGAACTCGACTTAAGCCGCCTCTTGCATTACGCCGAGTTTCCGCCTATACTCCCCGTCATGACCTACCTGACCGAACGGCAGAAAGAAATTCTGGAATACATCCAGGAGTACCGGAAGGAGCGGGGGATCGCTCCGACCCATCGTGAGATCTGTGAGCGGTTCGGCTTCTCGTCCTACGGGACGGCGTACAAGCATCTGAAGCTGCTCCAGGAGAAGGGATTCCTGCGGCGCGACTGGAACCAGAAGCGGGGCATCGAGCTGCTGCGCGCCATCCCCGGAGGCGAGGGGGAGCACGAGCTCCCCTTCTATGGCCGGATCGCGGCCGGGCGTCCGATCGAGGCGATCTCCGGCAACGAGCGGGTCGCCGTGCCCGCCCACCTGCTGAGCAACCGGCAGGGGGACCACTACGTGCTCCGCGTGGTGGGGGAGTCGATGATCGATGAGGGGATCATGGACGGCGACTTCATCATCGTCCTGCGCCGGGACATCGCCGAGCCGGGGGAGATGGTCGTCGCCCTGGTCGGCGACGATGCGACCCTCAAGCGCTTCTATCCGGAAGGCAAGCTGGTCCGGCTGCAGCCGTCGAACCCAACCATGGAGCCGATCCGCGTCCCGGCGCAGAGCGTGCGCATCCAGGGCGTGGTCGTCGGTCTCATGCGGAAGTTCTGACGGGCGGGTCCTCCATGCTGCGTTTCGACCTGTTCCAGGATACCCTGGGCTGGGCCGTGGCCGTGGCTCGCGACGGCGCTCTGATCGGCCTCGGTCACTATCCCACACGGGACGCGGCCGAGGGCTCGCTGCTTCGCCACTGGCCTGAGGCGGAGCCGGACCCCGGAGCGCCACCCCTGCCCGAGATGCGCCGGCAGCTCGACGAGTACCTCGCCGGCCGGCGGCGCGACTTCGACCTCCCTCTCGAAACCGGCGGCACCGAGTTCCAGCGCCAGTGCTGGGCGGCGCTGCTGCGCATCCCCTACGGCGAGACCCGCACCTATGGCGACATGGCCCGCGAGATCGGCCGCCCCGCCGCCGTGCGGGCCGTCGGCCAGGCCAACCACGACAATCCCATCGGCGTGATCATCCCCTGCCATCGCGTGATCGGCGCCAACGGATCGCTGACCGGCTACGGCGGCGGCCTCGCGATGAAGCGGGCGCTCCTGGAGCTGGAGGGGGTTTTGTCGCGGACGCTGGATCTCACCCCGGGTTTCAACCCGGGGTTTTGATGTAAGATCAGGCGATTCGTCAACTGCGATCATGGAACTCGACCGTCTCCTGAAGCTGATGACTGACAAGGGGGCTTCGGACCTGCATCTGAAGCCGACCCGGCCGCCGCTCTTGCGGATCAGCGGGCGTCTGCTCCCTCTGGAAGCGGAGCCCCTGACCATGGACAAGCTCACCGAGATGCTCCTCGGTATCCTCACTCCGCGGCAGAAGTCGAAGCTCGAGGAGAAGATGTCCGTCGACCTGGGCTACGGCGTGCGCGGCCTCGCCCGCTTCCGCTGCAACATCTACATGCAGCGCGGCAATATCGCCGCGTGCTTCCGCCGCATCCCCTACCAGATCAAGAGCCTCGAGGAGCTCGACCTGCCGAAGGTGCTCCTCGAGTTCTGCGGGATGCCCATGGGGCTCGTCCTGGTCACCGGCCCGACCGGCAGCGGCAAGTCGACCACCCTGGCGGCGGTGATCCGCCACATCTCGAAGAACCGCCCGGTGCACGTGATCACCATCGAAGACCCGATGGAGTTCCTGTTCAGCGACGACCTGGCCTCCATCTCCCAGCGCGAGGTGGGCACCGACACCGGCGCCTTCTCCGAGGCGCTGCGCAACGCCATGCGGCAGGACCCCGACGTCATCATGGTCGGCGAGATGCGCGATCCGGAGACGGTCGCGACCGTGATCACGGCCGCGGAGACCGGCCACCTGGTCTTCTCGACCCTCCACACCAACAACGCCCCGCAGACGATCGACCGCATCCTGGACACCTTCCCGCCGGACCAGCAGTCGCAGGTGCGCGCCCAGCTCGCCCAGATCTTGAAGGGCGTCGTCTCGATGAAGCTGGTCGAGCGGCAGGACGGGCAGGGCCTGGTGGCGGCTCTGGAGATCATGCGCGCCTCGCCCAAGGTCTCCAAGATGATCGAGAAGGGCGAGATCAGCCAGATCCACGAGGAGATCGAGACCTCGGTGGGCTATTACCACATGCAGTCGATGAACCAGTCGCTGATGGCGCTCCTGGTGCACGGCACGATCTCCTATGCGGAGGCGATGCGGCAGTCCCCCGACCCCGAGGACCTGTCGCTCAAGCTCCGCCGCATGTTTCCCAAGATCGAGGAGAGAGGAGGCGAAGTGGCCACATCCGATTTTTCGGAGATCGTCGAGCTGCAGCAGTTCAAGCGGCTGTACGAGGAGCAGGAAGAGAAGGTCAAGCTGATCCTCAACGAGAAGCAGATGGAAATCTCCTCCCTGCACGACGCCATCCGCGAGCGGGACCTCCAGAGCGAGGAGCTGGGCCGGCGCCTCCAGGAGATGTCCACGGACCGCGACAAGCTGCGCGGCGACTATGCCCGCCTCCGCCAGGAGGCCCAGGAGAAGATCGACAAGCTGATGGAGCGCATCAAGGAGCTCAATCAGCGTCTCATGGGCGGCGGTGGCGGCACCCCCGGCGGTGGTGGCGGAGAGCAGGAGCGCAAGACCGGGATCTTCCGCTAGAGCGCCTTTAGCTGGCACCGACCAGCTCGACGAAAGCCTCTGCCTCCGGAGAGAGCTCGATCGATTGCGGCAGGTGGCGCCCGTCGACCAGCACGATCCGCTGCGAAGTCAGATCGTCCTTCAGCCGGTTGAACGCGCTCTTGATCCTGCCGAACGAGTCGACCTTTTCAGCCTTTCCCCAGCTCGTGGCGGCCGGCGCCCGGGGGTCGCCCAACGTCCAGACGAACAGAGGAACGTGGATCGCTTCGAGATAGCGCCGGACCGTGGAGGGAGCGGCGCGGCTCACTTCAGCCGGCTGCTCCGACAGGACCACCAGCACAGCGCGGCGCCGGTTGCGGTGGAGCGCCTGGAGGCCCGCCACCGCCACGGCGTCGGCCAGCCGCTGCTGACGCGGCTCGGCGACCGGCGGAGAGAAGCTCGCCAGGAACCAGAGGAGACCGCCTTCGCTGGCCTTGAAGTCGGGCGACTGCCCGAACAGATCGGCCGGCAGGGATGAGCCCGGCACGGTCCGCGCCGTCGGCACGACGAAGCGCACGGCATCCTCCTTGCCCAGGATCATGTCGTAGCGGCGGAATTCCTGACGCGCAGGGCTGCCTCCGGTGAACAGAGTGATCAAGGGCTTCTGAGCGTCCGCATCGCGGACGACCAGAAGCTCGGCCGGCCCCTTCTCCAGGGCAGCCACGGCCACCGGACGGCCACCGGCGCGGAACCATCCTCCCATCTGTTCCGGCGGAGGCAGCTCCTTGTCCCGACGCAGACGGACCGGCACAGCGGTCAGCTCGGTCGCAACTTCTTCCCCCCAGCGTCCGCCGAAAACCACGTCCCGGCGAGCGATGAGCGCGCCCGAGAACCGGAGCACGGCGGACAGCACGTGGCTGGCCTCCGGATCCCAGGCCGGAAGCTGGACGCGACCGCTCGCATCCACGGCCAGCGGCTTGTCGTCGAAGGTCACCTCGATGGCCGAGGGGCTCTCCCCGGTCAGGCTCTGCCAGGTGAGGCGCGCCGCCACGGGCCGGCCCGCGGGTCCGTTTTCAAGGAAGATGTCGACCTCGGCCGGCGGCCGGGGCAGGTTCACCCACTGCTGGACGCGTCCGATCTCGTTTCCTTGAGTGTCGAGAGCCCGCGCCACGAGCTCGTGAGGCATCAGAGAGGGTCCGAAATCGATCCGACCCGACCACGGCGGGCCGACGATGAGACCCGCCGGAGCGCCGTCGAGCCGCATCTCGACGGTGGCCACGGGACCCGTGACGGTCAGCTCGATGGGCTGGGATCCGAAGGTCAGCCCCAGGAAGAGGGTGAGGAAAGCGATCTGCGCCATGACGGCTCCAGTGTAACGCCGAAGCCACCCGGCTCTAGTCACTGGACGGAGGCGTTAACGGCTGCCCGGGCAGATTTCGGAGGGTCTTCACCATCGCGACCGCCTCCTCCCGCGTCCGCACCCGCCCCTCCACCTGGGCTTCGTGGACGGCGTCGAGTACCCGGCCGACCTCTCTCCCCGGTGGAATCCCGAGGAGCGACTGGACGTCCTGGCCGGTGACCAGGCGCGGCGGACCGAAGAGGATCTCCCCCTCGCGGCGGGCGAGGTCTACGAGCCGCGGCAGGACGGCTCGCCAGCGGTCCAGGCCTCCGCGGCCCTCCCGGACGGCCAGCCGCGCACCCAGGGCGCAGAAAGCGGTAGGCCACAGCCGGCCGGCGCGGTGGAGATGGCGGCGGAGGTCCACCTCGTCCTCGGGCAGGGTCTCCAGCTCCAGGACGAGCGCCACGTCGTCCGCCGTCTGCCGGGTCAGATAACCCGCGTCACGAAAACGCGCCACGACCTCCCGCGCGATCCCTGGAATTGGGAGATTTCGGAACAGGATCGCCTGACGGGCGATGCGAGCCTCGACCCGGTCGGCGGCATCCCGGTCCTGGAGGCGGAGGTCCTGGATACTCTCCCGCAAAGCTTCGAGCTCCGAGATCGCGGTCCCCGCCGACAGGTGCTCGCCGGGCCTCCCCAGCCAGAGGCCGGGATAGACGTCCAGCGCGATGAGCAGCGCCACGCCGCGGTGCGCGTCCGGATGATCCAGGATGAAGGTCAGCTCGTCGCGCACCCGTTCGGCCGCCACATCGGTGAGGTGGGAGACCGAGCGCCGGGCGAGGCCGACCGTATCCGGATCGGCGGCGAAACCGGGGAGGCGGAGCAGCAGCCGCGGCAGGCGGAGCACCCGCAGCGGATCGCCCGCGAAGCTCTCGGGCGTGGTGGCCTTGAGCAGGTGCCGTTCCAGGTCGCCCACCCCGTCGAAGGGGTCGATCAGCGTGCCCGTGCGGGGCTCCAGGGCGAAGGAGTTGACGGTGAAATCGCGCCGCGCCAGGTCCTGATGGAGCGTTGTGCCCTCGCGGTCCCAGAGGTCGACGTCCAGGTCCCTGGCGACCAGGCGGTAGGCGGCGAACTCCTTGCCGCCCAAGAGGACCAGGCGGGCGGGGAGCGACTCCGCCAGCCGCTCGGCGATCTCGCGGCCGCGCGAGGCCACGACCGCGTCGACGTCCTTGAGCGGCAACCCGAGGGCGCGGTCGCGCAGCACACCGCCGACCAGGTGGGTCTCGACCTCCCCGGCGGCGGCGACCAGGGCTTGTACGGCCGGATGGTGGAGGAGAAGGCGGAAAGCGCGTGTGGGCACGGGTGGCAATTGTACGGCGGTCCGCGTCGGCGCAGGCTGTGTGCTACTTTGGTGCTACTCTGATCCGGGAGGTGATCGCATGGTCAAAGAGATCACTCTGCGGCAGGCGGGAGGATCGGTGACGGCCACGTTGCCCAAGGAGATGGTGGACCGGCTCCAGGTCGGGCCGGGAGACCGGATGTTTGCCGTGGAGACGGAGAACGGCGTGTTGCTGACTCCCTACGATCCCGATTTCCACGACGCCATGCAGGCCTTCTCCGAGGTTCGCCGGCAGTACCGGAACACCCTGAAGAAGCTGGCGGAGTGAGCGGTGCGGGAGCCGCGCTGGCTGACCCGCCTGGTGATCGACACGATGCACTCCGAGCTCCTGCGGGAGCACGGAGGTGCCCCCGGAGTCCGCGACGGCGGAGAGGCTCTGATTGATTCGGCCCTGGCGCGTCCCCGCAACCGCTTCGCTTATGAGTCCGCCGCGGACCTGGCCGACCTCGCTGCAGCCTACCTTTTCGGCCTCGCCAAGAACCACGGCTACATCGATGGCAACAAACGCATCGGCTTTGCCGCCGCCGCCACCTTCCTCCTGCTGAACGGGCTGCGCCTCACCGCCTCGGAAGCGGACGCCTACGATACGGTCCTCGGGCTCATCGAAGGGCGCCTCTCCGAAAAGGATGTTGCTCGCTGGATGCGCAGTCACAGCGAGCCGGTGCGGTGAGTTCCGTGGAAGAGCTGGTCCTGACGCTCACCGATCCGAGGATCGAGACCGCGGAGGGAAAGCGCCGGGCCAAGCTCCCCCCGGAAGGTGCGGGAGGGCACGCGAGGATGCTACGGCGGTCCGAGCGGCCGCCGGCAGGTCCCCTGGTGCAGCTCGGTCAGGAAGCTCGCGAGCTCGGCTGCATCGTCGAGCCGCGGACAGCGCTCGTGGAAGACCAGGCCGATGGTGCGGCCGGGCGCGGGCTCGCGGAAGTGGAGATAACGCACGAGCCCGGCGCAATCCATGCCGGTCGCGACCGCCATCTCCGGGATCAGGGCGCAGCCGTTGCCTGCCGCGACCAGGTGCCGCAGGGTCTCGACGCTCGCCGCCTGCGCCGGGCTCATCGCGGAGTCCGGCGTCGCGCCGCAGGCCTCCAGGGTCTGCTCGCGCAGACAGTGGCCCTGTTCCATGAGGAGGATCTCCCGCGAGTCCAGCTGCCCCGGGCTCACCTCGGAGGCCGCGGCGAGCGGATGGTGCGAAGGGACCGCCAGCAGGAACCGCTCGCGCAGCAGGGGCGTCTCGGTGAGCCCCCGTTCCCCGGTCGGCAGGCAGACGATGGCCGCGTCCACCGAGCGCTGGCGCAGCATCTGGAGCAGCGACTCGGTGAGCGCCTCGGTCAAGACCAGCTCGAGCTTGGGGTAGCGCTCCCGCAGCGCAGCCAGAAACCGCGGAGCGTAGTAGGGGCCGATCGTGGGGACCAGCCCGAGGCGGAAGCGGCCCGCCAGGAGCTCCTTCCGCGCGCCCGGCCGCGCGGTCTCGGCCAGCTCCTCGAGCACCAGACGGATGCGCTGCACCACCCACTGCCCGGCCGGGGTCAGAGCCACGTGCCGGGAGGTCCGCTCGAACAGCCGCTCCCCCATCACCTCCTCGACCTTCTTCACCGCGGCGGAGAGCGAAGGCTGGGCGACCGACAGGTCCTCCGCCGCCTTCCCGAAATGCAGCCTTTCCGCGAGCGTGACCACCGCTCGCAGATCCCGGATCGACAGACTGTCGAGGCCATCCATAGAAAACTCCGATCGCATCGATAGGTCGCCTCGTCTTGTTCCTCAGACCCGCAGCCCGTAGAGTATCTCGAAGCAAGGATCTGGTCAGCACTCCCCTCACGTCGGGCTCCTCACGGAGCTCAGTCTGGCTCGGGTCGCTGCGGCGGTCGTGACGGCCCGAGCGATTTTCCTCCCTTCATCCGGCTCAATCATTCGGTCCTGAATGGGGTTATGCTAGCTGCATGCTTCGCGGAGCGGCCGCCCTCTTGCTGGCTGGTCTCCTCCTCGCGTCCCGGGGGGCCGCGGGTGCGCGCCAGGAGCCTCCGCAGGAAGCGTTCGACGATTCCATCACCGTCGCTCTCGACACCATCGTCGTCCGGGTCGTGGACGCCTCCGGGCAGCCGATCCTCGGCCTGACCCCGGAGGATTTCCGCGTCCTGGTCCACGGCAAGGAGGTCCCGGTGGTCGCCGTGGACTGGGAATCCTCCCCAACCGTCGACGGACCGTGGGCCGAGCCCCTTCCTCCCCTTGGGGCAGCGGAGGGCGCAGCGTCCGCGCCGCAGTCCCGGAAACCGGGCAAGCTGGTCGTCTTCTTCGTCCAGGCCGATTTGAATCCGACGCGGATCTCCGGGCAGATGCGGCTGCGCCCGTACACCCGCGAGCTCCTGGCGAGCCTCGCGCCGTCCGACCGGGTGGCGGTCGTCTCCTACGACTCCCACCTGAAGCTCTGGCTCGACTTCACGGACGACCGCGAGGCGGTCCATGACGCGGTGGACCGGGCGATGATCTACAGCCCGGAGGCCGCGGTCGCGCCGGGCGGGCCGCCGTCGCTCGCGTCGCGCTTCGACTTCGCCGAGGCCCGCCGCGTCGCCTCTCCCGAGCGGGCGCTCGAGATGACCGCCAGGGCGCTCGCCGATCTCCCGGGCGAGAAGACGATGATCTATCTCGGCTGGGGCCTGGGCCGCTTTGGTGCCTTCGGTACCTCGATGACGCCCGACTATGCGCCCGCGGTGAAGGCCCTGTCCAAGGCGCGCGTCTCCGTCTTCGTCCTCGACGTGACGAGCGCCGACTACCACTCGCTCGAGGTCGGCCTGCAGAGCGTCGCCGAGGCCACCGGCGGCGCCTACGAGAGCACCTTCCGCCTGCCCGGCGTGGCGACCCACCGGATCGCCCGCGCCATCTCCGGCTGGTACGTCCTCACCTTCGACCGCGATGCTCTCGGCGGAATCGAGCCGGGGAAGGTCACGGTCAAGCTGCGCGGCGGCCGGCGCGGCGAGGTGCTCGCCCGGCCGGTGACTCTGCGCTAGGGCATGGCCCAGATCCTTTACAAGATCCGGAACGCGTTCCGGCGGTGGCGCGCGGGGCTGCCGGCGCGCGGCGGAGTCTCGCCGGAAGTCCAGAACGACCTCTATCAGGCGCTCTCCGCCGTCTACGTCTTCGCCGCTCGGCTCGCCGCGGGCCGTCGGGTTCTCGTTTTGGGATGCGGAACCGGGTACGGCAGCGACCGGCTCGCCGCGGCCGGGGCCGCCGAGGTCGTCGGGCTCGATCGCGACGAGCGGAGCCTCGCCTATGCGCGGAAGCGCTTCCCCCGCTTCTCAGGCAAGATCCGGTTCGTCCAGGGCGCGGCCGACGCCCCGCCGGCGGACCTCGGGACCTTCGGCCTGATCGTGGCGGTCGACCTCCTGCCGCACGTCGAGAACCCCGCATCCGTGCTGGACTGGGCGGCACGCCATCTCGACCCGGAGGGGACCTTTCTCGCCTCGGTCCCGCCGATCGTGGACGAGCGCATCATGGAACAGCACCGGGCGAGCGGGCTCCACCGCCTGAGCCTCTATCTCTGGAACTGGGAGTCGCTCTTCCGCCGCCGCTTCCGCGAGGTCCGGATCTACGGCGCCTTTCCCCCGGAGGGCGCCCGCCTCGACCTCGCCGATCCGTCTCCCTCCCGCCTGCGCGCGGAGGACTTCCGCTTCGACGAGGTCGCCGCCGACCGGCCCGCCGCCGCCGGGACCTTGAGCGCGGTCCTGGTGGGGCGGGGAGTCCTCACCCCCTGACCCCCTCTCCCATCTCCCACCCAGTCCCCCGCCGGGAGAGGGGGAACC
>Ga0134121_10005015_pt1 | contig 10792 bp, 9 predicted proteins | sample KB301_FD_96463 | JGI IMG/M metagenome (GOLD analysis project Ga0134121, IMG submission 96463) | Terrestrial soil microbial communities without Nitrogen fertilizer from Kellogg Biological Station, Michigan, USA - KB3-0-1 | ecosystem: Environmental > Terrestrial > Soil > Unclassified ...
ATGGCGTGGATGAGTTTGCAGGGGCGGGGTTTGCCCCGCCAGCTCCCACTGGAACGAGGCGCAGAACAACCGCCGCGCAGACCATCGCAACAGTAAGCATTCCGCTAAACGGCATATCCGGAGCAGCGGCGTGCGAAAATCCGATCATGCCCACCGTTGTGGGTAGGAGCAGCAACAGCCAGCGCGCTGTTTCCGCTCCATACAACTGCCACGCTAACCACGCCAGCGCCAGCGTCGCAAGCAGCGCAGAAATCGCGCTCGGCAATCGCGCCGCAGTTTCGCTCACTCCAAAAAGCTTGAAACAAACCGCCGCGCCCCAATAATAAAGCGGCGGCTTTTCAAACCATGGCTTGCCATACAGGCGCGGAGTAACCCAATCGCCCGTCTCGGCCATATCGCGCGCAATCCACGCATAACGCGGCTCGTCGGGACCGACAAACCCGATCGCACCGAGATGGCTGAAATAACAAACGTAAAGTGTGGCAAGGATGAGAACCGCCCAGCCGATGCGGGCCGTAGTGCTGGCCCCAGGTTTTTCAGGGATGGTGGTGAACGATTCGGTCACGGAATGGAAAGTCTAGCATTGAACCTGTATCTTCGAACCGGGCACCTCTTGCATACTGTCGCGCGTCGGCCTCGGCGTGGCCACATTAGAACAACATGAAAGAATGGCTCGAATTCGCTGCCGTTTGGCTGATCTTGAAAAAGCTGGGCGTCCTTCCGCGTCGCCTCGCGCGCGGCTTCGCGGCGTCCGTGACGAGCCTGCTTTTTTCCTTGCAGCCAAAACTGCGAAAGACTGCGGAGTTTAACCTGCGGCTCGCTTTTCCTGATTGGACCGAGGCCGAGCGCAAAGACGCCACGCGCAAAATGGTCCGCAATCTAGGCTGGATGGCCGCTGAATTCGCGCGCTTCCCCCGCCTCACAAGAGAAAACATCGAGGAAGTCGTCATTCTCGAAGGCCACGAAAATTTTCTCGAAGGCCAGCGGCGCGGCAAAGGAGTTCTGTATCTGACCGGCCATATCGGCGCCTGGGAGCTTTCTTCTTTCGCGCACGCGCTTTACGGGTATCCGCTGCACTTTATGGCTCGCCCGCTCGATAATCAGCGCCTCGACGCGCTCGTCAACAAATACCGCTGCGCTTCGGGCAACGAACCCATCTTCAAGAATGAGTCCGCGCGCGTCATGCTTAGGATTTTGAAAGGCGGCGGAACCGTCGGCATTCTCGCGGATCAGAACACCATGCCGGAAGAAGGCGTCTTCGTCGATTTCTTCGGCAAATCCGCGTGCACAACGACAGGCCTCGCCCGCGTGGCGCTGCACACTGGCGCGGCTGTTGTGCCCGGATACGCCTACTGGGATGAGTCCATTCAAAAATATCGCCTCCGCTTCGAACCTCCTGTCGAACTAATTCGCACTGGTGACACTGAGCGCGACGTCTTCGAAAATACAAAGCGCTTCACCAAAGTCATTGAAGAAATTATTCGCAAACACCCCGATCAGTGGGTTTGGGTTCACCAGCGGTGGAAGAACAGACCCAACGGCGAGCCCGCGCTGTATGATTTTTAAGAGAGGTCTTCGATGATCCAAACGGCAAAGTCGTTAGCGGAAGCACTCGGCGCGATACTCGAAGGAGACGGCGGCGTCGAATTGCGCGGCGTAGCAGCCCCCGAGCGCGCCGGCCCGCACGATCTTATCTATGTCGAGAAAGCCAAACTTGTGGGCCGCGCCGAAGCGTCCACCGCGCTCTGCGTAATCGCGCCAGAAAATCTCGCCTTGAAGGGAAAGACCATTCTGCGAAGCGCACATCCGAAAGTGGCATTTGCTAAAGCTGCCGCTCTCATCGTTGAACAAGCTCCCATCGCCACGGGGATTCATCCGACCGCGATTTTTGCGCCGCTCGCAAAAGTCAGCGAGAGCGCCGGCATCGGCCCGTTCGCGGTAATCGGCGAAGACGCACACGTCGGCGAAGGCACGCAAATCGGCGCACACAGCGTGATCGGCGCAGGCTGCTGGATCGGCGATCATTGCCGGATTCATCCGCGCGTCACACTTTACGCCGGCGTCCGCATCGGCCATCGCGTCGAAATTCATTCCGGCGCAGTCATCGGCGCCGACGGTTTTGGCTACGCGCAAGGAGAAGGCCGCTACTGGAAGTTTCCGCAGGCAGGCATCGTGGAAATCGCCGACGATGTCGAAATCGGCGCGAACACAACAATCGATCGCGGCTCGCTCGACGACACGCGCATCGCCGAAGGCGTCAAACTGGACAATCTCGTGCACATCGGCCACAACAGCCAGATCGGCGCCCACACGGTAATGGCTGCGCAAGTCGGACTTTCCGGCTCCTGCGAGTTCGGCAAGCATGTAGTCGTGGGCGGCCAGGCCGGTTTTGGAGAACAATGCTACTTGGAAGATGGCGCAGTCATCGGCGGGCAATCCGGCGTTCTCGGCGGCAAAATCATACGCAGCGGCCAAACCGTTTGGGGAACTCCCGCTCGTCCGCTCGAAAAATTCAAAGAACAATTCACCTGGCAGGCGCGTCTCCCCGAACTGGCCGCGCGCATCAAAGAATTGGAAGCCAAGTTGGAAGGGAAGTGAAGTGAGCGCAATCCCCCTATGGCGCGTGATCGTGGTTGGCGGCCACACCCGCAGCATTGGCAAAACGCAGCTCGTCTGCGATATCATCAGCGCCTTTCCGAAAGCCAACTGGACCGCCGGCAAAATCACACAATACGGCCACGGCGTCTGCGCGCAGAACGGCAATGATTGCGACTGCGCTCCCGACGAGCACATTTGCGCCATTGAATGGGAACAGCAGTCTCAGTCTGGCACGGACAGTTCACGATTTCTTGCCGCAGGCGCGAAGCGGTCGTTTTGGCTGAGAACAAAACAAGGCTTTCTCGCTGAGGGTCTTCCGTTGATGCGGGATGCTCTTAGTCAGGTATTCGCAGAGACTGAGGAACAATCGTCTTCGCTGATTCTCGAAAGCAATTCTCTCCTTCAATTTCTAAAACCCAGCCTATATTTTGCAGTCATCGATCCCGCTCGCGAAGATTTTAAAGACTCCGCCCGCGTCGCACTCGACCGCGCCGACGCCCTCGTTCTCCGGGGTTCGATCGACACACCCGCAGCCGCCCCGTCGTGGATAAAACTCCCCGCCAATTTACTTCGCACCAAGCCCTCGGTTTCCCAGCGCGAGGGCGAACCGCTCCCCGAGCCCCTGCACGTACTCATCGACCGGGCGTTGCAAGCCCCGCCAAGTATCACCCTCTGACAACGATTTGGTAACGGTTTCGTATCTTAGAAGTTGACCCGTGGCCACAAGACGGCGATAATTTACTGGTACTCGTATTACTCGATCTTAAAGGGGCTTGGCCCTAGCGCCGGAAGTGTTGGAAGTAGCTCGCAATACAGCAGTTAGGCTGCTTGAAACAAAATGGGGCGAATCTAATACGCCTGCCTTTTAGTCGACTTTGCTTCTGGGGGACGTATTTTGGCGACAGGTACACGCATCGGAATGGATAGGCCTGCCCCGGTCATACCTCCTTTTTGGCAAGAGGAAGCTCTGGCTGGCGCTCTCGAACAAGCCATCGAGAACGGCGCCAACCATTTGCTGTCCCTGCAAGCCGAAGAAGGCTATTGGCTCGGCGAGCTGGAGGCCGATACCACTCTCGAATCCGATTACATCTATTACTTGTACGTACTTGGCAAGGCCGATCCGGTTCGCATCGCCAAGCTTGCCAATTATGTTCGTCGCCGCCAATTGCCCGATGGCGGCTGGAATATTTTTCCTGGCGGTCCTTCCGATCTGAACGCAACCTGCAAAGCCTATTTCGCTCTAAAGCTCGCCGGAGATGATATTGATTCGCAGCACATGACACAGGCCCGCGAAACCGTCCACCGTCTCGGCGGCCTCGAACTCACCAATTCCTATGTGCGTTTTTATCTTGCGCTGATTGGTGCGGTGGGTTGGGAGCTTGTTCCCTCGATTCCACCGGAACTTTTGCTCCTTCCGCACTGGTTTTATCTCAACATTTATGAAATGTCCTCGTGGACCCGCGGCATCGTCATTCCCATGGCCATACTTTCCGCGCTCCGGCCGGACTGGCGTTTGCCGGAGCGTGCCCGCGTCGACGAGCTCTTCAAAGATATCTCGCACAAAGCTGCCGCATTTGACTGGAGCAAGCAACTCATCTCGTGGCGCAACGTCTTTCTCGCGATCGATCGCGGCCTTAAACTCTACGAAAAACTTCCCTGGAAGCCACTTCGCCGCCGCGCACTTCGCGAAGCGAAAGCGTGGATGCTCGCTCACATGGAACGCAGCGAAGGTCTCGCCGCCATCTATCCCGCGATGATGAATTCGATTTTTGCGTTGATGGCGCTCGGCCACGGTCCCGACGATCCGCTCACCGCTCGCGAGATTCGCGAATTTTCACGCTTCGAGATTGAAGAAGACGACACCATCCGCATGCAGCCATGCGTTTCTCCGATTTGGGACACATGCATTGCCATGGTCTCTTTGGAAGAAGCTGGCCTCCCAGCCGATCATCCTGCGCTCGTGAAGGCTGCGGACTGGATGCTCTCGAAGCAGGTTCTGGGCCCGGGCGACTGGCAGTACAAAAACAAAGACGCCGCTCCCGGAGGCTGGGCCTTCGAGTTTCGCAACGATTTCTTCCCGGATGTGGACGACACTGCGTTCGTCCTCATGGCCTTGCAGCGCGTGAAGCATCCCGATCCTGAGCGCATGGAGAAATCGGTGCGCCTGGGCATCCAATGGCTGCTCAGCATGCAAAACAGAGACGGCGGATGGGGCGCCTTCGATCGCGATAACGATCGCCAGCTCTTTTGTAACATTCCCTTCGCCGACCACAATGCGATGATCGATCCTTCGACGGCCGACGTAACTGCTCGCGTCGTCGAATGCCTCGGCCGTTTCGGTTGGCCTGCCGAACATCCTGCCATTCAGCGTGCCGTGAGATTCCTGCTAAAGGATCAGTGCGAAGATGGCTCCTGGTTCGGACGCTGGGGCGTGAATTACGTTTACGGCACCAGCGGTGCGCTGCGAGCCCTCGAAACCGTTTCGCTTACGGCGAAAGAATTTTGCCAGCGCGCGGTGAGCTGGCTGCGCGCCGTCCAAAAAGCAGACGGCAGCTTCGGCGAATCACTTTGGAGCTACACCGATCCGGCCACCAAGGGGCAAGGAAACAGTACGGCTTCGCAAACCGCCTGGGGCCTGATCGGCTTGCTCGCCGGCGCCGCGCCTCACGATCCGGCAATCCAGAACGCGGTTGCTTATCTTGTCCACCTGCAGAATACCGATGGTTCGTGGAGCGAATCCGATTTCACCGGCACTGGTTTTCCCGGAGTCTTCTATTTGAAGTACCACCTCTACCGAAATTCTTTCCCGCTCTACGCACTCGCGCGATTCCGGAATCAAGTGCAAGGCCCTCAAGAATACTGCTCCATGAAATTCCAGCCAGCGGAATTCCGGCTGCGGAGCGGGTTCTAGAGCCCGCGATGTCCTTTTCTCTGCGGCTGACCGCGGATCTCACTCTCGCTTTGGCTTCCCGCGCAATCGATACCAAGCGCCGGCTTTCCCCCGTCCTGCATCTTTCGCCTGAAACTAATTTCGAATCTACGCCGGACTCGTTCATTCCGAAGAGCCGGCAAATTGGAAGTGAACGATCACCTTCCATCTCTCTTGGGCCTCGACTTCGTTCGCCCATAATTTGGATCGCCGGTTCCGAGCCGCTCGAGCATCCTGGAGTGGCGCGCCTTGCCAATACGCTCGCAGCCTCCGGTCGTTATGTCTTTCTGGAAACTTCAGGCGCCGCTTTGAAGCCTCGGCTTCATGAGTTCCAGCCGTCCTCCCACTTTTATTTTGCCGTTCTCTTCAACGGTGATTCCTCGTCGCTCGGCCAACATAGCTCTCTCAGAGACTCGTTCCGCGTTGGGTTGGAAGCTATTCGCATGGCGCGCCTAGCGGGTTTTTTCACTTGCGCGCACGTCGTCTTGCAATCAGAGACGACATCCCGTGAATTGGCGGAACTCCATCGTGAAATCTGCAAGCTCGATGTCGACGGATTCCTGATTACGCCTGCAGCGCGCAGTCCCGAGCTAGCAAAGGAAACTGGGCGCCTTCGCCGCCGTTTGCTGGGCCGCCGCTGGTCGCTGCTCTCATCCCTGCTAGATGCCGGCGCATCGCCTGCCCCGTCCCGAGCTTCACGAGACCCCGCGCGCCTCACCGTTCCTGATTCGCGACCTGATAATTTGGGCGAAGGTGCCGAAGCCTGATGACCACACTTGTGACAGGCGCGTCGGGCTTTCTAGGCAGCCATGTGGCGCGTCAACTTGTAGCTCGTGGCGACGAAGTTCGCGTCTTGATGCGCCCCTCGAGCACGAATCGCGCCGTTGCAGACCTTTCTCTTGAATACGTGACCGGCGATTTGCGCGACCCGGCCTCTCTGGAGCGTGCGCTAGCCGGCGTTAAGTGCGTTTTTCACGTCGCCGCCGACTATCGCCTGTGGGCCAAAAAATCGCGCGACATTTATGACTCCAACGTGGGCGGCACGAAAAATCTCCTCGCCGCCGCGAAGCGCGCCGGGGTGGAAAGATTTATCTACACAAGCACAGTTGCCACCATCGCCGTGGACCGCCCGGAATTGCCCAACGAAGCTACGAACGCCAAGCTCGAAGAAATGGTCGGCCATTACAAGCGCTCGAAATGGATGGCCGAACGCGAGGCGCTCAATGCCGCGAAGGACGGACTGCCCGTCGTCGTAGCCATGCCCACGACCCCTGTTGGAGCGGGCGATTGGAAGCCCACGCCGACGGGGAAAATCATTCTCGATTTCCTGAATGGAAAAATGCCCGGTTACGTCGAAACCGGCTTGAATTTTGTCGGCGCGGAAGAATGCGCGGCAGGCCATCTGCTTGTTGCGGAAAAAGGCAGAGTGGGCGAGCGCTATCTCCTCGGCGCCGAAAATCTGACGCTCAAACGGATGCTCGACACGCTGGCTAAGATTACCGGTCTGGCTGCACCTTCGCTGAAGATCCCGCACGGGTTGGCATTGGGTGTAGCCTACATGAGCACGGCGTTCTCGCGTCTGATTGGAAAGGAGCCGCAGATTCCCATCGAGGGCGTGAAAATCGCCCGTCACATGATGTTTGTGGATTGCATGCGGGCTCCGCGCGAGCTGGGATTTCAGCCGGGCTCAGTAGCGGCTGCTCTGGAACGCGCCGTGCGCTGGTACGAAGCAAACGGCTACGTCAAGCCGAGCCGCGCTAAAAAAATCCTTCGCGCCGCAGCGTAGGTTGCGCGGCACAGGCTTCAACCCTTGTTCTCGGCGTGCACGGGCGCAATGGGAGCGGAGAATGTGTGTAGCCCCCGGATAAGGTTTGGGCATCTTAAACTCTAAGACTCATGCGAATCCTGGTTACTTTCGCCATCAAAGCCGAGTTCTCTCAGTGGGCCTCTCGTCATCCCTTTGTCCCCTACGAGTTTGAGAATTGGGAGAGACGACGCGAGTTCGACCTCTTCAAAGCCAACATAGGCCCGGACGAAGTTACGGTTCTCCTGACAGGCATGGGTGAAACGAACACGGTAAACGCGATGTCGTCAATCCCCGTGGAACTTCACGACGTGTGCATTTCTTCAGGACTAGCCGGATCGCTCGACGCGGCATTAAAGCCGGGCGATGTCGCCGTAGCACGCATCTCGGAGTCGCTGGACCAAAAGTGCAGGGTCCCGAGTGATGCAACTCTGCTTAACCTTGCCGTTTCATCCGGCGCAAAGCCTGTCCAAGTCTCCCTGACTTCTGAGAAGATTGTGGCCACGGTGGACGAGAAGGAAGATCTGAGCCAAAAGGGAAGTATCGTCGAGATGGAGACAACTTACATCCTTTTAGCCGCCGTGCAACACCAAGTTCCGTGCGTCGCCGTTCGGGCCATCAGCGATGCCGCCGACCAAGACCTACCCGTCGATTTCGCTCGCATTCTCGATTCTCACGGCCATCTGAAAATGAGCGGTCTACTCAAAGAAGTCGGCCTTAGCCCTTACCGCATTCCTCTGCTACTCCAGTTCGGGCGGCAGAGCCGCGCAGCCGGAAAATCTCTGGCGGATTTTCTCGATCGCTATATCTTCAGAATCTCTCAACACTGGACGAGGCCCGCACATGCGAACGTCGAGGAGTTTTCGGCAACATGAGCGGCCTCGGAACCATGGCGGAAACTCTGAAATCGCTGGGGCCCATCCCGAAAATCATGCGTGCCGGTGTTTACCGTGACAAAGGCGTCGTTCACGTCGAGGAAGTTCCTGTCCCGGAAGTGCTCGACGGAGAAGTGCTCATCAAGGTTGCGGCCTGCGGCATCTGCGGCACGGACATCAAGAAAATCTTCCAGCGTTATGTGGAACCCCCGCAAATTCTTGGTCACGAGCTCGCAGGCACGGTCGTTGCAGTCGGCCGCGGCGTGACGAAGTGGACGCCCGGCGACCGCGTCATGAGCTTTCACCATACTCCCTGTGGCCGATGCTTTTATTGCGAGAAACGCCTGTTCTCCCAGTGCAAGCAATACAAAACGACGGGACTCACGGCAGGATTTATGCCCAACGGCGGCGGTTTCGCGCAATACGTCAAAGCCATGCCCTGGGTAGCCGAACGCGGCATCGTAGCGCTCCCAGATAACGTAAGTTTTGAAGAAGCCACGTTTATCGAGCCTATCAACACCATCGTCAAAGCCGTCCAAAAAGCCCGCATAACAGCAGGCGAGACCGTACTGATCATGGGCTGTGGGCCCATCGGGCTTCAGCTCCTCATGGTCAGCAAGCTGGAAGGCGCCAAGCTATATACCAGTGATCCAATTCCCCAACGCCGTCAAAAGAGCCTCTCCCTCGGCGCTCTCGAGTCGTTTGACCCAACCAGTGGTAAGCTGGTAGAAGAGATTCGGGCTCGTACGGACGGCAGGGGAGCTGACGCTGTGCTTGTCGCGGTCGCGCATCCTTCGGTGGTCACGGATGGTCTAGCGACGGTGCGGCCCGGTGGGCGCGTTTTGCTCTTTGCGGCAAACGACCCGGTCACGAAGATCGAGTTTCCTGCCGCTGCCGTGGGGATCGACGAAAAGGAAATCCTGGGCAGCTATAGCGCGGCCGCGGACATCCAAGAGTCAGCAGCTGAGTTAGTACTGGGAAAGAAACTGCCGGTGATGGAGATTGTCACTCATCGCTTTCCGCTGGATAGAATCCAGGAAGCGCTGGAGCTTGCCGCCAGGCCCACGGCCGAGTCGCTGAAGATTCTGATCGCCCACGCATGAGAATAACCACGACGAAAAAGCCGGAAGTTGGTGACGAAGTGAAATTTGCCGTCGCGCGAGTCGCCGTACCTTCGAAAATGACTGCGGCCGTGTTGTACGGCAGCGAGGATCTGCGCATTGAAATGATTGACGTGCCGCCGCTCGCCGCCGATGAAGTTCTCCTCCGCGTTCGCCTCGCTCTGACCGATGGCACCGACCTGAAAGTCTGGAAGCGCGGCTACCACGCGAAAATGATTCAGCCTCCCGCGGTGTTTGGCCACGAAGTCGTCGGTGACATAGCTGCGGTGGGGAAGCGGGTGGACGCGCGCTGGCGGCTCGGCATGCGGGTCGTCGCCGCCAATTCCGCTCCGTGCCTGCGCTGCTATCATTGCCGCCGAGGGCAGGAAAATCTTTGCGAAGACTTGCTCTTTAACAACGGCGCTTATGCCGAATACATGCGCATTCCCGGCCGCATCGCAATGGAGAACATGCTGGAAGTTCCCCACTCCGTCGATGACGGCAGCGCGGCGCTGGTTGAACCGCTAGCCTGCGTGCTCCGGGGCATTCACGAAATGGAAGTGCGCGCGGGTGATACGGCAGTCGTAATTGGCTGCGGCCCGATTGGCCTGACATTTGTTCGCATGCTTTCGCGCCGGGGTGTGCGCGTGATAGCCCTCGCGCGCCGATCGGCCCCTTTGGATGTCGCTCGCAGGCTAGGCGCGATCGCCACGATCAACGTAACGGAAATAACGGAAGTCGTCGCGGCGGTGAGGTCTTTGACGGATGACCGGCGCGGACCGGATTCCGTCGTCGAAGCCGCCGGGAATCCTGCGACGTGGCAGCAAGCGCTGGCCATGGTCCGGCGTGGCGGCGTCGTGAATTTCTTCAGTGGTTTGCCGTCGGGGACGAACGTATCCATCGATCCGGCCGCCATTCACTACTCCGAGATTAAACTCATTTCGCCCTTTCATCACACTCCGCGGTTCATTCGCGAGGCCCTTGAAGCCATCCGCCGCGGCGACATAGTCGGGCATGATTTCGTGACGGAAGAGATTCGCTTGACCGACCTCCCGCAGGCCTTCGAGCGCATGAAGAGCCGCAGCGGCGAAATCAAGCTGGCCGTCCGGCCTTGATTTTCCTGAACGGATCAAAAGGTTTACTCGTTACTCCGTGCGACGCGCATTTTTTGCCCCCCGGCCGTTTCTACGGAGCGAGGAATCCCTCTTAATATGCTGCGCCCCGGTGAACTCGATATTGCCGCTCACGCTCCCGCGAACGCGTGCTCCCCGGCAGCGGCGCAGGAGTACACGCGCTGGCTCGCCACTCGCCATTACGAAAATTTCAATGTCGTCTCCTGGCTGCTCCCGAAGGATCTGCACCAGCATTTCTACAATCTCTACGCCTATTGCCGCTGGGCCGATGATCTCGGCGACGAAATTCCGCAAAAAGAGCGCGCCCTCGAGCTTCTTGATTGGTGGGAGCGCGAACTCGATGCTTGTTACGA
>Ga0134121_10005016_pt1 | contig 10791 bp, 6 predicted proteins | sample KB301_FD_96463 | JGI IMG/M metagenome (GOLD analysis project Ga0134121, IMG submission 96463) | Terrestrial soil microbial communities without Nitrogen fertilizer from Kellogg Biological Station, Michigan, USA - KB3-0-1 | ecosystem: Environmental > Terrestrial > Soil > Unclassified ...
AGCGTCGCGCGCCAGGTCCAGGGGGCTCCTCGCCGTCGCGGGCGTTGCCGGGGTCGCGCTCGCGGGCGCGCTCGCCTGGTCCCTGGCTCGGGATACGCCGTCCGTTCCGGCAGCCGCTTAAGCGAACCGGGCGATCGAGGCCATCGCCCCGGCAGCCACCTCGAAGAGCGTGCCTCCCCAGCGAGCCGAGACGGGCTCCCCGCGGGTCCAGATCGCGTTGCCGAGCGGGGCGGACGAACCGCCTGCGCCGGTCGAGGCCGTTCGTGTTGGCGACACGAAACCGCAAACGCCGGAGGTCTCTGACGGCTCGCGAATCAAGGTCGTCAAAGTCGAGGACGCCCCAGGCGTTCCGAGTCCCGATCCCAGCCGTCCAAAGGCAGTCCCAGTCCTCCGCAGTGCTCCAGCCCAGAGTGCTCCAGCCCGAACAGCCCCGGTCCGTACCGAGCCCGTTGCCGTACCAGCCGACAGGCCCCGTCCCGTACCCGTCCCGCTGCCAGCGCCAGAGCCGCCGAAGGCCAAGCCCAGCGCTTACGACGTCCGCTAACGGACCCGAGGCGAGGTCAGCGTGCGGCTGGCTCTGAGCCCCGTTCGCGAAAGTGAGCGGCATAGGCGCGGGTCAGTTCGGTGCCGAACAGGTCGCGAAATGCCTCGCGCGCAGCGCCGAGCTCGGCGTGGCGCGTCACATAGGCGTCCCACAGTTCCCGTTCGCGCGTGGCCGCGAGACCGAGCCGAGAGAGCATGCTCGGCTCGTGACGACTGCCGGCGTCGATACGGGCAGGGGAGAGCTCGTCGAGCAGCGCGCGCGTCCCCTCGATGGCACCCTGAGTCAGCGAGAGCTGATGCAACATCAGATCGGCCAGGATATTCTCCACGGCTCGCGGCGCGTCCTGGGCATCGTTGCGCCAGTCGAGGAGCGCAGCGGCGACCTCGCGGGGGTCGAGCGCGCGCTCGATGGCGAGATACGCGCTCGAGCGGTATCGGCTGCGATCCTGCGCGGCTTGCTCCAAGTCCTCCGGTGGAATGAAACGAGAGCATGCTTCACGAACTGGAATGAAGCAACGGCAGAACATTTCCATTGCATCGTGCAACTTGGTAATCAGTCGAATCACGTCACCTGCGTCCTCGACGGGCTGGCCTGGCAACAACGACGCCGCCAGATCGCGCAACCCGCGCAGCGCGAGCATCTCGAGGGACCAGGCGCGCAACTCCGCCGCCGGTGGAGTGCCCCGGGCACCGACTGCCGGCGGCGCAATCGCGGGGGCTTCCCAGGCGGTGTGCGTGAGCTGCGGCACCACGGGCTCCTTTGCTGCTTCCAGCACGGTGGCGTAGCGTGCGGGCCGAGGAGCATTTCGCATGGGCCCGGCATCGGCCCGTTCGGGCAAGGCGACCTGCCCGGGCCTACGCTGCAAGGCGGGCAGTTCGAGAGGCCCTGACGGCGGTTCGATCAGTACCGACGCGTAAGCCTGGACGGCAGGCGAGGCCGACGGCGGTCCCGAGCCGCCGAGGCGACCGGGCGAAGGCGCAGCCACAAAGGCCGCCGGAGGTGGCGCGACGGGAGTGGGACGAGCCGGCGCAGGCTCGGTGTCACGGGGTTTGCCGGCGCCGTGGTGGAAGCCAGTCAGGAGCGGCGGCGCCCCGAGCCCCGGTGCGGGCTGCATTGCGGGCATGCGCATGGCGGCAGGCGTGGCGGGAACGGGCGGGGTTGCAACGGGCAGCGCCGCTCTGGCCGTGGCGGGGCCCTTGATGGGGACGGGCGCCGCCACTGGCTGCGCAGCGCGCCCCGACGGATTCTCCGCCACGAAGTACTCAGTGATCTTGTCTTCGTCGACCCCGCCCATGGGGTGGCCAAGCAGGCCCGGGTTGCCGAGCACGCTGCCCCGAGCCTGGCTGTGGCGTGCCGCCTCCAGGTCTTGTTCTGGGGCCGGGCGCAGCCGTACGCGAAGCAGGGGGCTCAGCAGAAATTCGAAGCCGTAGGGCTCGAGCGCGATCGGCTTCTGTGCCTCGACACGGGTCGCTCCTGCGCTGCCCACGGTTTCGACAAAGACACCATTTTTGCTGCTCAGGTCCCGAACGCAGAGCGAGCCATCCACCTCCTCGATGCGGGCGTGGAACTCCGAGACCAGGCGATGTGACACCGCTACGTCGTTGAGCGAGCTCCGCCCGAGCCGGATGGGCAACTGGACCCGGCGCTCGCCGAGCGGCGTAAGGTCGAGTTCATAAAGACCGAGGATGAATCCGTGCGTCACACCGTCCTCAGTTGCTCGTGACCTTGCTGCCCTTGATGATCACGTCCGAGCTCGCCTTCAGGTTGAGCTTGCCCGACCCGTCGAGCGACAGGTTCTTGCCCTTGAGGACGATGTCACCATTTTTCTTCAGGGTCAGGCTCGAGTCGCCCGATTTCAGCACGATCTCATCGGTCGCGCTGATGACGAGCTTCTTGCCGACTTGCAGCTGATCGTCCCCCTGAACCGATTGCGTGCGTTTGCCCGCTACACTCAACGTCTCGTCCTTGTCCACCGAATGGGAGCGTTTGCCGCTCACGGTGAGGATCTGATCCTTGCCAATGGCGATCGTTTCGCTCCGTCCCACCGTCTCGCTGCGCGACCCGCCCACCGATGTCGTCTCGTTGGTCGCCACGCTCTTGGTGCGCGTGCCGACCTGGATGGTCTCGATCGCGGCCGTGATGCTGCGTTCGACGGTCACCGTGATCGTTTGGTTCGCCCCGATGCTCACGGTCTGTGATGCACCCACCGATTCCGAGTCGTCGACTGCGATGGTTGCATCGCGATTTTTGCCCACGCTGAGCGAGTCGTCGGTGCCGATGCTGACCGTGCGGCTGGCACCCACGGCGCGGGTCTCTGCGTCTTTGACCAATACCGACAGGTCCTTCTCGGCCTGCATGAACACCTGTTCGCTGCCCTTCTTGTCCTCGAAGCGGAGCTCGTTGAAGTTGTCGAGGTTGCCGCCCTTGCTGCTGCGGCTCTTGATGCCGGACTGCGTCTGGTTGCCAGGCAGCTGGTACGGCACCTGGTTGTCAAAATTGTAGACCCGCCCGGTGACGATGGGCCGATCCGGGTCTCCCTCGAGGAAGTCCACGATCACCTCTTGCCCGATGCGAGGGACGTGAATGCCGCCAAAGTTCGCCCCCGCCCAGAGTTGCGCGACCCTCACCCAACAGGACGTGTTCTCATCGCCAGAACCCACCCGATCCCAATGAAACAGGAGCTTTACGCGCCCGTATTCGTCCGTGTAGATCTCCTCGCCCGAGGGTCCCACCACGCGTGCCGTCTGTGGCCCTTCCACGATCGGCTTGCGCGTCGCGCGTGGCGTGCGGAAGGATCGCTGCCCATCGATGGCCGCAAACTGGCAACGGTAGCCGGGCGCTGCCGCATCGGCCCCGGATTCGTCAGCGTTGACCTCGATCTGATAGCTGGCGCGCACGACCAGGTATTCCTTGTTCTGGTCCGCCCGGGGGAAGTCCGAAAGGGAGAAGAGCGCGCCAACGGCCAACCCCGCCGCGTTCCCGCTACCCTCCGCGACTTCTCGGGCGGCGTGGTGCGCTTCGAGGCGAACACGCACTTCCTTGTCGCCCTCGTCCGACTTCACGAACTCGCCAGGGTAGTCGTACGCCTCATACGGTGCCCCGACGTTCTCCTCCGGCTCCGTGCGCTGCGTGAGCAAGCGCGCCTGCGGGCGCGTGAAATCGTAGTCGGAGGCGGCGACCGTTGCCGGCTGGATCCGCCGCGTCAGGTGCCAAGCGTCGATGTGATCTCGTTCCCGTTGCTCCCGTTGCTCTGGCGGAAAGTACGGAATCGTTTCGTAGCCGGGTACGGGCTCGTGAGCGCTGCGCGAGTCCCCGAGGACGAGCACGTGGATCCCACCCTTGTGCTTGAAGTAATAGTAGATCCCCTCCTGCTCGAGCATGCGGCTGACGAAGTTGAAGTCGGATTCGCGGTATTGAACGAGATAGTCCCACGTCCGATAGGTGTCGGTGAGGTGTTCCTCGAAGTCGCTGAAGCCGTGATCACGAAAGATCTGTTTGACCACGTCCGGTACGGTCTGGCCCTGAAAGATTCGGCAGTTCGTCCTGTACGACAGCAGTTCCAGCCACGGGCGAAGTTCGGCGCGATACAACACGTGTCTGCCGGCGCCGCCTGCCAGTGAGAACTCGGTGACGTGTCCGGTGAACTCGCGTGTCTTGCCGTCGGCGAGCTCGAGTTCGACGGTCATCGTCTGGCCGAGTACCGAACCAAAGTCGATATTCGGGTCCGACGTCAGCAGTTCCAGCTGGTACCGAAACGGCTGCCCCAGGGCCTCCACGCCGCGCATCGAGCGCAGGAGTAGGGCGCCTTCCCCGAGCGGACTCTTGACCACGGCAACTCGCGCCAGACTCATCCCTGTTTCCACCTCTCCCGCGAGCGCGGCGGCTCGCACGAGAAAAGACTATAGGAGCCGCCAGTTGGCGCAATATTTACGGGGGCAGGGTACCGTTCGGACCCTCGGACCCTCGGCCTCTTGGCCCAGGGGGAGCCCTCACGCGCGCTGCCTCCGCGCCCACTGCGTCACGTCGAGCGTTCCTGCAGCATTGGCGCCGAGCGCCAACCGCAGGGCGCGCCGTCGCCAGGTGGCAACGCGAGACATGGCATCGTGCACGCTCCGCTCGGTCCATGGCACACCGAGGAGGTAGCGGGCATCGGCGTCGAAGGCGCCGCGCTGGCGCTCCCACCAGGCCCGAACCGCGTCGGCACGGGGCGTCGGGAGGTCATCCTCGGGCGCGAGGTCTGGCACGGGGGCGTCTGCATCGGAAGGCGTGTCGATGATGACGCGTTGACCCGCCTTCGAGAAGGGTCCATCGAGGACCAAGCCCGTGATGGTGCAGAACGAGTCGGCGGCGCTCGGAGCCAGCTGCTCGTCATCGAGCAGCGTGAGCAGGTGCTCGGCCACCTCGATCCGACCCGTGAAGCCGAATGCCCAGATGGCCAGGGTCGCCAGATCCGGAGTTTTCGACCAATCCAGGAGCCGAGCGCGGTCTTTGGCTTCGTCGCCTAGCCCGAGCACGGCCATGGCCAAACGTTGGTCTGCCGCGCGTTCCGCGACGGCGCGCCGGCAGATCGCGCGAGTCCCAGGCAAGCCTGACAGGGTCGCCGCCTCGATCGCGGCGGCACGCGTTTCCGGGTCGCCGCTGGCCAGCCCGCGTTCGATCAGGTGCGCGTAGGCGGGGTCCGGAACTCGCTGTACTCCGCGCAGCACGGCGCCGAGCAGCTCGGGAGGGGCCTCCGAGGCCAAGCGCGGAAAGGACAGCCCGGCTACCTCGGTTGGGCCATGCGCCGCGATGGCGTCGAGCAGGCAGGCTTTGAGCTCGGGAGGGGCCGCTGGCAGGCGCTCGACGAGACGCCGCGGCAGGTCGGGACGCTGAGACAGCTCCAGCGCTCGCGAGATGGCGCGTCGGCGCGGGAGATCCGTCGCGGTTTCGAGCGACTCCCACACGGCCTCGAAGTGAGCGGCGGCGTCGGCGTGCAGCAACACCCACGCGGCGTCCGAGAGGCACGCTGGATCCTCGCTGCCGAGCGCAGGCAGAAGCAGGCGTTCCGCCACCGCCTGGCCGCCGAGCACTAGACCATCGAGATGCGCGAGCAGGCGCTCCTCGGGACCGCGGGCAACTTCGTTCAGCGTGTAGTTCGACGCGGCGAGTGAACGCTCCCATTGCGACCACAGAAACGCCGCCTCGTCGAGGTGCGTCTCGTAGATGTCCCACAAAATCGGTTGGGCGAGTTGCATCTCGACGCCTCTCAAAATGGCAGTCCGAGCTGCCCCACGAAACGGTTCTGTCGCTCGCCGGGGCAGAGGCGGACGTTCTGCGCGAGCAGCGGACCTAGCGACAGCATGTAGCGTTGCCCTGCCTGCAACATGACCAGTACGTCCCCGATCATACCGAGGCAGTGACCGGAGATCGCAGGCGGTTCGGTCTCGCTGAGATCGGTGAGCTGGCCTTCGAAGAGGCGGGCGCCCCCGTAGTGGCTGTCGAGGTGTAGGATTTCCGCATGCGCGTCCAGCTCGGCGCGCGATTCGGCAAGCTCGAGCAGGCGGGTTCGGAACTCGGTTCGTGCCGCTGCGAGGACGAACGGCGCCCCCAGCAGGTGCCGCTTGCGCGCGCTGCGCACCGCTTCGGCGATGTCCGGAAAGCGGGCCACCTCCGCCTCCAGCTCCCGCGCTCGGTCAGCGTCGGGAAAGCGCGCGATGACCGCACCCAGTCGGGCGCCTTGTTCGAGCATGCGCGAGCGATGTCGAGGCGCGTGGGTCATACCGACCTTGAGCATGCCGAGGCCGAAGGAGACGAGGTAAACGACGTGTGGTTCCCGGTTGCGGCGCCGCTGCTGCGGCGAGACCTGCGGCGCATTGTAGAATGCCGGATTGAACCCCGTCGCAGCAAAGCACGGGCCGCACTGTTCCATGCCGGAGCCAGTCAGCTCGCTCCGGATCGGGCACGGCAGGCTCTGTCCCGTCGCGAGATCGTGTCGCCCCGTGCAATGGCGCTGGCTCAGTGCATCCAGCGTGAAAGTGCGATCGCGAACCCCGATGCGCTCTCGCCGCCACGGGACCGCGTCCAGGTGATCCAGCATCAGATAGGGGCCGTCCTCTGCGCAGCCATAGCCCACGAGCAGGCCTCGAGAGGTCTCGGGTATTGCGTTGCCAGACATCACCAACTCCTCTGAACACGATCCCAGGACCTGCTTCAACTCGGAGCACTCGCGCGCCCATGCGGCTTGCCGGCTGACCGAGTGTGCGGAACGGCCCCGATCAGACCTTGAAGGCGAGGGCACCGAACGGCTATGAACTAGGAGGGAGACTGTGCGCAGGGGTAGCTCGAGCGTCGCAAGGGGAGCGTGGACAACGTGAAACCCAAGGACAGCCAGAATGAGGCGGATGATCGCATCGAGTCTCCGAGATCCGCCGTCGACCCTGGCCTGGCTCTCGCCCAGGAAGCGCTCCTGACGCGGCGAGGGACCCAGAGCGAGGTGGTGCCCGCGTCGGGAGCCGCCGTGGATGGCAGCGGAGCAGACGACACGGAGCACGCGGCGGATCCGCTCCGGGCGTCAGGGGTCGTGCCGTTTGGGGGCGTCCCGGGAGAATTGGGCCGACTCGCTTCCGAGGAAGAAGATTTAGGCGAGGAGGACGAGGCGACGTCCGTCGACGTGTTGCAGGAGGCGTTGGCCGTCGAGCAAGGGGCGGCCCTGGCACGGCGCATCCACAGCGCGCTCGATCAAACGTTGCCGATCGGTACGCCGAGCCCGGGCCCGGTGGAAATGGCTGGGCGCCTGGCCGCGAGAGCTACCTTCAAGCAGACCATGCTGCTCGGCGTGCCGAAGTTCGCGGCTCCCGGCCCCGCCGCGGTGGCGGCTCCTGTCGCAGCACCCGGAACGGATTCGTCGGCATTGCGCGCCAGCTTCGTTCGAGCCGTCGGTCCGCCGACGACGCCGCCACCGCGTCGGAGTCGTCGCTCCGGCCTACCGCCTCTCGATGGGACCGCGTTCGGGGGTGCAGAGGTGGTTGCCCCCGGTCCCGGTTCTAGTGGCCCTGAGCGCGTCGCCGCCCCGTCGGGCGGAGGCGTCGCAGACGTAGCGGATCACGAAGCGTTTGCCCTCGATCGGCCGATCGTCAACCCCATGCTCTCGGCGCCACTGCGCGCGGCCGGGGAGACGGGCCGCGTTTCCAGCGCCGGCAGCCCCAACGCCGGCAGCTCTGTGTCGGGCGGCGGTCAGGTCGTCGCGCCGTTTCGAGCCTATCGAGAGGATGGTCTGATGCTGCCGCCGCCACCGCAGCCCGCCGACTTCGAGCCGCCCTCTTCGCCTGCGCTGTCGGTTGGTATCTCGCCCGCATCCCTGGGCATGACCCTGCCGCCGCGGGCGCCAGGCGGCGGGCCTGGGGGCTCTCGTCCGCGCGTGCCGGGGATGGCGACGCCTCAGCGGCCTGCAGGTATTGGGGCAGTACGCCGACCCGCTCCGCTACCCTTGCTCAGCGACCTACCGAGCGTCGACCCGTTTGCCGGATTCGCTGCTCCGCCGCCGAGCGCGGCGCAGCGCTGGATCGTGGTGTTCGTCGTCGCTCTCGCCGTCGTCGGCCTGTTTGCGCTCGGGGCTATCGCGTTCGGCTTCCTGGGGAAGACGGGCTGGTAGAGGGCCCTTATCGGGCCCCGTCTTCAGGGTGTGGTCACCACCGGAGCGGCCACGCAGGTCCGGGTGACGGCGTCACAGACCTTGCCTACTCCGCAGGCTCCCGCGGTGGCCGTGCACTCCACACACAAGCCGCGGTCGCAGACATTGCGTCCGGACACCAGCGAGCAGTCCGCGTCGATCGTACACGCGGCGCAGGTGCCCTGGGCGCTGCAGCGTGAGGCCGCCGGGTCGCCGCTACACGCAGCGTTGCCTTGACCAGCGACGCACGCGCAGCCTCCGTTTGGGACACCGTCGCAGTTTGAGTCGTCTCCGAGCGCCGTACACAGATCGGCTGCTAACGGACCGACGCTACCGCCACACACTTCGAGTCTGCTGCTCGTGTTGCCGGTCGGACCGGGCACACACACCTGTTGCCCAGCTCGACAAATGCCGATGCCGTCCTGATTCGGGTGCACGCCGCAGGCCAGAACGGCTCCGATAGCGCAGGCGCACGTTGCGTCGATGGTGTTGTCGGGGAGGCCGCTGCAGTCGTTGTCGAGCGCGCTCGCGCAATTGCGCGGTAGGGGGCCCACCGAGCCCGTGCACGCTCCGAAGGCACTCCTGCCCTTGGGATTGCCGTCAGCGCTGGCGCTGAGCTCGCACACGCGATGGCCGGCGACGCAGGGGCCCTTTCCGTCGCCCGGGTGGGTTTCGCACGCCTCGATGGCACCTACGGTGCAGGTGCACGAGCCATCGATCTGATTGTCGGCCAGGCCATCGCAGTTGTTGTCCAACGGGGAGCTGCAGTCGCGCGCCGCCGGGAGCACCGCGCCCACGCACGCCGTCAGCGCACCATGCTCGCAGCGACTCTCGCCAAAGCGGCAGATGCCGAGCTCCCGCTGCGGACCGCAGTCCCGCTTCTCGCCTTCGACGCAGACGCAGCCTCCGTTGGGAATGCCATCACAGTCCGAGTCGTCATTGCGGATGCTGCAGCTGTCCGCCTCGGCAGGCCCGATGGACCCTCCGCAGCGGCCCCAGTCACTGCTCTTCTTGTCGGGTGCGGCCAGGCAAAACTGCTGTCCCGCTCGACAGCTGCCGATGCGATCCAGGCCGGGGTGCGCTTCGCAGTCCTGTGGGTTGCCGGGAACACAGCGACAGACGTCGTCGACGGTGTTGTCCGGCTTGCCATCGCAGTCGTTGTCTTCGGCGGAGGAACAGTTGCGCGCTTGCGGCGTGACGGCTCCCTCGCAGTTCCCCCAGGCGCCGGAGACGCAGGTCCGCTTGCCGAGCGCGCAGATGCCTGCCTCGGTGGGGGGGCCACATGGGAGCGTCGCACCATTGGCGCACCCGAGGGGCAATGGCTCGTCGGGACCGGTCGGTATGGGATCCGGGATGGCCCCGCTGTCTGCCTCCGGCGTCGGATCGATGGCGGCATCTCGCGCGGGATGCTCCGGCTGCTTGCCGGCGTCTCGCTCGAGGTGTGGCATCTCACTTCGGATGTCGCTGTCGACGAACCCGGGATCATCCAAAGAGCACGCCGCGTTCCAGCCGAGTGCCGCCGCCGACAACGCCAGACCCCAACGTGCCCGAGACCAGTGGACCCTATTTCGTGCTCCGAACACACACCAGCCTACCATGAGGATCAAGGAGGGGGGAGCGCGAATCGATTGCGTTGGGGTGCAGCGGCTCGGCCGCTGCTACGGCCTGGAACAGTGCACAGCCCGTGCCTGGGGCCCGAACCCGTTGACGCAAGCCCGATTGGACCCCGATTCTGCGCGGAATACAGGTACTAGGGGCCGCGGGGGTCCAAAGACACCCCCTCCGGTTCCGTCGAGTCCCGTGACTCGGCGTCTGTGGTTCCAACGCGGTGCACACCGTGGCCAAGGCCGATACCCGAGACGTCGAGGCGCGCGCCCTGCGCGCTGAAACCACCGCCGAAGGGAGACTTCACCAGGAACAGCGGCGTATCCAGGTCAACGAACTCGAAGCCGCCCTGGCCCGCTGCGAAACAGGCAGACGTGGTCATCGCCAACATCGACTCGAGCATGCCGCCGATCATCAACGACATGCCCGTGGCGCGTGCCACGGCCACGATGTCCAGAGCCTCGGCGATCCCCGATTTCATCAGTTTGACGTTCAGCACGTGTGGGGGCCCGAGCCGCTGGGCAGCGATCCACGCGTCACGCGCCGAGATCACGCTCTCGTCGAGCGCGACCCGGACGCGAGTCGCGACCTGTTCGAGACCAGCCCAATCCGTGGCGGGGACGGGCTGTTCAAACAGCTCGATGTCGATGCCACGGGCGGCCAGGCCATCGATGAGTTCGAGCGCTTGCCGAGCGCAGAGGCCGCCGTTGGCATCGAGCAGCAGCTTGGCTCCTTTTGCGCCCGCGTGGGCAGCGCTCACCCGCTCGAGGTCGTCCCCCGCACCAACCTTGACCTTCAAGCTGCGAAACCCCTGCGCCCACCAGCGCTCCGCCGAGGCCTGGGCGTGAACGGCGTCGACGATCGGAATCGTGACGTCGCTGTCGAGGTGGGCCGGAGTGCAACCACCAAACCACGCATGGAGCGATAGCCGGGCGCGACGCGCCAGGGCGTCACACAGGGCCATCTCGATCGCACAACGCGCCGCGGCGCTGGC
>Ga0134121_10005018_pt1 | contig 10789 bp, 10 predicted proteins | sample KB301_FD_96463 | JGI IMG/M metagenome (GOLD analysis project Ga0134121, IMG submission 96463) | Terrestrial soil microbial communities without Nitrogen fertilizer from Kellogg Biological Station, Michigan, USA - KB3-0-1 | ecosystem: Environmental > Terrestrial > Soil > Unclassified ...
CAGATCCGCACGGCTTCGATTTTGGCCAGCGCATTCAGCGCGCAGCCTACCGACGCTGATGATCAATCGGGCCGATCATTGCGTTCCGTGTGTCAAGTCGAGCCGGTATTTATTTCGACTCACCTGGCCGGCCGTCTCTTCGCTTTTCGGGTGGATCGGATTGACATTCAGCCTTCACCCAGGCGAAAAGCGCCGGACCGAAACAAAGCAACACCCCTAACGGCATGGCGAGCAGTCCCCAGATATTTGAATTCATAGAAGCCATCCTATACGTGGTAGGATTCGCGTCAATGAATGGGATGTAAAACGGAGTTTTTTTTGAGCCGCAAAGTTGCCTCATTTCCTTGCGCCGGACGTTTCGGTTTGCTATGGTTCGCGGCGTGGCTGAAAGAGTTTGATTTGATTTCGCTTAATCCTTGCTTTCGGCTCCAACGGAGAGGTGGCTGAGTGGCCTAAAGCGGCGGTTTGCTAAACCGTTGTACGGGTTAAACCGTACCGGGGGTTCGAATCCCCCCCTCTCCGCCAATTCTGCACCACTTCTGCTGCGCCGTTGCTCAGGTGACTGGCGAATTCTCAGGAGACACCTCCAGTCTCGGGAGATGGGCAGGATCATAATCGACGCGAAGATTACGTGGCGGGAGAAAGGCCGGGGTTTTCCACCGGGCCTGGGCGAGCGACTACTGGAGTGGCGGGGTCGAAGCGCAGTGGGAGCTGGTGCAAATTCTTCCATTTCTGGGAAGCTTTCATCCAGGTTTCCGCGGCCAAGTCCACCAGGTGATCGAACACTTTTCGTTCCATGAGATTTTTCGCCACCAGAAATTCAATGGCCATTTGATCGGATTGGAATTCGTGCCTTTCATAATGGCAATTCTCAGCATCCGGCATCAACTCTCTCGCTTGCCATATTCTTTCGCCGTCTTCGAGTGCGAGCTTCACTTTGGCGAAGCCAAGTTTATGCATCACAAACTGGTAATTCGCCCACAGTTCGCTGACCGAGTGGCACCGTTCCGCTTCCAATTCCAGCCAGCGGCTCAGTGAAAGCGCGTAGCGCGTCTCTTTGCGCAGTTCCAACGCCTTACCCATCAAACTGCCCATGGCAAACCAATCCTGCACAAAACCGAATGACCGCGCCGACACCACCATGATCAAAAACAAAAATCCCACGGCAATTGGCACCAGGCGTCCCTGCGACCAGAACACACCCAAAGCCACAAACAAGAAGAGCAAGGAAATCGCATACAAGATCAGCACCGTGCGCCGCCGGGAAAAACCAAAGTTTACCAGGTGATGATGAATGTGCTTGCGATCGGGCCGAAAAATCGGCAGCCCTTGCAGCCCGCGTCGCAGAATGGCCAACGAAACGTCCGCGATCGGCAGCGCCAGCGCGAAAATCGGGGCAATCAACGCCGCCGCAATGGTCCCCTTGTGCGAGTGCGTAATCGACAGCGCGCCGATCAGAAAGCCCAGGAAGTAGGCGCCGCCGTCACCCATGTAAATCTTGGCCGGTGGAAAATTAAAATACAGAAAACCAAGCAGCGCTCCCGCCAGGCCGACCGCCACGAGGTTGGCAAAAGTCAATTCGCCGCCGAGAAAGGCCAGCAGACACATGAGCATGAAACTGATTCCACCCGCCAAACCATCGATGCCGTCGATGAGATTGATCAAATTGGTCAGCGCGACCAGCCAAAAAACTGTGGCGAACAGCGCACCCGCCCCGAGCAAATGTGCGGTGGCCAAAAAAGGAATTTTTAGGACTTCAATTTGAATTCCGCCGAAGTAAGTCGCCGTAGCGATCAAGATTTGTCCGGCCAATTTGATCCTGGCTCCCAGCGGTCGAAGATCGTCCCATAAGCCCAACCAGAACATCGCCAGCGAACCGATGACCAACGCAATGTTCGGCCAGGTCCGTTCCGGTGTTTCTCCAAAAAAGATGAAAGTCAAAACCGCAACAACCAGAAAGGCGCTGGCCAACGCGATCCCGCCCAGGCGCGGCACTGCCACCTTGTGAGTGTGGTGGTATTGCCTGCTTTGATTGGTCGCCCCGACGCCAATGGACCAGCGGCAAATTAGCGGTATCAATCCCCAGCAAACGAAGAAACCGGTTAACGCAAAAACGACGAGGTTTAAGAAATTCATTGAAACGACGCCGTGATAAGCTTTGTTGCCAAGTCCAGCCGGCTATCCGGGCAGACGTCAAAAATCGATTTAGGGTCCATCGCCAATAAAAACTCCGAAGTCAGGCCAGCATTCACTGCGTGATTTACCCAAGTCACAGGTGCGTATGGTAAAGCGTTTTCTGGTGGCTGCAATTCCAAACAGCACCGCCAAACTGAGGATGGCGATTTTTCCGGCTGGACCTGCGTGACGCGGTGGAAACTCAGGCTCTCACCTGACGCCTCGTGCTGAAATGGCCTGAGTAAGTTTCAGGTCGCCCATTCCAATTGCCTCCAACTCGGTCACCAATTGCGGCAATAACTTCTCCTTCGAAAACCGCGCGGCAACTCTGCCAAAAGAATCTCCATTCCCTCGCTGCCCGGATTCGGAAATTCTTTCGAGCTGCTGAACAATCGCGTCGATATCGCCGTGATCTGCCGAACTACAAACTTGGGGCTCCGCCAGGTCCGCCAGGATTTCCGCAACGTGACTCGGCTGCGGCCCGATATACAGCACTGGCGCGCCGATGCGGAGAATGTTGTAAATCTTGCACGGATGAATCGTGCCCACAAAATTGTTGCCCATAACCACCACGTGCAGGTCCGCGGCGGAAAGCGACGCCGCCAATTGGCCCAGCGGTTGGTAAGGCAGGCACACGACATTGCGCAGTCCGTGCTGATGCGTGAAACGTTTTACTTTGGCAAACTCACTGCCGCCGCCGACAAAACAAAACACGAACTTCGGTTGCGCCGCCAAACGACGCGCGGCTTCCAGCAACGAATCCAATGGATGGCATGGGCTATGGTTGCCCGAATACATGACCACAAATTTTCCGTTCAGCCCATGCGCTGCCCGAAATCGAATCCGACCTTCCCCGTCAAACCGCACGGCGTCGTCGTGAGACCAGGGTGGGACCACCGCGATCTTTTCCGGAGCGATTCCCTTGTTAAAGATGCGATCCTGCATAAAGCGATCCAACGCGATGATTTTGTCCGCGCGCTTCAGACTGAACCGCGACATGCGATTGAGCAATTGGGTGAGGAAAGACGTTTCTTTCAACCATCCGGCTACGATGGCCTCGTCCGGATTCAAATCCATCACCCAATAAAGGAATTTGCTTCGCCGCACCAGGGCCAGCCAAACGCCGATGAACGAAATGAGCGGTGGCGAAGTCAGTGCGACAATCGCGTCGGGGCGTGGTAACAGGGCCAATTTCAAACAGCAGCACGCGATGAAACTCCCGAAATCCGCCGCGCGTTTCCACCGGGCACCCTTGCCAAAGCGGCTCGAGGCGACGCGGTGAATCACGATGCCTCGCCAAGTCTCTCGCTTCAGAAAAAGTGTTGCTGGATGGTCGTACGCCCGGCGGTTGGTCACTACTGTTACTTGGTGCCCGCGCTCGACCAGCCGCAGCGCAAAGTCTGTCAAGTGTTGCGCGGTGGACACGACGTCGGGATAGAAGGCTTGATTGAGCAAAAGAATTTTCACCGAGAGGAGATTATCCGAGAGAAGTTTGCCAAGCCTAATCGACGAGCCGGACACTCAGCGCACTCGCGGAAGGAACGCCTGCCTTACGCGGTTCAGTTTCAGGCTTTCCAAACTTGGCCGAGTTTGGTCTGGACACCCGCCATCGCATTGCGTGAATCGACGATGCAGTCAGCCCACTCCGCGAGTTCTTGGTAATTCACAGCGCGATGAGCGGTTGAGATCACGACGGCGTCAAAACTGGAAACGGTCTCGCGATTCCACGAAACCGATTTTATTCCGGTCCAATGGGAGTGTTCGCGCGTGGGCCGAATGACGGGAATGTGCGGATCGTAATAGGCCACCTCCGCGCCACGCGCCTTGAGCAAATCCATCAACACAAACGTCGGCGATTCACGCAGGTCATCCACGTCTGGTTTGTAAGCCAGTCCGAGAAGCAAAACGCGGCTGCCATTGACGGCTTTTTGCCGCGCGTTCAGCGCTTCGGTGATTCGGCTGACGACATATTCCGGCATGGCGGTGTTGATTTCGCCGGCAAGTTCAATGAAGCGGGTTTGCTTGCCGTATTCCCGCGCTTTCCAGGTGAGATAAAACGGGTCGATGGGAATACAGTGGCCGCCCAAACCGGGACCGGGATAAAACGGCATGAACCCAAACGGCTTCGTTTTAGCGGCGTTGACGACTTCCCAGATGTCAATGCCCATCGCGCTGTAAACGATTTTCAACTCATTCACCAAAGCGATATTGACGCTGCGGAAAATGTTCTCGAGAAGTTTGGCGGCTTCGGCGGCGCGGCAGGAGGAAACCGGCACGATGGTTTTGATCGCCTGGGCGTAAAGCGCGCTGGCTTTTTCCAAACAAACGGGAGTCAACCCGCCGACGACTTTGGGGATCTCCGTCACTTTGCTGTTGGGATTGCCCGGATCTTCTCTTTCGGGAGAAAAGGCCAGATGGAAATCGGCTCCGGCGCGCCAGCCGGAACCTGCTTCCAAAACGCGCCGCAGATCCTCCTCCGTCGTCCCCGGATAAGTGGTCGATTCCAACACCACCAGAGTTCCCTTCGCCAGGTGCGGCGCAATCGCCTCGCCGGTCGAGATAATGAACGAAATGTCCGGCTCTCGATTCTTGTTGAGCGGCGTTGGCACACAGATGATCACCGCTTCGACTTCGCGGATCCGGGCAAAATCCGCGGCGGCGGAAAAGCGCCGGGAAGCGACGGCAGCCTGAATCTCCGCGCTTTCAATGTGTTTGATGTAGCTCTGCCCGCGATTGATTTGGTCCACTTTCGCCGGATCAATGTCCAGGCCGAGCACCTCGACCCCGGACCGCGCGAATTGAAGCGACAGTGGCAGTCCGACGTAGCCCAACCCGATGACCGAAATTTTCATTGTCACTTCGTTAAGGTTTTCGATTCTGAGAGATTCAAGACTTGCCTTGCGGTGCCCTTCCGGAAGTCGTAATGCCGGAGCCTGTCAGCCGGCCGGTGCTTTCGCCGGCCGAGCGACAAAGTGATTTGGCAAAATCTGGTTAGGATGTATGGAAATGCCGCTTAAATCGCAAAAGCAGTAGCCCGCTGCAACCAAAAGCTTCTTGACCTCCTGCTCGCATGGCGCGCCATGCAACTCGATCAACCATCCCGGGCGGATGTCGCGCAAAATCCTGGCCGCGCCCCGCAACGCCGCCGCCTCACCACCTTCAATGTCCAGCTTGATAAAATCGGGTTTCCCGGACCTTTCACTGGCGACGTCCAGTGTGGTAACGTCCACTTCAAGCTGCTGTTCGCCTTTTGCCGATTCACCCAAATGTCCTTGCGAAGAACCAGGCGAGGAGAACGAGAATTTGGCAATCCCGCTTTTTTCCGCGACCGCTTCCATCACTGCCGTACAATTGCTGAGTCCGTTCAGTTGGATTTGTTCGGAGATGCTCGCGTGGTTGTCGGGCGAAGGATCAAAAGCGATGCATTTGCCCTGCTGGCCGACCAACCGCGCCGCTACCAAGGTGAAAAAACCGGCATTGGCCCCGACATCATAGAAAGTGTTGCCCGGCTTGAGTTCGCGCTGCAAGGCTTCTTGAATGGGAAATTCATAGTGGCCGATCCAATAGCCGTTCACGTAGCGGTGGTGGCGCTTCCACAGAAAGCCGGCCGCATGGCCCTGGCTGATCTTTACGATCGAGCCTTCCGCATATTGATTGGCGCACCAGCGAAGGCACGAGCTAATCAAAGGGAGACGCCCCACCATGCCCGTGAGTTGCGCGGTCTTCATTCAATGATATCACGAGGGGGTTTCAATTTGGCTTCGATCAGCCTGAGCGAGAGCAGCACTTCGGCGAGTGTGCGTTGAAAGGCATAATACCAACCCGGCCAGCCGTCCAAAATCAGCCGTTTGGCGAACAGCGTATAGAGAAAAACCAAAACAGGCGCCATAACTATGTTCCGGCGAAGGCGATCCTGGAGGCGAAGTTGAATAGTGGATCGCAACAGTTTTTTTGCCTCGAGGATGGCATAGCGGTCTTGTTCCGACACCCACCGCGACAAAGATTTTCTGTCGTCGTGGCAAATCAGCGTGGCCAGCGAGCTGGTTTTCCCGCTGATACGCAGCAATTGAGTGTGGCCATCCTGTTCATAGTAGCACGCGCCGCGCTTGAACAAAACGGCACGCGGCGGATAAAGAGCGGCTCGCAAAGGGCGGCCTTGAATGCAGTACTGAAAGCCTGCGTAGTATGCGCTGACACCTCCTTCAGGACGTAACGCGCTTAATTCCGAAATGAATTCTTCGGTCAAAACGTAGTCGGCATCGAGCGACAGTACCCAATCAGTCAATACCTGCTTCAGCCCAAAATTCCACTGCTCCGTATGGTTATCGAATTGGCGCTGGAACAATGTCAAACGCGGCCGCTGCCGAGCGATGTCACAGGTATCGTCGGTGCTGAAGCTGTCGATCACCACGATGCGTTTGGCCCAGTGAAGCCGCCCCAAAGTGCGCGCGATATTAGGTGCTTCGTTGTAAGTGAGGATCAAGGGAGTGATTGACGAAAGCATTCAGCGTGAAAAATTATCGCTCGGTTGGAAGAATCCACCGGCTCATGGGAGCAATCGGATCAAGCTACTGGAAGTTTCACGAGCCAGTCGAGCTGTCGTAATCTTGTGGAGGTTTGTCTCCGGACATCACCATCGTCATCCACAGCAAAGGAAACCTTCCCACCCCGCGAAACTGCAAGTCTTTGAAGCCGGTTTCGCTGAACAATTGCGCGAGGGTCTTGCGACTCCAAAGTTTGATGTGGCCTCCATCCCAAAGCGGATTGGCGTGACTGTCCCATTTATTCAACAATGCAATCGCCAGGTTTTTCCAGTAACCATGATATGGAGTGGTGCAAATGAATCGGCCGCCTGGCCGCAACGCCTCGAACACTTGAGCCGTGAACGATCGCGGGTCATAAAGGTGTTCGATGACTTCTGTGCTGACGACTAAGTCAAAGGGCTTAGCTTGGAGCGCATCGAGAAAGTTTGCGTCCGCTGGCAGGACTTCGAAGCGCCCCTTTGGATAAGTTGCGCGCGCAATTTCGATTCCCTGGCGGCTGAGATCGATACCCACTACTTCACAACCCCGCGCCAGGAACTGTCCGGCGGTAAAACCGTTTCCGCAGCCGACATCCAGAACCCGCGTTTCCGGCCCGAGCTTTGTACTCAGAGAAAAAATTGGGGGAATAAAGCGCGCGTGCATATGCGACGGCCCCGCGTGCTGAAAGCCATAGTCTTTGTAGCCGCCGCACGAATCAGCGTTGGACGGGCTTGGTTTATTCACGGTTCAGCAAGGTAAAGAGATCGGACGGCGAGTAGCGGCCAACCAATGCGAAGGACGAAAGAAGATCGAAACCCCAATAGGGCCAAATAACCGCAGCGAACAATTCAGGAATTCAGATCATGGCTTTCTTGCGTCATTCGATATTCGTTATTTGTCATTGGCCAGCAGTCCCGGATTACGCTTCGACCACGCAATCGGGTTTCGGGCCCTTGCCCAACATCCACTGATAAACCGCGCACATTCGAGCAGCGATCAGGTGCCAGGCATACTGAGTTTCGACAAGCTTGCGTCCGCGTCGGCCCATTTCGCGGCGTTCATCATCAGTCAACGAGGTCGCTTCGGACAAAGCCGCGGCGAGCGACTCGGCCCCGATCTGGACCCACCATCCAGATCGGCTCGTGACGAGTTGTTCCCACGAAGTGCCCTTGGTCGTAATGACCGGCAGGCCGCACGCCAGTGCCTCGGCAACCACCAACCCAAAATTCTCGGTGTGACTCGGCAACACGAACACATCAGCGCTGCGATACAAGTCCCACTTGCGCGCGCCGTCCGCCGGACCCTGAAAGTCGAAATCTTTTTCAAGTTGATGTTGATGGATCGCATTTTCTACGTCACGCTGATGTCCGTTTTCATCCTCGCCTGCAACGACGACGCGCCAACCTTTTGGCCGCACCAAGGCCCAGGCTTGCACCAAATTTAGCAACCCTTTCACGGGGTGGATGCGGGATAGGAACAATACGGTGCGAGTCTGGCCCTGGCGAGACGGTGGTTCTTGCCAATCCGGACAGTCCACGCCATTGGGCACGAGGGCGACGGGCTGTAGCAACCCCGAGTTGCGAAACCCCCGGACCTCTTCACGAGAAGTCGCATGCAGCACTTGAGCGGCTTCGAGGTCGCGCTTTTGATAAAGGAACCAGGCAATTCGTTTCTTCCATCCTTTGTAATTGATCGCCCACGAGGCCAGCATCCCGCGTGGGCTGATGATGAATGCCAGGTTCAATTCTCGCGCGATCGTTGCAGCCGCATGATTTGTGGGCAACCAGAGTCCAGTGTCATGAAGGACGTGGGCCGGCATTTCATGGCAGCGTTTTCTAAGGACCGAACTGAAAAGAGGGGACCATTTCATCGTCTGCGTCAAAGGACGATGACAAGGCACAAAACTGGTGCGTACCGGCTCGGGCGGCGTCAGCGGCGAGCCGAACCTTTTCCCGTAATCCAAAGTTACCAGTTCGACGTTTAGCCTCTGGTCCGCCAAAGCGGAACATAAAGCAGGCACCGTTCGCGAAGGGCCGCCGCTTCCGGGCGTCAAGCCAGCAATCGTAAACACAACATTCACTGACTTGTCAGCACAGGCAGGAAACCCAGAAACCGTAGCGCGGAGAACAATCCTTGAGTTGTTTCTTTCACGCTATATTGTTCGATGCGGCGTCGACTTTCCCAGCCCCAGCGTTCCAGCCGAAGCGGATCTGAAAAGGCTTCCTGCAAGGCGCGACTTAAGGCTGTTTGGTTTCCGGCGGGAAACACCAGCCCGTTTTCGTAAGGTTGCACCAAGTCCAGTGCGCAACCGACATGGTTGCTAACCAGAATCGGACGCCGAAGGCACATTGCTTCGTTAACTGCCAGTCCCCAAGTCTCGCCGTGGCCAAAGCTCGGCAAAACGAACAAATCGCCCAGCAAATACGTACGCGGCATCAAGCTTTGGTTTTGAAACGGCGCGAAAAAGATCTCCGGATGTCCAGCGGCTTCGGCGTGGAGTTGAGCTTCCAGCGGACCCGCACCAACCAGTGCAAGGGACACATTGGGCAACGCCGCCCTCTTGAAGGCGGTCACCAGGTCAATGGGCCTCTTTTTCTGCTCAAACTTCCCTGCAAACAATACGACCCGCCGTGAGGAAGGAATCCCCAATGCCTGTTTCCACAGAGCCGCTTGGCGCGTGGCTATCTCCGTTTGGGAAATAAACCTTTCATTATCGACGGAGTGCGGACTGAAAAAGAGACGTTGTTCCGCGACGCCATGGCGCAGAAAATAATCGCGATTCGCTCGCCCGACATATAGGAACGCGGCGAATTGGCGGAACACCTGACTGATCCAAACGCGGCGCAAGAATCCGCTAAATCCCTTCGGCTTGAGGAGCCGGTGCGAATCCCCGCGAAAGATCAGCGGTGTGGAGTGCGCGGCCCTGGTGAAAATGAAGCGATAGAGAGTCAAAAAGTTATAGCCGAACACCAACACAGCGTCGGGGTGGAAAGCGTTAACACGCGCGGACAGTTCAGGATTGTTCAGCCCAGACCAATGGTGCGTTCCGGGCTGCCGGGCTAGATTCGGCACGAATTCGCTGGAGTAACCGTCCAGCAAGGGTATGTCCCATTGCACAACGGTCGCGAAACCTCGGTCCACCATCGAAGACACGCCGAAGTTCCAAAGGTAGAACACACGAATCTCCAGCCCGTCGCAGCCAGTCAGATGTTGTAACCACGGCGAAACATATTGAATGGGATGTGATATAACAATCGCGAGTCGAGCCATCTGGATTCCGTCTAGCAGTTGGGAGTGGGCATTTGGAATTTCTCTGTTCGGAGCGCCTTGCCCCCGCCCATTTTCGTTCCCCGCCCCTCTGTATTCTTCCAGGGAAAAAAATGGAATTCGACCGCCGCCGCGATGTCGTTCGTCATGCTAGGCCTGCCACTCGACCGGCTTGCGACTGGCGGAGGAAGGTGCGAGTCCCATCTTTGAAATGAGTAATGGCAATAACAATTTGTTAAGGCCGATTACCAGCACCAGGGAAGCCGCCACGGTGCCGGACACCTCCACCAAAGACCCTCCCGTCTGAAGAAACCCAAGTCCTGGTAAAAACCACGTTGTAAATCCTCTCCAATCCTGGCAGTATAGAAATTGGGCCGCCATCCCGTCCATGATGCGAACGACTAAGCCGATTACGAAAAACCCCACCAGCACTCCTATTCGGCCGAAGTTAATATAAAACTCCATCACTTGTCCGACCCCTATGCTAGTTCCTTCTTCAAACGGGATGCCAGTAAAATCCTCGACAATGTCGGGGCTGCCGCTGCGCACGGTTTTGCCGGGCCAGAAAATTCGCGGCACCAATGCCAGCACGGCTTCCCAAAGTGTCTTTCCGCGCGCAAATGGCACTGCCCCCAGGAGCAAATTGACCTTGGCTGCGCCCACCAGGAAGTTTTGATTCAGCCGATCATCGATCGAAACGAGGTGCTGTTCATTGTGCCAGTCAATCCATTCAAAATTCCCAACCATCTCGCCAAATGCATTGATCCGGTCGCTGTAGGACTCTTGGACGCGAACCATTTCCCGCAGTGCGTCTCGGTCTCGCA
>Ga0134121_10005019_pt1 | contig 10787 bp, 11 predicted proteins | sample KB301_FD_96463 | JGI IMG/M metagenome (GOLD analysis project Ga0134121, IMG submission 96463) | Terrestrial soil microbial communities without Nitrogen fertilizer from Kellogg Biological Station, Michigan, USA - KB3-0-1 | ecosystem: Environmental > Terrestrial > Soil > Unclassified ...
ACGTTCGGCATCACGGCCGCCAGCGAGACCGCTGCGAAATCGCGTTCCAGGTTGTAGGGGACGGTCTTCATCACGGCCGGATTGCTTGCATTGGAAGCAATCATCGCCGCCAGGGTGTAGCCATCCGGCGCCGCGCGCGAGGCGATCTCCACCCCGATGTTGCCGCTCTGGCCGGGACGGTTGTCGAGGACGATGCGCTGGCCCAGCACTTCGCCCAGTTTGGGTGAGATGATGCGCATCGTGGTGTCGGTGCCGCCGCCGGGCGCAGACGGCACGATGATCCGCACCGGGCGCTCCGGATATTCGGCCGCAAATGCCGCGGGCAACGCGGCGCACAGACAGATGAAGCCCAGGACTCCGCTATATGGTTTCATCCGGTTCCTCCTCGTTAATTCATCCCGCCCGCACGGCCGCGCCCGCCCCGTTGCCGGCGATCCGGCCGAACACCAGGCCGGAGACCAGGCCCGTGCCCGCCGGATAGTTGAAATAAAAAATTCCGCCCACCATTTCACCCGCAGCGTACAGCCCCGGAATCGGGTGGTAGCCCAGGTCGAGCACCTGCCCGGTTTGATGGTTGATGCGCAGCCCGCCGAAGGTGAAGGTAATGCCGCAGGTCACGCCGTAGGCTTCGAACGGCGGCGTATCGAGCGGGTTTGCCCAGTTCGACTTAGGCGGCTCGATGCCCACGGTGCAGCGCCCATCCCGCAAGGCATGGTTGAACGGCACCTCGGTACGCACGGCGGCGTTGTATTCGCGCACCGTTTTGAGAAATGCCTCCGGATTGACGCCTTCGAGCCCGGCGGCAAGTTCCTCCAGCGTCTTGGCAACGACCCGTGTCACGTTCCGGCCGCTGTATTCCTTGCGCAGCAGCGGCTTCAGCTTGGCGTCGAATACCTGCCACGCAAAATGTCCGGTCTGCTTCAGCACTTCGCCGCCGTACTTGGCGTACGTGTAATTGTAGAAATCCGCCCCCTCGTCCACGAAACGCTTGCCCTCGGCGTTGATCATGATGGACAGCGGGTAGCTGTGCCGGTACGGATCGTGCGAGTGCTCGACTTCGCCGAATTCCGGCGCATGGCGCTCCCAGGAAACCGCGTGGCGCCCCGACCAGTTGCCGTACGGGCAGGCGCCGATCTCGAGCGCCATCTTCAGCCCCTCTCCCAGGTTGTGGCGCGTGCCGCGGACCTTCGCCAGTTCCCATCCCGGCCCGAGGTAGCGCGTGCGCCACTCGGGATTGGCCTCGAAGCCGCCGCAGGCCAGCACCACCGCGCGCGCGCCGAACTCGACCGGCTTGCCCTTCTGCTTGGCGCGCACGCCGAGCACGCGCTCGCCGTCGTAAATCAGTGAGAATGCGCGCGTTTCGTAGTAGATCTCGATGCCCTTCTTCACTGCGGTATTGGTAAGGTCCTCAACCAGGCCCGCGCCGCCGCCGTTCACCGTGATCGGGAAGCGACCGAAGAATTTGCGCTTGCCGTTGACGATGGCCGACTGCGCGCCGTAGTTGGGCACGAATTTCGCGCCCTGGGTGCGCAGCCAGACCATGCCTTCCAGGCTCTTCGTGATCAACGCCTCGCTGAGATCGGGATCGGTGCGGTAGCTCGTGACGCGGTACAAGTCCTCGTAGAATTCCTCCACCGTGTTGCTGTCCCAGTCGGTGTTCTTGGCCTCGTCCTCAGGTATTTCGGTGATCTTCTGCAAATCCTCGACCGAGCTGTACGCAAAACGCATGACCCCGCCGGCGAAGCGGCTGTTGCCGCCGGATTCGTCCACGGTCGCGGCTTCCAGCATCGCCACGCTGGCACCGGTGTCCCGCGCCGACAGCGCCGCGCACAGCGCGGCATTTCCCTTGCCCACCACCACCACGTCAAACTTTTGCACGAAATCGATCCTTTCGAAACGGTTGTCGAGATGCAGACATAAATGAGGAGAGTCTCCCCTCATACTCCCCCACATCAGGGGCCGTTTCAATTATTCTGAAACGGCCTCCACTCCACGCTTTCATTGCGTCTTGATGCCGGCGCTCTTGATGAGCTTCTCGATCCTGGCGATGTCCGCTTTCACGTAAGCCCCCAGCTCCTCGGGCGAGCTGCCGACCGCTTCCACGCCCCCTTTCAGGAGCTTTTCCCTGACATCGGACCTGCCGAGGGCCGCCACCAACTCGCGATTCAACCGGCTGATGATAGCGGCGGGCGTCTTTGCCGGCACGAAGAACGCGATATTCGAAGTCGATTCGTACCCCGGGACGGTGAGCGCAATCGGCTGCAGGCCCGGCGTCAGCGCTGATGGCCTGGAAGAAGCCACCCCCAGCGCCCGCAATCTTTTCTGTTCGACGAAGTGCCAGACCGATCCCGCGCCCGGGAACATCAACTCGACCTCGCCGCTGATCAAGCCGATGACCGAGGGTCCTGTGCCACTGTAAGGAACGCGTACGATATTGACCCCGGCCATGTACTTGAACAATTCTCCCGCAATAAAGGGCGTGGCGCCGATGGTGCCCGACGCATAGTTGAGCGCTCCCGGCCTCGCCTTGGCCAGCGCGATCAGCTCCTTGACGGACTTCACCGGCAGCGACGGATGCACGACCAGCACGATGGGCGAGCTCATCGCCAAAGTCACCGGCGCAAGATCCTTCGCCGGGTCGAAACCCACGCTCCGGAATAATTGCAGGGTCCACGCAGCCGGGCCGTAAAAAAGCACGGTGTAGCCGTCGGGCGGCGCCTTGGCCACGACTTCCGCGGCGAGCCCTCCGCGGTTCTCCACGATGACGCGGTGCCCGAGACTGGGAGAAATCTCGTCTCCGAGCAGGCGCGCGCCCCAATCGTTGTTGCTCCCGGGCGCGGCGGTGACGATGCGCACGACCTTGCTCGGATAGCTGTCCTGCGCCGCCGCGCCGGCGGCGAGACCCAAGGCTCCCGTGGCAGCCACGACCGCCAGCAACCGCGACAACATGGTTTTTCTCCTCGTCCCGCTCGCTGCTAGGCCACGCCGCTCTTTAATGCGCGCCCCGCCTTGCCGGCGCCGGCCGGGTCGAGCAGCGTCGTCAACTCGCGCACCGAACCCAACTTCTCGAAGCCTTCGATCATGCGCACGATCTCCGCCGCCACCCTGGGTGTCAGCACCCGCGTCGCGCAGTCCTCGAATTTCGCTTTCATGTGCTCGGGTGCGATGGGATTGTCCGATGTCCGGCCGAGCGGACGGTCCACCTTTTCCGAAAACGACTTGCCGTCCTTCAGCGTCACCTTCACTTCCGCATCAAACGGATCGTCCTCGTCGAACAGCTTCCCGGCGTACGGCGCCGCGTGCACCCGCGGCAGCAGCTCGCGCACCACCGGGTCGCGGTAGGTGTCGCCTTCGAAGTGATCGAGCACCACCTTGCCGTGCAACAGCGCGCGCGCCACGCAGTACTGCACGCTGAACTTGGCCGCCAGCGCGCTGTCGGGATCGGGACGGTCGGTGTGCGCGAGCCCGCGCTCCGGCGTCCACGAGTCGATGCGCGCAACCGCGCGCGCGTCGAACGGCCCGTGCCGGCGCACCAGGTTCAGCGTCGCTTCCACGGCGGCATGTGTGCTGTAGCAGCACGGGTAGATCTTGTAACTTGCGCCCGGGCTCACGATTTCCCAATCGCCCCAGCCCGCGAGCGCCTGCGTCGCGTCGTAGTTTCCCGGCCCGTTGAACACGTTGAAGTAACCCTGCTTGTGCTCGAACGCGCCTGTATTCGCGGTAAAACCCTTGCGCGCGAGCAACACGGCGAGTAGCCCGCTGCGTGCGCATAGGCCTGCGTGCAGCGGTTTGGTCATCGTGCCGAAGTTGGCCTTGGTGCCCGCGGCCAGCGAAGTGGCGAGCGCGAGCGCGGTCTCGGTTTCATCGGCCGTCAGCTTGAGCAGCTTCGCGCAGGCCGCGGTCACCGCGAACACGCCGACGGTCGCCGTCGGATGCCACCCTTTTTCGGTGTGATGCGGATTGACGCAGCGGCCGATGGCTGCGCCCACTTCGTACCCCGCGGCATGCGCGAGCAGCAGGTCGCGGCCGCCGGCGCCGTGCGCCTCCGCCGCCGCGAACAGTGCGGGAAGTATCACCGCCGATACGTGGCCGCCCAGGTTCTTCGCAGTATTGTCGTAATCGAGCGCGTGGGCTGCCGTGCCGTTGACGAGCGCGGCATCGAGCGGTCGCACCCGGCGGCTTGCGCCGAATACCAGGCACGGCCCGTCGCCCGACTGCAGCTCGAGCACGTCCTCGACGATACGCGGCGCTTCTTCGCCCGAACCCGCGAGCGTGACGCCCAGCGTGTCGAGCACCGCGACTTTGCCCCAGGCGGTGGCCTCGGGCGGGAAATCCTCGTGACGCAACGCAGTGACGCGCTCCGCCAACTGGCGTGCCAGGCTCATATTGTGTGTCCTCCTGCTCGGGCGCCATCCATTCAACCGGCAGCCGGAAAAATTCCGGAATACGGACGCGTCCCCGGCCCGGATGATTCTAACCGAATCCGCGGCGTGGTCATCGTCCATCATGCGATCTTGACACCCGTAAACCGGCAAACCAGAATCGATTCCCCACTCGCAGGCGAGGACCTTCCCGGTGCGGCGAAAATTCGGCAAGCTCGTAGCAACCGCCGCGACTGCGGCGTTGCTGGCCGCGCTCGCAGCTCCGTGCTGGAGCCAGGCTTATCCGGTTCGCCCGATCCGGATGATGATTCCGCAGCCGCCCGGGGGCACCATGGACACGATGGCGCGCGCGCTGGCCGATCCCCTCGTGCGCGAGCTCGGCCAGAATATCGTCATCGATAACCGCAGCGGGGCAAACGGCATCATCGCAGGCGAGACGCTCGCGCGGTCCGCGCCCGACGGCTACACGCTGCTCTATACATCGGCTTCCCTGGCGAACAACCAGCTCGTGATGAAGAAGCCGCCGTTCGACGTGCTGAAGGATTTCGCGCCGGTCACGCTGGCCAATACGCTGCCCGGCTACCTCATCATCGTCAACGCCCAATCGCCGGCCAGGTCGCTGAAGGACCTGGTGGAACTGAGCAAGTCCACGCGCGTCCATTACGGTTCGAGCGGCGTCGGCAACAGCCAGCACCTGCTGGGCGAGCTCATCAATTCGCGCACTGGCGCGAGGATGGTGCACGTGCCGTACAAGGGCTTCGCGCTGATCGTCAACGCGGTGCTCGGCAACGAAATCCAGGTCGTATTCGGTTCGCCCACCACCGTGATCGCGCATATCAAGGCTGGCCGCCTGCGCGCGGTCGCCTACACCGGCGCGCGGCGATTGTCCGGCATGCCAGAGGTGCCAACCGTATCGGAGTCGGGCATCCCCGGCATGGTGTACGAAGCGTCGTGGCATGGCATATTTGCGCCGGCGGCCACTCCCCGGCCGGTAATTCTGCGGTTCCAGGGCGATGTTGCAAAAGCGCTGCAGACGCCGCGGTTGAACCAGTTCATCACCGAATCCGGGCACGCCCCCGGCGGCGTCACGCCGGAGGAATTCAGAAAATTCGTGTCCCGCTACCTTAAGGAAACCGCCGAGCAATTGCGCCTCGCCGGCGTCAAGCCGGAATAGGCGGCGTATGAAGCTCTACCTGGTCGCCGTCTCCGGGAATGCATACAAGGTCCGCATCCTGCTATCCCTGCTGAAAGTGCCGCACGAAATGGTATTCGTCGACACGAAGAACGGGGCCCACAAGCAGCCTGCATTCCTGGCGCTCAACCCGCGCGGAGAAGTGCCGGTGTTGCAAGACGGAGAGCTTGTTCTCTGGGATTCCGCGGCATGCCTGGTCTATATCGCCCGCAAGCACGGCGGCGAGCAATGGCTGCCGTCCGCGCCGGCGGACATGGCCCGCGTGATGCAGTGGGTGGCGCTGGCCGGGAACGAAATCCAGTTCGGCCTGCAGTACGCGCGCCGCGGCGTGCGGCAGGGTCGCTGGACCGCGGGCAACCTGGAGCAAGGCCAGGCGCTTGGGCGCGTGGAGCTCAATGCCATGGAACTGCAACTCAAGGAACACGACTGGCTCGCGCTGGGACGCGCCACCATCGCGGACGTCGCCTGCTTTCCGTACATCGAGACCGCGCCCGAATCGAAGGTGCCGCTCGAACCCTACCCCGCGGTCCGCGCCTGGCTCGCGCGCTGCAAGGCGCTGCCCGGCTGGGCAAAACGCGAAATGCCGGGCAACTGAAACCGGACAAAGTTCCGGTCACTGGTCGCCAGTTACGCCTCATTCAGGCGTGATTCCAGCTGCCTTCACGACCTTCTCCCATTTCCTCAACTCGGCGCCGATGAAGACGCCGAACGCTTCGGGCGAGGCGCTCGGCCGCGGGTCGGCGCCGTCATTGATGTAGCGCTTCTTCACCGCCGGGTCGTCAAGCGCTTGCACGACCGCGCCGTGCAGCCGCATAACAATGTCGCGCGGCGTGCCGGCGGGCGCGAGCAGGCCGAACCACTGGACCGCTTCGTAGCCAGGCAAGCCGGCCTCCGAGATGGTCGGAATGTCCGGGGCCGCAGCCGCGCGGGTTGCGCTGGTCACGCCATACGCACGCACCCTGCCCGACTTCACGTGCGGCAGGGTGCTCAGAATGTTGGCGGCCATCACCGGCACGTGCCCCGCGATCACATCGGTCAGCGCCGGACCTGCGCCCTTGTAAGGCACGTGCACCATGTTCAGGCCGCCCATGCTCACGAAGAACACCATCATGAGGTGCGGGACGCTGCCGACACCCGCCGAGGCGTAGTGAAGCTGCCCGGGACGCGCCCTGGCGAACGCGATCAGCTCCTTCAGGTTCTTCACCGGCAGCGATGGGTGCGAGACCAGGATGTTGGGGAGCGTAACCATGAGCGAAACCGGCGCGAAGTCGCGCTCGAGGTCGTAGGACACTTTTCTCATCACGAACGGGTTGCTGGTGAGCGAAGCGGCCGCGGTGAGCAGGGTGTAGCCGTCGGGCGCCGCGCGCGCGGCAGCCTCCGCCCCGATATTGCCGCTCGCGCCGCCGCGGTTGTCGACCACGACCGGCTGGCCCAGGACTTCTCCGAGCTTGGGCGTCATCATGCGCGTGGTGAGGTCCGTGCCGCCGCCCGGCGGCGACGCGACGATCACCCGGACCGGCTTGACCGGATACGGCTGCGCCATCGTCGTGCCGACGATAGCGGAAAGGCACAAGGCATAAGTGACAAGGGACAGGTGGGGTCGGGCACCTTGTACCTTGTGACTTGTAACTTGTGCCTTGGTCTTCATCGCCCCCTCCTTTTGGAGGATATTAGTGCATGGGAGCACCGCACTCCAATAGAATGGAGCATGGCAGCCAAAACCGGAACCCGTATCCGGGCAACCGGTCATATTGATAATGGGCAGTGGCCGGCGTGGCGCCTGAATTCCTGGGCGCCCCAACAGGAACAAATCGCGTTATCCACCTGTTAGCGACTCGACGAAGAACAAGCTCTTCATGGCAGACAAGAAAATAGTCGCAATACTGGGCGCAACCGGCTCGCAGGGCGGCGGCCTGGCGCGCGCAATCCTCAACGACAGGATGGGGGGGTACGCGGTGCGCGCGCTGACGCGCGACCCCAGCACGGAAAAGGCGCAGGCGCTCGCGAAACTCGGCGCGGAAGTCGTCAAGGCCGACGCCAACAGCATGCAGACCCTGCGCACGGCATTCGATGGCGCGTTCGGGGCGTCCTGTGTCACGTCCTACTGGGAGCACTTCCTGCCCGATAAGGAACTGGCGCAGGCCTCGGCCATGGCGATGGCGGCAAAGCAGGCCGGCGTCAAGCACGTCATCTGGTCCACGCTCGAAGACACGCGCTTGAAGGTGCCGCTCAAGGACACGCGCATGCCAACGCTGATGGAACACTACAAGGTGCCGCATTTCGACGCCAAGGGCGAGTCCGACAAGGCGTTCCAGCAGGCCGGGTCGCCGACGACTTACCTGCGCACCTCGTTCTACTGGGAGGACTTCATTTATTTCGCCCTTGGTCCGAAGCGACAGCCGGACGGCACGATTGCGCTGAAACTGCCGATGGGCGACAAGAAGCTCCCCGGCATCGCCGCCGAGGACATCGGGCGCTGCGCCTACGGCATCTTCCGGAAAGGCGTGGAGTACATCGGCCAGACAGTCGGCGTCGCTGGCGAGCACCTGACCGGCGCGCAGATGGCCGCGGCGCTCACGCGCGCGCTCGGCGAGACGGTTCGCTATGATGCCGTGACGCCGGAGGAGTTCCGCGGGTACGACAAGCCCGCCGCCAAGGATTTCGCCAACATGTTTCAGTACATAAGTGAATTCGAAAAGGATTTCTGTGGAATCCGTAACGTGGAATCCTCACGTGGCCTCGATCCCGACCTGCTGACCTTCGACCGCTGGCTTGCCAAGAACAAGGACCGGATCCCGCTCAGCTAGGGAGCGGCGGCCGACCGGCTGTGCTATTCTGAATCGCACCGCCGGCGAGTTCCTCCCGCGCGGAAACCCGGGACCGCTGAAATGAGCGACATGCCTGTCAACAAGGGACCGCACGACATCGGCGGCGAGTCGGCAGGGCCGATCGACACGACCGACCACGGCATGAAATTCTGGGAGAAGCAGGCGAACGCCCTGCGCAGCGTTCTCTCGCGCGCCGGCGTCGTCAAGGTCGACGAACTGCGCCGCGCTGCGGAAGGCCTCGAGCAGTACGGCAAGCTCGCCTACTTCGAAGTGACCACTTCAGCGCTGCGCGTGCTGCTCCTCGAGAAAGGACTCATCACCGAAGCGGAGCTCAAGGCGAAGATGGCCGAAGTCCGCGGGCGCTTCAGCGTTCCGGACGAAATGGAATCGCCGATCAAGAAGAAGGACAAGCGGTGAGCCCGGACACGGCTGCAATCCGTTCCAGCTACGCCCCCGCGCCCGGCCACCGCTACGCCGTGGGCGATCGCGTCAGGATCAAGGGCGTCTTCCCGCCCGGGCACCGGCGCACGCCCTGGTACATCCGCGGAAAGCGGGGCGTGATCGAGCGCATCTGCGGCGCGTTTCCGAACCCCGAGGAACTGGCCTATGGGTTCGATGGTGAGCCCGCGAAGGTGCTCTACCGCGTGCGATTCGCGCAAAAGCACGTGTGGCCGGGCTACCGGGGGCCGGATCACGACGTCATCGAGATGGAAATTTTCGAGCACTGGCTGGAGCCGGACGAAGGAGAAGCCCCATGAGCGGCCCATTCGATTTCTATGCGAAGCGCCCGCATGATCACGGGCATGAACACGATCACGACGATCACAAGCCGGAAAGCGAGGCGGAAGGCCCGCCCTCGGAATTCGAGATCCTGAGCCGGGCCATGCAGGAGCTGCTCGAAGCGAAGGGCGTCGTCACCGCCGATCAGATCCGGCGCAGGATCGAGCTGTTCGAGGAGGATTTCCCGTACCGCGGCGGCAGGGTCGTGGCGCGCGCATGGACGGATCCCGCGTTCAAGAGGCGCCTGCTCGAGGACGGGCGGTCTGCCTGCGCCGAAGCGGGCATCGAACTCGAGGCCGAGCGGCTGATCGCGGTCGAGAATACGCCCGACGTGCACAACCTCATCGTCTGCACCCTGTGCTCGTGCTATCCGCGCGCGCTCCTGGGCATGCCGCCGACCTGGTACAAGAGCCGGAACTACCGCTCCCGCGTGGTATTCGAGCCGCGCGCAGTGCTGCGGGAGTTCGGCACCCTGCTTCCCGATCACGTCACCGTGCGCGTGCACGACTCCAATGCGGACATGCGCTACGTCGTCGTCCCGATGCGCCCAAAGGGCACCGAGAACTGGAGCGAGGAACGGCTGGCCGGCATCCTGACGCGCGACACCCTCGTCGGCGTAACGGTTCCACAGGTGCCCGGCAAGGAATAGTTTGCGCGGCCAACGGCGCGCGAGGGAGACAAAAAAAGGCCGGCTGACGCCGGCCTTGTCGCGTACCGGGAATCCTACTTCTTCATTTCGTCCTTTTTCATCATGTCGCCCTTGCCCATGGCGTCCTTCTTCATTTCGTCTTTCTTCATTTCGCCCTTCTTCATGCCATCTTTTTTCATTCCATCCTTCATCATGCCGTCCTTGTGCATGTCCTTCGGCATGTCCCCCTTGTGCATGGCGTCTTTCTTCATCTCACCCTTCTTCATCATGTCTTTCTTCATCTCCCCCTTCATTTCGTCCTTCTTCATCATGTCGCCCTTCTTCATCGCGTCCTGGGCAAGCACGCCGCCCGCCGCCAGGGAAAGACAACACGCCATTGCCGCCAACATCGCTTTTTTCATGCTTCGCTCCTTGAGTGCACGTTGATAAAAAGTATGCTGCCTGATTGTCGCGCCAAAAATCCTCACGAACCGCTGAACCAGTTATAGCCCTGGTCTTCCCAGTATCCGCCGGGATACTCGTTGGTCACGAACATCGCGGTGATGTGCTTGGGGTTCTTGAACCCGAGCTTGGTCGGCATGCGCAGCTTCATCGGGAAGCCGTACTGCGCGGGCAGGACCTGGTCCGCAAAGCGCAACGTAAGTTGCGTCTGCGGGTGCAGAGCAGTCGGCATGTCAATGCTGGTCCAGTAATCGTCCGCGCACTTGAAGCCGACGTAGCGGGCGGTGAGATCCGCGCCGACACGCTGCAGGAACTCGCTGAACCGCACCCCGCCCCACTTGCCGATGGCGCTCCAGCCTTCCACGCAGATATGGCGGGTGACCTGGGAGACCTGCGGCAGCGCGTACAGCTCCGGCAGCGTCCACGCTTTCGTTTCGCGCACGAGCCCGGAGACTTCGAGCTTGTAGTTGGCCGGATCGACCTTCCGGACTTCGTCGATGCGGTAATACGCGTTG
>Ga0134121_10005023_pt1 | contig 10785 bp, 9 predicted proteins | sample KB301_FD_96463 | JGI IMG/M metagenome (GOLD analysis project Ga0134121, IMG submission 96463) | Terrestrial soil microbial communities without Nitrogen fertilizer from Kellogg Biological Station, Michigan, USA - KB3-0-1 | ecosystem: Environmental > Terrestrial > Soil > Unclassified ...
GATGGGTTTCCTGCTCAAACGCGGCGATGAGATCGCTGAGATTGAAGCCGCGTCCCTGACGAGCGGAGAGCATGTGGTCGATCGCATGCTGGAAAGCATCCCGCCCATAGCGTTCTTGCAGTGCAAAGAAGAAAAGGAAACTTTTTGCGCGCAAGACATTTGCGTCTTCCTTTTTATTAGCGGGCGCCTCCTTCGGTATCATACGCAAGGCGCGGCGAATTGTCTCGGAGCGAGAGGAAGGCCCTTCGATGGCTTCTTGTCCGAGTGCGGAGGCAAAAGCCGGTAACGCTGAAAGTGGAGGCTGCTGCGCGTAGAAGCCGGGATTCTGGCCGTAACCCAGCCAACTTGCGGCAAGAGAGGGCGCGACGGCGGCAAGCTTTGGCGCTCCTCCGTTCGAGTCGATCATCAAGGTGTCAAACGACGCCAGCTCGGAGGAAACGGCCGCAGCGTGCGAACTCAAGAGATTGGAATAAAATGATGCCGTTGGGGTAAAGCAGCCGGAGAGCACGGGACATTCCACGAGCCAGAAAGGCTGGGCATTGCGGCTGCGGCTGCCAAAGGCCGCGTCGTAAGCCTGGATTGTGCGAACTAGCGCTTCCGCGGATTGGTTAAAGCGTGCAGCCTCTTCTTGAGCGCGCGTCCACAAAAAAACCTTCTCCGCGCCGACGTCGAGACGCGTTTCTTTGTAGCGTCCCGCTACGACAAAGGGATACCGATCCTCGGGACGCTGCACGGCGAGCACAGTGATCTCGCGGCCATTGCGAGACGTCTTTGAGGAGCGCCCGCTGGTGTGCACGAGAAATCCATCAGGCACGCGCACCACCAAACGCCACTGATTGGGAGGTGTTCCTCCAGTGGGAAACAGCCCCTTCGAGGGAAGCAACTCCGGAGCCCAGCCTGCAGAAGGCAAAAAGAATGCATCGGAGGCAAAACCGAAGCCTGCCTCACCCGCCGGGAGGTTCTGGAATTCAGCAGAAAGATGCAGAGCGTGATGGTCCGCGACATTCCACCGATGTGGAAGCTCAAGGAAAGTGTTCCGGGGATTCGCCGGATTGTTTCGCTCGACGACAGGGACGCCGTCCCAGGTGGCTTGCGGTTCGTCGATGCGAAACCGCCGGAGTCCCGGCAAGCGCAATTCCAAGGTGGAAAGCGGTTGATTGCCCGTATTGCGAAGCTGGTAGTCCGAGTCCACGCGAATCCGCGGATCAGACCCCGATTCAAACTGGACGCGGATTTCCTGTTTTTCAATGGTGTACCCGGGCCCCGTAGCTGCGGTACAGGAACAAAGCCAAATCCCTGCGGCGGCGAGAAAGACACAAAAAAACGAGCGGAGTTGAGAACGTGGTTCCAAAGCGACTCGATTGTAGCGAGGGAAATCGGAAGAAGCAAAGCGAAGAGCGGGGTTCAGAGTCTCCGGCAAACTTTGGATATCAGCGCGGCTTGCGGCCACGGACGCGAACGAAGGAAGTGTTCGCGTGATTGCGGGTGCTTTCGCGGGCATGAATTTCTTTTTTAGCCTGTTCGTCGGTCATTCCGGCCTTAATGCGTTCGATAATTTGGTTTTCCGTCAAGCCGGTGTTCTTAAGCCCTGAAATGTCGGCGCTGGCCATGACCGGCTGGCCGTTCAAATGGCGGCGAAGCACGAGTTGCACTGTCGAATCGGATAGGCCAATCAGCTTCAGCATGACGGCATCCAAGCTGATAGAGTCAAGCTGGTCGGCGCGCGCAATCTCCAGAATTTGAGGCTCGATGAATCCGGCGCCGGCCAAGTTCGCAGCGGAATCGCCGCTTGTGAAAACGTGCTTGTGAACGCGCGCGGCGGTGACCAACTCGACGCAAGTGTCATCGCTGATTCCTGCGTGCTTCAGCTTGACGACCTGGGCAACTTCCTGGTCCGAGATGCCGAGGCCTTTGAGCTGCTCAATATCACTAGACCACATTCCCGCTTGGTCCAGCGGACGGTAGTCCGTAAGGGGATGCTGGTGACAACCTACCGCCAGGAAGACACACACACCGAGAAGCATTCGTTGGTGCCGCATACTTCCATTCTACGGGAAGCAAAGCGGGTAGCGGCGAAGTGTGTTCGGGTGATACCCGGCCAAAGGTACAGGAGGGACGCGCTCGGGAGCAACTTTAAGCTGATCGTGGATGACTCTAACGGACGAGTATGGTTTTCGACCGGTGGAATCGGCAAGATTTGGCGGCGAGAGGCTGCAAACAGAAAGTTAAATCTGGTAAACGCGTTCGACTCCGAAGACGCCGGAAATTTTTCGGATATTGACGAGGATGGTTTCAAGTTGGCGGCGGTCCACAATTTCCAGGCTGGCTTCGATGCGGGCATTTAGTTTATCGGGGCGGCTCTCCAGACTGCGGATATTGGACCCCGCTCCGCTGATAACCGCGGTGATTTCCGCCAGAAGGCCGGCACGGTCCTTTCCACGAATGGAGAGTTGAACCGGGAAAGTGGCGGCGTTCCCGCTTCCCCACTCGACGGCAATGCGTCGTTCGGTCTGGTACATGAGGTTTTGAACGTTCGGGCATGCCCGCGTGTGCACCGCGACTCCCCGCCCGCGAGTAATGTAGCCAACTATGTCGTCGCCCGGTATCGGATTGCAGCATTTTGCGCGATACACAAGCAAGTCATCGTGGCCCTTGACGATGAGCGGAGCTTCGCCGAACCCGAGCATGCGTTTGACGGTTCTAACCAGCGTAGGTTTGGAATCTTCCGCTTCCGACTCCGCAGGCTTATCCGGTTCTCCGAGCAAACGAGCGAGAACTTGCCGCGCAGAATACTTGCCAAAACCGACGGCCGCGTAGAGATCCTCCAATTTTGAGAGCCCATAATCGGCGATTAATTTGTTCCATTCCGCTTCCGGAATTTTCTTCAAGCCGCGGGGGAAATGTCTGGACTCCTTCTCGAGCAGCTTCTTGCCCATCTCCGTGGCTTCTTCCCTCTCGTGCAGGTTGATCCATTGGCGAATCTTGCTGCGCGCATGAGAGGACTTCACGAAGCTGAGCCAGTCCCGGCTCGGAGTGTGATTCTTCTGGGTTAGAATTTCGACCACATCGCCGCTGACGATCTCATGGCGCAGCGCTACCATATGGCCATTCACCTTTGCGCCCACACACTGATGTCCGACTTCCGTGTGCACGGAGTAGGCGAAGTCAACGGGAGTCGCTCCGCGAGGCATCTCCAGCACGCGCCCTTTGGGCGTGAAGGCATAGACCTCAACCGGCGCCAAATCCACTTTGAGCGTGGACAGAAACTCCCCCGGTTCCTGCAGCTCCTGCGACCATTCGATCAGCTGCCGCATCCAGGCGATGCGCTGGTCGTCATCTTCGGAGGCAGGTTTGCCACCTTTGTATTTCCAGTGAGCGGCGACGCCTTCTTCCGCGATGCGGTGCATCTCTTGCGTGCGGATCTGCACTTCAAAAGGCTGGCCGCCGTGCAAAACGGTGGTATGCAGGGACTGATAGAGGTTCGGGCGCGGCATGGCGATGTAGTCTTTGAAGCGGCCCGGTACAGGACGCCAGATGTGATGCATAACCCCGAGGGCGGCGTAACAATTTCGCTCCGTGTCCGTAATTACGCGGACGGCGAGCAAGTCATAGACCTGATCGAGACTGGTCTGCTGCCGCAGAATCTTGCCATGCAGTGAATAGAGACCTTTGACGCGCGCTTCCAATTCCGCGGGGATGCCGCTCTCGACGAGCTTTGTGCGAATTGTTCCTTGCACCTCCTCCAAAAACCGCTGATGCACGGGGCTCTTTTCCGTGACTTCTTTTTGCAGCGCGAGAAAAGCCTCCGGCTCGAGAAAGCGGAACGCCAAATCCTCCAGCTCGCCGCGAATGAGGCCCATTCCCAGGCGATGTGCAATGGGCGCGTAGATGTCCAGTGTTTCGCGGGAGATGCGCTCCTGTTTTTCCGGCGAGAGGTACTCGAGAGTGCGCATATTGTGCAGCCGGTCTGCCAGTTTGACGAGCACGACGCGGACGTCGTTGACCATCGCCAGGAGCATTTTGCGGACATTTTCCGCCTGCCGCGTTTCCGGGGCGGTCATGTTGAGGCGGCTGATTTTGGTGACACCTTCGACGAGGCGGGCGACATCCGGTCCAAAGCGTTCTTCAATGCGCGCTATAGGATATTCGGTGTCTTCGATAGCGTCGTGAAGGAGGGCGGCGGTCAGCGTCGTAGCATCCATGCGCATGTCCGCGAGAATGTGGGCGACTTCAAGGAGATGCGAGATGTAAAGATCTCCGGAGCTGCGGAACTGATCGCGGTGACGCTCCGAGGCAATCTCGTACGCACGGCGCACCACCCAAGGATCTTCGGAAGGACGATTTTTGCGGAGTTTTTCGAGGAGCTCCTCGAAGCGGAGTTCAAGCTGGCGAACGGCGCGGTCGCGCTGGAAGCTCAGCGGAACATTGCTGGGAGACGGCATATCCTAGTGTACGCCGGAAAGGGGCAGTGCGCGAGTTGCGGCAGGGCGGGAGGGTTATGCAATCCGAAAATAGGAAGGACGCCTTCGCAGGCGCCCCCCTATAGAAAATCGATTTACTACAGCCTATTCAGAAGATCCACTTAGGATCCTTGTTGTGTCTGCTGCTCCAAACGCTTCTGCTTGATCTCCTTGATCTTGTCGAGAAGGTCATCGGCTTGTTTCTGGAGCGACGCACGCTCATCCGCGCTTTCCACCATGTCGGCTTTGCGCCGATAGAGAAGGCCCAGGTAGGCCATGGCATCGTCGTAGTCCGGCTTGAGCGAGATCGCTTTTTGCAGGTCGGCGATTCCTTCATCGACCAGTGGGCCGTACTTGGTGGCGTAGTCCGCGCGGACGGAAGCGGGCAGCGGCTGGTCATCCTTCACTTGTTTTTTGATGTTGTTCGTGTTGTACTCCCGCCTTAGTTCGCCATTGCCACGCCAAGCCAGCGTCCAATCAATTACGCCGATCCAGTAATACGGCTCCGGATCATCGGGTTTGATCTGAATGTGCTTCTGATGAAAGGCCTTCGAATCCTCAAAGCCTTTTTCCTTAACCGGCGGCGTGCCCGCCATCTGAAAAAGTAGCGAACCGATGCCGTCGATGGCCGTCAGATTGTTGGGATCGGATTGCAAGATATCCTGAAATTCGCTGATCGCCTGGTCTCCGCGCGCCTTATTCTCCGCTGAAGGGGCACCGGGGATATACAAGCTGGCATAGGCGGTGGCCAGGTAAACGCGGGCCATCATCAAACTCGGGTCGAGTTCCTTGGCGGCCTTGAAATCCTCGATAGCCCTGTCCGACTGGCCAGCCTTAAAGGCGTTTACACCCTTGTTCAAGAGATCGCGGGCCTTGAGCTTATTGCAGCCCGACACTCCAAAGGCAAGGATTAACAGCGCTGCCAGCGAAGCGGTCCGGCGAGCAAGACGAATTGAAGCATATGTCATCGGAGCATCCATCCCAGCTAGAATTCAGGTCCGCCCTGCGAGGGGCAAATCTACACTATTTAGTGCGCGATTGCGAGTTCCGGCGTCATCAAGCCCACCGTCGTAATTCCCGAGGCTCGTATCACATCGATAGCCCGGGCGATAACTCCGAACTCGAGGGCATCGTCACCGCGAACAAAAGCGACGCGACTCGCGCGCTTCATGAAAATTTCCTCAAGCCTGGCCTGGAGATCTTGCCATTGCACCGGTTCCTGGTTGATGCGCAGCGTCCCATCGCCGAGGACTTGCAAAACAACCGCTTCCGGACGCGATGGCGGATTAACCTCTGTGTGCTGGGGCAAGTCCACCGGAAGGCCGAACTGAGCCTGAGGTCGAATTGCCATGAAGATAACCAAAAGCACCAGCAGGATATCGATCAGCGGAACCACGTTCATTTCCGAAATCGTTCCGAACTTTGCGCCGCCAAGAGAAATTCCCATAACCCACCTCGCATCTTAGGATAATGCCCCGCGAGGAGGATTCTCACACCCTGCGCCGGCCGGGAAGCGGCCGTTGCGAACCACTTGAGGAAACCTTACTGCCCGGCCTCGAGCTTGGCCGTAATCAAGCCGACTCTGTCGATACCGGCGCCGCGCATAATGTCGATGGCGCGGGCCACTTCCATGAACAAAACGTCGTTGTCGCCCTTGACGAACGCAATTTTCTCGGCGCGCTCCTTGAAAATCGTTTCGAGACGCGGCCCAAGGCCATCCCAAGTCGTGTCTTCGTTGTTGATCTTCAGCTTGTTGTTGGCAAGCACCTGGACGACGACGGTCTTATTCTCCAGCTCCTGATTTTCTTGCTTGTTTGGATTGGGCTGAGGAACCAGCGCGTCCAAACCGTGAGGAGTGAGCGGAGTGATGACCATGAAAATGATAAGCAACACAAGCAAGATGTCGATGAGCGGAACGACATTCATTTCCGCCAGCGCACCGCCCTTATTTTCTCCAACATTCATTCCCATTGTGAATCTCCTGTCAGCCTGCGCCTTGCGTGCTTTGCAGGCCACTAAGCCGCGCCAGGTGGGATCCGGCGCGGCCGTTCTGAAGCCGCAAACGAATGGTGCAGAAAACCATCATCCCAGCCGAACTACTCTTCAGGGCTTCAATCACCCGTTGGAGAGGTAGAAGGAGGCGGAGGTGACGTCCTGCGATCTAGAGTCTGCTCGGTCAAAAGGCCGAGTTGGTCGACGCCGGCGGAGCGGATTTCGTCCACCACCGCGACAACGTCGCCATACTTGGCACGAGCGTCGCTCTTTACGTAGACGGTCTTATCGAGACGCGCGGAGATCATGTCCTTGATCTGCCCGGTGATGTCGTCCTTGGTGATCTTTGTATTCTTAAGGTAGATTGTTCCGTCTCGAGTCACCGCTACGATAATCGCATCATCCTTATCGGCGTCCTTCATCTCATGGGCATTGTTGACCCTGGCCATATCCACCGGCAGAGTCTTCTGCAACATGGGCGTGACCACCATGAAGATGATAAGCAGCACGAGCATGATATCGGCCATCGGGATGACGTTTGGCGCCGCCATCTGCGCACCGACTTTTGGCTTGTACCCCATGGCTTACCTTATTTCTTCGCGCCGCGACGCAAGATGAAGTAGTTGATCAACTCCATGGAGGAGTTGTCCATCTCCACGTCGAAGGCTTCGACTTTATTGGTGAAGTAGTTGTACGCCCACACCGCGGGTACGGCGACGAGAAGACCGAGCGCCGTGGTTACCAGGGCTTCGGCGATACCGCCGGCAACGGCCGAGAGACCGGTCGCCTTACTTGTCTCGATGCCTTTAAAGGCGTTCAAGATGCCGACGACGGTACCGAACAAACCGACGAATGGAGCCGTCGAGCCGATGGTGGCCAGCGCGGAAAGGCCACGCTTCATTTCCGCGTGAACGATGGCAACGGAGCGCTCGAGACCGCGCTTGGCCGCTTCAATCACGTCCGCGTCAGTTACCTGCTGGGAAGCGGATTGGAACTCCGAAAGGCCGGTCGCCACGACTTTGGCGATATGGCTTTTCTTGTTCCGTTCGGCGATCGCAATCGCTTCGTCCAGCTTGCCCTCCTTGAGGGCACCGGCAACCTGCTGCACGAAAACGCGCGACTGCTTGCGGGCCGCGCTGTACATCAAGGCACGGTCAATCATTACGCCGAAAGAATAGATCGAGAGAATGAAAAGGATCGCGACAACGATCCTTGGAAGGGTGCTCATGGATGACCACATGCTCCGGAGATCCCAGGAGGTCGCCTGAGATTGCAGGAACAGGGCCGCGTTCATAAACAAGGTCGCTACCATTCGTTTTGCTCCTTAGTTCTGATGACTCCGGGTTCCCCGGAGTCAACGCGAGAGTTTGCCAAACTTGCCGCCCGGACCAGCGCGCCTGTCCCACGACCGGCACGCCAGACCGCTTACTGGTTCAGAGAGAAAATCACGTCAATTGTAGTGTCGACTTCGACCGGTTCGCCATTCAGAAGCGTCGGCCGATAACGCCACTGCCGCACCGCATCGAGCGCGGCTTGCACCAGCAGTGGATGCCCGGTGAGAACTTCGAGTTGCTGCACCGAGCCATCCTTGCCGATGATCGCGTGCAGGCGCACTGTTCCTGAGATGCGCGTCTGCCGGGCGAGTGGCGGATACACGGGCTGGACTCTGTTCACGAGCATCGCCGCGGTCACGTTGCCGCCCTGGCGAATACGGGTCTGCGTCGGTTTCGGCGGTGGCGGAGCTCCCATGCCACCAATCACGCCGCCGATAACGCCGCCCATCGAACCACCTGGCACGCCGCCCGGAACGCCGCCTTGTACGCCGGCATCCATCGCGGGGGCGTCCTCTTTAATGATCTTGATGTCTTTCGGAATAGCTTTCGGCTGCATCAGTTTTCCCGTGTCCATCAAATGGACTTGCGGCTTGACGTGTACCACGGTCGCGGGAGGCGGTGGCGGCGGAGGTGGCGGTGGCGGCGGAGGCGCAGTGAGCATGGTCGCCATCATCGTCTTCGGCAACGCCTCCGTGTAAATCAGCGGAATGAGGATCAGAATGCCTACGAGAACGGCTTGCACAACCATCGAGAGCACGACGGTCCAAGGCTTGTTCGTCCGCTGCGTTTTCCCTGAAAGCACCATATCTTCAAACATGTTTCCTACCTCCTCCCAGTGGGAGCAAGACGTCCGGGGGCGCCTTCGCTTCCGCGGGGTTTGTTGCCGGCTGCGGGTCCGGTGCCAACCGCAACGCCTTGGCCGCGCCAGCGATTCCAGGCGACCACCAGCGGTGCAGCAATACCAAAACTGGAGTACGTTCCTACCACAATCCCCACCACCAGAGCAAAGGAGAATGCACGAAGCACCTGGCCGCCCAGCAGGAACAGAACGAGCACGGTGAGGAAAGTCAATCCACTGGTTAGTATCGTCCGGGAAAGCGTCTGGTTAATGGACTTGTTCACCACGTCCGCAAAGGGCTCACGACGCAACAAACGATTATTCTCCCGGATGCGGTCGAAGATGACGATCGTATCGTTCATTGAATATCCAACCAGCGTAAGAAGAGCCGCGATAACCGTCAGTGAAATCTCGAAGTGCAGCAGCGAGAAAAACCCCAGAGTGATCAGTACGTCGTGAAACACCGCCAGGACCGCGGCTGCCCCGAAAACCAACTCGAATCGGAAGGCAATATATACCAGCATGCCGCCCAAAGCATAGAGGGTAACGTAGATTGCCTGGCGACGAAGCTCGCCGCCCACTTTGGGGCCCACGATCTCCACACCGCGAATCGCGAAGGAGGCGAGAGCGTAGTTAGCTTTCAAAGCGGCAAGCACCGTTGGAGTGACCCCGTCAACTCTCGAGAGGTCATCAAAATTGGTTAGGACTCCGCGACTGTTCGTGTCGCGAAAATCCAGAATCTTCTTTGACAGTTGCTGATAGCGGTCGCCGGCGTTCGTGGAGAGAAGAAGCGGATCGCGTTGCGTCAGGAAGGTGGCCAGAGTGGAAGGCGTCGCGGCGTTGAGATCCGGCTTGGAAGAGCTGGTTACGCCATAGATCGTGTTCAGCGCATTAAGGACCTGAGTCTTGCTGATATCGCCAGCTTCGTCGCCCTGCCCCTTTTGCTCGACGAAGATGAGCACTTCATTCGAGTTGGGGCTGGCGATGTCGCTCACGGACTGGATTTCCGCATTTCCGAGACCTTGCGCGGTTAGGCCGCTGCGAATCTTGTCGATATCGGGGGGCTGCGCGAACCGGACATCCACGTTGGTGCCGCCCTTGAAATCGATGCTGTAACGAAGGCCGCCCTTCAGAAAAATGGAAGTCCACCCGGCTATCAGCAAAATAGCGCTAAGGACATAGAAATACTTGGCTTTGCCCATCCAGTCGATGTTGGGCTCTTTGAATAGCTCGATCATGCGCCTTTTGCTTCCCTTTCTTAGACTCCAGCCTAGGTGGGTTTGTTCCCACAGCCTCCCTGCCCAGCTTGGGGGTGGCCGCTGGAGTTGGCAACCACTCTCTCGTTCCGTCCTGGAAAATCTTTGGCCCTATGCGTCCTGGTACCGCCTAGATGCTCAGTTCGCTCTGCCGGTCCATCTTGGCCAGGTGATACTGGAAAATCGTCTTGGAAACGTAGATGGCGGTGAACACGTTGGCGATCAAACCGATCGTCAACGTGATGGCAAAACCGCGAATGGGCCCGGTGCCGAATAAAAACAAGAAGAAGGCGGAGACCACCGTCGTGACGTGGGTATCGATAATGGTGAGAAAGGCCTTATCGAAACCCGCTTCGACTGCGGACCCCGGAGACTTGCCATTGCGCAATTCTTCGCGGATGCGCTCGAACACGAGGACGTTGGAATCCACTCCCATGCCGATGGTCAGGATCACGCCGGCGATGCCGGGCAGCGTGAGCACAGCGCCAAAAAACGCCAGGATCGCAAGCAGAATCACCAGGTTCAGGATGAGCGCCAGAACCGCGTTCGCTCCGGAAATCCGGTAGTAGAACAGCATGAAAAGCATCACCACCACCAAACTCAGTACAGAAGCTTGTACTCCGTGGCGGATGGAGTCTGCTCCGAGAGACGGTCCAACAGTGCGTTCTTCGAGGTACTTGACCGATGCCGGCAGCGCTCCAGCACGCAGCACCAACGCCAAATCGTGCGCTGATTCCTGGCCGAAATTGCCTTCGATCATGCCGGAATCATCGATGCGCCCGTTTATGACTGGCGCCGAATAGACGCGATGATCGAGCACGATGGCCATCTGGCGGCCAATATTCTGCTGAGTAAAGGGACCAAAGCGGCGGGCGGCTTCGGCGGAAAGTGTAAAGTCCACGACC
>Ga0134121_10005027_pt1 | contig 10782 bp, 12 predicted proteins | sample KB301_FD_96463 | JGI IMG/M metagenome (GOLD analysis project Ga0134121, IMG submission 96463) | Terrestrial soil microbial communities without Nitrogen fertilizer from Kellogg Biological Station, Michigan, USA - KB3-0-1 | ecosystem: Environmental > Terrestrial > Soil > Unclassified ...
ACAGGCAAATCAGAACGCGCAGACGGGGATCAACGCGCAGAACTTGCAACTTAACAAATCCAAGCTCCAAGATCAGGAATATGCGGGAATCGGGCAAGGGCTTGGGCAAGCTGCTGGATGGGGGATGGGTGGGGGAATAGGCGGCGGGTTTGGTGGCAATCCCTTCGCGAGCTTTTTTGGCAGGTAGACCATGGGCCAAGCACTTCTCGGGATTGGAGCTGGGGCGGCCGGCGCATTCGGTGGAGCCTACGACGCGGCGCGCAAGAACCGTCAGCAGTCGCAGATGGGCGACATTGAGATTCAGAACGCCCAGCGTGACGCTGCTTCCTTGGCCGCAGCCGGGCAGGGCCTTAGTGCTCTTGCTGGTATGGGTGGCGGGGGGCAGCCTGGGATGCAGGGGCCTCCCGGCATGCCTCCTCCGCAGCCCCCTATGCCCCAGCCGCCTATACCCCAGCCGGGGGGCGCTGCGATTCCACGTCCGCCACAATTGGGGCCGCCGCCTTCTCCGGGGATGGTTAACCCGCGAGGGAATCTTACTGGTCCATCTATTATGCCGGATTTCCCTTCTCCTGGGCAGCAGTCCTATCCTGGCCAGAACCCTATGGGGATGCCGGGGCAACCGCCTCCCCGGCCGATGCAAGCGAGCTTTCCGGGTGCACCCCCGCCCATGCCGCCGCCTATGGCCGCCCAAGCTCCTGGCGGCCCGCCTATGCCACAAATGAGCGCCCAGGCAGGAATGCCGCAGATGGCTGCCATGGCACCCGGTGGCCAGCCGCGGCCTACGATGCCTTTCCCCGGCCAGCAGGCGCCTTCCGCGGGGTTGACGCCTGCCCAGGCCCCCGGCGGCGGTTCCCCCAGCAGCTCCCCGCCGCCGGGCGGCCTTCGCGGACGGGAACAACTCGATCCCTCGATGCAAGGGCGCGGCCAAATGCCGCAACCTTCCTCGCTCGATTGGCGCCAGATTGTCCAGGCGGTTCAAAAAGCGAACCCGAACGCTTCTCCCGACGTGCAGATTGGGGCAGTGTCGAAGCTCGTGGGGTTGATGACGCCGATCGCTAAGGCGGAATGGCTGCAGGCACACAACCAGTTCTTGGAGAACCAGCTTCGCGAGCGTCGGTACGAGGCAAATATTCGCTATGGCCGTCCGCAGCCGACGAAACAGGCCGGCTTGCAGCAAGAACAGCCGCCGGGAGGGCAGACGCCAAAGACGCAGCAAGTGAGCATGCAGGGCGGTCCTGACTTGTCGGGGGGTGAGCACGTCATAAAGGCAGGGCTTACGGAGAGCGGAGGTGAAGCACCACCGGAAACATGGGCCAAGACACAGCCGCCGGAAGTAGCGCAGTCGCCAGTTGTGACAGGGAAGCTTCCTAAAAACCATGCTTTTCGTAAATTAGATAGGGATGATATGAATCATGCTCTTGCTATTTTTCACTACTTAGAGCCCCCTATTAGAGAATCTACGTCTTACCGAGGGTCTGACCAACGTCAAGTCAGTATTATGAACGCTGTACGAGATTTAGGTGAGCAGTACGGAACATCCTTCGATTTTGGAGGTTACACGGCCCGACAAAAAGGAACAGTTGCTTTTACTAGTGGGACGCAAGCTAACACGATTCGTTCTATCGGTGTCGCCCAACGGCATCTAGAAACTCTTGGAGAGCTGGCCCGCGACTTGGAGAGCGCCAAAGGTGGAGAAAGCAACGCACAATTCTTAGCGAAGTTGAACAACATCATGCGCACGCAGTTTGAAGGCGCCCCTGAAGCTAATAACATCGAAGCGGCTAAACAGGTCATTGCCGCCGAAGTTGTCAAAGCTGTCAATGCCAGCGGCGGCGGAGTCAAGGAACGATTGGAGGCTGCAACACATATTGACCCATCTTTGAACGTTCGTCAGATGCAAGGTGTGATTGACACTTATAATAAGCTTTTAAGCGGGCAAATTCAGGGCTTTGAAGGCCAATGGCATCGAATAAAGGGGAATGAAGATAAGGACTTCTATAAAGCATTTCCTGATATTCCTAATCCTAATAAAAAAGGCGCGGGAGAAAAGGGTTCGCCTGCAGGGGGAGATGATATCGCTGCTAAAAAAGCCAAGGCAAAAGAAGCAGGGTACACAGACGAGGAGATTGACGCATACTTAAAAGGTAAAAAGTAATGCCCGATAAACCGAGCTTGGATGACATTTTTTCGGGAGGACAGAAAAAGCCCAGCCTTGATGCTATTTTTCAAGGCGAGAAGCCTCCTGCGCAGCAAGGCGGCTTTTGGAACTCGGCTGCGGACTTTTTCAAGTCCATTCCGACTGGTGCTGTAAAGGGGTTGGCCGGGACCGTAGCAGCGTCGGGGCAGGCGGAAGCCGGACTACAAGGAATGGAGGATGTTCCCGGTCCTGAAAAGAGCGCGCAAATCATGGGCGCTGGAAGCATGCACCAACCGCAAGGACAAGCCGGGCGCTTTGGGGAAGCGATCGGCGGGGCGCTTGGCAATCCTACGAGCTACCTTGGCGCCGGGGGCGCGATCCCCAAGGCACTAGGCGCGATCGGAGCGGGGGCCGGCGGGCAGGCCGCTGCGGAGATGTTTCCCAAGAGTTCGATCGCGCCTGTCATTGGCGGGGCTCTAGGCGGTGCTGTGGGCGGGGGGCTGCCACGTACCGCGTCTCGCGTAACAACTCCTAATCCTATTGCCCCCGAACGTGCTGTGGCCGCGAGCGCATTAAAAGAGCTTGGCGCTTCGGCGGGGGACGTTCTTGGTTCCGGCAAGTTGCAAAAAGTAGAGCGAATGGGGGATTTCGTTGGAGGCGGGGGGAGCTTTGAACGTTTGAAGATGACAGGTGAGCAAAACGTTACAGAACGTGGTCTTGGTAGTTTTGGAGAGGCAGGAAATCGAGTCACCCCAGAAGTAATCGAACGGAGCGGCGACCGTATTTCGAGAACGTTTGAACAAGCTGAAGATCAATTCAAAGTACGTTTTGATAATAAATTTGGGGATGACCTAGTAAATTTGCAGCGGGACATACAAAAACGTCTTCCTGAAGGAGAGCGACAGACATTGGTGTCTTTGATTGATGATCTTGATCCCACTAAAAACCCCCCTCCAATTCGTTTTCAAGGTGCTGACGTACCCGGACCCTCGCGGTGGACCGTTCCTAAAGGAAGCAAGACGGGTATTCCTGAAATGACTGGGGGAACCTACGCCGCTTTCACTCGTCGAAGTTCTGACTTGGATCGTGCCATTCGATCGTCCAATCCTAACATTGCGCATTACGCGATGAAAATTCGAGATGTGTTGGACGACGCCATGATTCGATCGGCAAGAGGGGCAAAACAAAAAGAAGGCGTGAAGATGATACAAGACGCACGCCGGCAATTTTACAATCGTTTGATGGTTCTTCAGTCTTTGGCTGACCCTCGGGAGGCAGCACGTGAAGGAATTATTGACCCCCAGAAACTTGTGCAGAACATGCAAAAAGGCGGGGGGGATGCGCGTATGAATTATATTCGTAGCCAGACTGATTTACACAATCTTGCCGAGACAGCACGGAGAATGTCTCCGTATAAGGAAACACAATCTCTCCTTGGTGGTCATGAACATGGAGGGGAGCGCGCAGCTACTCGATTGGTGGGAGGCGGGTTAGGTGGTATCATTGGGGCGCTCGCTGGTAGCATGTTCGGTCCCGCTGGAACTGGAGCAGGGGCGACTGGGGGGGCTACGCTTGGAGCTACGCTGGGCCCTGGTGTGACTGGGCGGGTTATCAACAGCCCCGTAGTGCAGCGTTATTTGAAAAACCAGCGGTGGGTTCGGCGCCCTGATACAGGCAGCTTGAAACAGCGTGCGATAGTCGGGGGCGCCGTAGGGGGCCAGTCGGCTAAGAAAAAACAACTGTACGAGGAATGAATGGCACAAAAGCGCAAGTCGTGCTATGCGCTTAAAGGTAGTCGTGGTTGGCGTTTGGCCCGTCTATTCAGAGGTCTTCCTACACCGGCTATGAGAGCTTGGATCAACAAAGGAGCTAAAAATGAACTGGGTGACCCTTCTTTTTTCGCTTTTGAGCAACCCTGCAATGGCGGCGCTTTTGAAGGATATCGAGGCGCTGTTCCAACAGAAAACGTCGGCACAGGGCATGGCGGCCGTAGATCACAAAGCCGCCATGAAACAGGCCGTCGATGAAGTCGTGGCCAAGAGGATCAAGCAATGAAGACGATCTTAGCCTTTGCAGCGCTTGTAGCGTTCTCCGCTCCGGCTCTTGCACAGGACGACAATACGGACTGCAACCAGTTGCAGGACAGCGTTTGGTCCTGTCCGATCCCGTCCAAGCCGGCGGACCCCCCGACTTGCCACCGCTACGGTGACAACCTCCTCTGTACGGGTCCAGTGGTTGTAGCACCGCTTCCTGCACCGAAAGGTCCGACGAATTGTGGGTGGCGGAAAGGCAGGTATGTCTGCTGGTAAACCCATTTGGCGGTGGTTGACCAACCTTAGACGGTTCGGTCACAACGGGCCTTGGCAGGAGCCCAAGTGGAAGCTCGGAGTAATAGAATGGCCAAAGAACCAAACAAGGTGCCATGGTACAAGCGGCCATTCTACTTCGTCTGGGCGATCTACAAGTTGCTCACCACCAAAAAGCAGTGATTCCATGGCCAATAAAACTACTTGGTGGAACATCCCCGCGCAGCTAGACGCAATTCTGGCAAATCAGGAGAAGATCATGTCTGCACTTACCGACCAACTCGACGCTCTCGAAAAGAACACCAAGGCGATCGACGATTCCGAAGATGCGGCAGAAGCCGCATTCACTCGGTTGGCCGCTATGATCGCCGATCTCAAGACAGGTGTAACCGACCCCGCGGTTCTCGCGCGCATCGATGCGGTATCCACCGAGTTGGCAAATCGCGCTGCGAAGCTTGCAGCGGCCGTAGTTGCTACCCCCACTTGACGAAAACGCTCTGACGAGAAGCACATCCCCCACATACCCCTCCCCCCGTGCACCGTCAGGGCGTGAGCGGCCCCGATTTCCCAGTTCCCTTCTGGAAGTCGGGGCTGCCTTACCAAAGGAGAACGACCATGACATTCGCCCTGCTATTCGCGATTATTTTAATTATCTGGGCCATCACTTGGTTTAGCGGTTGGGGCAGTCAGCCGTGGGGTATCTACGGCAACAATTTCATCATCTGGCTGCTGTTCGTCCTTTTGGGATGGCACGTCTTCGGTCCGCTGATTCATCCGTGATATGACCGCAGTTCCGCACCGTTGTGATAAGCCGGGGGGAGGATGGACGCTCGACACGCTCCAAGAGCACCATCAGGCTTTGGATGCGGAAAAAGAAAAATTCATGACCGAACGTGACCGTCGATATTCGGAAGTCAATATCGAACGAGAGAAGGCGCTGAAGATCAAAGAGGAGGCGGACAAAGCCGCGCTTGGTCTGGCCCGAGAAATTCAGAGTTACAAGGACGAAAAAGCCAATCAATTGCGGGAGCAAATCAATAGCGAGCGCGGGGTATACGCGACAAAGGAAGATTTAGCTGCCAGCATGAGAGAGCTTACAGCGACGATTCAGCCACTTTCAGCGTACGTCGCTGGAATGGCTGGGGAGGGAAAAAAGTCGGCTTCGTCGGTTTCAACCGTTGTAGCTGTTGCGTCTGTTGTATACGGATTAGTAGCTACCATCGGAGTTATCTTTGCTTTACTTCGCCACTAACGCAAGAGCCAGAAAGTGACCAAAAATGAAGACGAATTGAAAGCGATTATCGACAGGGTCAATCGAGAGGCTATGCTCGATAATTTGCGGTCGGATGAAGTAAAAGAGATCAGAAGGATGTTGAAGACTTACGATTTTATGCGTCGTCTGTTCAAAGGGGTAGGGGCGTTTATTGTCGGCGGCGGGGGTGTTATAGGGCTCATGCAGGTTTTAGATAAACTACTGGAGTGGATCAGAAAATGAAGGACTACAAAACTATCTGGGCGTGGTTCATTATTGGGATCATAGCTTGCGCATATCCAGCGTGGCAAATTTCCCAACGGGGGCCGGTCGTCGAGACGACCAATTTCCATATGACGCCTTCCACGGTAAAGCCAGGGCAGGCCATAGAAGCCATATGGACCGACAAGACTTTGCGTACGGGATGCGAAGGAACCGTATACCGTCGTTTTGTCGGGACGCAAAAAGGTGAGAGAGCGGTCTGGGTCTTTGCGCCCATCCCTACCGTGCATCACGGAAAGATAGGGGAGGTCGAAACTTTCCACAGCATGTGGCGTGCGCCAAGAGCTGATCCCGGAACCGAGGTCACGCTTCAAAAATTTCCAAAGCGGAGCTGCGGTTTTTGGCAGTCATTTTTTCCTATGCACGACGGACCGCAGGAAGCACGGTTTACGGTGGAGTGATGCGCCTGCTCATTGTTGATCCCGCGGGCAACGGCCTCGACTTCGCCATGCGGGCGCAGCGGGCGGGGCATGACGTACGCTTGATGATCCGACAGACAGAGAAGACGAAGCACATCGGCCGCGGGTTAGTCAACGTCGTGGACGACTACCGGCCCTGGATTCGCTGGGCCGATCTTGTCTTCATGACTGACAATACGCGATACACATACGATCTCGATATGCGCTGGCGGCCTGAGGGGGTCAAGATTGTCGGGGCTTCGATAAATACGGCGGCTTGGGAGATCGACCGTAACATCGGAATGAATGTCTTCAAGAAGGCAGGTATCCCCATCCCACCGTACAAAGAATTTCGTGGTTACGAGGAAGCCGTCTCCTACGTCAAGAAACGGGACGCTCCTCTTGTATCCAAGCCAAGCGGGGAGGTTGAAGACAAATCGCTCTCGTACTGCGCGAAATCTGCCGAGGACATGCTTTATATGCTCGCCCGGTGGAAGAAACTGGGAAAAATCAAGTTTCCGTTCATACTTCAAGAGTTTATACCCGGCATCGAGATGGCAGTTGGAGGGTGGTTCGGACCACACGGATTCAATGCGGGTTGGTGTGAGAACTTCGAATTCAAGAAGCTGATGAATGATGACAAGGGGGTCGCCACTGGGGAGCAGGGAACTGTGCTCCGATACGTTCGAAATTCTAAACTCGCATCGAAAGTTCTCGATCCCCTCATCCCTCAACTCAGCAAAGAGCGTTACGTCGGGTATGTCGATGTTAACTGTATCATTGACGATCATGGTGTTCCTTGGCCTCTAGAGTTTACGATGCGACCGGGATGGCCGACGTTCAACATTCAACAGCCCTTGCATGAGGGTGATCCCGTAGAGTGGCTTCTACAGCTCCACGACGGTCGTGACGCCGGTATTTTCTCGACTGAGAAGGTATGCCAGGGCGTAGTCGTCAGCATGCCAGATTACCCGTATTCGCACGTCACCCGGAAAGAGGTCGTCGGAGTACCCATTTATGGGCCAATCGAGCCGGACTACACGCACCTTTGCGAGTGCAAGCTCGGGGTGGCGGCGCATAAAGTCAAGGAAAGCATCGCCGAAATTCCAAGCGTGGTAACAGCCGGGGACTATGTTCTCGTCATGACGGCGACCGGCGAAACGGTCAAGGAAGCGAGCGACCTTTGCTACAAGCGCTTGAAAGCGATCCATCTCCCTAACTCTCCTATGTACCGGACGGATATAGGGCGGCGGCTGAGAAAGCAGTTGCCGCTTCTGCATGCGCATGGCTTTGCTAAGGGGCTAGAATTTTAACCCCAGTCTTCCTTCATGTCCCAGTCTCGATACCCATATCTATCCATCCAAACTTGTCGGAGTTGTGATAGCGGCTGCATTTGCCACGAACGGAACCCTTTGACGCGCACAGGTTCGCAGTCCAGCTCACGCAGGAAGTCTCCGACAACCTTCTCTCCCGCGAGATATTTGGCGCCACTCGGGGCGCGCTCGCGGAAGTCGTCCAGAAGGGCCTTGGTGGTCGGCAGGTTCGTAGTCCCAGGCAGCTTGAAGCCGGGCAGCGTGCCCTCCTCCAGGAGGGCGTCGAACCACTGCTCTACCGGGTCCATGCTCCTACGCTTCTGTTCGAACAGCGCGGCGGTCTCATAGACCTGTCGGGGGTGCCAGTCCTTCAGGTTCCAGTTCTGCAAGTCATACAGCATCGCTGGGAGGCCCCCGTTACCCAGCTCATGGTGAAGATCGTTGAAGTAGGGCACACGTTCCTTGGGCCGCTTGGAGTAGTAGTCATTGACATTGAACATGGCGTACCTGCGTTCATCGATGGAGGCAGGCACGACCCATTGAGAGTTTGCCGTCATGATGATGTGCAGGCGATTGAGCCATTGAACGGCGTCGATGCCTTTCTTCTCTACCATGAGAACGTTTTCTGTAATGAGTCCTTTGAGTACGCTTTCGCCCTTTTTGTCTCCAGCCCAAAACGCCTCGTCAACATAAAGGAGGAGGCAGGATCGGAGATGGCCATTGAAATTTCCTGTGAGGTGACTCTGACTAAATATGTGCAACGCGTGTTCGCCAAAGACGCGGGCAATCGCGTTAGCAAAAAACCCTTTACCCGCTCCTTTTCCTCCTCGGAACACGAGCGCCACTTCTGGCATAACCCCTGGGTTTTGAATGCTCCAAGCGGTCCAGCGAAGAATGTATTCATAGGCTTTGTGATCCTGATCTGCGAGCACATCGTAAATATGATCTTGGATATGATACCACTCGCCTTGCTTGGGCTGCGTTCCAAATCCGCGCCACAAGTTCAGCTCATTTTTCTCCGTCACTTCCGGCTTGGCGGGGTCGAGGATGACCGTCTCGTACTGCCGGCGCTCCTTGCTCAATACCCATGCAGCTCCCAAGGGGTAGAGCTTGTCTCCCACCTTCATGTGCTGGTTGGAGAACCACGTTTTGAAGTTGTCAGGTGTATAAAGTTCAAGCTGCTTCCCAGTTCCTATCTGGTTGGGGATGAACTCCCCGACAAGGCACTTGCCGCCCATGTTGCGGATCATGAAGAAACGCTCGTTCACCTTTCCTATCGCGTCGTTAACAGGAGACTTGTACCCGCGCAGGTCAGCCAGATAACGGAGTGTCCCCAACGTGATCTTAGGACCAGGATAGGGGCGCGAGAACGATTCCCAGGCTTTCTGCTGGCCTGCAGGGTCAAACTTGCCTGATGATTTCGACCACGCATCCCATAGCTCACGGGCTCTAGCACCCCATCCCGTCCAGTGCAAAGCAGCTCCAACTTTGAGCCACACGTCTCGATCGTCAGCAGGTATACACTGCATCCACTCGATGATCTTGCTTTCTTCGTCTTCGCTCCAAGCGGGTGGCGCTCTTGCCGTATCGGGCGCCAGTATGGCTTCGTTGACGCCGGATCGCGTCGCAACGGCCGGCTGCGGATCGGTCGGTTTGAGTTTGCGTATGGCGAAATCAAGCAGCGCGCCAGGGAGTCCAGGGAGAGCTTTAGTGACGTGACACCACTTGTAGACCTTGCCAGACGCATGAAGCGACGGCGGGGCGACGACATAGGCACCATCGGATCGAAGCTCCAAGCCCTCTATTTTGTGGGTAGGGACGACGCCTTGCGAGGGATACTCAAAATAGAAGTGCCGGCCTTGTTCCCGACCTGTTTCGACAAACCACTCGGAGTCAAGATTTGCGTTGTGTAGACTAAGGAGCCATTGCAGATTTTTCCAGCCCACGGCCCCGTCAACGTCGAGCACAATGACGCCGGATATTTTGCCGCAAGCAACGCCAATATTGGCATAGTGGTGTTTGCTCCACCATTCAGCAATCGTTTGCGGATTGTCTGTAGCATTCTTGACTCCATGCGGAACAAGCGCAGCGATCGGGTGTTTCCCCGGTGACTGGCACATGGGGTTACCGCATGCGCAGCCACCTTTGACCGGCCACCACAGCGGCAAGACGTGCGCGCCGATGCGCGCGAGATGCAGCGCAGCTTGCAGCATCTTATCGTCCATTGTGCTATGCCGCGCGAACTCCGAAGCGGGCTCTCAGCTCTGCTTCGTTGTCATCGATCAATTTGAGAAGTTCGGGCAGCCGATCAATGGGCGGTTTCTTCTGCCGCGACAGGAACGTCAGGAGTATGTTGATCGATGCGTTGAGGTTTCGGTTGTGAACGGCGAATTTTGGGTCCGTTGGGGCGATGTCGATCGCCAGCAGCCTTTGCAGTTGCACGATGGCGAGCTGATACAGGTGATCGAGATCGTGCGGACTTAGCTCCGGTTCGTCCAGCTTTTTTGACCAGTTTTCGACGTTTTCCAGTGCGTTCGCTTCGACCTGCTCCATTGGCTGCACGTTTGCCTGCAGCCTTTGAAACTCCGCGAACTGGCGCGTCAGCTCCTCCCGGCTTGGCCTCGTGTCGTCGTAGTGCATTGAGTCTCTCCATGACGTGCGTCGCCCGTTCTTTGTCGTTCATTTGGGGCGGGATGGGGAAGCCCATCCGATCACGGATCGCCTTTTCGAGCAAGGCAAGTCGGTTGAAGGCGCGCACGCCACGAAAGCCACGGGGGGCGCGCCCCATTGTCCACGTCTGCACAGTGGGTCGGGTGCGTTCAAACCACAGGGCGAGGTTTGAGACCGTGAGTTCTCCCGCGCGCATTGCCTTGTTGAGGCGATCGGAGAAAGAAAGTTGCTTCATAGGTTTGTTTTCCTTTTGGTTGTTGCGGGTGTAGTGCGTCCGTGTGCACTCGCATTCACAAGGAGGACCCCCGATTCCTTTCGAACTCCGGGCACCCGCGCAATTAAATTACCGGCGAGGCGGCATCCGCATGGCCGCCTGCAGAGCCTCCGCAACCTGCGGAGGGGGAGGAGGCGCCCCAGCCATCCC
>Ga0134121_10005028_pt1 | contig 10781 bp, 9 predicted proteins | sample KB301_FD_96463 | JGI IMG/M metagenome (GOLD analysis project Ga0134121, IMG submission 96463) | Terrestrial soil microbial communities without Nitrogen fertilizer from Kellogg Biological Station, Michigan, USA - KB3-0-1 | ecosystem: Environmental > Terrestrial > Soil > Unclassified ...
AAACCAATGTGCCAGTCTGCATACGGTCAGCCAGCCTCCACGCCTTTTGAGCTTTGTTGCGCGTCGTTGTTTTTGGTCCCGTGTTAGCCGACGGTAGCATTACGGGATACCCCTGCAAAGGAGACACTGACTCTCCTGGCCTCTTGCTACCTTTACTATAACTGAACATACGTACACAATGCAAGAGGAAAACCAAGAAAATCGGGTGAGCGGCTTGCCAGCGAATTCGATTAGCCGCGACGCGCAGCGGAGTGCTCCCTTTCCGGCTGTGTCGGCGACGAAGACGTTGCGCTGCACTTTCTTGGCCGCTTTGTGGCACGGCGCCAAGGGCAATCACGAGTTCGCTCAAAAATCCGGACCAAATTCGACCCCCGGCTGCATTATGATGTAAAGGAAACGCAACCATGAGGCGCCGCCACCATGACCAGCAGCCGTTGGGACAGCGTCATCCAGGACATTCGCCGCATGGCGAGTTTGTCCGGCGCTGCCAATCTGCCTGACCGCGAATTGCTCGACGCCTTTGTGGTCAAGCACGATCAGGTCGCGTTCGAGGTGCTAGTGCGGCGTTACGGCCCGATGGTGTTCGGCGTTTGCAAGCGGATTCTCCGTCAAGCTCAGGACGCCGAGGACGCCTTTCAAGCCACATTTTTGGTGCTGGTGCGTAAGGCCTCTTCCTTGGGGCCAAGCGCGGCCGTGGGCAACTGGCTCTACGGCGTGGCCTATCGCACCGCCCTCCAGGCCCGCGGCCGCTCCGTCCGCCGACGCCACAAAGAGGCCGAGGTGCCGCCCATGGATTCCCAAGATTCCACCCTGGAAACGGCAGCCCGGCGGGAATTGCAAGCGCTCCTCGACCGTGAACTGAACCGCTTGCCTGATAAATACCGAACCCCCGTGATCCTGTGCGATCTCTTGGGCAAAACGAAAAAGCAAGCCGCCGAGGAGTTGCGGTGTCCTGAGGGAACCGTGTCAAGCCGCCTGGCCCGCGGCCGGGAAATGCTGAGAAAACGGCTGGCCCGTTATGCACCGGCCTTCAGCGCCGCGGGCGGAGTCGTGTTGCTGGAGCAACTCGGCACGGCGGCTTTGCCAGCGGGTCTTTACAGTACAACAATCAAAGCGGCGGCGTTAATCGCCAAGGGAACAACGGCGGCGGCTGGGCTTGCGCCCAATGTTGCTTCCTTGGTGGAAGGAGTGATCAAGTCGATGTTAATCACGAAACTGAAACCAATGATGGCATTAATGTTGGTGGCCACGCTGCTGGGCGGCGTGGCCTGGGGAGTCGGTTCAGGCTTGGGAGGGGGTCAGAAGGGAGCCGCAGGCATCCAACATGACAATACGGCCAAAGTCGCTCCAGGCGGAGTGGAAGGCGGCGTTGCCGGAGAAGGTGGGGCTGGGGAACAACCCACCGACATTGCTCCACCCAAAAAGGAGCAATTCCGTTACAAAGCCAAGGATTTTGCCGCTTGGAAAGAGACGCTGGTGATTGAGCTGGACCCTTCCATTCAGATCGATGCGATCAAGGCATTAGGAGCATTCGGTGTGAACGGCTATCACGAGGACGCTACCGCGGCAATTCTTGGTTGGTTAAAGAGGCGTGATACCAAAGAGACATTTGAGATGGAGGAATTGACGGTAATAGACGAGGCTGAAAACACCTTCTTGCGCCTCGGCGCCAAATCCATTAACGTGTTGGCCAAGGAGCTTGACAGCAAATCGGTGAACGACAGACGCTGGGCGGCATGGAGTTACAATTTCATGATGGCGCGCGCTTGCACGTCATTCCAGGGTCGCTCGGTCCCCACCACAGGAGAAAAACTTAGACCGAAAGGATTGGATTTTGCACCAACGGACTATTCCCGACCGTCCGATTTGCCATATCCAGTGCGGACCGAACTATTCAAGAATATGCTGCCTCATTTGACCCGGGCCCTGAAGGATTCCGATAACGACGTCCAACGTTGGGTAATGCAGACCATCTCGCTTGCAGCCAATGTGGGCGAAGTTTCTCCAGCGAAGCTCGCGGCTTCCGATCTGCAAGGCTTTTCGGCGGCCCTTGCCGATGCGCTCAAGCATGCCGATCCCAAGATGCGTAAGTACGCTGCTGAAGCCCTTGCGTGGCTTGGACCAGAGGCCAAATCAACGGTGCCGGCGCTCATCAAAGCATTGGACGCCAGCGACTCGACTGACATGAAATACCTGTTGGCAAAGGCGCTCGCGGGCATAGGGCCTGCGGCAAAAGATGCCGTCCCGGTGCTGATCAAGACGCTTAGCGAGAAAGACCAAGACAGCCATTGGCATGCGGCAATCCAGGCTCTGGGCAGGATCGGACCCGCGGCCAAGGACGCTGTTCCGGCATTGATCAACATGGCGAAGAGCGAAGATTACAGCCTTGAAGCCATTATTGCCATCGGGCTCATCGGGCCAAGCGCCAAGGATGCTGTGCCCACGTTGATCGAGTTGCTAAAGGATAAACATGCACATGTAAGACTGGAGGTAGTTATTGCCTTGGGAAACATCGGTCCGGAAGCCAAAACGGCAATTCCCGCGCTAACTACACTGGTCGGAAGCATTGGCGAAGCATCACCGCAGGAGTGGATAGCGGTTCGGACGGCTGCAACTGAAGCGCTCAAGAAAATCGGCAAGTGAATGCTCGCGATCAACCGGCGACTTGGAACGTCCTGCAGGGCCGTTCACGGCCCTTCCCGCGTAGCGGTTTTAGGCCCGCCGTTTACGGCGGGTAAACGGGCGACCCCCACCTCTTGGTTTTAGCCCCGTTCACGGGGCTTCTCGGGCCTTGCCATTGAGGGCCACAATCAGGCGACCAAAAGGCTAAAGCCAAAAAAGCAAAAAGCCCCGTAAACGGGGCTAGAAATTCCACTCCCACTCAACCAACCCGCCGTAAACGGCGGGCCTAAAACCGCTCCGCGGCAAGGCCCGTAAACGGGTCTCCACGTATTCCGCAACAACGAACGCTGCTCGGCTCGCCAATCAGCTTGTTGACACGGCCTTACGCCGCCTATAGCATCGGAAGCATAAAGCTCAGTCCTCTCCATTCAACAGGTGAAAACATGTTAGGCCGTTTGCAAGGTTTTTTGGCGTTCGCCGCCGCGGCGTTTGGCGTTTTGGTCCTGAGTGCCCAAACCGGCGCTCAGACCGACAAGCAGCCGGAAAAACAGCCGGAGAAGAAAAAAGAGCGCGACATCTTCGACTACGCTGCCCACAAAGCGGCCAAGAACGTGCAGCGCATCGTCTTCGTCGCCGACACCGCCCCGCACGGCGCCAAGGGCAATCACGAGTTCCTCGGCGCCGCCATGTATTTCGCCCAGATCATCAACGCCCAGTATCCCAACGCCTATTGCGCCGTTCACACCAAGAAGGGTTGGCCCAAGGATCTCAAACACGCCGACACGATCATCGTCCTGCTCAACGACGGCGGCTCCGCGGTCAATGACGCGGTCAAGGAAGCGATGAGTCGCGGCGCGGGCTTCATGGCCATTCACTATGCCGTCGAAGTTAACAAAGGTGTGCAAGGCGACGCCTTCAAGAAATGGATCGGCGGCTATTTTGAGCAGCAGTGGTCCGTCAACCCCGTGTGGCAAGGCGAATTCAAGGAGATCCCCAAGCACGAAACAACGCGCGGCGTCAAGCCGTTTGCAATCAAGGACGAGTGGTATTACCACATGCGCTTTAACGACAAAATGGAAGGCGTGACGCCGATCTTGACCGCCTTGCCGCCGATCAGCACGCTCAAGAAGGACAGCGACAAAAAGTCATATCCGCGTGAAGGCAATCCCGCCGTCAACCAGGAAGTGAAAGCCGGCGTCAAACAGGTGGTGGCGTGGGCCTACGATCGCCCCGACGGCGGCCGCGGTTTCGGCTTCACCGGGCTGCACTATCACTCCAACCTCGGCAATGACGATTTCCGCAAGCTGCTGCTCAATGCGGTGGCGTGGGTGTCCAAGCTGGAAGTGCCTGCAAACGGCATCGAAACGAAAGCTCTGAGCCGGCAGGATCTGGATGAAATCCTTGTTCAGAAAGACATCGCGATCAAGACACGCGGCATTGATGTCAAGAAGTGAACCGTATTGGAGTGCGGCGGCGTTGTAACCTCATGATGCGGCGGCGAAGTGACGGGCGCGACTGCTGGCCAGGGGCCGCGGGCAAGGCGGAACGCGGCTTGATCACGCCGGGGAGCAGCGTGGGGTTGGGCTTGGGATCGCCGAGGATTCCCAGCGTGGTAGTCGCGGTGGGCTGGACAGGCCGGGCGCTGCCGCCTGGGTCGGTCACGCCGCCTTGTTGCTGGATCGCCACCGTGAGGGAGTTGGCGACGTTTACGCGTTTCAGAAACAACAGGGCGAAGCAGGTGTCCACGGGGCCTTTGAAGGCGTCGGACCAGCTGCCGTCCTTTTCCTGATTGGCGACAATGATCCGCGAGCCCCAGTCATACCAATCGTGGCCGCCGATGGTTTCCAGCTTCAGCAGCACCCCGACACGTTCCACCGACCACAGGAAGTAATAATCGCCCCAGGCATCGGCCAGGATGGTCTTGCCCTGGGTCTTGCCCATACCTTTGACCGGAGGCGCGCTGAGCGCTCCTTTGGCCTTCATGCGGGCGCCAAGATACAGTAGTGCCTTTTCGACTTGCGGATCTTTGCCGAAGTCCTGGCCCTGGGATTTATTTTGTGCAAGCCCCCGGCCAACTGCCAAGCCCACCAGGCCGGCGCAAGTCATGGAATCGTGACGCGTGGTCGGCCTGGTCTCATCGTATTTCCATGTGCCGGCGGAGGATTGCGTTTGGCGAAAGTTGGCCTCGGCCATCGCCAGCGAGCGCTGGGCCGGCACGCCGTATTTTTGGGAAGCCCACAACGCCAAGATGGCGAACTGCGTCAGTGAATTGTCTTCGTGGCCGCTGTTGGCGGTGGGCAGCGGCCGGCCTGGGTGCCACTGCATCACTGGCAGCATTTTGAAATCCGTGGGTTGCTTTGGCGGCGGAGACGGTTGGCCTTTTTTCGCCGGCTGCTTGGCTTTTGCCGGGGGCGTGATGCCCACGACCGGCATCGGCGTTAGGCCGCTTGATTCCAGCAAGCGCAGCAGCTCGATGTCCTGGGCCGCGGTCAAAGTCGAACAACCGTAATCCCAACCGCCGCGAACGTGCTGGCTGGCGATGAGCCGCAACGCCAGCTGGCGAATCAAACCCCTGTCCTGGGGATCGCCGAGTTTGTCAAGAAACCAGATGCAGCAGGAGATTTCGTAAGTCTGAGTGCAGTTCGGCGCTTCCCGACGCATGCGGCCGGCGATGCCGGCGATCTTGAGATCGCTAGCTACTTCGCCGCAAGAGAGCAATGTCAGGCCAATCAGGGCCACATTGCCCAGCAGGCGGTCAAAACGCGACCCATAATCGGCGTTGGCGACGCCTGGGGAGCGGAACTGGCCCTGATGGTCGAGACCGCTTTTCAGGTAGGCCACTCCTTTGTCAATCGCCATGTCGATTTGTTTCTGGTTGGAACGAACGACAGGCTCCACCGGTTTGGGAGAGGATGCATCCTTCGCCACGCCGACAGGAGCATCGCCAGCGGGCAGCTCCTTGGCGGCGCCGCCTGGGTCCTGGAAGCCGCCTCGCGGGTTTTTCTTGATGAAGGCCACCGGTTCCAAGGTTACATTCTTGGGTGGTCCGATGGGGCCCGCGATTGCAGGCGGATCGTCATTATCGTCACCAGCGACAGGTGGTGTGCCGGAAGATGGCAGCAAGCAATAAATCAACAGCGCCAGCCCCGAGAGCAGAAACAAGGCGCTGCCGCCGAAGACCGCGGCCAGCGCGACGGCCCGGTTGTTCGAGCCTATTGTGGTGGAAGATTCAAGATTCAAGGTTGTCTGGCCGTCCGCCGCGGCGCTAAACCGCACCTGGCACAAGGGGCAACGGAGGTTGGCCGGCAACGCTTGGCCGATGTTGAGCGCCGAGTGACAACCAGGACAGCTAACCTTGGGTGCGGACATGCTTTTGGCGCTCCCTCCAGATGAGGCGGACAGACGTGAAGGCGATGGCCTTCCAGAGTATAGCAAATGATGTCTGCGTTTGGCGACTTAAAAATCAAAACACCCAGCCCGGTCAGGTAATGTTGCCATTCCAGCGGCGGCTGGCTAATTCATTGTTGTCAACAATTTCGTGTTGCACGCGGCGGATGTTGGACTTGCAGACACCTGGACTCAATCCATAAACATCTGACTTGTGACTTCCGGCCCCTGGCTCTCGCCCGGAGACACCCATGAGCGACTTCCGCATCGAAAAAGACTCGATGGGCACCGTCAAAGTGCCCGCCCAAGCATATTACGGCGCTCAGACCCAGCGTGCCGTGGAGAACTTTCCCATATCTGACCAGGCACTGCCGTGGCGCTTGATCCGGGCGTTGGGCCTCGTCAAAGCCGCCGCTGCAACCGCCAACCGCGATCTGGGCAAGCTCAAACCAGAGATTGCTGATCCTATCATTGCCGCCGCCCGTGAGGTGGCCGAAGGCAAGTTCGACATGGAGTTTCCGATCGACGTTTACCAGACGGGCTCTGGCACGTCGTCGAACATGAACGCCAATGAGGTCATCAGCAACCGGGCCATCGAACAGACCGGCGGCGACCGCTTTGCGGAAAAGAAGCCGATTCACCCCAATGACCATGTCAACATGGGGCAATCGACCAATGACATGTTTCCGACGGCCATTCATGTTGCGGTAGCCCAGGCGATTTCGGGCGATTTGTATAAAGCGCTCAAGCGGTTGCATGACGTGTTTGCGGGCAAGGTGACGAAGTGGGCAGAGGTCATCAAGATCGGCCGCACACATCTGGCCGATGCCACGCCGATCACACTCGGGCAGGAAGCGAGCGGCTTTGTGCGGCAGGTGGCGCTGTCGCGCGACCGGGCCAAGCGGGCCTTGCAATCAGTCCTCGAATTACCCGCGGGCGGCACCGCTGTCGGCACAGGAATTAACACGCATCCTAAATTCGGGGCACGCGTCGCCGAATACCTTCATAAGAACACCGACATCGCCTTTATCGAAGCCCGCAACCACTTCGAGGCCAACGCCAATCGCGACGGCCTGGTGGAATGCAGCGGCCAGCTGCGGAACATCGCGGTGACGCTGTTTTCCATTGCCAACAATATCCGCTGGCTTGGCAGCGGGCCCCGGTGCGGGTTTTACGAAGTGATGTTGCCGGATCGTCAGCCGGGGTCATCGATCATGCCGGGCAAGGTCAACCCCGTCATGTGCGAAAGCATGATGCAAGTGTGCGCCCGCGTCATCGGCAACGATCAGACGGTGGCCTTCTCGGGCGCAACCGGCGGCCAGTTCCAGCTCAATATCATGATGCCCGTAATGGGCATGGCGGTGCTGGAGAGCGTGGAGCTTTTGGCGTCTTGCAGCAATGCCTTTGTCGAGTTTTGCGCGGCGGAGATGGAGGCGAACATTGAGGGCTGCCAGGCCCAGGTGGAAAAGAGCCTGGCGATGGTGACGAGCCTGAATCCGCTCATCGGTTATGACGCGGCGGCGGCGCTGGCCAAGGAGGCGTTTGGCACGGGCAAAACCATTCGGCAATTGTGCTTGGACAAAATTCGGACCAAGACGCTCAAGAAGAAGGGCAGCGAGACGCTGGTGAGCGAAGCGGAGTTGACAGCGGCACTTGATCCGAAGAGGATGACGGAGCCGGAGAAGGGGTAAATGGCCGTTCGAGAACTGAGGAGCAGCCAGATGAGTTCACCCCGGCCGTTAACCGATGAAGAGCAACAAAAACGCCTTGATAGAGTAGTTGCCATTGCCCGGCGGTTTGGCTTTGTTGGTAGAATTGAGTATCGGCACGTGTTTACACAGTCAGGAGGAGCGCAATACGGTCGAGCCAATGTCGAAGAAATGGACTTGCTGGTGGTTTATGCGGAGGCGTTTGAACGGGATGCCGATCCCAATGACTTTTCACTTGAAGCCATGATCGCTCATGAACGAGGTCATCAATTGCTGGCAAGGCATCCTCGAATATCGGCGTGGGCGAGCCGACGTGTCAGTGAGAGAGGCGAGGAAGTAATTGCGTCTCTTTTAGGTAAGCTCCTTTGCGATAACCCACGTGATCGCGACACGCTGATGGGCAAAGCATCATTTGAAGTGATGCAATACGGCATGGCAGCGGACGTTGCTTCTCAGCGACTTGAGAAGTTTTTGACACTCTTGAGGGCACTGTTATGATGGGTCCAACAAAACTGAGCGAGATTCGTGAACAAATCCGTCGCGCAATTGCGGAGACAGGTGAAGATCCGCTGGTTTGGCTGGAAAAGCAAATCAAAAGCGCGAAACGCAAAACGCCGCGCGAAGGCACGGAGGTTTTGTCCTCGTTGAAACGGCTGCTCGAAGAGAATGGCAAGGGAAAACGCTCAAAAGTCGCTCCTGGCACAAAGAAAAATCGGGGCGCGGTTCAGTCCCGGTCCTGAGATAGTTATGTGTTGCCGTCCAATTGTAGCAATCGCCGACGCATGATCCAGATTCGCGAGATTCAGTAATGTCAACCATTCAACTCCTTGGAATTGACCGCATGTCTGCCGACGATCGATTGCGTTTGATTGGAGATATCTGGGATAGCCTTTCGCGGGATGAGCAACTCGATATTCCGGAGGGCCACAAAGAGGAACTTGACCGCCGATTGGCGGAAGCTGATGCCAATCCTCCGGCGGGCATTCCGTGGTAACAGGTTCGAACGCAGCTAAATTGACTTCAAAACAATGAATCCCATTGCGCTAATTCAGCGAGACCTTGGGCCAGATGAATGGCAGCGTGCACGGTCGGCATGGCTTGATTCATCCGTCTTGGAAATGGCAGAAGACTGTTGTTTGTTCCGCTCATTCAAGATTTACCGCATTCGAGGTGTCACGGGACAATTTGATTTTGTCACGCTTCCACATGGTTCCTACGGCTACTACGCAGCGAATGGCCGTGAAGCGATTCGGTTAAGCCGTCAAGGTAAAGAAATAGAGAAGATATTGTCGACAGATTGGGCAGCATTGCCGGACGTGAATCCTGTTCCGCTGGCTTCATTAGTTCTTGCCTTTTTCGACGAAGGAATCAAGGCGACGCACCAAGTCCTCGCCAATAGGACATCACTGGAAGTAATGTGCCGGGACCCACGAAACTTCCAGTTGACAGACGAGGTTAAGACCAATCACTTGTCAAAACTTGGCGAAACCACGATTCAACTTTTACACGACACCGTGATGATTCGAGCAATTACGCTTTGCGGGTGGATGCATCGCAAGCAAAACCTTGGCGTCGAATGTCTCAAAATTGCCAGGACTGGCCGAGTGACTTTTGAACCACGGCTCGTACTCTCGGAAAAGACATTCAATCGCGTGCCAGGTATCAGGTATTAAGGTGAATGAGTCCAACGCCGCTCACCGCCCCAAGGAAGCGACATGAGTTCTCCTTTGAATCAAGACATCCGCGTCCTCCGCGAGCCCACCGTCTACCTCGTCGGCCGCCAAACCGTCGATGACGCGGCCATCGACCATTTTCTCTCCGACCACGGCGTCAGCTGGCAGACCGACACCGAGGTCGCCGGCGAGCATCTGGCCGAGATCGCGGGCCGGTTGTGCTACATGAGCTTCGCCAAGCCGCGGCCTGGCGGCAATGAAACGTATCTCAAGCACATCCTCGAAGTCGGCCACGGGTCGGTGCTTGAACATGCGGTTTGGAACTTTATTTTCACCGGTTGCAGCCGAAGTTTGACACATGAACTTGTGCGGCATAGGCATTTTGGGTATTCTCAACTGAGTCAACGATACGTTGATGAGTCGGTGGCCGAGTATGTCGAGCCGGATTGCATTGCTGATGATCCCCAATTGCATCAGCTGTGGTTGAATGCGGTCGCCGCCAGTCATCAGGCCTATGTGGCGCTCACCGAGAAATTGCTCGATAAATTCCAGGATGAGCCGGATAAAACGATGCGGCGCAAGCTCGCCCGCCAGGCCGCACGCAGTGTTTTGCCCAATGCGACCGAGACCAAGATTTTTGTGACCGGCAACGCCCGAGCGCTGCGGCATTTCATAGAAATGCGCGGTTCTCGCCACGCCGAGGTGGAAATCCGTAAACTAGCGCTGAAGGTGTTGCAGATCCTGCAACGCGAGGCGCCGCACATTTTCGGCGACTACCAGTTGATCCCTCTGCCCGACGGCACCCAGGAAGCTGTGACTTCCCATCGCAAGGTGTGAGTGGCCATTTGGCAGTTGGCAGTGAGCAGTTGACAGTAAAAACTGCACCGCTCATCGCTGACATGCCTCCCTGTTTACAGCCAACTGCCCGCTGCGAACTGCCCTCTGCTTCGATTGGCAGTAGGCAGTAAGAACTGCACCGCTCATTGCTGACGTGGCTCATTGATTGCTGCCAACTGCCAACTGCCAACTGCAAACTGCTAACTGCCAACTGTTCGGAAAGGACCGCGATGACGCGCGACCTGCAAACCAGTCAGGGCGTCCTGGAACTAAGCCAAAAAGGTTTCGGCTTTCTCCGCGACGCCAATCGTAACTACACCGCTCAGCCCACTGACGCTTATGTGCCCGACCCTCTGGTGCGGAAGTACAAGCTTCAGGAAGGCATGTACCTGGCCGGCCCCATCGAGCCCAGCCGTAAAGGGACAGGGCCGCGCCTGCTTGATGTGATCAAGCTCGACGGCATGGATCCGGAGGCGTACCCACGCCGCAAGTTCGACGACCTGACGCCGATCGATCCGCATGAACGCATTGTCCTGGAAACCGGACGCGAGCC
>Ga0134121_10005029_pt1 | contig 10781 bp, 10 predicted proteins | sample KB301_FD_96463 | JGI IMG/M metagenome (GOLD analysis project Ga0134121, IMG submission 96463) | Terrestrial soil microbial communities without Nitrogen fertilizer from Kellogg Biological Station, Michigan, USA - KB3-0-1 | ecosystem: Environmental > Terrestrial > Soil > Unclassified ...
CGGGCGCGCGTTACGGCGCGCGGCCGACATCATAGGCGGAAAGGAAGCGCTGCGCGCAGCGCTTCACGTGCCGCTCGCGCGCCTCGAGGAGTGGCTCGAAGGCCAGGGCGACCCGCCGATGGACATCTTCCGCAAGGCGGTCGACATCATCAGCTCGCCGGTGCAGAACGTCCCGCCGCCAGCCGCGATGCGCGCCCGGGTGCTCGCCCAGGAGTCGGCCAGGCGCATCCACCGCAGCCAGCGCACCCTCGAGACGTCGCACGAGCGCGTCGTGCGCTTCCTGCAGCAGGCTTTCGACAAGGGGCCTCGCGACGCCATGCTCGAGTCGGCGCTCGACGCCGCCATCGATGCGACCCGCGCCCAGAAGGGCAACGTGCAGCTCAAGACCGACGAGGGCCTGCGCATCGTCGTGCAGCGCGGCTTTCCCGGGCAGTTCCTCGAATTTTTCGCCTGCGTGACGAGCGCACACGGTGCCGCCTGCGGCACCGCGCTGAATAGCGGCGCCCAGGTCGTGGTGGGCGATGTCGCCACCGATCCGATCTTCGCCGGCACCGAGGCCGCGCGCGTGATGCAGGAGGCGAGCGCCCGTGCAGTGCAATCCACACCGCTCGTTTCCCCCGAGGGCAATATCCTCGGCATGCTGTCCACGCACTTCGACCATCCGCATCGGCCGAGCGAAAGCGAGCTCGCGATCGTCGACCAGATCGCCCGGCGCGCCGCGTTCTGGCTCGAGCTGCCTAAAGCGTAAAGCGCAACGCCGAGAGGAGCGCGCCGGGCAGCCGCGCGCTGCCGGTCTGGCGCTCCACGTAGGTCGAGGTATCGGGCAGGAGCTCGCGCTCGCGCGTGAAATCCACCAGCGATTCGCCGAGGATGCGGTAGACCGAGTCGTCGAAGCGCATCGGCGTCACCGGCGCGACGATGCTTCCGTTCTCGACCCAGAAGGTAGCAAAGCGGGTCATGCCGGTGATGCGCCCGGCGGGCCGATCCGAGAAGTTGAGGTACCAGAGATTGGAGATGTACAAGCCGGTGCCGAGAGCCTTCAGCACGTCGCTCTCGGCGAGCGCGCCCGGCGCGAGGTCCATCGATTCCGGGCCCTCGTTCGCGCCTGCACCGTTGGTGACGAGCTGGTACTCCTTCGCCGAGCGGGGCGAGGCGAGCGCGTCGGCGAGCCTGCCGCCGGAGATCAGCGTCACCACCGGCGGCTTGATGAAGCCCTCCGCCTGGAAGGCCGGCGCGACGCCCTCGCCCGTGTTCTCGCTGAGCGTCACCTGCGGCGCGAGGGTGCGCCCTTCCTGCATGCGAAGGAGCGGACTCTGCTTCGTCTGGCGTGCGCGCGCCGAGAAGCCGCCCCAGGTGAGCATGTACATGATGTCCTCGAGCGCGCGCGGCGCGAGATACGCGCGGTATTCGCCCGGCTCGATCTTGCGCAACGGCAGCGAGAGCAGCTCGACTTGCTCGGAGGCGCGCCGCATCCTGGCGGCGAAGTCCACCGGGCTCCAGCCGAAGCCGGCATAGCTCGTCTTCACCGCCTGGTCAGCCTGGCGGTACAGGCACCAGTCGAAGTTGAAGTTGTCGACCTCGTGCCAGTTACGCTGGCCGAGCGAGTTGGCGAAGCCGCGGCAGATCGTGCCGCCGGCATAGAAGCCGACGAGGTCGCGCCCTTGCGCGAAGCGCAACGTCTGCTCGACGACTTCCTGCGCTGGCGGCACGCTGCCGTGCCGCTCGGTGTTCGTCGACTGCGGCTTCTCGTTGATGAGAAGCCACGGGTCCTCCGGCAGATCGGCGAGCGCGTCGCGCAGCCGGCCCAGGGCCCGGGTGCAGACGGATGCGTCGTCGCCATCGCGGGCGAGCGCCACCGTCGCCGACGCCTGGCGCCGGTCGCGCAAGAGGCGCAGGCTCAGGTAGCTCTGCTCGACGCTGCCGGCCTGGCGCACGAGCGCCTTGTTGAAGCGCACGAAATCCGAGCGCTCGGCCGAAAGATTGCAGAGCAGCGTCTCGCCGCCCTCGAGGCTTTTCTCAAGCCGGCCGGCCAGGCCGTAGAACTGCTCCTTCATCGTGCACTGCCCGCGATTCGTTGTAGCGCGGCAGCGCGCCCCAGCGCTCGAAGTGGTCGCGCAGCTGCTCCGCGGCCCGGGTCTTCGGCTGCGGAGTCACCTCGTAGCTGAAGTGGGTGCACGACAGGTCCTCGACCATGGCCATGGTGAGAGCGTGGTTGAGCTCCGCCCGCAGGTTCGTGCGTGGCGCGGTGCGGCCGATATACACGAGGTGCGCGTGGTCCCACAGGCAGAAAGTGCCCGGCTTCTCCGGGACCGACTGGACGTGCTTGTCCTCGAATCGCAGATTCATCGCTCGGATCTCCTTGGGTTGGAGAGCGCCGAGCAGGCGCCGTGCCCTCGTTTGTCACAAGACCCATGATTTTTCTATCCCTCGGCGCCACCGAAGACGTCGACGCCGGCAAAGAGGCACACCGGCGCTGCGTGGCCGGTATGGAGGACCTGGTTCGGCTCGCCCTTGCCGCAGTACTGCGTGCCGTGCACTTCGAACGTGCTCTTGTCGCCCACCGCACGCAGGCTGCGCCAGAACGTCGCCGATATGCCACGGTAGTTTGGATTCTTTACCACGCCCTTTTTCCTTCCGTCCTCGTAGAGCTCGCCCCACTCGCAGCCGAACTGGAATTTATTGCGCGAGTCGTCGATCGACCAGGACACGTTGGTGCGCATCAGCACGCCGCGCTCGACCGAGGCGAGCATCGAATCGAGCGAGCTCTGGCCGGGCTCGACGTTGATGTTCGCCATGCGATCGATCGGCGGCCGGTTCCAGGCGCAGGCCCGGGCGTTCGCGGTGCCCGGGAGGCCGGCGCGCGCCTGCGAGAGCTTGCCGCCGAGGGGGCTGACGAGGACGCCGTCCTTGATCAGGAAAACCTTGGACGCGGGCGTGCCGTCGTCGTCATACCCGTAGGCCGCGACTTCCTCGCGCAGCGTCGGGTCGTAGGTGATGTTCAGGAGCTCGGAGCCGTAGCGGTAGGTGCCGAACATGTCCGGCGTGACGAAGCTCGTGCCGGCGAAATTGCGCTCATCCCCGAGGATCCGGTCGAGCTCGAGCGGATGGCCCACCGACTCGTGCACCTGGAGCATCACCTGGTCGGGCATGAGAACCAGGTCCATCTTGCCCGACGGGCAGTTCGGCGCCGCGAGCAATTGCGCGGCTTCATTGGCGAGGCGCGCCCCGCTCCCGGTGAATCCGGTGCCGGTGACCAGCTCGAACCCGCCCTGCTGCACGTGCTCGTAGCTCCGAACTTGCGTGTCAGAGCCGTCATTCGCCACGACGCGCATCTTCGGGATGGCGAAATGGAAGCGCTGCCGCAGCTCGCCGCCGGTGTTCGTGAGATAGACGCGCTCGTCCTCGACCAGCTCGATGACCGCCGTGCGCTCGACGATCTTGTCGCGCCTGGCGGCCTTGCACTCGTTCGCCAGCAGATCATGGATCGCGCTCCGGCCCGGCGCCTTCGCGCGATGCGGGCTTTCATACTCGCCCTTCGGCGCCGCCATCTTCGCCGGCTCGTAGCGCACGACGCTCTTGCCCTTGGTCGCCTCGGCCCACCTCGTCGCGCGCTCGAGTGCATGCTGTAAGCCCGAGACCGAAAGGTCGCTCGTCGCGCAGTAGCCGTATCCGCCCTCCACCACGGCGGCGACCATCGCGCCGCGATCGACCGACAGGCGCGGCGGCTCGAGCGTGTCCTGGCGCATGGCCAGCGTCTCGCGCTTTTCTTCGTGGTAGCGCACCGACCAGAACGGCGCCGTCGAGCGCAGCGCTCGAATGTCTATTGCCATGGAATTTCCAATTTTAGCTGGTGTGATCGTGCACGACCTTCCAGCCGGAAGGCGTGCGGATCCAGGCGAGCGTGAACCAGCCGGACTGCTCGGGCTCGCCGCCGCCGGAGAGAACGAAGCGTCCGGTCATCAGCGCCGAGTCCGCCGAGAGCATGCGGATCGCGACCTGTTCGGTGCGCAACTGCTGCTTCGGCTTGCCGTCCCGAAAGTAGGTCCGGCTGAACGCTTCCTCGATCGGCGCCACGCCGCGTCGCGGCCCCTGCTTCGTCATCGCCGTGACGCCCGGGTCGTAGATCGCGAGGTGCGCCTGCAAGCTGCCGCGGTTCCATGCCTCGGTCGAGGCGTTCAGGGCGACGAGCAGAAGGAGCAAGAGAAGTCGCATGCGCTAGTGTGCACCGGACGCCGCGGGCGCACCGGCGCGTCGCGGCGGGCGCGCGAGCCAGAGGAGCGGGATCAGCGGCACGAGGATGATGGCCGACATGTAGAAGAGGTCGAGCGCGGAAAGCGTGAAGGCCTGCTGGGTGACCATGCGATCGAGCAAGGCGTAGCGCTGCGGTTCCGGCATTCCCATGCGCTCGAGGAGCTCCAGCGCGCTTGCCGTCGCCGGGTCGCCCGGCGCCAGGCGCTCGACGAGCCGCGCGTGGTGCAGCGCCGCCCTGCCCTCCCAGAGCGTCGTCGCGATCGACGTGGCGAAGGCACCGGCCGAGATGCGCAGGAAGTTGTTCAACCCGGAGGCGGCGGCGATCTGGTCCTGCCGCAGGTCGCCGAGCGCGAGGCCGATCAGCGGGATGAAGAAGCAGGCGACCGCGGCGCCCTGGATGATCGTCGGCACGACCAGCGTCCAGAGGTCGACATTGGTGTTGAAGCGCGAGCGCATCCACGCCACGACGGCGAAGACGAGCAGCGAGAAGGTCGCGAGGTAGCGCGGATCGATCTTGCCGGACGTGCGGCCGACGATCGGCGTGAGGATCAGCGCGAGGAAGCCGACGGGCGCGAGCACCATGCCGGCGTCGGTCGCCGAGTAGCCCATGAACTGCTGCAGCCAGAGCGGCATCAGCACGATGCTGCCGAAGTACGCCCCATACGAGAGCGCGACGGCGAGCGTGCCGGTCGAGAAATTGCGGTTGCGGAAGAGGTGCAGGTCGACCACCGGGTGCTCGTCGGTCAGCTCCCACACCAGGAACAGCGCGAAGCCGAGCACGGTGGTGATGGCGAGCGCGACGATGAGGGGCGAGGAGAACCAGTCGAGGTCCTTGCCCTGGTCGAGCATCAGCTGCAGCGACCCGACCCAGATGATGAGCAGCGCGAGGCCCACGCCGTCGATCGGCGTCTGCACGCGCGGCGTCTCGCGCTCGCGATAGACGATCCAGGTCATGGCGAGCGCGACGAGGCCCACCGGCACGTTGATGTAGAAGATCCACGGCCAGGCGAAGTTGTCGGTGATCCAGCCGCCGAGCACCGGCCCGACCACCGGCGCGACCAGGATGGTGAGCGAGAAGGTGGCGAGCGCGACGCCGGCCTTCTCGCGGGGATAGGTGGAGAGCAAAAGCGTCTGCGAGAGCGGGATCATCGGCCCGGCCACCGCGCCCTGCACGACGCGAAAGAAGATCAGCATCGGCATCGACAGGGCGAGCCCGCAGAGGAACGAGGCGCCGACGAAGAGCGCGGTGGTCGCGAGGAAGAGCCGCACCTGCCCGATGCGCTGCGTGAGCCAGCCGGTGAGCGGCACCGAGATCGCGTTCGCCACGGCGAAGGAGGTGATGACCCAGGTGCCCTGGTTCGGCGACACGCCGAGGTCGCCGGCGATGGCGGGGATCGACACATTGGCGATCGACGTGTCGAGCACGTTCATGAAGGTGGCGAGGCCGACGGCGAGCGAGGCGACGAGGCGCGCGCCGCCTTCGAGGGGCGGCGCCTGCGGCCGGTCAGCGGCCGGCGCTTGCGCCATGGGCGGCTGCGGGCGCCGAGGAAAGCGTCGGCGTGAGCAGGCTGTTGGCGGCGATGATCTGCTCGATGCGCGCGTCGGTCTGCGCGTCGGCCGCGACGAAGGCCTTGGTCGCGTAGGCCGGCGCCTTGCGCTCGGCGCGCTGCAGGCGTCCGGCCGAGCGGTCGTGCGTGTCGACGTCGACCTTCATGGAGAGGCCGATCTGCAGCGGATGGGCATCGAGCTCCTTCGGGTCGAGCGCGATGCGCACCGGCACGCGCTGCACCACCTTGATCCAGTTGCCGCTCGCGTTCTGGGGCGGCAGCAGCGCGAACGCGCCGCCGGTGCCGGGGCTGAAGCCGGCGACCCGCCCGTGGAACTCGACCGCGCCGCCGTAGGCGTCGGACTCGAGCGTGACCGGCTGGCCCGGACGGAGGTTGGCGAGCTGGTTCTCCTTGAAGTTGGCGTCGACCCAGACGTCCGCGAGCGGCGTCACCGTCATCAGCACGTTGCCCGGCGCGACGCGCTGGCCGAGCTGCACCGAGCGCCGCGCGACGAAGCCCGCGGTCGGCGCCGGCACCTCGGTGCGCGCGAGCGCGAGGTAGGCCTCGCGCACGCGCGCGGCGGCGGCGAGCACGTCGGGATGGTCGTGCACGTCGGTGCGGTCGACCATCGCGCGCTGCGCCTCGAGCTGCTTCTGCGCCGCGTCGAGCGCGGCGCGCGCCGAATTCACCGCGTCCACCGCATGCTGCAGCTCCTCGCCCGAGACGGCGCCGGCCGGCTCGACCGAGCGCCGGCGCGCGAGGTCCTGCTGCGCCTTGCGCAGCTCCGCCTGCCGCATCGTGACGTTGGCTTCGCCTTCGGTGCTCGTCGCGCGGAGATTGCGCACCGAGCGCACGGTCTTCGCGAGCTGCGCCTCGGCCTGCGACACCATGATCTGCGCGTCGGCCTTGTCGAGCGACACGAGCGCCCTGCCGCTTTCGACATACTCGGTGTCGTCGGCATGAATCGACAGCACGGTGCCGGCGACCTGCGACGTGATCTGCACCAGGTTGCCGCTGACGTAGGCATCGTCGGTGGTCTCGTGGAACCGCGCGTGGATGAACCAGTAGAGCCCGTATGCGGCGCCGGCAAGCAGGAACAGGACGAATACGCCGGCGAGCATGAGGCGCCGCTTCTTCTTCGTGTCCTTCACTGCCTGGACGGTCATTGCATCGCTACCTTTACGTCGAATCCGCCGCCGAGCGCGCGGATGAGGTTGATGGAGAGCGCGAGCTCGCGCGAATGCACTTCGGCACGAAGCTGCAGCTGGTCGAGCACCTGCTGCTCGACGACGATGAGCGACAGCAGGCTGCCGAGCCCCGCCTTGTAGCGCGCAAACGCGATCTGGTAGGCCTCTTCGGCGCTCGCGACTGCGGCGTCGGCTTCGACGCGCTGCGCCTGGACCGATCGCATGGCGGTGAGCTGGTCGACCACCTCGCGCAATGCATCGGACAGCGCCTGGTTGTACTGCTCGACCGCCGCGTCGTACTCGGCGTTGCGCTGGGCGAGCGCCCCGCGCAGCCGCCCGCTGTCGAGGATCGGCAGGCTGATGGCCGCGGTGGCGGACGGAATTGCGCTCCCCGCCTCGAGGAGCCTGGAGAGGTTGACCGACTGCACGCCGACGAGCGCGGCGAGGTTGATGTCCGGATAGAACTGCGCTTTCGCCGACGCGATGTCGCTCGCCGCCGCTTCCGCGCGCATGCGGCTCGCGACGATGTCGGGCCGCCGGCCGAGCAGCTCCGCCGGCACGCGCGAGGGCAGCGCGACGGCTGCGACGCGAAGCGCCGGACGGGCTACTGCCAGGCCACGGTCGGGGCCTTTGCCGAGGAGCGCCGCGAGCTGGTTGCGTGCGAGCTCGATTTCCTCCTGTGTCTGCGCGATGCGCGCCCGCGCGGCCGGGATCGATGTCTCGATCTGCTTCAGCTCGAGCCTGGAATCCAGGCCCGCCTTGACGCGCCCGCTCGTGAGGCTTTGCACTTGCTGCCGGTCGTTGAGCGTGCGCTGCGCGATATCCAGCTGCTCATAGCTTCGCGCGAGCTGCACATAGGTGCCGGCGATCGCTGCCGAGAGCGCGAGGCGCGCCGCGAAGGCCTCCGCCTGCGCGGCGCGCGAGCGGCCGAGCGCGGCGGCATAGGCCGAGCGGTTCTTGCCCCAGAAGTCGAGCTCGTACCTCGCGTTCAGCGCGAGCTGCGTGGTGGTGTAGGTCGATCCGCCGATCGGCGGCGGAAAGATGTAGTTCTCCGAGAAGCGCTGGCGGTTCACGCTGCCGTCGGCGCTCGCCTGCGGCCCGAGCGGCGCCCGCGCCACCTGCGCTGCCGCCAATGCCTGGTCGACCCTGGCGCGAGCGAGCCGGATGCCCGGACTGCCGGCGAGGCCCTCGGCCACCAGCGCATCGAGCTGCGGATCGCCGAAGCGTTTCCACCATTCGAGCTCGGGCCACGGCGCGAGCTCCTGCGCGGCGAGCGTCTCGCCCGCGGCGAGCGTCGCCGGATCGGCGAGCGAGCTGCGCGGGTCGACGCCGCTGTAGCTCGCGCAGCCCGCGATCGCCACTCCCAGCAGGCAGACGAGCGGCCTCACGGGGCGTTGTCCAGGAGCCGCTGCAGGAGCCTCTCCAGCGTGCGCACCTCGGAGGGCGAGAAGCCGCGCAGCATCCGGTTCAGCACGTCGACCTGCACGCGCATCACCTGGCCGTACATCGCCCGGCCGGACCGGGTGAGCTCGAGGTGGGCGCTGCGCCGGTCGCGCGATCCGCGCATGCGGCGCACGAGGCCCGCCGCTTCCAGCTTGTCGATGAGCCGCGTCATGGCCCCGGCGTCGTGCGCGAGCGTGCGGCACATGTCCGCCGCGGTCTCGCCGCGATCCTCGCCGAGCAGGATGATGACGAACGCCTGCTGCGCCGAGAGGCCGAGCGGCTGCATCTCGCGCTCGAACTCCTCGCGGATCGCCTTGCGCGCGAGCGCGACGCGCGCGCCGACCGCGTCGCGGCTCCTGAAGGTGCGCAGGTCGTAGAGGGCGGGGGGTTTACTTGCCGCGGCAACCATTGCAAAGGCAAGGGTATCTTGCCTTGACAGGCGCAAGCAAGCGCCTTGCCGCTGTCGTCAGGATCGCTACAGCTTCAGGTCTTGAGCCGGTAGCCGGTCTTGAAGATCCAGGCGATGACGCCCAGGCAGGCGGCGAGGAACAGCGCCGTCACGCCGAGGCTCACGCCGACGTGCACGTCGGCGATCTCGAAGAAGCTCCAGCGGAAGCCGCTGATGAGGTAGACGAGCGGGTTGAAGAGCGTCACCGTCTGCCAGGCCGGCGGCAGGACGGAGATCGAGTAGAAGGTGCCGCCGAGGAAGGTGAGCGGCGTGATGACGAGCATCGGCACGAACTGCAGCTGCTCGAAGCCGCCCGCCCAGATGCCGATGATGAAGCCGAGCAGGCTGAAGGTGATCGCGGTGAGGACCAGGAACCCGAGCATCCAGACCGGATGGTCGATGCGCATCGGCACGAAGAAGAAGGAGGTGACGAGGATGATGACGCCGAGGAGGATCGACTTGGTCGCCGCCGCCCCGACGTAGCCGATGACGATCTCGAGGGCCGAGATCGGCGCCGAGAGCAGCTCGTAGATCGTGCCGATGAACTTCTGGAAGTAGATGGCGAAGGCGGCGTTGGTCACGCTCTGCGTGAGCAAGGTCAGCATGATGAGCCCCGGCACGATGAACGCGCCGTAGTGCACGCCCTCGATCTGCGAGATGCGCGTGCCCATCGCGGCGCCGAAGACCACGAAATAGAGCGCCGTGCTGATCACCGGCGCGACGATGCTCTGGATGAGCGTGCGGCCGGCGCGCGTCATCTCGAAGACGTAGATCGCCCGGATCGCGCGCCAGTTCATCGGGCGCCCTTGACGAGGTCGACGAAGATCTCTTCGAGCGAGGTCTGGGTGGTCTGGATGTCCTTGAAGGCGATGCCCGCGGCGGCGAGATCGTCGAGCAGGCCGGTGATGCCGGTGTGCTCCGCCTGCGTGTCGTAGGTGTAGACGAGGTCGCGGCCGCTGTGCGCGAGGTTGAGCCGGTACGACGCGAGGCGCGCCGGCACCTCGCTCATCGGCCGTACGAGCTGCAGCGTGAGCTGCTTCTTGCCGAGCTTGTGCATCAGCGCGGCCTTGTCTTCCACGAGCACGATCTCGCCCTTGTTGATGACCCCCACCCGGTCGGCCATCAGCTCGGCCTCCTCGATGTAGTGCGTGGTGAGGATGATGGTGACGCCGGAGTCGCGCAGCTTGCGCACCACCTGCCACATCTCCTGGCGCAGCTCCACGTCGACCCCCGCGGTCGGCTCGTCGAGGAACAGCACCTGCGGCTCGTGCACCAGCGCCTTGGCGATCATCACGCGGCGCTTCATGCCGCCGGAGAGCGTGACGATCCTGCCCTTGCGCCGCTCCCACAGCGCGACGTCCTTCAGCACTTTCTCCACGTACCCGGGATCGGCGGGCTTGCCGAAGAGCCCGCGGCTGAAGCTCGTCGTCTGCCACACGGTCTCGAAGGGCGTGATCAGCAGCTCCTGCGGCACGAGGCCGACGAGGCTGCGCGCCGCGCGGTAATCCTTCTGGATGTCGTGGCCGCCGACGGTGACGCTCCCGGCCGAGGGCGTGACGATGCCGCAGACGATGTTGATGAGCGTCGTCTTGCCGGCGCCGTTCGGGCCGAGCAGCGCGAAGATCTCGCCCTTGCGGATCTCGAGATCGACGCGCTTCAGCGCCTGCAGGCCCGAGGCATAGCGCTTCTCGAGCCCGGCGATGGAAATGATCGGCGGCATGCGGAGCCGCGATTATTCCCTAGATCGAGTTGGTGTCGATATCGAAGTAGCGGGCGAAGGCGGACTTGCCGGTCGGCGTGACCACCAGCTTGCGCGAGTCCGCGACCGTAGCAAGCCAGCGTTCGTCCTTGTAGTGCGTGAGGAGTGCTGCGCCGAGCGCGCCGGCGACATGCGGGCGCCGCTCC
>Ga0134121_10005030_pt1 | contig 10779 bp, 17 predicted proteins | sample KB301_FD_96463 | JGI IMG/M metagenome (GOLD analysis project Ga0134121, IMG submission 96463) | Terrestrial soil microbial communities without Nitrogen fertilizer from Kellogg Biological Station, Michigan, USA - KB3-0-1 | ecosystem: Environmental > Terrestrial > Soil > Unclassified ...
ACGGAAGGTCATCTCCTGAAGTGGATTCGCGCGGCCGCTTTTTGATCGAGCGTTTGGCGGCAGGCACTTATGAACTGAGTGTGATGATTGGCCAGCCGGGTGCACCTGCTCTTGATGACGTAGCGAGACAACAAGTGACTGTGACTCAAAATGGGGTGAGCGAAGTAACTCTGACAGTAAACCTAAAACCATGAACTGCGGAAGACAAGCCGTGCCAACACCTCACAATGCCAGTATTATGCCTTTCAGGGCTGGGCCTTCTAATATTTTGCGTCCGGCGTTAGCTCCCATCGATCCTCCAGCTCTCACACTACAGCCAGCCGGGTCTCGAGCCACGCCATTCGTTCAGGTGACTTGCGGCAATTGATCGCGACGTTGAGTTAAACCCGCCTGGGACGTTGTTTGGCGGAAATTGATTTTACGATCGTGTAGCCGCCGCGCACTGGAAGCGGTTGAGCCTGCTTCACGGCCGCCGCGATCAGTGCCTTCACACGCGGCTCATCCAGCACCGACACATCGTCCAGTCGCACGAACGCACCCTGACTGCCGCTGCCCTGTAAGAGTTTGTGAGGATCCGGTAACGAACGGCCGTACATGAAATAGAGATTCACGCCGCGCGCGTAAACCGCGAGGGAGAAGAGGACATCGGAGGTTCTTTCCGTGGAGCTGTAACCGATTGCGAGCGCGTTGTAGTTGTCATAGACGAGTTCGATCGCTGTGGGAAATCTTTTGCGTAGAACGGAACGCGCCGAGCGCGCCAGTTTCGCAATTCGCGGATCGAATTTCGCGATGAAACTGGCGACCTGTTTCGCCGGAGATGTGTTTGTGTCGGCTTTCACGTTTCAGCGGTAACGGCGACCGCGTCGATCTCATTTAGGAAGCCAGCCGTAGTACAAAGTATTGATCTGAAGTGGCAGAGCATACGGGACAATCTTCGCAACTTTTTCCTATCGCCCCCGGCAGAAATGCTCAGTTTCTTCCAGCAGTTGCGAGGTATGTCACAATGGAGAACCAATTGATCGTACTTGGGGCCATGAATCACCATCCCGACAAACCTTAAGTATAAATATTTTTGCCTTTACACAAGTTGCAGCCACCAAAAATTTGGCCCATTTTGCATTCGTTACTGTTCCTCACAATCGCGTGTTCCGTGCTGTGCTGTTTATTCTGGACACAAATTGGACACAACGCTTTTCCTTAGACTTAGGTGCGCTAGGCGGGGAGAAGGCTTTCTCTAGGCTTATTTGAAACGGGCGAACTCCATTTCCGAGAACTGACCTCTGATAAGAAACCGAATTGAGAAACTGTACGACAAGAAAGGAGGGCATATGCTTCTATCCACTGATGACCTTAGTTCCCGCCACTCATTGCTTAACTCTTATTGTCTGGCCAAGACAAACCTGTCCATGAATGCTATCTGGTTGGTCCCGCGGTTCCTGCACCACGATTCACATTCAATTCTGTGGCCCTCGTTATCCGGTCTTCCGATAACTACTAGCTCTTGACCCTGACTGTTAAAGCCCGTAAACACTAGCAACTCAAGATCCAAATCAATTACACCCTTGTACACGTTGTAGGCGTTCACTATCGGGTGCAAAGACACTAACACCAGCTTTCTGAAAGAATAAGGAAAGCGTGTTTGTGTCCTTATCATGGTACATGAGTTCGATGCGTCCAGGTTGTGAGGCCCACCTTCCGGTAAAGAACCCGCTACGGACTGCTGTCGACTCTGCCAGCGCCGCTTGAACGGTTGAAAGAGACTGGGGAGTCAACGCATTCCACAGTACTTCGAATGGGTAACTAATCAAGTCCCAATTCTTGATAGCGTTATGGACTCCCTGAGTAAGGTTGGCATATGCTTCGCCTTTCATTCCTTGTTCCATCTTCTCCTTGGCCTTTGCCACGTAACCCAGCGTCCGGGCTATCTCCATTGCGCCCTTCAGGACTTTCGCCTTCTCTACCATAATCACCTTCTTTCTTAACGAACAAGCTGACACGCTTTTGGAACCAATGAGTTGCCGGGAACCTTTAAGATGGTGGGAAAGAATTTACACAGGAATCTAGGGATAGTTTGTACTTCTTGAAAATTAGAACCAAATAGGTTTTCCACGTTTTCTTTAGGACGTCTACTACTGCCGCTAACGACGAAAGAACTCCAGATCTTTCTCTATTATTGTCTTAAGTTCTGTAGATGTGTTCGTGACATTTGGCTCTTCGTTGGTAAGGTCCACAATTAGCCGATCGACTTTGGTTACCGCAACTCTGTGGTTCCGCCAGTTTCGCATATACTCCAACAATAGCGGCAAGGAAACTATAAGAACGAGAATTAGACCAAAGAGGAGATCAGCTCCATTTTCCTTTGTTATTGGTGAATTCGCTGTCTTGAGTGTTTCGGACTTCCAAACGAAGATAGCTCCAACTGTGGCTAAAGCGAGCAAGTGAATCAGCAATAAAGATAGAGTACGCCATATTTTCTTTCCTCTGCTGTAACGTCTTCTGTGCTCCTCAAGCAAAGCCTTTAGTTCCCGAAAAGGCCGTTTTTTTTCCTTCTCCAGCGACGCGACTGCCGCCTTTGCTTTCTCCTTCGCTTGCTCCGTCGCCGTTGCTGCCGCTGTGGCTTTTGCCTGCTCCAACTCCGTCGCTGCCGCCGCAGCCTTTGCTTTTTCCTTCACCTCTTCCGTCGCCGTTGCTGCCGACGTCGCTCTTGCCTGCTCCAGTTCCGTCGCTGCCGCCGCGGCCTTTGCTTTTTTCTGCTCAAGCTCTGTTGCCACTGCCGCTTCTGCAGCTTTTGCCTTCGCTTGTTCTGGCGTGAGATTTAATGCTTCGTTGTTCGCCATGGGTTCAATCTTTAGCTGCGAGACCGCCTGAATTCTCACCCTCGGCATCGTCCGGTTTTGCCACGAGAGTACGATCAAAGACCTTATCTGCTCGATGATAAATGACTATTTGACTAAATCTCATCCAAAGCTCTCTTTCATCTGCGATGTTAGTTGTTTGTGGAAGGTGAAGCTTTCGGTGCAGTTGTGGTAAGAAAAGGTCGAAACACGACTTCACGTAGTCCCCCCATTGGATTGCAGCAGCTCTTGCTGCTGATGATGCCCTCCAAGAGAGCAACACAGCCACAAGTGGTATCCAAAACCGTTTTGGTTGGGCCGTATAAAGAACCAATCCCACATACTCAATAATAAAGACTCCTCCCAGCAACCATAAGTTGGTCCAAAAATCCGTCTGTGCTTTGGCGCTATCCAACAGCTCCCGGTAATCCTTCGTTATGACCGCCAATAAGCGCACCCATACTATTATGGAGTCGACTCCATATATGTCAGGGGGATAGTCTTCAAAAGATCGCAGCACATTGCCGAACTTTGTCGGGAGCAGTCGCCTCGCGTCCAGCGGAAACTCTTGCACTTTCGTTCGTAAAAGTTTGTCACGTTGAGCCCTGAGCTCGTTTAGTACTACCTCCTCTTCCCCACTAGCATCGCCGTCTTGTATCTGACGTCGCAATTTGGTAAGCGATCCTTGAAGTCGATTGAATCGGTTAATCTCGTACTTCTTTAGGAATTGCAAGGGATTGTATTTGCCGTAGCCTTCCAGCGTTCGATAGATGTTGTAGTTTAGAACTAGCAGTAGAACACCTAACGTCCACGACATAATTCCCAGTGTGCTTGCTCCCTGCAACAACTCGGATCGCATAAAAGAAATCAAGGGTGAAAACAAGTCGAAGGCAACGAACAGGCCGAGATTAGCCGCCACAAATACCAGCGCGGGAAGAAAGAAGGCGATGACGAAATTCCGATCAAAAATCTTAGGTAACTCGCCAAACACTACTCTGCTCCTGCCTCTACCTGGCCTTCGTCCTCAACCGACTCATCGTCTCCACTGGGGATCTTTGTTTCTCCCGGAAGGCGACTAGCGAGAATGCGTGTTGCGTTGTGTATTTGTCTAACGTGATTTCGAGAAAGGCTGCGGAGAGTGGTCTCAATAATCGGGTCTTCCCAAGTTATGGGATCTTGGGCAATCACAACGGATAGTTCGTGCGCCTCTCCGGCAGATTGCTCTTCAACGTTGCTTAGAATTCTCCGAATGATGGCTATCACATGACGATAGGCGGCATCGATTTCGGGATCCGACTCAACCGTGACTGTCTTGGCACCCTGAGATAAAACCCTCACTATCTCATCGAATATGTCCATGGTCCTGTCTCCCTTGTGACGGAAAGTATCCGAGGTCATGTGGCATCTTAATTAACGCCATTGATGGTCAATTGGTTGACGAATCCGAGACTGAACCGAGGCGTGCAGAAACAATCGCAGGCTTAGAGAGGTCAGCCTCACAGCGAGTAATAATGGACAACAGACTATTTTAGAGCGAGTTCCCATGTCAATAATAGAACACACAACTTGCTACAACGATCTTAGGTAGTCGAAATTGAAGGCTTCCTCGCTGCCTCCTGGTGTAACCACGTCAGAGATTCCTAAAACGATGTCGTATATGACTTCTAATAGCCTCTGGTTTTTGTAATATACAAACTCGAGCACAACCGACCACTATTTGGTCGAACGAGTCAGTACTCCGCAATGTTCTATATCTCAGCAAAAGAGTTCTCTCCTCTTCTCTTTCTGTTCCTCTCTTCTCTCTCCTCTCTCTTACGAAGGAATTTAGGGTGATTTGTACTTTTTGAGAAATTGGAACCTATTGGAACCAATTAATTGCAGGACGTTTTGGAACCATTAAGTTGCCGGAGCGGCAAATTAATGGTTCAAGTTACATACAGAAAGACTTCCAAACAGTGGGTCGTGGCGGAGCATACGGGACAATCTTCGCAACTTTTTCCTGTCGCCACCGGCAGAAATACTCAGTTTCTTGCAACAGTTGCGAGAAGCGGTTTAAATATGAAGGACGAATCGGCACATCTTTTGTTTCCGGCAGCAGCCCGAGCGTGATCGCTGGGACCGTAGAGGGTGTTCACCGAAACAGATGTCTCTTAAGGCGGTGCCACCAGGTCTCCCGTACATACACCTTCGCGGGTGCTTCAGTTTCTTCGGTCTGTTCTGTGGACCGTCCGCGACGGTACATTTCCCGTTCTAAGGAGGCAAGATTTCGGACTGAGTGAATCTCCTCATCGGAAAACTGTCGATCCCACTGCACTTCATTTCTGTTTATCCAATAATGGGACTGGCATGGGAAACTCCAATTCCCGATTGACGGCCTCAGGGAAATCGATTCACCATCAAAATAAAGCTTCCAGAATGTGGGGGAAAACGGTGTAACTATCATGCTTCCGCAACCGCAACAACATTTATGGGTAGCTGTTGCAAATTCCATGGAGATATAAATGATACCCGCTTCGATTTCTTTCGGTATGTACTTCACGAACTGAGGAGTAAGCTTTTTCAACTTCATTAGTGATCTTCATTACGAAGGTTATTACCGTCGATTGTGTACGCTGAAAAATGCTCCTTTTCTAGATCTACATAAAATTCATGTAGCTTCTTCCACTTCACAACTGCCAAGGCAGCATTCAACGCATTGAGGTCTGCAATTTGTATATTGCGACCGTATTCATTCTTCACAAAGGCTTCTTCAAAAGATAACCGTTGCTGCAAGTGGTCCCGTTTGTTTGCGGTGCTTGTTGTAACGCGGAGAACACCTAGCAACGACTCATTGATTAATTGCACTCCCATTCCAACATCGATAAAGGGCTTGCCTAATTGTACGAGTCGCCCTATCACATGCTCTTTTGCATCTGGTCGGTCAAAACAAAGAAAGACAAAGTCCATTGTGTCTAACGCATTGATGTTCGTAGCATCGAGGTAATACTCATGAGCTACAATGTTGCGTCGCATGTTTGAATACATATCCCGAAAGTAAGTGACTTTCGGCGGGCGATTCCTCAACTGTTCAATAGATGGCGCTCCAGGAGAGCGAAACGCATTGTGGTTGACAAAGAAATCCCCATCGAACAGATGAATTTCGCCGATAGGAGTCTTAGCTATAAGATCCAGCACATAAGAGCCAGTACCTCCCAATCCAACAATCGCAACCTTACCGACTTCTAACTTTCTTGTGACTACACCAATGCCTGCTCGACTAGAAGCAGTGTCAGCATATTTGAAAACTGATTCATCCTCAGAGCACTGAATTACTGGAAAGATGCGAGCAGTAACACTAGGGTCGATTGCCTCAGCAGCACCAGAGATTATCGCGACGTATGTCTCCATCTTGTGATGATAGTCTCTATACACGTTTTGTGGCTTTGGTTTTGCTGAGAATGAATGGTCTACGGTCAGATCCTTATCGAGCTGCTGTTTGCCGCTTCCATGCTTTATCTGCTCAATCAGCGATCCATCCGAGTTACAAGGATGTTCTCCTATAAAATACGCAACGTGAGTATTTGGCTGAAGCGTATCATCCCCCGCTAGAGCCAACTCGGAGACAAGGATTCCGCGTTTGATTTCCTTACTTGCGTTGACGTAGGGAACGTTCTTTATGAGGAGGTATTTTCGGGATATGACTTCAATATCATATCCCTCATCTCGCAATCGTTTTAAATCAGGATTACGACTGATCAGTTGGTGTGACATTGAAAATCATACCCTCCTTAACTCTAACGGATTCGCCGGGTTTTAAAGTCCCTTCCGGTTTGTCGCCGTGACCACGGCGGTAGGTAATCGTAAAGATAACCTTAGGCCCAGTGGGGGGATTCTCGAATGCAAGCGCAACTAGTTCAGCAAAAGAAAGCTCCTCCTTAGGAACGCTGAATTCGGACCCGTTAATAATGATCGTGACACTTTTTTTCTGGTGTTCGTCTCGTACTTTATCTTCCATGGTGTTTATCCCTTCTAAAGCTATTGTGACGTTTGAAGAAACATCGCTCAGATCAGCCGTCGCTCTAAGTCCTTAAGGGCGGAGAATCAGTTGGAATTCGCCCGCCCTACGGGACTGCTGGTTTCCCTTAATGCTTATTGTCGCGGGGTGGAAACGGATCGTTTCCGTAACTATCTCGATCCCGAATACGGCCGTCCGGTCGGTGGATGACTACTTCGGAACGTTGATTAATCGCTATTTCACGTGCCGCATCAATGGCATCACCTTGTGTATCGTGTAAGCTGGTGAGCCGATCATTGCCTTCACCGCGAACACCCCACAGTTCACCAGCGGGTACTACATGTTGGTTCTTTCCCATACGAGTAATCTCCTTTTATTTGGGACCGGGGAGCAGGTAGGTTAGGGTTTCCGGTCGTTGACTCCGTGGTACGGCCACGTATAATGCAAACGGGCGTTCCACCCCCTTAAGCTACGTAAACGGCTCCCACCTCTTTCCTGAAGACAGGGAGCTTGTTGGAACACAGAGCCTTCTCGGTGTTAGTAGCACTGAGAGGGCTCTTTAACTCACAACAACTTCAAATCCCTCAACCTTGATCTCACAAAAGGGACACTTACCTGAAACGCTAAAGACATTTCATTATGAGATATGCCAGCACCCACAGCCATGCGGACAGTTACGGCAGGCATTAACAAAGCTTTCGCAAAACGCCAAGCCTGCCATTCGGGATCTTCGTACGCCCGAATCTGGTCCTTTCGGAACATTCTGAGACTGACATCCTCACTGTCATGGATCAGTTTTAACATTTCCTTTCTTCGCCGAAATTCAGGCACATGTTGAACGGCGTGCCCAATTTCATGCGCAACGGTCGCACGAAAGAAGTTCAGTTTGTTTGGATCATCAGCCAAAACTGACGAAACCACTGATACCATCTGGTCCGAGTCAGTGTATCCGTGAACAGGTGGGTATAATTCTTGATACATTGATCGAACTCCGGTGAAAGATTCCAAGTGGTTCTCGAAAAACCTCTCCACATCGAAGGGTTGCGGTTGGATTAAAACTCCTGGTTGATACTTCTGGATCAAGTTCAGAGCGGCTGCCTCGATCTGGGCACCACTTTTTGGTGAAGCCTTTACAACCATTCTTGCCATTCTTAAAGCGTGCCGCCTTTCTCTCCAAAAAGGAGATAGTTTCCAGGCAAACTCTCTATGAATCGTTCGACTTCTTCGTCCGACATGTCTTCCATCCGCATTAAGACTTCGGCCAATATCGGACGTGCCTTTACTCGTTGCGCCACGTTTGTAGGTTTCGCCTTGTGTTCGTTTCGAGCCGCGACTATTAAGTGATGATCCTTAATGTCGAGGCAATCCTCGATTTTTGCGACAGTATCTAGGTCTGGCGCACCCTTCCTCCTGTGCAGAACATCCGATAAATATCCAATAGACTTGCCGGTTGCCTCCGAGATTTCTCGCAGTGTGGCGTTTCTAGCCTCCTTGGCCTTCTTAAATGCATCAGCGAACATACCTCCTCCTTCCAAAGATGCGCCTCGCCAGCGGGGCGATAACGGGGGTTTTCAAAAAGTTACGCCTAAGAGGGCGTAATCATTGATGCCTATGTTAGCACAAAGAACTGGGTCTCAAAGAACTTTTTACGCCGCGCGAGGCGTAACAGGAAGCGAAGAGCTATTCGGCATTAAATTGGAGGAGCCGGTGGGATTTGAACCCACGGTGCGAGTGCGCTAGTCACTCGATCCCCTTGCAGGGGGGTAGCCTTCAACCGGACTTAGCAGTACGACTCCAAGTGATCTGTTATTGAGTTTTTACGTGGGGTTCTTTATAATGATTGGCCGCTAATTAAGTATTCCTCCTTATGCGCTAGGTAAGGGGGTAAAAAGCCTGCCGTTGCAGCGGCAGGCTTTTCGCTTGTTATGGGGCAACAGAATCAGAACCCTTTTCTTCTGACTCTCCTGTAGTTAACTGTCTAAGTGGCTTCACTTCGGTTAACGTCTTTTTGTCTCCATTACTCGTTGCTATTTCAGGTTGCCAAAACGTGACTGAGGGGATAATCAGTTTTGGGTAAGGACTCCTGCCTGTGATCGTCGCCACGATTTCACGGGCGCACGAATAAAGGACCGCTGGACCATTCACGCGGGCTAATTGTTCCGCTTTTTCTGCCGGGTAGGTTTCACTCACCTTGAAATACCCAACCAGTGTTGTGGCTACGTAATAAGGAAAATCGTCGTCGGGACTGCAAGGCAATTTAATGCATACCTCAAATCGCCATAGGGAGTGATCGTCGTCATCGTTTTCTGCCGACACAACCCCTATTTCCAGATCGGGGGGATCGAGTTTCCGAAAGTATGGACCACCACGGTCGAATCCCTCCTTTAGCTGAAACTGAAGTCCCTTGAGAAAATATCTATCAAGCTGCAAGGGACTGGGGATCGGACTGTAGATTGCTTCCATAGTTGATTCCTTCGTCTTTATCTGAATGTGACTTGACCTCCTTGTTTTCTCCTAGCGACGTGGCAGCAACCGCATACGCCGCCATTGCTTTACCACGTTGATTAGCCCTGCCTTCGATGGGTTCAACGTGCAATTTAAGTCCTAAGACGTAGAGAACAGAAAACAAGCTCTTTAGTCTTGGATTGCCTTGATCAGAAAGCATTCGATAGACGTTCTCCCGGTTTAACTTGGCTTGTTCTGCAACCTTCCCTAGTCCTTGTGCGTCTCCGGCGTCACGGAGAGCTAAAAGAAAAGTGGCTATGTCTTGATCTTCGATAGCTATGTCGAGAGCTGCATTAACGTATCCAGCGACATCCTCTGGAGACTGTAGCCTCTCTAGCAAGTGCTCCTTGTAATTTTTAGTTCGAGCCATATCAGTTACCCTTTCCCTTTCTAATTTGGGCGGAAGATTCTAGATATTCCGCCAGGTATTCTTTGGCGTTGGCGATGTCTTTACCCTGCGTCTTCTTATATCCCGCACACAACAGCAGGAACTTTGCGTCTAAGTCTGCCGCGTAAAAGCGGAATCCCGGCCCAAAGTCCAGCGCCATCTCGAATACCCCGCCACCAACAGATTTCCAGCGCCCCCGATTTCCCGCTCTCAAGCGGGCGAAGCGCGCCTCAATCTGATACCTCGTCGTTCTGTCCTTCAACCCGTCAAACCAAACTTCATAGGGGCAATACCCCGTTGGGCTCCGGTAGATTTCGACGATTTGGGGATCGGGATCATCGGATCTCACAAACGGCAGTGTAGCTTATAAGCTACAAGATTGCAAGTGTCGATCTCGGCAGCAATTTTAGCCAGTCTTTGCCGTTCGCCATTTGTTTACACTAACGAGCTTTGGGTGGTCAGTTTAAGCGATTCGCTTTCTTTCTGCGTCGTCGGCGGCGGATCGGCGTTCGCTTCTTGAGCAAATCAGGATGTTTTGTTTCGATCATGTGGGACAAACCCTGATAGGTTCTACCTATCAGAGGGGCAGCGTGAACTACTGAGCCCTCCGTTTGTGCTAATGCCTGTTTGATCGTTTCGTGTTCACATTCCAATAACCTTTGGTCTAAATCAAGCGGCTTCGGTAAGAGCACGTCAACTGCTTCGTCTCTGGACATCTCTTTACGCAGACTGTCTGCGAGTTTTCCGCCTGCCGCACTTAATCGGGATAGCACTTCCCGACTCTGCGAATCTGCCAACCACTCACGCGCCTGCTGATATGCCGCCTGCAAGGTAGCCGGTGAAAGGTCATCTACTTCCTCGATCATCGTAAGAGCTGCTAATCCAGCTTTGTTTAGGGCATCCGCTTCGTGAGCTACTTCGATCGCTCGCTGTAGGGTGATTTGCGCCCGCGCCGGTTTCCCTAAGCGAGCCTGAGCGATAGCCTTTAGGATAAGCACATCTCCAAGCCAACATCCGTGCCCGACCTTTTCTAATGCTGTTGCCGATCTGCGGGCCGC
>Ga0134121_10005031_pt1 | contig 10778 bp, 7 predicted proteins | sample KB301_FD_96463 | JGI IMG/M metagenome (GOLD analysis project Ga0134121, IMG submission 96463) | Terrestrial soil microbial communities without Nitrogen fertilizer from Kellogg Biological Station, Michigan, USA - KB3-0-1 | ecosystem: Environmental > Terrestrial > Soil > Unclassified ...
GAAGTGCTGGCGGTGTGCTGATTGCCCATCTGCGTGGCGACCTTGTGTTTCATGGCCGTCTCCTTCATGAGCCGGCATTCGTAGACGCTGTGACACAAAGGCTTTTCGCAATAGACGTGCTTGCCGCGACGCATGGCGGTGATGCTGGCAATGGCATGCACATGATCGGGCGTAGCAACGACGACCGCGTCGATGTCCTTTTGTTTGTCGAACATGACGCGAAAATCGGCGTATTTGGCTGCTTTGGGGTATTGCTTGAAGGCGGCGGCGGCGCGTTGCTCGTCCACATCGCACAGGGCGACGATGTTCGCTTGATTGGTTTTAGCAACAGCAGCCAAATCGCTGGCCCCTTGGCCGCCGCAACCGATGACGGCCACGTTGATGCGGTCGCCAGGTTGGGCTTTTTGGGAGGCGGCGCTGAGGCCGCCGGCGACCCAGAAGCCGGTGGTGGTTAACGTAGCCTGTTTCAGGAATTTGCGGCGTGACGGAGATTTCATCGCGAGTGTCCACTTCAAAAAGGTTAGAGGTCATGAAAATGGGTCGGGAGCCGATCAACATTACAATGTCAATCCACTCCCGACCCCTCGTCGCCGCGCAGCCATTTAGGCCACGGCAAAACATTTACAGATACGCATTCCACCCCTTGCGATACTCTCGTCGAATGAACCGATCGGCCTGCGGTAGATCGACGGCCCGCATCTTTTCGGCGTCCCAGACCACGCGCTTGCCGCCGCAGCGAATGGCGACGTTGCCCAGGACTACCACTTCCGCCAACAGGGCTGCGTAATCGACGAAGTTCGACATCGCCGGCCGGCCGCCCCGTATGGCGTCGATCCATTCGCGGTGGTGGTTTCCGCCCACGCGCGGCAGTGTCGGCGCGGGATTCTTGAAGCTCTTGAAATCCGCCACCGGCAAGAGCGTGTTGTTCTGGCCGTAGTCGTCTCTGGAAAAGAGCGTGCCGCGACTGCCGATCATGAGCGAGCCGCTTTGGCCCCGCATTTGGCCTTGCAACAACTTGTCGGGCGGATAACTGCGTTCGTACCACTTCAGCGTCACCGCCGGCAATTTGCCGCGCACGGGGAACTCATACGTCACGCGGCACCCCATGGGGCCCGATTCCGCATGAAGCGGCGTATCCAACTCCGCTGTGACCGATGTGGGATAGCCGAGCCGCAGGGCCATAAAAGGCAAATTCATAGTGTGGCAAGCCATGTCGCCGAGCGCCCCGGTGCCGAAGTCCCACCAACCGCGCCAATTGAAGGGCAGGTAAGGTCCCCGGTTTCCCATGCCTCCTTGCGGTTCGCCATTGAACGGTCGGAAAGGCGCTGGCCCCAACCACAAATCCCAGTTGAGCGTCTTGGGCACGGCAGTTGTGTTCTTGGGGCGATTCATGTTCTGTGGCCAGATTGGCCGGTTGGTCCAAATGTGGACCTCGCGAACGTCGCCGATGGCCCCGCTCTGCACGATCTCCACACCGGTGCGGAGACCGTTGCCGGCCGTGCCTTGATTGCCCATTTGCGTGGCGACCTTGTAGCGCTGGGCTACTTCCTTCACGACCCGGCATTCATACACGCTATGGCACAGCGGCTTTTCGCAATACACGTGCTTGCCCAGGCGCATCGCTGTAACGCAGGCGACGGCATGCACATGGTCGGGCGTAGCGACAATGACCGCGTCAATGTCCTTCTGCTTCTCCAGCATGACGCGGAAGTCTTGGTACCTGCCCGCCTTGGGAAACTTCTTAAAGGCAGCCCCGGCCTGTTGCTCGTCCACGTCGCACAGAGCGACGATGTTGGCCTGGCCGGTGCCGTTGACACTGTTAAGATCATCACCACCGCGGCCGCCGCTGCCGATGACGGCGACGTTGACCCGTTCGCCCGGTTGGGCTGGTTTGTTTTGTGCGGCCGTCAAGCCGCCGGCCACCCAAAAGCCGGTCCCGGCCAGGGCGCCTTGTTTCAAAAACTTACGACGCGAGGTTGATGTGCTCATCGTGGTATCCCTTAACTACGAAGGAGAGAGGCTCGCTGCATCGCACAGCATAAGGCGGCCCACCCGCTTTCGCAAGCGCCAAGTGGACAGGCCTGTCAGATTTTTGATTACCTGCCGGCCTTTTTTTTGTCGTCCTTTTTCTCATCCTTCTTGGCGCGCTTCAGCGTGATGTCATATTCGGCAAAATCGCCGACCTTGCGCTTGAGCATGATCTCGTCGCCCTTGATTTTGCCGCTGTATTCGATCTTGATTTCCATGTCCATGATCTTCAGCATTTCCGTGAAGGAGATCTCGTCGCCCTTGATTTTGCCGTCTTGAATCTCGACCGGCTCGCGTTTTTCGCCTTTGACCTCGCCGGTCGCTTTGCCGGTCAGCTTGTCGCCCTTCACCGTGAACTCGAACAGATACTTTTGCTCGCCGACTTGGCTTTCAAACTCAGCTTTCCAGTTTCCGTTGAAGTCTTGAGCGATGGCGCTCGTCAAACATAGCAGCATGAATGCTGCGAATGCCAGAAAGGTCCGGACGGCCATTGCTGGGTCTCCTTGAACAGCGGTGAAGTGATTGGGCGGCGCTTGAAACTCTATCATCGGTCCGAGGTAACCGCAATCAAAAACCCGCAGTTGGATGGTGTTCAGATTTTTGTTGAAGGATGGCAGCGAAGTGGTATGGTGCAGCGAGAACACCGTTAAGCGGCTCACCGTGGCTCGTAGGACAGGATTCCGTTCCTGTCCAATTATCAGGACAGGATCGGAATCCTGTCCTACGAACCCTGCGGAAAAAATACTCCGTGATTTGCATAGGCCGTCCCACAATATACTGCTTTTTCGCTTTCGACGCATCTTCTTTGAGGAGGTCTCTCCATGCGTTCCCTCGGTGCTTTCACGCTCATCACGATCGCCGCTTTGGCCGGCTCGTTCGTCGATGCCGGCCAGCAAAAGGCCCTGCCGCCAGACCAGTTGCCGTTGATCAAGGAATTGCCCGATCCATTTAAGTTCATGGACGGCTCGATGGTCAAAACCAAGGCCGATTGGGACCGCCGCCGCGTTGAAATCAAGAAGCTCTTTGAGGAATACGAATACGGCCGCATGCCGCCCAAGCCGCAGAAGATGACGGTCAAGAAAGGCAAGCGAACGACCGACGAAGCCAACAAGAGCTTCACGCAAGCGCTGGAAGTGGTCATGGAACACAACGGCAAGACCATCACGATGAACGTGACAGTGACCGTGCCGACGGGCGCCAAGGGCAAGGTGCCGGTTCTAATTCAAAATGGCGGATTCGGCGGCGGCAAAGGTGGCGGCAAGGGCAATCCCATTGTCAATCGTGGCTTCGCCGTCGCATCGTTTAGCTGGAACTCCGTCGCCCAGGACAACAAACGAACAGGCGGCATTTACACCTTGTTCGGCGGCGACATCGATACCGGCACGTTAATGGGTTGGGCCTGGGGCATTTCCCGCTGCATTGATGCGCTGCAAGAAGCCGTCCCGGAAGTTGACACTACTAAGGTTTTCGTCACCGGCCATTCGCGTGACGGCAAAGCAACTTTGGTCGCGGGGGCATTTGACGAACGCATCGCCCTGACGATTCCCAGCCATTCCGGAGCGGGCGGAATGCCGCCCTATCGTTTCGCTGAAGAGTTTGTGAATAGAATGCCCGCCGGCAAGAATAAAAAGACGGAACAGCTGCACAACATCGCCGGCAGCTTCCCCAGTTGGTTCCGGCCGGGTTTCAGCAAATTCGGCAAAGACAATGTAAACCGACTACCCATAGACCAACACTTGCTAGCCTGCCTGTGCGCTCCGCGCGGTTTCATGGACACGGAAGGCACGCAGGACTTATGGACCAATCCCGAAGGCGCATTGTTATCTAACTTGGCAGCGCGCAAGGTCTACAAGTTCCTGGGCGCCGAAGACAAGATCAGCACCAGCACGCGTGAAGTCGGCCACGTGCCCAGCCAGCCGGACGTATTGGACATGGCGGACTACATCTTCAACGGGAAGAAGCCGCCGGCACAGATCGGCAAGCTGTGGTACAAGGATGACACCAAGCCGTTTTTGAGTTGGGATTTGCCGAAATAATGGATGCGGGTTATACGAGAATCACGAAAGCACGAAAGGACGAAAACACGAAGAGAGTTTTTTTTCGTGCATTCGTCCTTTCGTGCTTTCGTGATTGGTTTTTCGGCGTTTTGTTTCGACTTCTCCCTGGAGCCTCTCCCATGAAACCAGCCAAAAACGCGCTCTTGCTTATCATTGCTCTCGCGATCCTCGTTATCGCCGAGTCATCGCCAAGCGCTGCCCAACCCGGCGCCGTTGGCCTGCGCATCTCCACGCCCATGCAACCCCCGCGCTGGGCCGAAATGGAGCGTAAACTCCTCGACGACAATCTCGCCGCTTGCCGCGAGTTCTACAAGAAATACTTCGACGACCGCGGCTATCTGCTGTGCGTCGTTCGCTGGGGCGCCAATGACGGTCCCGACGATGCTCCCGAGAACTTCAATCGCTGGCCCGAACTGCACGCCCTCGGCGCCGATGACGAGATTCTCAAAATGTACATGCACGGCTGGGAAGGCCATCTCAAGCAATACACCGAAGCGAAAACCAAAGACGTGCCGATTGCCCGCGAAGGGATGTATTACAAGGAATTCATCACGCAAATGGACTGGATGCACAATGGCGAAGGCCTGCAACTCTTCAACCGCATGGGTCTCTCCGTGCCGCAGGACAAGAAGTATTTGGAGCGTGCCCGCCGCTTCGCCGGCTTTTACATGGACGAGGATCCCGAAGCTAAGAATTACGATCCCAAAGTCAAGATCATCCGCAGCATGATGAACGGCAGCAAAGGCCCCATGCTCCGCAAAGCAACCGCTCTCGATTGGGTCGGTGATCCGTTCGATCCCAAGGGTTTCATCACGGTGCACAAGGAGAAGAATTACGGGGAGTTTCTCGCGCATTACGAGGAATATACCGATGTCGTCGGCGATCATTTCCTTAACCTCGTCGCCACGACGCTGCCGCTCAATGCTTACCTGGCGACCAAGGAAGAAAAGTATCGCCAATGGCTCGTGGAATACATGGACGCCTGGCTTGACCGCATGAGCAAGAACAACGGCGTCATCCCGTCCAAGATCGGCCTGGACGGCAAGATCGGCGGCGACGACGGCAAATGGTGGGGCAACGCTTATGGCTGGGGTTTCAGCCCCGTCAATCCGACCAATGGGCGCCGCGAGAATCGCAATCGTATCCCACGCGCCTTGGTGGGTTTCAATAATGCGCTGTGGGTAACTGGCGATCAGAAATACGTGGACGCCTGGCGCAAGATGATGGACGCCGTCAACGCCAACGGCAAGATGGTCAAAGGAGCGATGCAATACCCGACCATGCACGGCGATCAAGGCTGGTACGGCTGGTCCGCGAACCGCTGGAACGTCGGCGCGATGGAACTGTGGTACTGGTCGATGAAAGCCGACGATCTCAAACGTGTCCCGCAGCAAGGTTGGGTGGGCTACCTGCAAGGCAAGAACGCGGGTTATCCCGAAACAGTATTGCAGCAAGATTTGCAATCGATCCAAACCAAAGTGAATTCGTTTCGCAAGGACAAATCAACGGCGGACAAACGCTTGTCCGACAACATGTTGAATTACAATCCAGCAGCCGCGAAGGGGCTAATTCAATTGATGCTGGGCGGATTGCCGCCGACCGTGGATGGCGGATTACTCAATGCGCGGTTGCGTTATTTTGATCCGGAGCGCAAGCGAGCCGGCGTGCCGTTGGATGTGGCTGCATTGGTTTCGGAGATGACCGACACCCAGACGACGGTCACGCTGGTGAATCTTAACAAAACGAAAGCCCGCACTGTCATTGTCCAGGGCGGAGCTTATGGCGAACATCAGTTGGAAAGCGTCAAAATCGGCGACAAGACGACGAAGGTGAATTCACCGTTGGTGGCAGTGACGCTTGAAGCGGGTTGTGGGGAACGAGTCATATTGCAAATGAGACGCTACGCGAATCGTCCAACGACACTGCATCCGTGGCAGAGAGTGGAGGCAAAATAGCGTGGCGAGCGGAGCAGCGTAAGCTGCCGGGTATTGCGTGAAGTTGCCGCCACGTAACCCTGCATCTTACGCGGCTCTTTCTCACTACCACCATTCCAAGCGATCCTTGCCCATCTGACCCAACTCACCCACCTTTCACACGCATCTGCCAAATTCCCGTTGCCAGCCACCGGCTTTAAGCGTATGCAGTGGCTACCTTCGCATTTCCTAATGGGCGTAAGTCTCCGCCCTCATGTTCTCATGGATTCTTGCACGAATCGGGCTGCTTTTTTGGAGGCCGCCATGAAGCCATTGGTTCTGGGCTCGTTTGTATTAGCTTTGATTACCGCCGCACAAGTTGGCGCCCAAACGCCGGGGGATTTTCCTGGCCCGCCGTTGTCGCCACCCGCGCCTCTGGTGTTCAAAGAACCGTTGCCGCCGGCGGGGCCGCCTGTGCCCATCGGCACTCAAACTCCTCCTCTGACGCCGCCGATTCAACCACAGTTGCAAGCTTCGCATCCGCAGGCTGAAGACGGGCCCAGAGAATTCTGGATGACGCTGGACTATCTGCTCTGGTGGTCCAAAGCAGGTCCCAATCCCAACACGCTGGTCACTGTCGGCTCGGTAAACGATCCTGTTGCCGGCGGTTTGGGGCAGCCGGGCACCCAGGTGATCTTCGGCGGACACAATGTGGATTTTGGCGCTCTTTCGGGCATTCGCGTCTACGGCGGTTGGTGGCTGCCGTGCTGTCCCGTTCTGGGCCTTGAAGCGGGTTTTCTGACGCTGGGTCAAAACTCGCAGAAAGTTTCCGCGTTCAGCGATCCCAATGGAAGTCCCGTGATTGCCAGGCCTTTTATCAATGCGCTGGATAGTTCCGAAAGCGCGTACATCGATTCGTATCCCGGGATGGCCAGTGGCGGCGTCACGGTGAGATTCTCGACTGAATTCGATTCGTGGGAATTGAACATGGCGGTGAACATGCTGCATTATCGCAATTTCTCCTGGGATTTGCAGGGCGGTTTTCGGGCAGTGGACCTTGTGGAAGACCTGCAAATCCGAGACGTGCTGGAACCGTTGACGCCGGGTGCCTTCACTTTTCGTGGCGGACCTGCCGATCCACCCAATCTCATTACCGATTTTGACCACATTCGCACGACTAACCATTTTTACGGTGGCCAGATCGGCAGCCGCATGCAATGGGAGTGGTGCCGCTGGAATCTGGGCATGACTGCCAAAGTTGCACTTGGTGTGACGCAGGAGGCGATTACGGTGGATGGCAGCTCGAGCCTGCTTTCGCCGGGAAATCCCGCGTTTACAACGCCAGGCGGCATTTTCGCCCTGTCCTCCAACATGGGCCGTGTGCACCGCAATATTTTCACCGTGGTTCCCGAGGCGGGTTTCAATCTCGGCTACCAATTCACGCCGCACATTGGCATGCAGTTTGGTTACACTTTCTTGTACTGGTCCAATGTCGTCCGCCCGGGCAGTCAGGTGGATAGGACCGTCAATCCGACGTTGGTGCCAACGGACCAGAGCTATGGCAATTTCACTGGTCCGGCTCGGCCGGGGCTGACGCCGCAGTCGACGGATTACTGGACGCAGGGGATCAACGTTGGGTTGACGTTTCGATTTTGACAGTAGACCAGAATGGCAACCTTGCGGACTCAAGGACATGTTTGTGGCCAACCGATCGACATTCCGATTGCTGCTTTGGAAAACATTGGCCTGGCTGGTCCTTGCCGCGCTGCTGGTCGCACTTTGTTATTTCGTTGTGGACCGTGAAGTTGCTCGATACGTCTACGACCAGGGGTTCGCGAGCCATTACGCATTGAAGTGGGTCACATTGCCGCCACCCATCCTGCAAGCCTGGGCGCCGGCGGTGATCGCCGCACTTATGATCCGGCGTGTGTGGGGACCTCTGCACCGCTGCGAGCGAGCGCTGTTGGCGGCATGCGTCGCCATAATCGTGGCGGATCAGTTTCGCGAATCGTTGTCGTATGTGTTCGGCCGCTACTGGCCGGAAACTTGGATTGATAACAATCCGTCATTCATCCGCGACGGCGCCTACGGTTTTCATCCTTTTCACAGCGGCAGCGCTTACGGCAGCTTTCCGTCGGGCCATAGTACGCGAATACTGGCCGTCGCCTCGGTGCTATGGATTGCGTATCCGAAGTTGCGGTTGGCGTGTGGGTTGGTGTCCGTGGCCGAGGCCCTAGGTTTGATCGGCATGAATTATCATTTTGTGGGCGATGTAATTGCAGGTGGATTTGTCGGAGCTATCGTAGGTGCGTGGACATACACCTTCGTCCAAGAATCTGACTTGAGTTCCGGCGTTTCGTAGGCCGGCCTGGGAATGCTGGCCCACATTTACTTCATTGTTCCGCGGGGCGGCGAGCACAATTCCACCACATGGCCGTCCGGATCGGTGACAAATACTTGCATAAATCCATCGGGCCGCGGTTTCGGGCCGCCGACGATCGGAATGTTCAACTCCTTGAGCCGGGCGACGGTAGCCTCCGCGTCTTCGACCACGAATGCGATGTGATGCGACAAGGGCATGCGCCTCTCCACCGGCAGCAGGTTGCCTGCCGGGGCAGAGCGCTCAAATTCCAAGATCAGATGAATTTGCGTGTCGCCCGCCTGAAACCAAAGGCCCGCGAACGAAAATTTCGGCCGTGGCACTTCGCGCATTCCCAGGGCGTCCACGTAAAATCTGCGTGACCTCTCCAGGTCTTTGACCACCACGGTGGCGTGATCGAGCGATTTCACCTGGATACGACTTGGTTTGGTGTCGGTTGCCATAGATTGCTCCCAAAGTTGAGTCGCAGGCTTGCTGGAGTAGATTCTATGCGGCGTCTGCGAAAATAACATGCAACCACTTTGGACAGGCGGTATACTGTGGCGCCATGATCGCTAAATATTGACCCGCGTCGGCCACGAGGAGCACCACCGATGTACCGCTTCCTGCTTCCGCCATTATTTGCATTTCCGTTGCTGTTCAGCGCGTTTGCTCAAACGCAGCCGCCGGCCAAGCAGGATAAGTTTCCTGATCCTTACAATTCAGGCACTGAAAAAGGACTGACGCCGCCGCTGACCGCCGCCCAGACTATTGCCAAGATGAAGCTGCCCAAGGGCTTCAAGGCAACGGTCTTCGCCGCCGAGCCGGACGTGCGCAATCCCATCGCCATGGCCTGGGACGGCAAGGGCCGCATCTGGATCGCCGAGAATTATACCTACAGCGAGCAAGCGGTCCGCTTCGATGCCAAGCTCCGCGACCGCATCCTTGTTTTTGAAGACGACGGCAAGGGCCAATTCAAATCGCGCAAGGTTTTCATTGACAACTTGTACCGACTCATGAGCGTCGAAGTGGGCCTCGGCGGCGTCTGGGCGATGTGCCCGCCGCAACTGCTTTTTATTCCTGACCGTGACGGTGACGGCGTGCCCGACGGACCGCCAGAAGTGGTGCTGGACGGTTTCACCGTTTCCAAAACGGGGCCTTATCACACCATCGCCAACGGCTTGCGATTCGGTCCTGACGGCTGGCTTTACGGACGCTCCGGCGGCACCAATCCGGGCGATGTCGGCCCTCCCGGCACCCCCGCCAGCGAACGCACTCCGATTCGCGGCAGCATGTGGCGCTATCACCCCCTGCGCAAAGTATTCGAGGCCATTAGCTACGGCACCACCAATCCCTGGGGCCACGATTGGAACGAACACGGCGAGCTGTTTTTCATCAACACCACCAATGGCCACCTCTGGCATCAGATCCACGGTGCTCACTATACCCGGGGCACCACCAAGGACCCCAATCCGCGGACGTACGAACTGATCGACATGCACGCCGACCATTACCACTGGAACAAATCCGCGGGCAAAGGCCTGCAGAAAGCCAAGGGCGCCGCCGCCGATCCTTATGGCGGCGGCCACTCCCATGTCGGCATGATGATTTATCAGGGCGACAACTGGCCCGAGGAATATCGCGGCCGGCTCATGACGATCAACATGTTCGGCCACCGCGTCAACCAGGAAATCCTGGAGCGGCAAGGCTCCGGCTACGTGGGCAAAAAAGGTGAGGACATTATTTTCGTTCCCGACACCTGGTTTCGCGGCATGGAACTTAGCTATGGCCCCGACGGCGGCGTCTTCATGCTCGACTGGAGCGACACTGGCGATTATCACGACTACACCGGCGTCCATCGCCAGAGCGGGCGCATTTACAAAATCACATATGGCGATGCCAAGCCCAATGACATTGGCGATGTCGGCAAGCTTAGCGTGGACCAATTGGTCCAGCTGCACAGCCATCTGAACGAGTGGTTCTCGCGCAAGGCCCGCCTGGAATTGACGCTGCGCAACAAAGACGGCCGCGGCATTGGCAACGCCGTCAAGCAATTGCAGGACATGTACGGCAAGGCGTATCAAACCGACGTTGTGCTGAAGCTGCGTGCCCTGTGGACCCTCTATTGCCTCGGCGCCGTGGATGAACCATTCTTGCGCGCTCAGTTGCATCATCCCGACGAACACATCCGTGCCTGGGCGGTCCGCCTGCTTGTCAACGACTGGCCCATTGACAACGTCATGAGCAAGCGCCCCGCCAAGTCGGTCGCAGGCCCCGAAGCGAAACCTGCCCCTGATTTGCTAGATGAGTTTGCCAAAATGGCGGTCGAAGATTCGTCTGGCCTGGTTCGCCTCGTACTGGCTTCGACGCTTCAGCGCTTGCCAGTGAACCTGCGCCAGCCGTTGGCCACGGCACTGGTGA
>Ga0134121_10005032_pt1 | contig 10776 bp, 12 predicted proteins | sample KB301_FD_96463 | JGI IMG/M metagenome (GOLD analysis project Ga0134121, IMG submission 96463) | Terrestrial soil microbial communities without Nitrogen fertilizer from Kellogg Biological Station, Michigan, USA - KB3-0-1 | ecosystem: Environmental > Terrestrial > Soil > Unclassified ...
GGAGGTTGTGGAACCACGGTCCGAGGGCTTCGATCTCTTGAGCGAGCGTCGAGGGGGAGGTCGCGGCGGAAGCGCTCATGGCTGAGACCGGGAAAGGAGCAAAAAACCTGCCAGAAGAGACCCTCACCCCGGCCCCTGCATACGCGTTAACTTAAGCGGCCCGGCGCCGCCTCGCCAGGGGTTCAAACCCCTGGCTATCCCGTGAAAAGGTCGTCCCCGAGGGGACGACATCTCGGTCCGCCCCCTTCAGGGGTCGGTTCTTTCGTGGTAGCCAGGGATTTCAATCCCTGGCGGGAGCCGCGACGCCGCTTAAATGAACGCCTATGGGGCCGGGGGTGAGGGTTCAGTCCCGCCCGCCGTCACCGGGCTCGTCGTTGAAGATGCGGCCCAGGCCCTCGGCGTCCCCGAGGGTCGCTCCGCTGGCGTTCGAGAGATCGACGAAGAAGACCTCGATCTCCTCCGGCGTGGTGTCGCCGTTCACCTGCACGGTGATCTGCTTCGTCACCTCCCCGGGCGCGAAGGTGAGGGTGCCGGAGGTGGCGATGTAGTCGCTCCCGGCCAGGGCGGTGCCGTTGCGCGTGCTGTAGTCGACCGTCACGGTTCCGGTGCTCGGCTCCGACAGCGCGACGGTGAAGACGAAGGGGGTGGTGCCCGAATTACCCTCCGGCAACTCGATGGTGTCGATGGCGAGGAGCAGCTCGCCCTCCCCGCCTCCGCCTCCGGTGATCTCTGTGAATGTCTTGCAGACGGGGTCGCCGGTGATGTCGGCGAAGCCCACCAGGAACCGGCCAGGGGGACAGGAGAGGCCGGCCTGGTCCGGGAAGCGTTCGAATTCGAAGCGCAGGCCCACCACCCGCAGATCGCCTTGCGGCGAGGCCCGGAAGTCGAGAGCCACCACGTCCTGCCCGGGCACCAGCGCCGGGAACAGGGTGGAAGCGTCGAGGGCCGTCAGCTTGTCCGTGTGCAGGGTGGCAGGCAAGTCGGTGGCGTCGGCGTGGAAGGCGTCCTGGCTCGCGCCGTCGCGGGAGATCGACAGGTGCAGGCCATAGGTGATCGGGCGGTTCTTCTTGCCGATTACCATCACCTGGGCGCTGGTGAAGCGGTCCAGGGACGCGGGCACGGCGAACGTGAAGTGGGCTTCGCCGGTGGGCGTGACCCCCCAGTCGCCCACTGCCACGTCGCCCTTTTCGCCCGGGGCGATCCAGATCTCGTCAGCGGCGGCGGGTACGGCAAGGACGGTACCGAGACAGAGGATGAAGGCTCCCAGCACCACACAGCGCTTGCTCATGACGGCTCCCTTCCAGATCAGTCAAACCCATGACAATTTCTGCGATTCACCGTCCATCGTAGGCCTTCGCCGGCGGGCTGTCAAACTCACAGCTTCCTGTACTGGCTGGGATGCCGCCCCAGACTGGGGTTGATCCTGATCCGGCGCTCCCGGGCCAGATCGAGGAGGATCCGGTAGAGCGAGCTCCGGCTGGGCTGCCAACCGAGAGCGTCGGTGACGTCCCTTTTCTCGAAGACGTCCGGCAATCGGTCGAAGATCTCTTCGACGGCGGTCCGGAGATCCGGATTGCGCTGTTTCGGGGCGGGAGCTTCCGCAGGTGCGGCGGCCGTCCCGGGAGCGGGACCCGGCGCGCTCGAGAGCCACAGCGCCTCGAGCGAGCGCAGCCGGACCTCGTGCGCGGCGCGCACCATCTCGAGGTCGGCCTCGTAGATCTCTTCCAGCGCCTGCTTGCGCCGTTCGTACTCCTCAGGATCCATCGAGGAGAGGAGAGTAGTCGCGAGCGGCGCCCCAGACAAGAGGGTGCGGGCGGGTCGCTCCGCGGAGCGGGCGGTCCCGACCTCGGAACGGACGGATCGCTTTCTGAAGTGGGCGGTTCAATCCGCGGAACGGGCGGTTCAAACCGAGGAACGGGCGGTTCGTTCCTGGAGCTGGGCGGTTCATTCCGCGGTTTGGGCGGTCCAAATCCAGGAACGGGCGGTTCGTTCCGGATTCCGGGCGGTTCGTTCCGCGGAGCGGATCGCCCGCACCGCGGTGGGAACCGTCCGTTCCCGGGTTCCGGAGCAGACAGATCCCACGGCTCGACCGTAAACTCGGCAGGCACTGCTCAACCGGAGGTGTACATGAACCGCAGCTCGCTCGTCTGCGCTCTCGTTCTGCTCGCGACCCCTCTGATGGCTCAGCCTGCCGCGCAGGTCGAGCCGCTGTCCGACGAAGTCACGATCGGCCTCGGCAAGACCTTCGACCATGAGCTCGTCGCTCCCAAGGCCGTGGTCCTCGGCGGGAAGGAGTTCCTCGTCACCTGGGACCTCAACTACATGCGCTACAGCGGCTCGGAGCTGATCGACTGGGGGTCGGAGATCTCCGGGCGGAAGGTCGACCTCGAAGGACAGCCGGTCGGGGACGTGCTTCGCCTGGAGTCTTTCGAGGACAGGTCCGATGAGAGCGTCCACAGCCTGGCCGCGGATGCGTCGGGCCGCTTCACGATCCTCTGGCACGAGCTCGATGGACGGGTCGGGCTCCTGATGCGCCGGTTTTCTCCGAACGAGGTGCGCCTGGGGACCACGATGCTCGATCGCGTGCCGGGGTTCAGCATTGGCGACGACCTCCATCCCGCCGTGGCCATGGACCCGTCGGGGAGGCTCGCCGCCGCCTGGACACGGAGCGAGTCCGGGCCGATCCGGATGCAGCTCTTCGATGCCACCGCGGCACCTCGCGGAGCCGCGTTCGCGACCACCAACAGCGAAAAGCAGAGACATCCCGCCCTCGCCATGACCAACGGGCAGGTCATCCTCGTCTCCGAGCGTGCGCGGGGCGCCAGTGCCCCGGCCGTCACCGTGCAGCGCTTCGACCTCGCGGGAAAGCAGATCGCCGTCCGGGTCCAGGTCGGCGGCAACGAAGGAAGCCAGGTCGACCCGGCGGTCGCCGCCAACGACGAAGCCCGGCGCTTCGTCGTGGTCTGGGACAACGGCCGGAAGATCCGCGCGCGCGTCTTCGATGCGTCGGGACGAAAGATCGGCCCTGTGATCCTCGTCTCCACGGAGAGCCATCTCGAGCAGAGCTTCCCGCACGTCGCCCTCAACGCGAAGGGAAGCTTCGTGGTGGCCTGGCAGGCGCAGGAGAATTTCGAGAGCCCCGTGGAAGTCCGGGCCCGTTTCTTCAACCACGACGGTGAGCCGCAGGGCGAAGAGCTGGTCGTGGCCTCGGGCCTCCAGGTGTACTTCGACCCTGTCTCCACCGTCGCCCTGACCGACGACGACACCTTCCTGGTCGCCTGGGAGTCCGTCACCGCCCCGAGTTTCCGTCCGCGGATCGTTGCGCGGCTCTTCGGCGTGCGGACCCCGTGAGCGGGCGAAGCCGGAGACCCCTCTTCGGACCTCAGCTCGGCTCGTCGATGACCTGGGTGTCCGAAAAGGGGACGACGACCTTCTTCAGCCAGCGCTCCAGCCGCTCCGGATCCCTGAAGGCCCGGATGCGCTCGCGGTCGGCGTCCGGCACAGCTACTTTGCGGACCCGAAGCACGGCTAGGAGGGCGCCGGCTGCTTCGTCGGCACGCTGCTCGGCGTGCACCATGGCCAGCCCTTCAACCAGTCCCTCGGCGAATCCTTGAGCGAATCCCTCGGCGAACCCCTCAGCGCGCCCCTGTGCGACGTACTTTTTCGCGAAATCGCTCTGGTATTCGTAGCCTTTCATCAGTACCTCCAAAGTCCGGCGAGCGCCGGGTTGTCTGAATCAGCTACAAGATACCACGTCTATGATTCAGGAGGTCCGGGTAGAGGCGCCTCGCGATCCGCCAGAGGCCGGAACCAGGCGCGGCGGACGTACTCGGCCATGCGGCGAAAGGTGTCGGCGCGGATCTTCCCCGCCGCGAGCGACTCCTGGAACAGCAGCCAGAGCGCGAGCCCCTCCGTGTGCATCCCCCAACGCTGGAGGAGGGGATGGACCTCGCGCACGAGCCGGACCGCCTCGGCCTGACGTCCGCGGGCGACCTGAACTTCGGCGAGGTCGATGGAGAGAAGGATGAGCAAATGATGAAGCTCGCGGCGCCACAGGTCCTGCCACAGGCTCTGGAACGTGTGCTCGGCGTCTTCGAGATCGCCGAGGTTGCGGGCGATCCGCCCTTCGACCCACCGCAGACTGAGGCGGGGCCAGGTATCGGGGAACTGCCGGTATAGAGGCCGTGAAGTCTCCAAAAGGACGAGGGCCTCCCAGGGCTTGCCCGAATCGTTGAGAAACCAGATGAGGTTGTGCCGGGCGCAGATCTCCAGCCGGGGCTCGCGAACCGGATCGATGAGAGCGAGAGCCGCCTGGACCAGTTCGACCCCGCGGGCGGGGTCCAGGTGGCCGAGGGCTTCGGACTCCTTGAGGAGGGTTCGGCCCTCGAGGTGGCGGTCGCCGGCTTCCCGATAAATCTCAACGGCGCGCTCCAGGCGGCGGGCAGCTCCCTCGAGGTCACCGAGATCCTTGAGCAGGCTTCCCTCCAGACTGGTAATGTGGGCCTCTTGAAGAGGATCGCGAGTGCCGGCCGCGAACGCCTGCCGAGCCTCTATGAAAGCTGCCTGGGACCCATCGAAATCCGTCGCAAGCCGCTTTGCGTTGCCGACGGCGGCCAAGGCGGCGGCCCGAAAGTCAGCCACCCGACCAACCCCATAGCGATCGGGGGCGAGACGGTCGGCGACGACGAGGGCCAGATGAGCCACATCGACCGCCGAGACCGGATCTCGCCAGACCTGCTCCTGGGCCTTTTCGAGGAGCCTCTCGAACAGCCCCCAATTCTGGAACCGTTCCTCATGGCGCACCCGGAGGAGCCGTTGCCCTGGAGAAAGGGTCTCGAGTTCGGCCCACTGGCCGACCGCCCGCAGCTTCTCGTGAGCCAGCCGGCGCTCTCCAGGATCGGACTGCCGGAGGAGACGGAGGAACGCCGCCGCGTAGCTCTCCGGATCGGAGTCGAAGCCCGCGCTTGCCAAATCCTCCTCGGTCAGGAACCCAGAGAGCAGGCAGACCTCCTGGGCCAGCTCCAAGCAACGGCTACACCCGGAAACGAGGTGGCGGACGATCTGCCGGCCTTCCTCCTCTGCCGTCTCGGAGCGGAAGAACCGCTCCATGGAGTCCCGCGAGACGTGCTGAAGTTGCCCCATGTGGAACCCTCCCGACCCAGTAGTTTCCCCGAAGAGGAACCGCGAGACAAGAGGGTTGCCTTGAGGCCGGGCATCCGAGGCCTATGGCTAGCCGTCAGGGTCAAGGGTGCCCCGGCCGTCTGTCACACCGGTCTCGGTGCTCTCGGCCGGCACGGAGTCCCCGGACGGAGCTTCCTCAACCGCAAGCTCTCGACCGGGTAGCAGATTCCCGAAGAGCGCGCTCAGAAAACCGGGCAAAGAGACCGACCAAACCGGCTCCGACGATCTTTGCTCCGAGGCCACGACCGGCACCCCGGAACAAATCATCAATGCGAGAGTGAGGAGGCGAATTCTTCGTGGCATTTTGACTCCTTCCGGCCTGAACAGTGGCTCGGAGATGTTAACCTGGTGACGAAGTGAACTTCCCCTCATCTCCGTGATGCCCGTGAATCGATCATCTCACGTCTTTGTTGTCGGCGAAAGCTACACAAGAAACGATATCTACGATATCGTCGGGGTGCCCGGAAATCTTCACGGAGGAGACTGGGAGACCGGCTATCACCGGCACGAAGATGCTTTCTTCATCTTTGCGAATGTCGGGATCGCTGGGCAGACCGGCCACGACTACGCCAACAGCCTAGTTGGTGACCGACTCGTCTGGTACGGCAAAACCGGAGCTAAAGCCGAGCACCCGTCCATTCAGGCTCTCCTGGAACTAGGCCGCAAGAGGCAGGTCTACATCTTCTACCGGAAACAGAAGAGGGGACCATTCATCTATGCGGGATTGGGCCGCCCGGTTGACGTCAAAAACGAGATTCCCGTGCGGATCGTCTGGGCGTTCGACGCCCCCGCCGAGTTCCATCCGGAACGGCCTCCGGAGGAACTTAGTCCCGCCGAGATCTATGTGGAGGGGGCTGCCACAAGAGTTCTCGTAAATAGCTATGAGAGGAATCTAGCGGCGCGCCGAGCATGCATAGACTACTGGGGAATCAAGTGTCAGGTCTGCGGCTTCGACTTCGAGGAAGTGTATGGAGAAATCGGTCGCGGGTTCATCCATGTACACCACATTAAACCGCTCGCAGAGATCGGATCTTCGTACGAGGTTGATCCGGTTAGGGACCTACGGCCCGTTTGCCCGAACTGCCATGCAATGCTGCATCGGACAAAGCCACCTATGGAAGTCGCTTTCCTAATTCAGGCGCTCGATCGTAATCGCTATGGTTGATCTACAGAGCGAATCCCTGGCTCGGCGTATTTTGAGCAGGGTTGTTCTTCGTTACTGCCCCTCCGGCAGGTCGAGATGGTCAATACCCGACGAGCAGCACCCCCTCCAACGGCAACCTGAGCCGGTTGCTCGCATAGAGAGTGTCGAAGAAGCGGGCGGCGCGTTCGAAGTCGTTGGTTCCCCGGTAGTCGTTGCGGAGGGCCACGGCGAACTCGGTGACCCCGTTCATCATGCAGGCCTGGAAAAGATCCTTCAGGAACTGGTTGTTCACGACGCCGCGACCGGCCTCCACCTCCACGACGAAGCCGGCGGCCTCGTGGTAGGCGTCCGCCTCGAAGGACTTCTCGAGCTGGCCGTCGAGACCGAAGAGGACCGGGACCTGGATCTTCTGTCCCAGGCCCTTGCCCGTCTCGACGCGGAACCCGAGGTCCACGAGGCGCGGCGTGAGCCAGGTCAGGACGCCGTTGCTCGGCAGGTTGTGAAGGGCGGAGTCGATCTCGGCCGAGACGGACCGGAAGGCCTCGACCACTTGCAGGGCCAGCGGGGGCGCCTTCCGGGACCTGGGGTAGTAGAGCCAGTGGATCAAGGGAGCCTCGGCAGTATTCCTTGAAGGCGTAAGAGGAGGGAATCATACCCTCCGGCGTGAAGGACCACCAGCACCCTCCCCGAGCCGGTCCCAGGGAGCGAAGCTCGAGCGGCAGAGGGTCTCCTCTGGCGAAAAGCTCCTCCGAGACAGCATTTCAGGCTTACGAGAAAAGCCCCGCCCCACCTGCATTCTTGACACATCTGCTCACTTAGTGAGCACCCCCACTTGCAAGAATCGCCTCCCGTTTTCCGACTGGTAATGGGCGAACTTTTTAAGGGGGAGTGTATGCACGAGCACGACCACAGCTATCGCCACCTGTTCGCCCGACCCCAACTGATCGAGGAGCTCATCCGCGAGTTCGTTCCGGAGCCCTGGGTCCAGGGGCTCGACTTCTCGACCCTGGAGAGGGTCAACGCCACGTTCATCTCGCACCACCTCAAGCGAAGCGAGGGAGACATGATCTGGAAGCTCCGGAGGCGCGATGGCGCTCCGGTCTTCCTCTTCATCGAGTTCCAGTCGCGAACCGAGCGCTTCATGGCGATACGGCTGATGGGCTATGGCGCCGCGCTGTACCAGGACCTGATTGCCCAGAGGGAGTTGAATTCGGATGGTCAATTGCCTGTGGTGGTCCACTTGGTCGTCTACAATGGAGGCGGGAGATGGCGGGCGCCTCTGGAGCTCTCGGAGCTCATCGCGCCGGTGGAGCCTACCGCGGCGGCTCCGCGGCTGCGGTATTGGGTCATTGACGAGGGGGCTTATACCCCGGAGGATCTGGAGCAGCGAGAGGGGTTGCTCGCGTTGCTGCTCTGGGCCAAGAGCCAGGGTGCAAGAGCCCTGAGGCAGGCGCGGCTGCGGCTTCTGGAGTACCTGGCCGACGATCTCGCCTTGCGCCGGGCTGTGCTGGCTTGGCTCTACGCGGAGATCGGGCTGGATCCGGAGTCGATTCCGGAGATTCTGAATCTTGAGGAGTTTTCAGACATGTGGGAACAGACCTTCAGGAGATGGGAGCACGAGTTGAAGGAGGAGGGGGAGAAGAAGGGCGAGACGAAACTCCTCCTCCGCCAGCTCGAGCGGAAGTTCGGACCTGTCGATCCGCGGACTCGCGCCCGGATTCGCAGGGCGGGACCCGATCGCCTGCTTGAGTGGGCCGACCGCATCCTCACGGCTGAGCGTTTGGAGCAGGTGTTCGAGGCCTGAGCCCCCGGGCGGCCGCTCAATCCATCTGCAGGATCCGGAGGTCGGCGCGGACGAAGGCCCAGGCGGTGTCGGTCTCCCGGCTGTAGAAGAGGGTGACCCAGACGTTCATCGGACCGCCGTCGAAGTCGAAGATGAAGGGGAAGACCGTGTGCAGGGATCCCCTCTGAATCCCTTCCCGGAACTTGCCCGCGAACTCCTGGACGTTGGTGCAGGGCGCCACCTCGGTGAAGAAGTTCCTGCCGAGCACGCTCTCCTTCCTCCTGCCCGACAGCTCGGCTTCGGTCCGGTTGTAGCTGAGGATCGTCCCATCATGGTCGAGGCGGATCGCACCGAAGGGGAGCCGGTCGAGCTCGTCCCCGGCAAGGCCCTGGATGCGCTCGATCTCGGCACGGCCGATCAGGTTCGCGTTGTCGTTCGGCAGCATGGCCATAGGCTAGCGCACTTGGGGGTGGCACACCTCGTGCTATCGTCCGTGACCGGGCGGGGACCGATGCTGCGGCGCATCCTGAATCGTACACAAGACGAGCTTCTGGCCGAGAACCGGCGGCTCCTGGCGGATCTCCGGCAGGCGCTCACCCGCTTCGACGCCTCGGCCGAGGACCAGGAGACCATCGAGCGCTCGGCCCGCCAGTTGGAGGAGCTGTTCCTCCTGGTCGTGGCCGGCGAGTTCAATGCCGGCAAGAGCGCCTTCATCAACGCCCTCCTGGGCGACAAGATCCTCGAAGAGAGGGTCACGCCCACCACGACCAGCATCCATCTGATCCAGCACGGTCCGGCGGTGACCCGGGAGATCGTGGGCACCGCTCTCGACCGCCTCACCGCCCCGGTCGACCTCCTGCAGGACATCAACATCGTCGACACGCCGGGGACCAACGCCATCCACCGCGAGCACGAGGCGATCACCCGCGAGTTCGTGCCGCGCTCGGACATGGTGCTCTTCGTCACCTCGGCGGACCGCCCGTTCACCGAGAGCGAGCGGGCCTTCCTCCAGGGCATCCGCGACTGGGGCAAGAAGATCGTGGTGGTCCTGAACAAGATCGACATCTTCGAGGACCCGGCGGACGTCGACCGCGTGCGCACCTTCATCGCGGACAACGCCCGGTCCCTCCTGGGGTTCACTCCCGAGATCTTCCCGGTGGCGGCCCGTCTCGCCCTGCGCGGCAAGCAGAACGACGACGCCGAGCTCTATGCCCGGAGCCGCTTCGCCGATCTCGAGCGCTACATCGTCGAGACCCTGGACGAGAAGGAGCGGGTGCGCCTGAAGCTGCTCAATCCGCTGGGGATCGGCTCCCATCTGGCGGACCGCTATCTGGAGATCACCGACCAGCGCCTGGAGCTCCTCAAGGACGACTTCACGACGATCGAGGACATCGAGCGCCAGCTCGCCCTCTATCAAGAGGACATGAAGCGGGAGTTCCGCTACCGCCTCGGAGACGTCGACAACGTCCTCCACGAGTTCGAGAACCGCGGTATGAAGTTCTTCGACGACACCATGCGCCTGGCGCGGTTCCTCGACCTGATCAACAAGTCCAAGATGAAGGGGGACTTCGAGCGCGAGGTGGTGGGCGACACGCCGCAGCTGATCGAGCGGCGCGTCACCGAGGTGATCGACTGGCTGGTCGGCTCCGACCTGCGCACCTGGCAGGCGGTGATGGAGCATCTGCAGAAGCGCCGGCACGTGCACGCCGACCGCATCGTAGGCCAGGTGGGCGGGAGCTTCGACCTCCACCGCGCGCGCCTGCTCGACAGCGTCGGCCGCACTGCGCAACGCTCGATCGAGACCTACGACAAGGAGGCCGAGGCGAGCCGGCTGGCCGAGTCGGTGCAGGTGGCGGTGGCGGGGACGGCGCTCGCCGAGGTCGGAGCGATCGGCCTGGGCGTCGCGCTCACCCATCTCGCGGTCACCGCGGCGGCAGACTTCACCGGCATCCTGGCGGCCGGCAGCATCGCTGTCCTCGGCCTGTTCATCATCCCCAACCGGCGGCACGACGCGAAGAAGGAGCTGCGCGGGAAGATCGAGTCCCTCCGCGAGCAGCTCATGGCGGGATTGACCGGCCAGTTCGACCGCGAGATCGAAGCGAGCCTCCGGCGGCTCGACGAGGCGATCGCCCCCTACACCCGCTTCATCCGCGCCGAGCGCGACAAGCTGACCGGCGTCCACGGCGAGCTCAAGCAGATCACCGAAGGCCTGGTCCGGCTGCGGGCGCAGGTGGAGACGCTGTAAGCGGGCGCGAAAAGATAGGCCTCGTAACGGGAGGGAACATGGACCAAGTCGAGGAGGAACAGCCCTGGGACGATAGCGATGACTTCTGGGCATCAAAGACCGGTCGCGAACGAATTGAGGCTCTGGAGCAGATGAGGCTGGAAGCCTGCGGAAACGACCCGAATCTCCTCAAGGTCCAGCGGGTGTTCCGAGTCGGCCGGTTTCCGGAGGACGAAGAAACGCCAGGGGAGTAGAACCGCTGTTACGGCGGAGGCCGGATCTGGAGAGGCCGGCCTCGCCGGGACCCTCACCCCCGTCCCCTCTCCCACACGCACTCCCGCCACCCGGGAGAGGGGACGGGGGTGAGGGTCCCGGCGAAGCCGGCTTCTTGCAGGGCCGATCCGAACGATATTGCTGTAAGCTCCCGCCGATGACCACCGCCGA
>Ga0134121_10005033_pt1 | contig 10772 bp, 14 predicted proteins | sample KB301_FD_96463 | JGI IMG/M metagenome (GOLD analysis project Ga0134121, IMG submission 96463) | Terrestrial soil microbial communities without Nitrogen fertilizer from Kellogg Biological Station, Michigan, USA - KB3-0-1 | ecosystem: Environmental > Terrestrial > Soil > Unclassified ...
CGGCCAGGGTAATTACAGCTCCGGCGTCTGGGTCGACACTCAAAGCCCTGACATTGTTTACACGATTGCCACCACCGCCTAGCGATCGACCGATGGTGGCAAGTCTTTCAGCGCGGTGAAGGGCGCTCCCGGCGGCGAGGATCCGCACGTCGCCTGGATCGATCCGACCAACGGCCAGCGAATGTTCTTCGGTTTCGATCAGGGCCCCGCGATCACGCTCGACGGCGGTCAGACGTGGAGCGGCTATTACCAGATTTCAGTCGCTCAGATCTACACCGTCTCCACCGACACGCGATATCCATACTGGGTCATGGGTTCGCAGCAGGATACCGGCGCGATCATGACGCGCAGCCGCAGCGATCAGGGTCAGATCACTCAGATAGATTGGTATCCCCTGCCGTCATCCGAATTCGGCACTGTCGTACCTGATCCGCTTAAGCCGACGACGGTTTACGGTGTCGGTTATGGCAACGGCCAGGGCAACGGACTGATCAAGATTGATGTTGCGACCGGGCAGTGGGGCAACGTCGCTCCAAATTTCGGTACCGACAGAAACCTTTACGGCGAGGTTCGTGATTTCTGGAAACGGTTTGACACTGCATTCGAGCCAAAGGCGATGTACGTTGGCTACAACTGCATTCTCGTAACTCGTGACGGTGCGCAGACGTGGAAACCATTCAGTCCTGACCTGACTGCACCGAAAGGTCAACCGATGGCACCGTGCGGTGCTGCGCCTGGTCCAACTCCGACGCCGTCACCGGGAGCAAATCCGTTTGCGGTCCGTCATTCGATCTCCGACTTCTCGATCTCAACTGTCAAGCGGGGAGTCGTCTGGTCAGGCAGCACCTCGGGACAGATCTACAACACGATGGACGGCGGCAAGACGTGGAACAACGTGACGAACTTTACCGATCTGCCGGCTGGCGCCAACTTCGTCACAGTCGAGGCCGGACACAACGATGTAAATACGGCCTATGCGCTCGCTTTTATCGGTTTTAGCCGCGGTGGTCCAACACAGGCGACGGAGCACTACATTTATCGCACGCACGACGGCGGCAAGACCTGGACGCGCATCGTCAACGGCCTTCCTACCGATGAACGCACGGGTAGCCAGGTGCACGTCGTCCGCGAGGATCCGAAGCAGAAGGGTCTCCTGTTTGCCGGTACCGAGACGACGGTCTACGTCTCGTTCGATGACGGCGATCACTGGCAGTCGCTGCGGCTCAATCTTCCGAGCACGTCGATTCGCGACATGGTATTCCATACCGACGATCACATGAACGACCTCGTGATCGGCACGTACGGCCGCGGCTTCTGGGTGCTGGATGACATGAGTCCGTTGCGCGAGATCGCGGCGAAGGCCCAGGCGATCGCTTCGGCGCCCGCGTATCTCTTCAAGCCGGGCGACGCCATTCGCGCGCGCATGAACTCGAACTGGGATCAGCCGCTCAATCTCGAGAACCCGCATGCGGAGAATCCGCCGTACGGCGCGTTGATCTATTACCACCTCAGCCAGAAGCCTGCGGGAGAAATCAGGCTGCAGATCTTCGACTCAGCGAATGCGCTCGTGCGCACAATCACGAGCACACAGCCACCCATGCCGCAGCGACCACCGTATCCTGAATACTGGCTGATGCCTGCCTCTGAGCGCGCGCTGTCGACGAACGCCGGCACCAATCGCATCAACTGGGACCTTCGTTATGACGATCCGCCCGGCTTCAATCCCGACATTAATAACCAGATGAACTCCGCGCCGGGACAAGTCACGCCGGGGCCGCACGGGCCGCTCGCTTTGCCGGGCACCTACACGTTGAAGCTCAGCGTCGATGGTCAGACGTACACGCAGACGCTCGTCGTGCACAATGATCCGCGCGTTGGCGAGGATCCGGCGATGATGTCTGCGTTGCGAGCGCAACTCAAACTGGCGATGGTTGCCGTTCAGGGTATGCGAGACAGTTATGCTGCCAATGAGGAAGTGTCCGCGGTGCGAGCACAGTTGGCGGCGCTCACAAAGAGCTCGTTGCCGCCTGAGGTTGCGACAGCCGCGACCGCTCTTGATGCGAAGCTGGCGACGTTCGGTGGTGTGCAACGCGGTGGTCGTGGCGGTGGCGGCAGGTTTGGCGGGCCCGCTCGGCTTCCCGGCAGCCTGTTGTCGTTCGTTGCAATCAATAATCTCTACAACACGGTCCTTGGTCCGCTTACGCAGAACGGCATTGACATGCCACCCACCAAAGCTGAGATCGACACCTGGGAATCGGGCTGCAACGAGTTCACCGCAACGGTAAACGGATGGAAGACGATGCTCGTGGATGTAGTTGGATTCAACAGCGTGCTCTCAAAGAACAACCTGACGCCGCTAAAGATCACGCCGACGGCGCTCGCGACGCCAGCGTCGTGCACATTCGTATCGCCTACGTCGACACGCGGGAGCAAATAGACTGCTTGCTTCGTGAAGACGCGTTGACAGTCGTGCACCAGGCTTATGAAATAAATGTAGTCGGCAAGTTCGCAGCCTGACCGAGCCTCAGTTCCTTCTCGACTTGGCATTTTGAGGACCAGACTGAAGCTGCGTTATAGGAATGCGAGCACTTACGCGGATCACCGCGATAAATTTTCTTGACAAAACCAATTGCAACCTAGTCTTATAGCTTTATCTTCTGGTCGGACCTCAATCACCGCACCAAACCTCTTAGGAGACATTTCAGTGAACTTTTATAAAAAAACACAGATCCCGAGCCTCGCGGTTTACGCTGCAATTTACGGCATCATATTCGGAATCAGTTTCTGGTTGCTAATTGCCCATAAAGACAGCCCTACTAATTGGTTGCTCTACGTGGCTATGATTGGATCAGTCCTGGCAGGATTGGTCAAATTCATTTTCCATTCACGAAAGCAACACTCCCAGTCTACATAGCAGACCCACCTCCCAGGATGGGATCCCGATTTGCCACAAAGCCCTGGTCCTCATTGTTCCGGACTTCTCCGCAAGAGTGGGAAGTCAAATCGAGGTCATCAAATGAACGGTTGAGCCGCTGGAGTTGGTTATCCGATTTTGCTGGGCGGATATCTTCTGTACAGGTATTTGCCGCAGACAAAGCTCTTCAACGAAAACGCTGATAGTTTAGCCGGCCCGCTGGCGGCGTTGGGTGCTTTCCTGCTGATTATCGGTTTGGCTTTCCTCTACAGGAATTTGAAATAGCGTGGCTGACAATCCTTTTGGACATTACGCTCCGGAAGAATGCTCGCGTTGTAGAGGCACCGGAATCGGCATCTCTGAAAAGACCAGCAATTGCCCGACGTGCGGGGGACAAGGCAGCGTTGCCGTATTACAGCCGGCACGGAAGTGCGCGCGCTGTGATGGGAGTGGCCTGGAAAAGAACAGCATTGACACACCGTGCGGCTCATGCTCCGGCAGTGGGTGGGCCCTTCATTGGCGGAGATGAATGGACCCGCGTTTTTGATAAGCGGGCTCAGGCAGTAAACCTGAAGGCGGCGCCTCATTTTTCCAGACGAAGAATGATAGTCTTTTTCGTCTGCTTGCGCCTTTGTTAAGTGAGGACGAAGTATGAAGATCTACCAAAGAATTGTATTAACAATCGCAGTAGTTGCCGCCCTGATAGTTCCAACGACTTCTGTCGCCGCACAGAATGCTCGTTCGTCTGGCCAGACAGCCACGAAGGTACGAATTGAGATGCGGGACATTTACGGGTCTCTGTTCGTTACGATCGGGGGGACAGAGAAGAAGATCACGGACCAGGCACAGCAGGCGTGGATCATTAACGGCGGGCGACACGTGGCGTATTCGTCCAGTCAGGGCGCCGGTGGCTATGAGAACGAGGGCCAGAGCCTCCATCTTTATGACGTGGCCACGGGCAAGCAAAAGCGCATCATGTCACAGTATTTCATGGTCCATACGGTTAAAGAGGTGGTGACAAGCAGGAACAAACGAGCTCTCCTCGTCACGATGGAAGATGGTGGTTTAGGGGCTTCCTATGTTGCGATGGTTGATCCGTGGCGAGGTGAGGTTTTCTTCCGCCGGTGGGCTCGCATACTCGCAGACAAAGGCGACACTATCGTTCTCGGATTTTACAAGGAAGAGGACTGGGAAGAACTCGAGGCAAGCAAAGTACGGCCTTACAAGACGGAACGACACAATTTAAACTCGTTACTGGTGCGGGGTAGTGTCCTAATCTGAGATTCAGAATTTATTTTTCGTCAGGTATGTGTGGTTCAAACGGGACGCTTGAAAACATAGCGATAGACTCCATTGTACCAAGCGAAGCCTACCAGTTCCCATCCCTCGTAGCCCAATTTGTTGATTTCGAGATCGGACAGGTATTTCTCGACCTGTTTGTATTCCCACTTCTGCATATAGCCTCCTGAAAATCTTTAATCTATTCTTTTATAACTTTCTAAGAGTTTTCTAAGGACTTCGACGGCAACGACATTCTATAACACGCCCCATTAGATCATTGACAATTACTGTCGTACATGAAACAGTAAGACCGTTCGCTCAGCCCTCTGGAGTGGAGACCTCCCACATGGCGTCATTCTCGCTGGCGAGTTATACCCTCAGGATACGTAACGTCGAAGAGCAAGAATGGGAATACTTGGATGACTTTGGGGAACCAAGTAAGGATCTGCTTAATGTTCTATCAGACTACCTGAATGCGTTAGGCACGAAACGATCAGTTGATAGTGAGAACAAAAAGCTAATAAAGCTTCGGCCTCCCCTGCACTCAAAAGACAGAATTCTAACGGGAATACTCCAGACTGGCGAGTGGGGCTATACCACTGAAATACAGGACGTAGAAACTGGAGATATTACCTACAACCGAAAGACTAAAGAATCTGAAAACTTTCCTTATTATTTTTTAATTTACGTCCCGCGCCTAAGCCAGCGCGGAGTGGTAATCTTGCAGCGGTTTGGGAATAAGGGAATCCGCACTCAGTTACTGACCGATTTTCAGGGATACTTTGCGACTCAGTACGATGATTATGGAGTACGAATTCAGCCACTCGCGCCGGGCTCCGTTGTCGATCAGTACCTCAGTAACGCCGGACGCGTTACCGCAATCCGTCTGATTCGATTTTACGCGCCTGATGACATTGCCAGTCTTTATGACGCCAGCAATGATGCAATCTCGGACGTTTACACAGAGTTGATCATTCACGCCGGGGGCGATGAAAGAATACCGATCTTTCCCCGCATTAAGGCCGTATTAGACGGTAAGAGGCAGGTTAAGAATCTGGTTGAAATTGAAGGCTTCGAGCCTCAAGTTGTAAAGCTGAATATAAATTACGGAGGCAAGCCACGCGTCATTGATCTCGGGCGTCCAAACGAGATGCGGGCCTACGAGGAGATTACCGACAAGGTTGAAACAGGGATAGACGGACATCCCACTTTTGAGAGTATCGACAAGCTTGCGCGTGAACTTTTGACCGAACTGACAACGCTACTAAACATTCCTCTCACATGATTAACAAAATAAATGTCTATGGCATAGTCAGGGACAACTTCCGCACGTTTGTTCACGAAAGTGACGGCACTAGGAGCGACTGGGATATTGCCCTTTTCATTGTCGCGCCTGCTATTGCCTCGGCTCTCTTACTTTTGCTGAAAGGCGTCTTTGGGCAAGCCACAGGGGGCATTTTGATCACTGCGTATTCGATCTTTGCCGCCCTGCTTTTCAATCTGCTTTTATTGGTTTATGACATCGTCAAGAAATCAAGTAATGATATGACCAGCGTGAAGGCGCGCTTTCTAAAACAGGTTTACAGCAACATTTCCTATTCGGTTTTTGTTTCGATATTCCTGATCGCGATCCTTCTCGCGTATTTTGTTTCGCTAACCTCTCCGCGTCTAATAATCATAACTTACAGTTTAGCGTTTTTAGTCTATGCGCTGACTGCAAACTTTCTCTTGACGATGTTGATGATTTTAAGACGCGTTCACATCTTACTGGCGAAAGAGTTCGACAGCGAGTCTTCTCCAACTTAAATCCTGTAGTACGAAAATAGTCGTTGACTGACTACAGTTTCCGTAGTACATTATTCCCATTGGAGACGGAAACGATGTCTAACAACCACCTAAGCATAGACAAACAGATTGCAGTTACAGCGGCGCTAGCCGAAGGTAATTCGATTCGGTCCATCGAAAGGATGACCGGAATCCATCGCGACACGATCATGCGGTTGGGTGTTCGCGTTGGTCAAGGCTGCGCTCAATTGTTGGATCAGAAAATGCGGAACCTTGACTGCAACCGTATCGAGCTCGATGAGATCTGGGGCTTCATTGGCAAGAAAGTCCGTCACCTGCGCGAAGATGACGATCCGACACTTGGCGATGTTTGGACCTACTGCGCGATCGACGCGGAGACTAAGCTTGTGCCTTCGTACAAGGTTGCCAGCAAGCGCAACATGCCGAACACAATCGAGTTTATTGCCGACCTGAAATCACGGATGAACAATCGCATTCAGATCTCCAGCGACGCAATGCTCTCATACGCAGAGGCTATTGAGTTTGTGTATGGGCAGGATGTCGATTACGCGCAGATTGTAAAAACCTACGGCACAGATGAAAGTAAGTACAGCACTCCAGAACGAAAGTATAGCCCTTCGCGCATTACCGCTAGTGACAAGATCTGGATTCAGGGCCAGCCCGAAGCGAAGTACGTTTCGACTTCCTACGTTGAGCGTTTGAATGCTTCTACTCGCTTGCACGTTAAGCGACTCAACCGTCTTACGCTTGCATTCTCTAAGAAGCTTGAAAACTTCGAAGCAGCGGTTTCTCTTCACTTCGCGGCGTACAATTTCGTCCGCACACATAGCGCGGTGAGAATGACGCCAGCAATGGCAGCGGGAATCGAGCGTAACTTTTGGTCCTATGGCGATCTAGTCGAGGCAGTTCTATGAGTGACTATATCGCAGAGATCCAAGCGGTATTTTTGAAGCTTCACGGATGCGAAGCAATCTACGTTGAGACCGTGCCCGTAGTCGAAGAATTCCAGGGTAAAACAATTTGGCAAGGCGACGTAGAGGTATTCGATCTTGTGGGCCACCCGAAAGCAAAACGTGGATATGGATGGGGGTATGTAACAACCGATAGCGGTGGTCGGCGCTACTTCACAGTGTTAGAACTGCCGCCCGTCGATTCACCACAAACGGCAGTCAAAATAGCAATAGCGTCGGAGATCAAGAATGCGAGAAAGAAAAGTAAAGGTAGGTAGACCACCGTTGCCGAAAGGCGAGGCTAAGGCGATTGTATTACAGTCGCGTGTACAACCAATGGAAAAGGCAAGTTACCAAAAGGCTGCGAAGGCCGCCGGAGTAGATCTCTCAACCTGGATTCGACAAACCTTGAATCAGGCGATCAAAGCGTGATAGCTTGATTCTGGTTGCGGAGGACATGGGGATCGAACCCTACCGCGCGAACGGACCCTTTGGATGTAAATTCCATTACGTGCGCCAGCACAAGGGATGTCCTCCGCTATTTCTTTACGGCCCGCCGCGTGGCACGCTTTCCCTTTCCGGCAGTAAGAGCCTTTCTTTTTTGTGGCGGCGGTTCTTGCGCGTCCTCTTTAGCAAGCTGTTCTGCGTCATCCATAAACGATACTGTAGGCAAAACCACGGCTGGATATGGGCCGCGTGCAGTGGCCGTAGCTAAGAGTTCGCGAGCCGATGCATACAACAGGGCGGGTGCCCCGGCATACATCAAAACCTGCGCCTTCATCTCGTCATCTTTGACAACGTCCTTCACGAGATTCTGATCGAGGTGAAAATAGCCAACTAAGGACACTCTAAAGGTATAGGGAACCTTGTCCTTGCGCCCCGTTGAGGCGATGTTAAGAACGTACCGAAGGCTAAACGGGTCGTTGAGTTTCCTTCCAACCTCGCTGCTAACCTTGAAGTTTACGGGATCAACTTTGAAAGTTTCATCGGGATGGTAATGATACCCGGACCAAGCCCCAAACACAGCCTTCTTGGCAAAGCTTTCGTTCAACTCAATAAACAATTCTTTCAGGTGATAGCCTTCGATGTGTAGAATAGAGGGTCTCATTTTAAGTGATGTACTCCTCCTCCTTCGCTGGCTTATGCAAGATCGTCCTCACAGGCGTGTACTCAAACTCCGATTCATGCGTTGCCTCATACGCTTCTTTGACCGCGCTAACCGTCTCAGCCATGCGGGGTTTTGGGCGACCCGCAAATGGTACAAGCATCACGCCATCGCCAGTAAAGACGATGTTGACCTTTAATCCTTTTGCAAGTCTCTGGAGTGTTGGGGCAGTAGGCATCTGCCCACTCTCAATACGAGCAATCATCGGCTGCTTAATACCCGTTTGACTGGCTAGTGCTTGCTGAGTTAGGCCAAGCTCTTCCCGGCGCATAGCCAAAGCAAGCGCGAAGTCCATCTCTTCACTCACTTGCTCATAAGCCTCCGCAAACTCTTCGTCAAGGAGTTGCTCTTCAAGATATTCTTTGAATGAAGTCATTTTCGTCTCCTTAGTATCGGTCATTCCAGTCATCCATACGATTTTCAGCGGTACTGATATCATCTTCGGGGATTCGTTGGGTGGTCTTATGAATCCCGTGTACTACAACAAACTGATTACTTTTCTCATGGTGGAAAAAAATGATTCGATACTCATTCCCTCCGTACTCCGGGCGTAATGCCCAAAGATCTCCCCGAACCTTTTCGAGATACTGAGCGGGCAAAAGCCGGCCATGCTCTTGCAGCATGGCGATGTATTTCACGCACTTGCTATGCGCCTGAGCGGACAAGCCCCGTAAGAACTTAGCTACAGGCTTTCTGCCGCTAACAGTTTCATAGAAAATGACCGCCCAAGCCATAATTTCACTTGGGACGGCATTATAACTCAGGAGTTATAACTGTCAAGGGCGCACAGGGCAGATGAGTTATTAGAAGAGGACTTGTTAAGAGGAGCTTTTGCGGGCAGGATCACTGCTTAATGACTTGCCTGTCATCGATCAAAACGTCCGTAGAGATCCCCGCCAGTTTCGCATAAGCCAACAACACCATTAACGGCGGCTCACGTCGCCCGCTCTCGAATTGCGAGATCTGCGCCGGATACAAAGGCGAGGCTTTGTAGTTCAACGCCTTCACCATTTCTGTTTGACTCAATCCTAGATTAGCGCGGATCTGCGCGAGCTTCTTCGCCAGCCTTCGAGGTACAGGACGCTTCGCCATTAGGATCGTCTCCTAAATGACTTGCGCCCGCTACTAGCAATTGCCAGTATCTTGTGGCTTGCTTGATAGGTTGTGTTGTTCGCCCAGATATACCGGGCGACGGTCACCTAATCAGTTCCTCCGAGGTTGTGAGTATGAGCATGGCGTACAGCAAGCGATTGTTTCTAAGTCCGGTCTCTTCTGACGACTCAACCGCGTTCATTCAGGCGACCGTTGAATCCAGTTATAACGGAACAGATGCGCTAGCTAACTTCGTGCTGATTATAGCCGACTGCAACCGCCGGATCATGCTGGAGTTTCTAATGAGCAGCGCCTACATGCGAAAACGCAATCTCGCCAAACTGGACCGTCTCGTAAAGGTTATAAACGAATTTAGTGAAGCGGTCCACGCAGAAGCGAAGCTAATAGAGAAACGATACAAAGATTAATCTTGCTCCGCGCCGTAGTCGGGCAAGGAAACTGAGAGGCCGGGAAGGCCCAGATCCCGGCCTTTTGGTTTGTCTACGGGACAATTAACAAGCAAGGGCGTTACCACCTCAGGAACGATAATACTCTTCAGGTGAACAGGGTGGTGCTGCGCTAATTACCACACCCCGTTATACGACCATCCGAGTCGGCCCCAATGACTTTCGCTTCAGTGCAGCAGTAGTGGTGGTCAGGCTGGCCGTGGCCGGCGTGTACCAACACACAAGTGAATGGTGGCTTACAACACGTAACGTCCGATGTATCACAACGCACGGCCCAGTCCCCACACGGCCTCCACTTGATAGCATAGTGATAGATTCCGATGCCGATGAGTCCAAGGAGAACGGCGATTCCGATGCTCTGTAGTGCTACTCGTCTATTGATCAGTTCATCACCTCCTTCGGAGAGGCAGCGAATATTAGGTCTGGGCTGTCCTTCCATTAGTTATGAGGGAAGCGGCCCGAAACGTTTTGTTTGAGTGCTGCACAGAAGCGATTCACATTGGTAAGAAGGATTGATATAGGTAGCGGACAACTAACATGCCATACTCTCAATTCTGAATCTCAGATTAGGACACTACCCTGGTGCGGCCTGTGATCGTCAACAAGAAAGAAAACGTGCCAGGCGATCCAAACGATTAAACCAACTCAGAAAGTCGTAACTCAGCACGTCTCACGCGACGGTCAACCGCGACTCGCGGTGCGCGCCACTGGTGATAGCCCGCGCGTGCTCTTGGTCCACGGCGCCACGTGCACAGCAGACGTTTGGACTCCTGTTTTGACCGCGCTTGCGGACATGGGCACGCACGCAGCGGCACTGGACCTGCGCGGACACGGGTTTAGCGAAGGCAGCGAGCAGCTCCAAAGCTGGCGCATCGAGGACTACGTGTCCGATGTGATCTCCGTCTTTCGTCATTGGGAAACGCTTCGCATTCTCGTCGGACACTCTATGGGTGGACTAGTTGCGCAACTGGCAGCGACGGAAGTTCAGCTTGATCGACTGGTACTCGTCGCGTCTTCTCCTTCCGAGGGTATGCTGCGAAATGGCTTTAGAATGGCGATCGCTCATCCCTGGACCTTCACCGTCGCTAACATTCGAA
>Ga0134121_10005034_pt1 | contig 10771 bp, 10 predicted proteins | sample KB301_FD_96463 | JGI IMG/M metagenome (GOLD analysis project Ga0134121, IMG submission 96463) | Terrestrial soil microbial communities without Nitrogen fertilizer from Kellogg Biological Station, Michigan, USA - KB3-0-1 | ecosystem: Environmental > Terrestrial > Soil > Unclassified ...
TCGTTGGCTTCGATGGCTTCGAGATAATGGACCGAGATGCGCGTTTGCTCGCAGATCTCACGCAGACCAATGCCTCGCTCCTCGCGAGCGAGTCGCAATTGTTCGCCTATACTCGCTGCCATCTCCACTCGCTCGATCCCTGGTGTGTGGTCGGGGATTGTTAACCCAGGTCTATCAGCGCGCCGCTTGTATGAATGCGTACAACTCCCACTTTTTCTGCACTATAGCTTGCGCTGCAAAACGTTGTCAAACTTTTGTATCTCAAAAGATATGCGTCTCTTGCTTCTTGTCGCCCGCGGTGGTACGTTGACGCCAACAGTGACCCGATCAAGTCGCTTTTAATATCTACAATAGATAAAAGTGAGGACAAAGAGATGCCCCTGGAAGCACTCGGAATGGTTGAGACCAAAGGATTCGTGGGTGCAGTTGAGGCCGCCGATGCCATGGTCAAAGCAGCGAATGTACAACTGCTCGGAAAGGAGTACATTGGCGCCGGCTATGTGACGATCTTTGTGCGCGGCGACGTTGGTGCGGTCAAAGCGGCGACTGACGCGGGCGCGGCTGCGGCCCGGCGCGTTGGTGAGTTGATCAGCGTGCATGTGATCCCGAGACCACACGCGGAAGTCGAGCGCGTGCTGCCGGTCAACGGTCGAACGGGTCTGAGTCCTGACGAGCAAGCGCTGCAAGGTGGCGCTCGTGGTCAGTTGGGCCAGGGAGATCAGGGACGATCGCTGGGCGCTGGAACGCGCGACGCCAACAAAGAACGAGCGAGGTAAACGGATTGGAGTGAGCCATGTCCGTCGATAAGGATCTAGTTTCGGTGCAACAGGCGCGCGACCTCGTCGAGGCAGCGCACCGGGCGCAGGCGCAAGTCGCCGAGTTTGATCAGGCGAAGATCGATCGCATCTGCGAGGCGATGGCGCGCGCGGCGTTGAGTGAAGCAGCACGCCTCGGCGCGATGGCCGTCGAGGAAACTGGATTTGGCGTTCCCGATGATAAGCGGGAGAAGAATCGTTTTGCGGCGGAAGACGTTTGGAACTACTTTCGCGGACTACGCACGAAGGGCGTCGTTTCGGAGACGAAAGACGTTGTAGAGATCGCCAGCCCGCGTGGTGTCGTGGCCGGCATTATTCCTTCCACTAATCCAACCTCGACTGCAATCTTCAAGATCCTGATCTCAATCAAATCGCGCAACACTGTCGTGCTGTCGCCGCATCCGTCGGCCGCGAAGTGCATCAACGAAACAGCTCGGGTCATGCGCGACGCGGGTGTTAAGGAAGGTCTGCCTGCCGATGCGATCGGCTGCATGACGTCCGCGACGATTGAAGGCACCGAGACGTTGATGAAGCACAAGCAAACGGCCGTGATTCTCGCGACGGGCGGCATCGGACTTGTGCGCGCGGCGTATTCGTCAGGTAAACCGGCGTTTGGGGTTGGACCAGGTAATGTGCCGGTGTGCGTGGAGCGCAGTGCTGATGTTCCGAAGGCCGTGCAGGATATTTTGACCGGCAAGTGTTTTGATAATGGAACAATTTGCGCTTCCGAGCAGGCGGTGATTTGCGACGCGCCCGTCGAGCAGGCAGTGCGCGAACAGTTCAAACTTCAGGGCGCGTATTTTCTTTCCGCATCCGAAGCGGATCAACTCGGAAAGGTCGTTGCGACTCAGCAGCGTTCGCTCAATCCGGCGATCGTCGGCAAGTCGGTTGAAGTAATCGCGAAGATGGCGGGGTTGAATGTTCCGCCGGGCACGCGCTGTTTGCTCGCAGATGTTGCGGGTGTCGGGCGCGAACATCCGTTGTCGATGGAGAAGCTGTCGCCGATCCTCGCGTTTTATGTTGTCGATGGTTTGCAGGCGTGCGCCAGGCGCGCGCAGGAAGTTCTGGCGTATGGCGGTATGGGCCACACCGCGGGAATTCACACGCGATCGCGTGAAGCGGCGGTGAAGTTTGGCGCTGAGATGCCGGCGTCGCGTATTACTGTGAACACGCCGACGACGCATGGCGCGATTGGTTTCTCTACTGCATTGCCGCCGTCGATGACGTTGGGTTGTGGATCGTGGGGCGGGAATGTGACGTCAGATAACGTGTCGCCGCTTCATTTGATGGACATCAAGCGTGTTGCTTTTGAGACCAGGCCAGTGAAGAGCGCGCGCCCAGCAGTGTCGACAGTTTCGACGCAGACAGTCGCGGCTTCAACGAAAGAGCCGGTGGTTGCAGGCGGTAAGATCGATCGACAGGAGATTGCTGCGATCGTGGATCGGTTCCTTGCCGGGAAACGTATTGAACCATCTGCTTCGCCGTTGCCAGCGCCGGTAATCGAGAGTGAGGCGGGAAGTATGTATACCGCGCCCGCGCCGCCGCCACCAGCGCCACGCGAGGTCAAACCGGCTGCTCCATCAAACAACGGAGCGAAGGCCGTTGAGTTTGTGAGTGAAGAAGACGTGCGGCGCGCGATTCAGAAAGGCGAGAAGATTTACATTACCGCGAAGACGATTATCACTCCCGCGGCGCGCGATATTGGTGAACCGGCGGAGGTTTTTGCGAAGGTTTAACCGCAGATTACACGGATGTTTCTAGCAAAGGTTGTAGGCACAGTCTGGTCGACCAAGAAGACTCCCGATCTCGAGGGCGTCAGATTTCTCATTGTTCATCCTTACGATCTCGACAAAGAGCCGACGCGCAATATCGTCGTGGTGGCCGACCGACTCGGCGCGGGCGCCGGTGAGATGGTGATGTGCGCGTTCGGCAAAGCCGCGCGATCGGCGATCGGCAATCAGGACATGTCAATCGAAGCCGCGGTCGTCGGCATCGTCGATCGTGTCGACATCAACGAATCCCTATCCGACTCATCCATCCCTTCCAATGGCCAATGAAGATCTGATTTACCGAATAACCCGGGCCGTTTACGATCGTCTCGGAAATACGGTTAACGATACGACTGTCGAGCAGCTAGTCACTGATATCTACAAGCAGGTTGAGACGCCGAGTCGTAGTGTTGGTGACGGCGCGGCGCGGTTGGATTCGACTGAAGGGTCTGCGGCGCGTATGGTCATTTCGGTTTTTGGGTTGGACCATCCGGGAATCGTCGCGGGCGTGTCGCAGATACTGGCGGAGGCGAGTTGCAGTATCATCGACATCAACCAGACTGTCGTACAGGGAAAATTCGCGATGGTGATTATTGTTGACACCACGCGCGCGCGTGAAAGCACTGCGGAGTTGAAAGATCGATTGCGGAGTGAAGGAGAGAAACTCGGCGTGCGGATTTACGCGCAGCGCGAGGATCTATTCAACGCCATGCATCGCATTTAATATGTCGTCAGAGCCTGAGATAGCTCGTCGTTGTGTATCGTGTGGCGTGTCGGTGCGCCAGCACGCGATGTTCTGCCCGCAGTGTGGCAATCCGATTCAACCGGCGCCAGTAACAGCAACAACAACGACAACTGCCACTGCTGACACAATCATCGATCACACTCCGCCACCACCAGCGCCTGTTCGCCATCAGGACGGCGTTAAAGCCCGAGTGGAGAAGTTGCGGCATGTTTCGAGTGTCGTGATCGATCAGGCGGCATACGATCCGAGTTTGCGTTTCCTGCTCGTAGCTGCGGCGATGTTTCTGCTGTTCCTCGTCCTCCTGATCATGAGCAAAGTCATCGGATAGATGGAATACACTCAAGCCGAGATCCTGCAAACAGTCGCGATGACCGAGATGGAGCATCTCGACGTGCGCACGGTCACGCTCGGTCTGAGTTTGCTCGACTGCAAGAGCGATTCGATGGCGGGCGTCGCGCAAAAAGCAGGTGAGAAGATTCGGTCGGTCGCAGCGCAGCTCGTGCCGGTGGTTGACGAGATTGGCGAGCAGTTTGGTATCAGAGTCGCCAACAAACGCATCTCGGTCACGCCTGTTTCACTCGTCACTGAAGGAGTGCGAGGCGATCTCATGCAGGTCGCACGCGCGATCGACGATGCAGCAGGTGCGGTCGGTGTTGATTTCCTCGGTGGATACTCCGCACTCGTTCAAAAAGGCACGACACCTTCAGAAATCCGGTTTCTTGATTCAATTCCCGAAGCTCTCGCGGGCACCGTGCGTTTGTGTTCGTCAGTGAATGCGGCGACAACTCGCGCGGGCATCAATATGGACGTGGTGGGCCAGATCGGCCGGATCATCAAGGAAGCCGCCGAGCGCACGCGCGATCGAGATGGACTCGCATGCGCGAAGTTTGTCTGCTTCGCGAATGCGGTCGAAGACAATCCATTCATGGCCGGTGCTTTTCATGGTGTCAGTGAAGCGGAGGCTGTGATCAATGTTGGTGTGTCGGGTCCGGGCGTGGTCCATGCGGCCGTGCGGCAGGCGGATCGAAGTCTTCCGTTGCAGGATCTCGCCGAGCAGATCAAGAAACTGTCGTTCAAGCTGGCGCGTGCAGGCGAGCTCGTCGGGCGTGAAGCCGCGCGTCGACTCGGAATTCCGTTCGGCATCATCGATCTCTCTTTAGCGCCGACACCTGTTCCCGGTGATTCAGTCGCGAACATCATCGAAGCGATGGGCTTCGAACGCGCGGGCACGCACGGCACGACCGCCGCGCTCGCGTTGTTGACTGATGCCGTGAAGAAAGGCGGCGCCATGGCCAGCGGCTCGGTTGGCGGGATGAGTGGTGCATTTATTCCGGTGTCGGAAGATGCAGGCATGATCGAAGCGGCGCAGGTGGGCGCGTTATCGCTCGCGAAGCTCGAAGCATGGACCAGCGTCTGCTCGGTCGGCATCGACATGGTCGCCGTGCCCGGATCAACGTCGGCTGAAACGATCGCCGCAATCATCGCTGACGAGTTAGCGATCGGCGTCATGAACAACAAGACGACGGCAGTGCGGATCATTCCGGTGCCGGGACGTGATGTCGGCGAGATGGTTGAGTTTGGCGGCCTGCTGGGCAGCGCGCCGATCATGCCGGTCAACGCTTTTTCATCGGCCGCATTTATTCGCAGAGGCGGCCGAATCCCCGCACCGATCCACTCGCTGCGAAACTAGACCACAAAAGGCACAAAGTTTGGGCCACAAAAAGCACAAAAGGTTTTTCTGAAAAAGGTTTTCTTTTGTGCCTCTTGTGTCTACTTTTGTGCCTTTTGTGGTCCCGTTTTGTTACTATTGCGGCACTTGGGAGGGTTTATGCCTGAAGCACTCGGAATGGTCGAATGCCGTGGTCTGGTGGCGATGATCGAAGCTGCCGACGCGATGGTGAAATCCGCGAATGTGCGCCTCGTCGGCTGGGAGAAGATCGACGCGGGCCTCGTTACTGCCATCGTTCGCGGCGATGTTGCGGCGGTTAAAAGTGCTGTCGACGCCGGCGCTGCCGCTGGCAAGCGAGTCGGCGAAGTCGTGGCGACGCACGTGATCCCTCAACCACACTCGGATGTGGATCTTGGCTTACCCGTACTGCACACTGGCGAAACCACTCGCAAGAAGATCAGTGGTTCTGTCAGAGCCAAAGATTGATCCCCTAACGTTAATTCCCCTCAGATTAAATCCCCGAAATTTATTGCCGAACTGTGTGGAGAATTATCGATGCCGCAAAAAAGAAATAAAATCAGTGAATTCCTCGAGAAGTTTTCTCACCAGGCCACGAAAGCTACCGGAACGTCTGGGGCTTTTGTGCTTGCTGTACTCGTGATCGTTGTCTGGGGAATCACTGGACCACTCTTCAAGTATTCCGACACGTGGCAGCTCGTGATCAATACCAGCACCACGATCGTCACTTTCCTGATGGTCTTTTTAATTCAGCGTGCGCAGAACAAAGACGCGCTGGCCATACATCTGAAGTTGAACGAGATCGTCGCTGCTATGGAGGGCGCGAGCAATCGCCTGATCGATGTCGAGGATTTGAGTGAGCCGGAGATCGATGCGCTACGAAAGTACTACAAGAGGTTGATTGAACTCGCGCGCAAGGATGACCAACTCACGCAGACGCACTCGATCGAGGAAGCCGCCTCGCGACACGGCGTCAAGTATAAAAAGAAAGCCGTGGATAAACGCAAATGAACGCGGATCTGCGGTTAGGGTTTGCTTGGCGTGGTCGGCATGCGCACTGCCGGTGGACGAACGTTGCTTTGATTCTCTTTGCGTGCGAGACGGCCGGTGCGCGTTAACGCAATACGCTTGTCGGCGCCGGAGGGCTGGTCCACCGTCACTTTGATCGCGCGATAGCTGCCATCCTGCGTTTTGTTCGTTGGGTTGTAAGAGAGGACGTACTGAGTGCGCAGGTCTCTGATGATCTCATTCGCGATTTGCGGAAGATCGGCAACCGAATCCGGGAAGAACGCGCGCCCGCCTGTCTCACTCGCAAGCTTATTGATCAAGTTGACGGCTTTTTCGCGCGGGCTCTTACGAATTAGTCCCTGTTCTTTATCCAGCTCATTCACGAACCCGATCACGAAGATCTGTACGTCTTCCTCACGCAGTTTCGAAAAGAGTTGTTCCTGCTTGTAGAAACTGTTGCGGTCTTCACCGTCAGTGATCACGATCAGCGCGCGCCGCCGGCGATCGCCCTCGTCACCTTTCCTGTATTCAGAAACGTGCTCGGCTGAAAGATAGACGGCATCGATGATCGCGGTCTGGCCACCCTCGACATAAAAACTGTCGAGACCATCCATCAACAACTCTTTGTTGGCCGTGAAGTCCTGAACCGTCTCAATCTTGTCGCTGCTGATGAAGCGAACGAGAAATGTCTCATCACCGGTCTTGTTGCTGTTGATGATCGTCTTGCCGGCATCGACCACGCTTTGAAGTTGTGAACGCAGCGAGCCGGAAGTGTCGACGGCGAGACCGTAACTGATCGGCACTTCTTCACGCGTAAACGACTCGATCGTTTGCGGCACACCGTCTTCGAAGACGTGAAATTCATTCTGCCCCACGTTGTTGATCGGTTTATTGTTCCGATCGATCACGCGTACGTGCAGTTGGACCAGCTCCGCGTTGATTCTCAGAATGTCGCCTTCATCGATCGTGGGCGGCGGCGTCGGAGTTGGTGTTGGTTTGAGTTTCGGTGGTGGCGGCGGGTCGCCTAACGTGGGCGCGATGCGATCAGTTGGTCGCTGAGTTTGCGGAGTTGGCGTTGCAGTTGGTGCCGGCTGAGCGGGGACTGTTGCCGGTGTAGGCGTCGGCGTCGCGGCCTGCGTGCTGCGCGGGCGCTCCTGGTCGCTGCTCGCAGACACACGCGCGCCAAAAACCAGTGCCGACAGTATTAAACCGCAGACCGCAATTATCCCGGTCCGTCTCAGAATCTGCTCACTCAACAATCCTTAAAACTCCTCAAACCGCGCAAGGCTGGGGCAAACAGCGTCGCCGATATAAAAAATAGACGCTATAGCACACGTCCAAAAGATGCCGGGGAAGTAAGTCTGAGTTGCCGCAGCCGGTTGAACTCAACGCGCGCCAGCCGTTGCGTAGTAACCTTCCTTGGAACGAACGAACAGCCGCGGCAGACCGCGTGGCGGCGTGACTTTCACCTTAACTTTATGCCACTTGCCGTCATTCGCAAATGCGTCCGGCTTGTACCCGATAGAGTACTGGTGCCGCAGTTCCAGGGCAATCTGCTCAAAAATGTCGTCCATTTCCGCCGCGGAACGTGGGAAGAAAGCCTTGCCTCCGGAAACGCCGGAAAGCTCGTCGAGAATGCCCTGGCCTTCCATGCCGAGGGAGCTGCCTGCGTCACTGCCGCTCAGAATTCCGATCGCGTAGAGCGTTACGTCCGATTCTTTCAAAAGCTTTCGCAGCTCGTTGAATGTGTAGCGGGAATCGTTGTCCTGGCCGTCGCTGATCAGGAGTAGCGCGCGTTTCGGATGTGCGCCACGTTGGACTTTTTCAACACCGAGATAGCAGGCGTCGTAGAGTGCGGTCTGGCTTTTGGTTTCGACGAAGGTCAGCTTATTCAAAATCGAATCGCCGTCGCGTGTTTTGTCGAGCAGTAACTGCGCGCGGGAATTGAACGCAATCAGGAAATACTCGTCGGAATCGTGACTCGTTTGAATGAACTTGCTCAGAGCGTCGCGCGCGCGTCTGACTTTGTCGCCGCTCATCGATCCGGACACGTCGAAGATAACTCCGACTGACACTGGTGAGTCGTCGTCGCTGAAGTAAGTGATCTCTTGTTGCTGTTTGTTGTCGAAGACGGCGAAAGCGCCCTTGCTCAGGCCCGACACGTAACGTCCGTAGGTATCGGTCACAGTTACTGTCAGTGTGATCAGGTCAGTGTTGGTGATGATCGAACCGCCACGATCGTCGAGCTCGGTACCCATTTTCTTGTCTTGTTTGGGGGCCGGGGATGGGCTTTGCGTGGCAGCGGGTTTTTGCTCCTGAGGCTTATCCGGGGCAGGGTCCTGGCTCTGGCTCTGCACTGCCAGCGTAAAGAAAACCGTGACAGCGAGTAGCGAGATAGAAGTCGCCGTTATCTTAGTGGCGTAACGAGTATACATGTCACCCCCGGGCTTACAGTTCGGTGATTCAATTTCTTTAGTACCGGTCAGGGCTCGAAAGGGAACTGTCAACACAGATGCTCGTTGGGGAACGAGTGATGCCCGACTTTCCAATACCGGAGCATGAAATGTTCACGGGGAGACGGCCGCGCGCGTTTCAGTTTAAGTGCTGTGTAGACGCGGTTATTCTAGGACAGGCGATTATTCTGCGCAAGAATTAAAGGAGGGAAATGGGCCCTATAGAATTCTATAGGACCTATTTCATCCAAATTACATCGGTTGCGCTTCGATCCTACACCCCTCCCTGGGGGGACAGGGGTTGTCGGGGACGCAGGCCGGGCATGATGAAGGTTGATCCGGGCCGCCCGTACACATCGAGCAGGGCGGCAGCATTGTCGCCTTTACTCGATGGCCGGAAGGGCTAATGGCCGTGCCCAACAGACACAATGCCAAAATCAAGAGGAGCATTAGCTTGCGAATGAGGTTTCTGTTTTGCGAGTGAGACATGAGAATCCTTTCACTTCGGATACCGTTTAAACAGGCAACCCTTCTAGACTCACGCGAAAGCTGCGGCTTGCCTGCCACACTTCCGCCCACTTCTCGTTAAGTGAAGATGGCTGATTTGTTATTGGATAAACCGTCGGGTTTACGGTTCTTCGAGTGACCCCCCGTGAGTGACCCTCGTGAGACCGTGAGCGCCGGAACCATATACCTGCGGAAGGGTGACTGTCAATGTATTGCCAGAAGTAATTTTTGGATCGGAACTTCTGCTTATCCGGCGCGTGAGATAGAATCGCGAGCCATGGCTGAGTTTATTTGTAGATTGGGAACCCCTGCCGGCGAGGTCGTTACTCGAACCATCGAAGCTACCGGCATCCACGAGGCACGGGCGAGACTCGAGCGCGAAGGATTTCGCGTCTTCAATGTCTCGCCGCCACGCACCTCCGGCGTCGCTGCACTGACGCGACTCGGCGGCCGCGGCGCTCATCCCAAGGTCAAGGCCAACGACTTCCTCCTCTTTAATCAACAACTCGCCGCACTCTCTCGCGCCGGCATTCCGATCCTTCAGGCGATCACGATGCTGCGCAAGCGAGCCGCGTCAACGCGACTGCGTGCTGTGCTCGGCGACGTCGAAGAACAGATCCGCGGCGGCGCGGCCTTGTCGCAGGCATTCGCCTCGCAAGGCGCGATCTTCCCGCGTATCTACACCGCCTCGATTCTCGCGGGCGAGCGCTCGGGCCAGCTCGACGAAGTCTTGAATCGATACGTGACTTACATGCGACGCAACGTCGCCCTCCGGCGCAAGATTCGCGGCGCCCTCGCGTATCCGATGTTTCTGCTGTTCGCGTCCGCGTGCATGGTCACATTTCTGACGATCTACGTCGTTCCCCGCATGTCTGAGTTGTTTACGGGTTTTGGTAACGAATTGCCGACAGTCACTCAAATCGTCGTCGGCATCTCGCGCTGGTTATCGACAAACGTGCTTTGGTTCGGTCCTTTGATCATCGGCGGTTCGATCTTTTTATTTATCTGGTCACGCACTCCGGCTGGCAAACTCCAAATCAGTAAACTGATTCTAAAGATTCCCCTCGCGGGCAGCCTTGCAGTGCAAATGTCTGTCGCGCAGGCGACGCGCTCACTCGCGACATTGCTTGCCGGTGGCATCACGCTCGTCGAATCGTGGGAAATTGCATCGGAGTCGATCACTAACCTGGAGCTACGGCGTCGTAGCTCGTCGATACTGCCGATGATTCGCGAGGGGCGTTCGTTTACGGAGAGTTTGGAGGAGGCGGGCTGGATGCCGCCGCTCGCAATTGACATGATCGGGATCGGCGAACGATCCGGCAGCTTGCGCGAGATGCTGGACGAGGTCGCCGTGTTCTACGACGCGGAATCGGAAGTGCGGCTGGAACAGTTGACGACCACGCTCGAGCCTGCGATTCTTGTCGTTATGGGTGGGGTCGTGGTGACGATCCTGCTGGCGATTTACCTCCCGATCATCCAGTCGATCTCGAGTGGCGCAGGTGTTACCGGCGCACGTCATTAGTTGGAAGTAGTTTATGAGTCAAATGCCAGTAAACGAGGATCCGGTGGTCCAGTCTGCGCCGCCGGCCGGTGAAAACGGCCACAACGGCGAAGTGCATGTGCCGCCCGAGATGAAAGCGGCGCGGGAACTCGCGCGCCGTTACCGGCTCCCGTTTGTCGATCTGCTGCCGCCCGATCGCGAGTCGCCGATCGACTACGAGCTATTTACGGAAGTGCCGGTCGATTTGATGGTGCGGCACCAGTTCGTGCCACTCAAGCGCGATCAA
>Ga0134121_10005035_pt1 | contig 10769 bp, 9 predicted proteins | sample KB301_FD_96463 | JGI IMG/M metagenome (GOLD analysis project Ga0134121, IMG submission 96463) | Terrestrial soil microbial communities without Nitrogen fertilizer from Kellogg Biological Station, Michigan, USA - KB3-0-1 | ecosystem: Environmental > Terrestrial > Soil > Unclassified ...
CGAAGTCGTGAGACAACTCGGCGTGCGCAACGAGCTACCGCTTGCTGAACACGTGGCGGAGGCGCTTCACGACAAGGTGAGCGCGCTCGTCCAACTCGGAGCGGCGGACGAGCAGCTAGGCGCCTATGACGAGTGGCTGCGGCAGTTCGACGAGGGCCTGGTAGTACTCCCCGTGGCCGGGGGGATCGCGGAAGTCGCCGACGTCCAGGCCGTCTCGCGCCCTGGCATTCGGCGTCTGCAAGAGATCGTCGAGGTCTACGCTGACCTGGCGTCGCGATTCGAAGGCCGCTCTGAATTGTCGCTCGTCGAGCACGTTGCCAGGGCGCAGTTCGCGCAGAGTGAAGGGTTGCGCGAGCTGCAGCGGCAAACAGAGGCAAGGGACCTGCTCGGACGGCTCGTGACACGGCTGAGCCATCGGAGGGAACCCGGGCTCGTCGAGCTGGTGGTAGACGCGCGAGCACGGTTGGTCGAGATGGGCACGACCTTCCAGGAGCCCACACAGGACGATGCGGGCTACCTCAGCGAAACGAACTAGATTGCTGCCGCCGTTTTTCAGGCCACTCGGGCTGGACGGAGCGTCCAGCGCTTGCCGCTCTCGGGGTGTTCGCCGCCGGGTTTGGCGATCGGCCTCGGGAAGCGGAAGCGCAGCGTCGTGCCGCGCCCCGCTACGGAGACGACATCCACGTGGCCGCCCTCGGCTCGGCAGGCGTCACGCGTCGCGGACAGACCAACACCTCTCCCCGAGAACTCCGTCACGAACTCGCGCGTCGAGAGCCCGTTTTCGAAGATCAACATCTCGACGGGCTCGTCGCCGGCCGGAGCCAGCCCGAGTTCGCTGGCTCGCTTCGTCAATGCCTCTCGATCGATCCCCGGACCGTCGTCGCTGATCTCCAGCAAGAGTTCGTGCTCCGTCTGCGCCATGGTCAAGCGCAGGCATGCCTGAGCAGATTTACCCAGGCTGACGCGCACGTTCTCCGGCTCGATGCCGTGGTCCACCATGTTGCGACTGACGTGCACCAGGGTGGGCCAGAATTTCTCCAGGTACCGGGGCGGGATGCGCACCCCGTTGTCACTGACCACGACCTGGGCCGACTTGCTCAGCTTCTTGACCAGGAACTCCATCTGCGCACGGACCCGCCCGAGCACGTCCAGAGCGGGCGTCCAGGTCCAGATCTCCACCAATGCGAGCAACTCGGCGTAGTCGCGGCGGGCTGCGATGTTGCGCATCAGCTCCGCGTGTTCGTCGGGCTTGACCTCGAAGACCCCTTCCTTGGCGGCATGCAGGAAGCCGTCGATACCGAGCAAGCCGTGGCGCCAGGCGGCGAGCAGACCATGGATCTCGTCGGCGCGAAGCCGCCCATCCTCTTCTGCCAGCTTGTCTTCCAGGGCGTGACAGTGCTCCGCTAGCGACTGCATGCCAAAGAGCCCGACGTTGCCCTTGAGCGTATGCAACCGGAGGCGCAAGGTCGCGTCGTCGGCGTCGGCCAGCCCCTCGAAGAGGTGCTCCGTATCCGCGACGAATTGAGCAAAACCCAACTTGTCGGAGAGGAGCTTGGTGATCACGGCCTGTTGCTCGCGCGCGCCACGCTCGGCGTCTTCACCGCGCAAGCGCTCCGTGACGTTGCGCACGATGACCAACATCCGGGCAAAACGGTCCCCTTCGAAGACCTGCCGCAGGTCCAGCTCGAGAGTCTGCTCGGCCCGGCGCAGCCGCTTGGGCGTTTGTTCGAGCGACACGTCCCAGGGCATGATGTCCTCGCCCAACTGGCTGATTGCGCAGTCGAGCTCGAGCCGCGCTTGCAGGTCTTCCGGTTGGAGATATTCGGCGATGCCCATGCCCGCCCCAGGCTCGCCAAACCAGCGCACCGCGGCCTGCGAGCACGGTCCGAGGATGGCCCCCGCCAGATCCACCATGATGAAACCTTCCCCGGTGCTGTCGAGCACCAGCTGAAGCGATCGCTGTCGTTCGTCCAGCTCCCTGGTTCGCTCCGCGACTCGCCCTTCCAGCGTGGTGTTGAGCTGCACGACGGCGGCCACGTTCCTGCGTATGGCGAGGAAGATGAAGGAGCCGAGGCCCGCCGCGACCAGGGTGGCGAGCGCCGAAACGGCCGCCAGAGTCACGCGCGCCTGGCGAGCCTCTGCGTGCGTCGAGGCCACCTGATCCGCAAGGCGGCTCTCGCTCAGCTTGACCAGCTCACCGATCTCGGTCTCCCAGGATACGGGGTCCTTTTTATGCAGCTTGGCGAGGGTGAGGGCCTGATCCTGGTCGGTCTCGGCCGCGGTCAGCACCGCGCCATCCCGCTCGAGCCAGCGCTCTCTCACCCGGCGGATCTCTGCCAGACGAGGAGCGTCGGAAGCCGGCATCAGCGCCGCATAGCGATCGAGGTGCTGCACCAGCTCCTCACCGAGCTTGTGCATCTTCTCCCTCGAGCCCTCGCGTTCCGACGGGGAGCGCGCCAGAATGTAGTCACGCTCGAGCACCGTCATGGAACGGAAGACGCGTCGGGCGTGTGTGATCGCGAGCAGACGCTGCATGTCCGAATCGACCACCCGCGCGAGGGCGGCGTCGAGCGAGTTCAGCGCACGGTGGCCCGACATCGCGCTGGCGGCAACGGCGGCCAAGAGCGCCCCTATCAAGATGAAGAACCGGAGCGTCAGCCGCATTGTTTCAAATCTCCCCGAGGCCGAGCGTCTGCGACCCCCCCGGGGGGCAACGTCACGTTGCGGGCAGGGCTTTACGCTCCCTGCGGCTCCCGGGGCAGTCGCGCGCGGCAGGCTCCCGCCACAGCACTACCCCGTTGGTTAATTCCGCTGCCCTCGCGCCCGCAGCGGCTTTGCTGCCCATTGCCGGCTCGACGATAGAGTGGCCCATTTGGGCACACTTTCGCGCGTGCTTTCCCACGCCTGCCGGTACAGTCTGCGCGCGATCATGTCGCACCCGTCGTACGCTTCGCTCTCGCGCTGCACTGTCGCCTGCCTGGCTCTCTCGAGTTGCCAGGCCAATACTCCCGGCGCGAACGCACCCGAACCCGCCGCCGCGCAATCGAGCACTGATTCGGCGCCAGCGCCGCCAGCTCACGCCCCCGGCAAATCCCAGCCCGGCGTCACGAGCGATTGCGGGGACTACGCCGTGATGGCCAGCGGCTCGCTGCAGTTCATGAACAACGCGTGGGCGCGGGAAAAGGCCCAGGGCGGCTTCGAGCAGTGCGTGCTCCGCCGCGGCGTCGCTGACGAGGCCGAGTTCGGCTGGACGTGGACATGGCCCGGATTCGAGCCGCTGGGCTACGGCTTTCCGGAGATCATCTTCGGCTGGAAGCCCTGGTCAGACGCTTCGACGGACCCGAGACTGCCGATCCGGATCTCGGACTTGAAGGAACTGGCCGTGCGCTACGCCGTCACGACGGAGAGCACCGGCAAGATCAGCCTCGCCGCGTCGATGTGGCTGACCAAGTCGGGGCAGGCGACAGGCCCCAACCCGCTCGCGATCGTCGACGAAATCGCCATCTGGCTCGACTACCCGGAAGGGGCCAACCCGACCGGGGAGCACACCGGTTCTCTCCAGATCGAAGGTGTCGCTTATGAGCTATGGCACTCGCCCAGTCATGGAGATCGCGGCGATGGTCAGGGCTGGGATCTGTATTACCTCAAAGGCCCCAACCATCGCCTGCAGGGCACGCTGAGTCTGGATCGGTTTCTCGAAGCCCTGTCGAGCAAGAACATCGTCACGCCGGACCGCTTCGTCGCCAGTGTCGAGTTCGGCAACGAGCTGATGAGCGGCAGCGGCACCACCTGGGTCAACGACTTCGACGTCGTGGTGACGCCCCGCTGAGCTGACGGTTCGTCCAGGATCGCGCCGGTCGAGGTACTGCGCGTCCTCGGGCTGCGGTGACGTGCGGTAGCGAACGCCGGCAGGCACCTGGTGAGTAAGGCCGGCACCCTGTTCAGGCCGGGCAGTCCGGTGCAGACCGCATGGTGGTGTCGTCGTTGGACCATTCGAGTGTCCATGAACGACAGGGGGGCTCGAGGACGGCCGTACCGTTCGCCGCTGCGGGCCGTCGTTAGTCTGGATAAAATCGTCGTGCGCGCGGTCTAATCGGCGTCGGTCGCAGCACAGACGGACATGAAAAAGCTCATCACTCGTTTGCGAGAGCCCTGGGACCGCATCGTCCTGCCCACCGCCGTGCTGCTCGGTTGCACAGGATTCGGACTGGCCTCTGGCTGTCAGACTGAACCCGATCGCAACCTCGGCGTGACCAATCGCGGTCAGGACGTGAGTCGTGACGACGCCGAACCCACGGACCCGATTTCAGGAGCGGTCGAGGACTTTGCGGGGCAGTGGATCGGAACGGCAGAGGACCCGTTGGCGCTCGATGGCCCGGATGACACATACCGCTTCCCCTCGGGGTCGTCCGTCATCCGTATCGAGCTCGAGCTCAGTGGGGGCGAGCGTCCGCTCAGCGAATCCATTGGCGGTCGGATCATTTTTGGCGGAGGGGATCCACCCGCGCCTCCGACCGATCCAGACGCGGGCTATCCCGTGGGCGTCGACTACCGAAAACTGAGCTATTTCAACCAGGATCCGTTGACGGCAACCAACTATCGTGGGCCGTTGCCGCCTCAGGAGGGGTTTGCTTTTTCGCTCCGGCAGCCCCTCGACCGCAGCCTGTTCAATGACCAGCTGGACACGCGCGTCGTGCCCGACGGGGTGCTCACGTTGGGTTATGACCCGCTCACGGTGCTCGACCCCTGGTGTCGCTTGCAAACGCCGGTCCCCGACGGGCAGGGGGGCTTCAGTTGTGTGGGGGACGGCTCCTATCACTACACGGATGGCGACGCGAATTGTTCGCGCACACTCGACAACAGCGAGGAGGTGTTCGGTGCCCTGAGCATCGAGGAGTTGCAAGCGCTCAGCCCCGAGGAGCAGCAGGCACTCGAGGAGCGCGTCATGATCGTCGAGCGAGAAGAGCTCGATTGCAACAGGCTCTATCTCTGCGTGACGGATCGCTGCCAGTGCACCGAGTCCGGGTGCAGGGGCTCGGGACCCGACGCGACGCTTTCATTGCGCCGCACGGGGGACACCCTGAGTGGGGTATTTAGCGACGCTGCCTTCGAAAATGCCCGCCACCGCAACATACCGCTCGGTCGCGTCATTTTCACGCGCGCCGAGTGACGCATAATGGCGGATTGTTGAACCTCGATCGCCCTCTCATCGTCGCCTGGCGGCCACCTCGGATGGGGAGGGCCGTCAGGTGGGCGGCTGTCCTTCTGGCGGCGAGTCTGCCGACGCGGGTGCTGGCGAGTGAGCCTCGTTTCGAGTGGGATGCGCCGCTCGGTTGCCCTGACGGCGACGCCGTGCTGGCGGCGGTCTCCGTTCTCGTCGACGCGCCAGTGGTCGACTTTGGGGCGTTCCGCAGCATTCAGGGCCGCGTCGAGCAGATGGGCGCCGAGTGGCGGCTATCGCTCGAGCTGGTGGATGGGTCGCGCCGGCGTTCGCGCGTCATCGCTGCCCCCACGTGTGAGGATCTCGCGCAAGCTGCAGAGGTCGCCATCGCCCTCGCCCTGGACGCGACGCACGCGGCTGCTTCTGTCGAGCCGAGCCCGCGCGCTGGTCGCGAGAGTGAAGCCACTCTTGCTGGGCCGGCCGCCGCCGGGGTTCCCGACGCCGAGCGCCCAGGCGTCGCGAGAATGTCTTCGTCCGAGGCGCCGACCGCGGAGCGACACGTCGATACGGCCGAGGTCGCCATTCCGCGCGAGCACGGCGCTGTGTCAATCGCGGCAGAGGCAGTGTTCGACGCCGCCGCCCTGCGCGACGGCGCTTTCGGCGTGCAGATCTCGGGCGGTTGGCGGCAGGGGTCCAATGCCGTTTCCGGATATGGCGTCTGGTTGCCCCCACGGACGGACGCTATCGCCGGTGCGGGCAGCGTCAGGTTTGCGCTGCTCGCCGGGGGGGTACGCTTGCAGCATGAGTTCACGCACGAGCTCGTGACGCTCACAGGCGAGATTGGCGTGGAGCTCGGCGAACTCAGCGCGACCGGCGTGGCTCTGGCGGATGCACACGAGTTTAGCGACTTCTGGTTGGCGCCCAACGTCGGGCTCGCGCTCGGTGACGCGCTCGGAGCTGGCTGGTCCTGGCATGCCTCTGCTACGGGCCTCGTGCCCGTCTTCCGGCAGGCATATCACGTGGATGGTGACGAGCTCGTGCACCAACCCCCTATCGTGGACTTTCGGGCGGCCATCGGCTTTGGTCTGGTCGTGAACTGATGGAGGACGTCATGGTCACGACTGCGAGGCCACCTCACACACAAATGCGCGCTGGCGTGAGCGAAACGGCGGGCGGCTGCGACTCGGAGGGCGAGGGCGACTCCGGCGTGCATGCGCTCGCTCCCCCTGGTACCTCGCCTACGCTGAATTTTGGTCGAACCTACGCCGCGCACTTCGACTTCGTCTGGCGTAGCCTGCGGCACCTCGGCGTGCCCGACCCGGGCATCGACGATGCCGTGCAGGATGTGTGGCTCGTGGTCCATCGGCGGCTCGCGGACTTCGAGGGGCGCTCGAGCGTGTCGACCTGGTTGTTTGGCATCGCGATCAACGTTGCACGTCGCCATCGCCGTGACCGTCGCACACAGGGGCCCGCCGAACCTCTCTCCGACAAGCTGTCCGAACGTCTCGTAAGCGCCGGCCCTGATCCCGAGCGCGTGTTGGTCGGCAATGATGCCTGGAGGCTCGTGCACGCCTTCCTGGAGCAGCTGCCGGAGTTGCCGCGCGCCATCTTCGTGTGCGCGCTGCTCGAAAACCTCACGCCGGCGGAGACGGCGGAGGCCGTCGGGCTCGACGTGGGCACCGTCTACAAGCGGGTGCGCGCGCTACGGCGCGCCTTTCAGCGCCGACTGTCCAGGAATGAGGAGGGTAGCTCGTGAAGCAGGCCACGGATCTCGAAATGCGGCGCGTCTTTGGCGAAGCTCGGCAAGGGGTCACGCCGAGCCCGGCGGATCGTTTGCGCATCTCGAGCGCGTTGCAGGCTCGCCTGGGGGAGAACGTGCTCGACCCCACAGAAGAGCCGGGCGTCCCTCCCTCTGTGCCAGGGCCATTGCAAACGCACGCCGAGCGCTCGCTGCCAGCGCTGGCGAGACAGCGCGGTCACTGGGTTGGCAGCCTCGTTTGCACGGGCGTCATCATGGGTGCGTTGGGGCTCGTGGTGGGGTACTCGCTCGGTCGTCACGCCGCGGGTAGCGTTCCGGGAGAAATGTCAGCAGCCCTGTCGCCAGCAGCCCTGTCGCCAGCGGCCCTGTCGCCGGCGGCTCCAGCACCGCCTGGCCCAGGCCTGCTCGACGGACCGGAACGCAGGCTCGCGCTGCCCGGCGCGGACGCCCCCTCTGCGTCGAACCGTGCCGACGACGTCTCGGCGACACCGGCAGGGAGCCGGGCCGTTCGATCCCACGCACCACGACAGAACGGCACGCGCGGGCGGGCGGAGCTGCCGCGCGGCACGGCAGCTCCCCAGCTGGGCTTCGCCGAGGCTGTCGAACGCTTGCGCCGAGCCAATCGAGCACTTCGTCAAGGCCGCGCTTCACTCGCATTGATCCAGCTGGCAGAGCTCGATCGTCTCGCCGGGGAGACGTTGCGTGAGGAGCGAGAGGTGACGCGCATCCTGGCGTCATGTGCGGTCGGTGACGAGGCGGGAGCAAGACAGATGGCACGCCAGCTCATGGAGGCCGCCGGGAGCTCGATCTATGCACGTCGCATCGAGGCCAGCTGTGCAGGCGAACGGCCTCGCTGAGCGGAGCGCCCTTTTCCACCAGGACTGCGCCGAGCAGTGACTGATTCTGGCACAATGCCGCCTGCTGGTTAAGCGAACGGATCTGTCCGCCGTCCCTGTGCCGAGGGCCAGGTATGATACGCAAGCTGCTGCTGGTCGTCGTTGCCCTCGCGGGGCTCGGGGCGGTCTTGGGCTACGGCTACTGGTGGTCGCGCACCCACGCTGACCTTTCGATCTCCGTCAGCGCTGCGTCGCGCAGCCAGCCCCTGACACCGGATCCGCTCCACATCGTGGTGGCCTTGAAGGACGCCTCCGGACACGTGCTGGCCAGGGCTCGATCCTATGGCCAGTACAACGCCATGACACTCGTCGAACCCGTGGAGTACTCCTGTGCGGACATCGAACTGGCGGCCGCTGCTACGTCGCGAGGCCTGGCAGCGCCCACGCCGCGGCGGCCCTGGCTGCCCTGCATCGCTCGCCAGTCGGAGTGGATCCCGACCTGGATCCGGCGCGTCACGACCCTGGATCTGCAGGTGAAGGACTGCGTGCTACGCGACGTCCCCGCGGTCCTGGACTTCAGCTCCCACTGGCTGATGTGGTGGTTCCCGTTCCAGCACGACCCCGGTGGCAAACCGTCCACGTATGTCTCGCTGTCGCTACACGTCGACCTCGAGCGTTGCGCGCTGCGGACGTTTGACGACGGCTAGTCGGACGCGCCTTCACGCCGTTCCGTGCCGGCCACGAGGATCGCTCATTGACGTGGTATGGCGCTTGCTCGACTATGACGGGATGTTGATCCGACCTGCATTGGCGACCGACGCGGATGGTATCTGGCGCGTGCTCGAACCCGCCATCGTAGCCGGCGAGACGTATGCACTACCGCGCGACATGACGCGCGAGGATGCGCTCGGCTATTGGTATTCGCCGGGCCACGAGGCATTCGTCGCCGAGGAACGGAGCGTCATTCTCGGAACGTATTATCTGTGCGCGAATCGGCCGGGCGGTGGCGCGCATGTGGCCAATGCGGCGTACATGGTCGCTCCGGCGGCGACCGGTCGCGGCATCGCACAGGCCATGTGCGAGCATTCCCTCGAGGAGGCTCGGGCGCGCGGGTTCTTGGCGATGCAGTTCAACTTCGTGGTCGCCACCAATGAGCGTTCCGTTCGGCTGTGGCAACATGCTGGCTTTCACACTGTCGGCCGCTTGCCGCAGGCGTTTCGGCATCCGTCGCTCGGTCTGGTGGACGCGCTGGTGATGCACCGGTTCTTGTGAGGGGCGAAAAGCCCACAAGAGGACTCGCCGCTCAGCCGCCAGAATCTCGCGGTCGCGCTCGAGCACGCGACCGCGAAGGTCGAGGCACCGCATCCGGAGCGGTGCCGCCGTCGGTCAGAAGTATCCGTTCAGCGGCGGCGCCTTGCCGTTGACGAAAAAATCGCCGATGGCCGTCGCCTTGCCGTGCGTCGGGTTGTGGGTCGACGCGGTGCGCACGTTGCGCCAGTGACGGTCGAGATTGTAGATGGCCTGGGTCGCCGAGGCACCGCCGACGTCGAACAGGCGGCTCGCGGTAGCATAGGCGAAACGGTCGATGGCCACCTTGGACTGGGCCGAGGCGATCTGCGCTCGTTCCGCAAGCCCTCGGTCGGGCAATCCGTCCTTGGCCGACAGTGCGGCGGCTTCGATCACGTCCGCCGCGGCAAGCACGATGGCGTCGGCCGCGAACGAATCGGCCGCGATCTCGCCCACCACCTGCAACACTTGCGGATCGGCCGTGGGCTCCTTGGCTCGGGCGTGGCTGAAGTTGCGCTTGCGCCGGCGCACCAGCGCCACGCTGTCATTCCTCACGGCGCGCAGGATGCCTGCGGCGACGGCCTGCAAGAAGAGCTGCAGAAACGCGTACTGATAGCTCGGGGGTTGCGGACCGTCCGGGTCACCGAAGTCCTCGACCTCGTCCTCTGCCACGAAGACGTTCTCGAGAATGGTCGAGCCCGTCCCCGTCAAGCGCTGACCGAAGCCGTCCCAGTCGTCCTCCAGGGTCAGGCCTTCGCGATCGATCGGTATGGTCGCGGCGACCACGGTGCCTCGAGGGGTCGACGCGAAGATCAGCGTGTAGCTCGAATACAGGCTGCCCGTCGAATAGTACTTCTTGCCATTCAAGCGGTAGCCCTTGCCCGATGCATCTGGCGTGAGGCTGGTCTCGAAATACAGGCCGACTGCCTTCTGGCTCTGCTCGCTGAAGCCGTTGCCGAAGATGTGGCCCTGGTTGACGAGTGCGATGTTGCGCGCGCGCAACGGATCGGTTGCCGGCCGTTGTAACTGAGCCTCGACAAACCAGTAGTGGACGCGCAGGATGTGGGCCACGTTGGAGTCCGCTTCGGCGAGCTGGATCAAGAACTCGAACAGTTCGCGCAGCGAGGCACCCGCACCCCCTTCGGCGACGGGAATTCGCAGCCGTCCGAGCCCAGCGTCGGCGAGCTGCCGAATCTGTTCGTGGGGCGCGATGCGCTTCTGCTCGCGCTCGGAGGCGCCCACCCCGATCTCCTCGAGCAGCGCCTTCAGTCCGGGCGAGTTGGGTCTCAGGATGCTGCCGGGACCTGCGCCGTTTCGGGCCTTGCCGCCAGATGTGCCAGGGGTAAAAATGCTCGCGGCTGAGGTGGTCATCAAACTCCAATTCCAGAGGGTTACGGTCCTGCCGCCCCGCCATAGCAGACCCCGTGCCAGCCCCGGTGCGAGGTCGGTGAGCCCATTTCGCGTCCGGGCGGAGGCGAAGTGTTGCGCGAGCAACAGTGATCGGACAGCCGCTGCGTCTGACGCAGCAGTGTCCTTCGCAACCCGGGCGGTAGAGGCTCACGCTGCCGACGCCGCCAGGGCTCGAGGCCTGTCGGCACTGGCGAACGGAGCGGCGCCGGACTGGCTCCCGCTGTCCTCGAAGAGCGCCATGGCATCATACGAAGGCCAGCGCGCGGGCTGGGCGGCGTTGGCCCAGCCAGTTCCCGTCCGCCCTCGATTCAACCAG
>Ga0134121_10005036_pt1 | contig 10767 bp, 6 predicted proteins | sample KB301_FD_96463 | JGI IMG/M metagenome (GOLD analysis project Ga0134121, IMG submission 96463) | Terrestrial soil microbial communities without Nitrogen fertilizer from Kellogg Biological Station, Michigan, USA - KB3-0-1 | ecosystem: Environmental > Terrestrial > Soil > Unclassified ...
ACGAGCGCAGCTTGCCCTCGGGCGCCACGCCGAGCTGCGCGACCACCTGGGCGTAGCGCAGCTCGTGATCGCGGGCGATCAGGTCGATGTCGGCGTCGATCTCCTTGGTGTGCGCATAGTGAATGATGAAGTGGTTGGTCTCGATCCGCCCGTCGAGCTCGTCCGCGAGGTCCTCGGCGTTGACCGCATATCCGAGCGCGCCGGCGCGTAGATGCAATACAATTGCGCTTGCGAGGCAGCCCGCCGCGATCACCATCGTCGCGATCCGCCGGCCGGCCGGGCGCGCCAGCCGGAACGCCATGCGATGGCGAGGCACGTCGAGCCGGAGCGCGACCAGCGCGACCAGCGCTAGCACCCAGGCAACATCTTCGAGCCGCGACCACACCAGCGGCCATTGCAGCCGGATGTTCTCGTCGTAGAGGTTGCCCGGGAAGTACCCAAGGATCGCGTTGTAGCTGAACACCGGCGGCTCGCTATAAAACCGCCACAGCGCCGCGAGCACGACGAACACCAGCGGCAGCTGCGCCACCGCCGCTGCGAAAAATCTGCGCGGCCCGCACACCACCCCGAGCGCATGCCCGACCGCACCGGCCAGCCCCGCGGTGACGATCGGCATCACCATGTAGGTTTCGATCCCGAACCACCAGTCGCAGGTCGGCGTCCAGATCCCGCGGACCGCGGCGATCACCGCCGGGATCGCCGCCACGGCAGCCGCGAGCCCCGACGCCGCCAGCGTCGCGCGCAGCATCACCCGGCCGGCGCTCGCGCCTGTGCCTCCGCCCTTTACTGTGTCCTCCGCGGCGCCCGTGTCTCCGGCAGCAGCACCGCCTTCCGGCATCCGCGCGAGCTCGCGGGCCAGCGCGCTGCCGACGTCGAGCCCCATCACCGCGGCGAACAGCGCCGCCGCCGTGGCGAGCTCGAAGCCGAGCACGCCGAACAGCGGCACCCAGCCCAGCCCGACCCCGAGCGCAACCGCCAGGCCGGCCCAGATCCGCAGCCGCCAGCGGCCCCGCATCTGCCGGATTGCGCCGCGCGCGCGGCCCACCCTCATGGGGCGTTCCTGCTATGGTGGGGCGTGGCCGATGACCCCGATCGCGATCGTCGTATCGACGCGCGGCGTCCGATCGAGCTCAAGGTCGAATACAAGCGGCTCAACACGTTCTTCGCCGACTACACCAAGAACATCTCGCGGGGCGGCACCTTCATCAAGACAACTAGACCGCTTCCGGTGGGCACCGAATTCCTGTTCAAGCTGTTTGTCCCCGGGCGCGACCAGCCGCTGACCATTCACGGCGAGGTCCAGCGCATCATCGACGAGTCTGCCAGAGAGGAGCCTGGGATGGCGATCAAGTTCGTGTACCGTGAGGGCGATCCGCAGGCCGAGATCGCGCGGATCGTCGAAGGCCTGATGACGGCGAGCCTGGGGCCGAGGCTATACGCCAAGCTCATGGAACACGCACAGAAGCGGCGAGACTGATGGCGTCCGCTCGGTTCCTCCGCTACCTCGCCCCGAACGTCATCACGCTGTCGTCGATGATCTTCGGCCTCGTATCGCTGTGGTCGACCCACAACGAGCAGTATCCGCTCGCGGCCTGGCTCATCATCTACGCGGTCCTCACCGATCGCCTCGACGGCCTCGTCGCGCGCGCCGTCAAGGGCACCAGCGAGCTCGGCATGCAGCTCGACTCGTTCGCCGACTTCCTCAACTTCGGCATCGCGCCCGCGTTCCTCGTGCTCAGCTATCTATCGAGCCGGCCGGAGCTGCCGTACTACGATCGCGACAGCACCGCGCATACCCTCCTCTTCATCGCGTGCGGCGGCTACATGCTGTGCGCGGTGTTCCGGCTCGCCCGCTACAACGTCCTCAGCGACGACCAGGTGCCGACCAAGATGTTCTTCGGCTTCCCGACCACCCTCGTCGGTGGCCTGCTCGCCATCTGGATGCTGGTCCTCCTCAAGTACGATCCGACCATCCACCCGGACTTCGGCGGCGCCAAGCTGTTCGGCGACACGCTCCACACCCCGGTCGTGATCTGGAAATACTTCCCGATCGCCGTGGTTGTCCTCGGCTACCTCATGGCCTCCCGCCTGCCGATGCCCAAGGTCGGCATGACCAAGAACAAGGTCGTCAGCGTCATCCTCCTGACCCTCGTCTCGATCGGCTACGTCTGCGGCTTCGCCATGCGCTACCCCGAGATCTGCTTCTGGATGCCCACGGTCTGGAGCATCATGTTCCTGATCTGGGGCCAGGCCTCGGCGAAGGCCCGGGCCATGTACCCGCCGCCGCTGTTCCCCAAGAAGCAGCCGGACCGGCCGCTCGAGCGCCCCCAGGAGGACCTGGTCGACATCGTCCTCGACGAAGCGCCCTCCGGTGCGCAGCCGGCATCGCCGCCCGCGGAGCTGTCGGCGAAGGCGAAGTAGCGTAGGCGATCCGAGGGGGCTAGCTGGACGAGTCGGTGCCCGCGAGCGCATTCTTCGTGCTTGCGGCGCGAACGGCGAACCGAGGCGTAGTTCGCCGCGTGGCACCACAGATGCCGACGATGACCACGAGCTCGTCGGTGTAGACGAAGTACAGGTGGTAGCGTGTCGAACGGAGCAGATATCGACGGAGGCCAGGGATGGCTCGATGCGTGTACCTCACACCAACGCCGGCTTCCATTCCGAGGAGGGCGAGGGCATCGGCGAGCTCCTCGACGAAGAGTTCGGAGCGGCGCTACGGTTTCGAAGCCACTACTGGTCGATCCGTCTTGCGTCCTCGTCTGCTTCCGGTGTCGTGACGACGCGTCGTTGCTTCATCGGCGCTTGCGCAACTCGGCCAGGAGCTCGTCGGCCGGTCGAACGTTGCCGGCCTGAGCGTTCTTCCATGCGGCAGCGAGGTGAGCCTCGAGGGCCGCGCGCTCCTCGCTATCCAGATCGTCACCCTCGTCGTCGACCACCAGGTTCAGCGTGGTGCCTTCGGGCAAGAGCGTTGGCTCGTCGACGATGATTCGGCCGCTCGAAACCTTGGCGCGGATCGACATGTCAAGAGCGTAGCACCGGCCGCGGTGTGCACGTGCTCTCGATTGCACGATGGCTTCGCCCGGGACAGCGCCGATCGCCGTCGTCGTTTTGGGCTACCTCATCGCCTGCAGCGGCCACTGCCCAAGGTCTCATGACCAAGACAAGTTGGTCAGCGTCATCCTCCTGACCTCTCGCCTCGATCGGCTACGTCTGCGGGTTCGCCATGCGTTACCCGAGATCTGCTTCTGGATGCCCACGGCCTGGAACGTGATGTTCCTGATCTCGGGCCGGGCTTCGGCGAGGGCCGGGCCATGTACGCGCCGCCGCTGTTCCTCGAGTAGCAGCCGAACCGGTCATTCGAGCGTCTCCAGGAGGCCTGGGTGGATATCGCCCTCGACGAAGCGCCCTCCGGCGCGCAGCTGGCAGCCCCCGGGTTGTCGGCCAAGGCCGAGTAACCGGCGCAAGGCCGTCGCGGTCGGCAACTGCAGGGCAACCCCCCGAAGATGTTGAGGACGTTCTTGACGACCTGCCCACCGGCGCGCTACCAGAGTCCCACCCGGGGGATTAGCTCAGCGGGAGAGCATCGGCTTTGCAAGCCGAGGGTCGGGGGTTCGATCCCCCCATCCTCCACATATTTAGACGATCCGGATTGGTGCTAGTCAGCAGTTAGTCAGCGCCGTGGATTGACAGCTCCGAGGCGAGGATCGAGCATTCACCTCACTGGCGTGCAGGATGTAAACGCTGAGAAGGTTGCGGCGCGTGCTTGAGTCTAACGCACCGCCCACGGAAGCACAGAATGCTCGCCCAGCGGTAGCACCGGCGGAACAGTCCGTTGCTCAAACGACGGCAGCGGAAGGGTGGCTGCTGATTCCGCCACCGGCTGCGCCATCAGTCGGATATGTCCGAGCCGCGGTCGTTCAACTCGACTATCATGCGAGCGCGGTTATCCAAGACGTCCACCTCTTGGAGCAGCCCCCGGTTGCACCAAAGACCAAAGACTGGCCGAACTGGTTCGGTACGGATTTCAGCAGCACGCTGCAGCGGCTGAGAGACTGGCAAAAGGAGACCGGGCGCGAGCTCCGGTCAATCTACTCACAGTATCACCAGAAACGGCTCGAAGAGATACTTCGCTTTTGCGCGGAGTGGGGTGTCCAGCTGCTAGTGCTGCCCGAGTACTCGGTTCCGCCTGAGTGTCTGAGCGCGCTGCTCGCTTACACACGCAACATGACGGTTGTGTTCGGAACGCACACCGTCGAAGGCCGGCTGCTTGATGCCGGCGAGTATTCGCGCTTCGGTTGTCCGCAGCCGGCTCCCCGTACTGCTGTAGCCCCCGTAGCGGTCGATGGAGTGCTACGCGCCTTTCAACCGAAGCTTACGCAGAACTGGTTGGAGACCGGTCTCATATTGGGAACCGCGTGGGATGCGATAGAACTCGAGCAGCATCAAACGGCTCTCGGGGTCTTCATCTGTCTCGATTTCATCCACCGCGATGGAACTGCGCATCGCAATCACGTCGCCGAGAAGCTGAAGCGTTGCGGATTGTTGGCGGTTCCGAGCTTGACGCCGTACCACACCGTCCCCGAGTTCGATGCGCGCGCACAGATGGACGCTATCCGATACGGGCATCCAGTCCTCTACGCCGATAGCGCGGAGGGAGGAGGGACCTCGATCTACGTGGATAGCGTGCTCGAAAAGCAGAACGGCTTCTTTCCGTTCAGCATCCCGAGCCTCGGAAGAGGCGAGGAAGGGATAGTGATTGCTGATATCGACGTCGCGATGACTGAGGTAGCGGGGAAGGTGTCTCGAAGGTTTCAGGAACGCGATGCTGCGATTCCCGTAGCTGCGTCCGTGTTCAATACCGCGCGCTGAAACAGGATGCCGAACGCCTTGCCGCACTGAAGGAAATCTTTGGTGGTTGCGATCTCACCTCTCGCGCAGGGCTCTCTAAGGCCGTTGAGACGAACTCGACTCGACTCGCCGAAATTGCATCGACAAGCCCGCCGACGTTGCAACAGAGACTGAATGCCCTGGTCGACCGTCATGAGTATGCGGGCGTTGCCGAGGACATCTTGCGGTACCTTCGCGACATCGTTCTTTCGGACGACGTCTTTCCGCTCCAAGTGATCGACGATGTCCGTCTTCGCGCCGCGAGAGCGCGAGCCCAAACAATCACTCCAACCCGGGCTGAGCGTACGGCCTATTTTGAGATGCTGGATCGACTTGATGACCTGTGTGGAGACAGTGACCTGTGAAGCCGCGCGTCGAACTAACCAATAGTGCGAAGCAGAAGGTCCGAGCTGTCATCGCTCAGTACAAGGGGCGCTCGAGACAAGGCCCGGTGACGGCAGATGACGGACTAGGTGTCGTCACGGTGAGTCTCGGGCGTGAACAGCTCAACCAAGCAAAGGACGCCTTCGCATCGTTCCGTTGGGAACAATCGAGGGCGCACTACGCAGAGGCGCGGCGCGCTGCGGAGGCCGTGCTGGCGACGAACGAGGATGCCACGGAAGCGACGAGAGTCCTCTCGGTTGCTCTACTCGGCGAAGCGGCCAGTCTCCTGAATCTCCAGAACATTGAGGGAGCGAAGACACTCCTAGACCGCATTGTCGAAAGCATGCTCGACGTGCGTCAACGAAGCGCGTTTGCACGCGCTCTCGTCCAGGTTGACCGTGTCGAGAAAGCTGCAGCTGTGCTCGCGGCCGTTCCGGAGAGTGAGCAGAACGAAGAGCAGTGGCGGGAAGCGCGCCAGGTTGTGGAGTTCGCCCAGGGGCGCGTGCCGAGTAGCCCGATGCGGACTGCGTCAGTCCTGAACCAACTCACGAACCACTATCTCCATGGCGGCGAGGTCGCACGGGCGGCTTCTGCCGCCGTGGAGGGTATCAGCCTCGAGAACGAGAATCCCATCCTCCGGGCGAACCTAATCGCCGCCGCGATGATCTGCTTGCTCAGAACATTGTTCGAAGACGACCTTCGCGACGAGGGAGTGCCGGTTGCGTCGAGGCGCGAGCTAGCGCAGCGGATCGTTGCAGCGGTTCAAGCGGTCTTTACGTCGCAGCTGCCACGGCCAGTACGCACGACTTTCCTCTCCGTTGCCGTGAACTATGCCGCCTCGCTTCGCGAGATCGAATTGCTTAAGTTCATCGATGCGAACAGCTCGCCGGCGGAACGTGACGACGTCGAAGCTCACCAACACGGCATCGCGTTCGAACTTGCCGCCAAAGGAGACCTTGCTGCAGCGCTGGACCGATTGCCAAGGCAAGATCATCCGTGGCGTACGGAGCTTATACGATGCAGCATTCTGCGAACCGCTGGCGATCGTGCGAGCGCAATAAGCGGCCTCGAGTCATTAAACCGTGCGTGGCCTGGCCGCATGCCGATCAATCTCGCGCTCGCCGAACTGCTGATGGATCGAGGGAACTTTGCTGGTGCGCTGGCAAGTGCCGAGATCTGTTACCGAGCATTCCCGTCCGATTCGATGTGCTTCAAGCTCGCTCGCTGCTTGATTGAGACGGGCGATGGGCGCCGTGCACTCGAGATCCTGGAGCCCGCAACGACGAGTGAGCACGCAGTCGAACTGCGGGCGAATGCCGCGGACGTTGCGGGTGATCCGCGGGCCGCAAGCTACTGGGCGAAACTACTCTCGTACGACAGCGCGTACACGTACGCGCAACTGAGGCTTGCATATGCGCTCGCACGCAGTGGTGACGTCTCAGGCGCTGCTACGCAGGCTGGGAAGCTTCTGGAGGAACGTGCAGACACTCTCGCTCCCAATGAGATTACCGCATGCGGAGAGCTTCTCCTGCTCGCTCGATTTCTGCCGAACACGGAACGACTGATACGACTTGCGGCTGAAAAGCTGCGTGAGCGATTTTCTGATGATGACAACGCTGAGTTCCAGCGATTTCGCTTGCTCTCGGCGCTCGGTTTTCCACCCGGAATACCACCGATAGATTACGGACGACTCGCGAAATCCGGGCACGTCAAATCGCTATCACTCGATGAAGCGGTTGACTGGATCGGGCAACGCCGCGACCTTGGCGTGGCGGCTCACCACCTGTATCGAGAAGGATGGCTGAGCGCAGAGTCGTTGTGTGAACTTACGGGGCTACGAGCGGCGAATCTTGTGGCTAGCGCGGTGCAATACGCAACGAAAGGGGGGCCTGCGCCGCTCCGCGCGCCGGTGACGGTAGGTCTGACGGCAAAGGCGATCCAGGTCGCGGGTGGGGAGTTTCTATGCGGTTCTGTCGAGCTTCTGCTGCTCGGTCACTGCGGAGTACTCCGTGAGATCGCTCCTATCATTCAAGATGGTGCCCTCCTCGCCACGAAACGAACCTGGTCGCGAATGGTCGCGGACGCATACCATCTGGAGCACAGTGCACAACGGCACGAGGCAGCGCGCCTCGGACAGCTTCGTCAGAAGATCGGCCTTTCGCACCACATTGTGCGACTAGATGAAGCGGGCGATGAGCGAGCGGCTGCAGCGGCGCACAGCTTGCGATTCCTGGCGGTCGATCCGCAGAACCTTGGAGACCATGACGTTCTCGCTTTAGTTCAGAGCGTCCGACGAGCCGGAAACATCTCCAAGACAAAGTTCGAGGGTGCAGCCCGTTATCTTGGACGACCCAACGTCCATCTCGAACCGCTCGACGTTGATGGCCGCCCGTTCTTGCTCGAGGCTGGACTCATAGAGCTGCTGGACGGGGCTGAAGTTCTGGACGCTATTTTAAATGCCACTTCGAAGATGTTCGTCACGGAGCGTGGGCTACGACTGCTGAGCGATCGTGTCGAAGAACTAGAGCTCGCTGGGATCGCGGCGACGCTGCAGCGCGAAACAGTGGAACAGCTTGGCGACGGACTTCGGCGCGGCTGGTTCCGGGTCGTTCCAGATCCTGATGAAAGCCCACTTCCGCCGGTCAAGGAAACTTCAGAGCCGGCTCGTGCTGAGGTCTTCACGCACTCAATTCGCGGCCTGGTCGCGCTGAAAGATATCCTCGTTCGAAATCCCGGATGGCTGCGGATCTCAGCCGATAGCTACGGCATCGACTCGCTCGGTCACCCGCCGCAATGGCATACGTTTGCATTCAAGGATGAGAAGGAAGCCCGGGCCTTCGTCGGCCGCTACTGGATCCGAAGCGATCGAGAAGACACGGTCTCGCGATTCGTTCGCGCAGTTCTGAAGGATGCGTCACACCGGACTCGCGCACTGCGGTGGCTTGCGCAACTTGGTTTCGCTGACGCGCTGTTGCCTGATGATGTGGTTCAACTCGTTCTCGACTTCGGAAGGGTAGACGTCGGGGTAGGCGCCCAGATTCTTGACGGCATGGAAGCGAGCGTTGGCGATGCGCTCGCGCGCGGCGTGTTGAGTCGCATGCAGGTCGCGATGGTGTATGCCGGCACGTTGTGGAGGCTGGCGAGTGAACGGCTTTCGCATGGTGCTGGCGACGTCAGTGTCAATCGGCAGGTTCTCGATAGGCTCGAAAGGTTGGACTTGCAGCATTCAACCCGACTTGTGGAGCAAATGCTCTGCAATCTCGTAATACACGCGTTGGATGATCGCGAGGCTTCCTTCGCCGCTAGCGAAGACGGTATGTACCGGTTGGTGCGCGAATCGTTCGCTGGGCAACTGTGGGCTGACATTGCAGGATGGGAAGCCGTGGACGCCCGACGACAGGCGGCATGCCGTCGTGCAGTAGCTCACGCTTGGGAAATTCTGGGCGACCTGCAGGATGGCCCCACGAAGGCGATCCAGTGGGCGCCGATCGGACTCGCTACCGACGTCCTGATTCAGAGTCGTGGCGTGGACAGTCACGTGTCGAGCCCAGACGCCGTCGTTGCGGTTCTGTCGGCACTTTGGAAGGAACGCCCACTACGGGACAAACAGATCGTGTTTTCCTTGGCCACGGCAGAGGTCAGCGTAGCCCTGGAAGATATCCTGCAAGCCGCAGCACAAGCGGCAGTAGAGCGCCCCGCTGAACTCTCGTCGGACGGGACCTCTATCACATTTGACTACGCCCCTGCGGGGACACAGGGCGGCATCGAAGTGTCGGTACCGATTGAGGCTGCGATCCTCCGCATGGACGCCCCCAATGCCGCGGGGGCTGCGACACGACTCGCTATTGAGGTAGGCGTGAGGGATGGTCGGCTTTGCCAAGCCCTCCTCGAGTTCGCAAAATATCCGCAAGACCCGGCTCGGAGAAAGTACCTTGCACGCACCGCATGTGCTGCTCCGTTCAGACTTGTGGCGGATGATCCTCGGTTCCTCTTGTACTTCGGTGATCGTTCGGCCGCGAGGCAACAGGGATACCCGGCGACGCTCGACGAGCTACGCGAGATGCTCTCTGAACCGGCGACATTCCTGCATTCCCCCGTTGGAGTCGCGGAGCGTGAGCTTCCCGCGGAGTTTCAACGACGGGTTGCTGACGGCGGCGAATGGAGTGCACGTCTCGATCAAGACCGGCTGATTCATTTTGCTTCCCGTGTGCCGGGTCGTCTTATGGCTACGGCGGCCCGTTCGTTCTTTGAGGGTCGCGCAGCCCAACAAGATCGAGAAGAACAGCTTCGCCATGTCCTCTCGGTTCTAAGGAACTCTCGAGATTCCACTATCGGAAGCGTGGGGTTGGCTATGGCCTTTGCGACATTTGGGTGTTTAAGCGACGCTGATGAGTCGTTGCGAGGTGAGTTGGCAAGTGCTTTGGCGAAGACGCTGGAGCTCGAGTTTTTTGCGTCTGGCGACGGTGTGCGTCCGACTATTGCCGCAGTTGAGGATGCCGCCTTGCAACGTGTGGGGACCGTCGTGACCCGGCTTGCTGTGCGCGGTCTTGGGGAGGCAGAGCATGCCTTCCTTACGCATCGTTTGTATGAGTGGTGGCGTGAGGTGCACGACCGAGACGTTCTTGGAATGCTAAAGAAGTCGGAGCCAAGCACGTGGCATCTCGTTCGGGCTGAGGTCCTTCTAAACGTTGTTCTCGACATCCTTGAGCTCGAATTCCTGTTTCATCACCGGTCGCTCACTGCACTTGCTCCACTCGTCCCCGCGCTCGTCGCGATCTCGGCTCAACATGGAGACAACCCATTCGCTCCTGCACCACGCCCAAGGGGTTGGTTGTATTGGCAACGGCCTCAGGGGTGCGGTTGGTTGGCGGCGAACATCGCCGTCTGGGTAGAGCCGAAGAGGTTCTTTGAGCTGCCTGCGCCCATTCGGCTTGCTGTTCTCGAAAAGCTGCCACGCACGGCAGCGGACGCGGGTCAGCATGCGATCTCGTTTCAATCTGTCTTCCGAGCGCTGGGCGCAGGAATACAAGACCTCACCGATCCAGAAGTGGAACTGCTGCGAAAATGGACTGAGACCGCCGAATCCCATGGTGTACTTCCGCTGTGGAAGGCGGGCGTGCTCTTCGAGTTGGTCCGCGCGTTTGGTGAGCCCGCATCGGCCAAGCAGTTCCTGGACCTCGTCGAGTTGCCCAGTCTTCATGTCGCTCGAAGTGACCTGATTGTGGGTTATGTTGAGGCTGTTGCGTTGTCCAATAGACGCGATCTCGCATTGACGCTGGTCGATCTTTTCGAGACGACGAGACGTAGTGGAGCAGAGGATACGTTCGGGGACGGGCTTTCAAGGGCACTCCAGGGGCGCGCACAGGTTGTGGTCCGTGAACTCCTTGGCCGTGTCCACACAGCAGCGGCAACACCTACGCGATTGAGCCAGCTCATTGGGGCTCTGTTGAACGACAATCTCGACCATGCTGAGTCAACCTGATGCATGGTAAGCGC
>Ga0134121_10005039_pt1 | contig 10760 bp, 9 predicted proteins | sample KB301_FD_96463 | JGI IMG/M metagenome (GOLD analysis project Ga0134121, IMG submission 96463) | Terrestrial soil microbial communities without Nitrogen fertilizer from Kellogg Biological Station, Michigan, USA - KB3-0-1 | ecosystem: Environmental > Terrestrial > Soil > Unclassified ...
ATGCGAACCAGCGTCCTCTTTTAATTCAAGAGCCCTCCGCTTACGCCTTTGTTCAGCGAAAAATCCCGCTGGCATGACCATTGCTCATCGCCCATCAGGTTAGAAATCAGGATGTTTCACGAAAGGAAGGATGAATTCTTATGTTGTGGACAATTCTACTAGTGCTGCTCGTGCTTTGGTTGTTAGGACTCATCGGCGGCGTGGGCGGTAGCTTGATTCACCTCCTCTTAGTCGTTGCCGTGATTGTATTGATTCTTCAATTAGTCACCGGTCGCCGGACCGTGTAGTTTGCAGTCGCGACGCGCTCAAAGGGCGCAGAAGGAGGATCGTGTTATGCGTTACGAGGACGAACTGAAGGGCAAAGGTAAGAAGGTCAGCGGAGCGGTCAAAGAAAAACTTGGTAAGGCTCTGAACGATCCGGATCTGCACGAGCGCGGTCAACAAGAGCGTGCCGAAGGCCGGGTGCAAGAGACAGTCGGAAGAGCGCGCAGAAAAGTCGGCGAGGCCGTTGAGGACCTCGGTGACGAAATCGCCGGCTAACGGTGAAGCTGGTGATTGCTCCATTGGTTTTTTGAACTGTCGGAAGCTCGGGCGCGCGCGATAGCTTAACCGTTTCGGAATAAGCGTATCGCTGACGATCGGGCTTCCGATTTCTTTGAAAGGAGAGATTGAAAATGAGAAGGAACGCTTGCTGGTTGTCGCTGATCGTGTTGTTAAGCATGGCGTTCGCTGCTTGCACTAATACCGAGACGAATACCAACGCCGGCGCGAATGCGAATTCAAACGGCAACACGGGTCTGCGCACGGAAGGGCCGCCGTCTCCCACCGCGACTGCCACACCCAGGTACACTGAAGAACAGGCGCGCGAGGAACGCGAGAAGGCCAAGGCCAACAAGGAAACGATTGGCCAGTCGCTGGAAGATGCCTGGATTCACACCAAGATCGTGGCGAAGCTGATCGGCAATACCGCGACGCCCGAACGGAAGATTAACGTTGACGTAGTTGAAGCTGCGGTTACTCTGCGCGGACAGGTCGACACCGCCGAAGCCAAAGCTGAAGCTGAACGCATCGCCAAAGAAACCGATGGCGTGAAGAAAGTTACGAACCAGTTGAAGGTGGTTCCGGCCAAGGCCGCCAACACCAACGCGAATACCAAAACTACGGGTAATCCGAAAGGCAAGACGCCGCAGGAATAACGCGGTAGGTAATAGGGTGTAGGTTGTAGGTGGTGTGCAGCCTGAAGGGCTGCAAATAAATTAGCCCAGGGTAAGCGCAAAGCGCGCCACCCTGGGTTGGGGTTAGGCAGGATCCTCAACCCTGAAAGGGTTGAACAAATTTAGAGGCGGGCTAATGCCCGCCTTTTGTTTGACGCCATGAAAAAGAATGCGGACTTGCACGGCAACGCTCCCGATAACTCGAGCGTGGTCCTGCTACTCGTCGATGTCATCAACGATCTGGAATTTCCGGGCGGAGAGGTGCTGGCCCAACACGCGCTGCCGGCCGCCCGGAACATCGCCGCTCTGAAAGACAAAGCATCGCGCGCAGGCATTCCCACGATTTACGTCAATGACAACTTTGGCAAGTGGCGTTCGGATTTTCGCACGCTGATTTCGCACTGCATCGATGACGACACGCGCGGCCGTCCCATCGCCGAGATTCTGAAACCGCAACCCGAAGACTACTTCGTGCTCAAGCCAAAGCAATCCGGCTTCTACTCAACGACGCTCGATCTGTTGCTGAAGCATCTGGGCGCGAAGACCCTGATCATTGCCGGCTTCACCGGCGACATCTGCATTATGTTCACGGCCATCGACGCGCACATCCGCGACTATCAATTGATTCTGCCGGGCGACTGCATCGTATCTGAGGATATGGATGAGAACGCCATGTTGCTGAAGTACATGCAGCGGGTGCTGGAAGCGGACATTCGTCCCTCAAAGGAGATTGATCTGACAGAGACGTGATCCTTGTGTCATCGGTTCCTCCGGCCTGGAAGGCCCATGGAAATTAGCCGTGGGTAAGACCCACGGTAAACGTACCGCGCCTTGCCGCACCCCGAAAGTATTCCGGCCTGGAAGGCGAGGGAAATTAGCCGTGGGTAAGACCCACGGTAAACGTACCGCGCCCTTGCCGCACCCCGAAAGTATTCCGGCCTGGAAGGCCGAGGGAAATTAGCCGTGGGTAAGACCCACGGTAAACGTACCCGCCATTTCCGCACCCCGAAAGTATTCCGGCCTGGAAGGCCGAGGGAAATTAGCCGTGGGTAAGACCCACGGTAAACGTACCCGCCATTTCCGCACCCCGATTGCATTCCGGCCTGAAAGGCCGATGGAAATTAGCCGTGGGTAAGACCCACGGTAAACGTACCGAGCCCTTGCCGCACCCCGAAGGGGTGCCGGAGACGACCATGATTGATGAATTGCCACGGATTCACCCAATCGATTTCCGGCGCCCTTTGGCGCGATTCAAACCACGCCGCGCCTCACCACAAATATTTCTCATCGTATTCAACGCCATATCGCTTGAGAAACTCCAGGTACTCTTCCTGGAACGGACGCTTGCGGTGATGCTCGATCTGCTTCGCTATGTATTCCTTGACCGCGGCGATCTGTGATGCGCCGACAGTGAATGCGCCGTATCCATCCTGCCAACCGAATCCCTTCGCCCCGATGGTTTCGTGAACCCACTTTGACGACGCGTGTTTTATGTCGCGCACAACATCGGCGAGGCTAGGTGTGGCTCGTATTCCAATCAACAAATGAACATGATCGGATGTGCCACCGATACATTCGGGCACGCATCCCGCTGTGCGGATCGCGCCGCCCAGGAAAGCATGTAAACGTTCGCGCCAATCCTCGGCAATGAATGGCTCGCGATGCTTGGTAGAAAAAATGACGTGGATGTGAAGACTGAGATGCGTGGAAGGCATTGTCTCTCCAGCGACCCGCCGGGTCGCGCTGATTATATCACCGGTGATCCGGGGGTTGCGCTTCGCTTACCCCCGGCTAATCTCCGCCGGCCTGTCAGGCCGGATCGTCGTCACGCGCTAATAATCCATCGCGCTTCGCTTACCCCCGGCTACGATTCTGATACCTGCATCGCAGGCTTAACACTTCCGATCACTGACCCCCGACCACTGACCACCGATCCCCGACCCCTGACCCCCGTCCCACTGACCTCTTCGCTCATCACTCGTCGCTCTCCGCAGGTTCCAACTTCGCACGCTTGAATTCCGATGACTAACGCAAGTGTTCCGACTCGGAATGCGCGAGTGCGAAGAGCGATTCTCCTTCGTTCCACACGGAAGGGTTGAGTTCCTGACAGGTGCGCGCGTGTGCTTAACAGGTGTGGGCGCGTTCCTGATTCGAATGTGAAGATTCGTGGCCGGAATCAGGCAATTCCCTATTGAAGTGTCCATGTTCCCGTGGCAGAATCGCCGCCACTTCGAGCTAAACCCCTCGCTTTTGCTCGGCATTCCTGCAATCTTGCAGGATCCGCCTTCAGCCGAACTAAGTCTGTAGGCGAGTGACATTGCGGTGCTCCCACGGTCTTTCGCGAGTTCCCTTTGCCACCAAACATTACGGCGCACCCGACGCGGGCACGCTCCCTTTCCACCTTACATCGCGCTGCGAGCGCAAGGAGATTCTCAAAATGCCAACCAATCCTAAGAGTAACGAACAGAAACTGCGAACCATGATTAATGCCTGGGAGACGCTGGCTCCAACCAAGTCTTTCGGCGGCATGACGCTCGCTCAATTCAAAGCGTTAGCCGGGCCCTCTTTTACTGGGCGGCAACGCATTACCGATTTGGAAAGCCAAATGGCGCAGGCCATCAATGATCGAGATGCGGCGGACACCACCGCCCTCGGGCAAGCGCAACTCGTGGTAGCCGGCGTACTTGCCGATCCCACCGAAGGCAAGAACAGCAGTTTGTATGAAGCGATGGGCTACGTGCGACAGCTCGAGCGCCGGTCCGGGTTGACGCGCTCTAAGAAGAGCACGAGTCCCTCAAAATCGTCGTAGCTTTTCCTATTCAGCCTGAAGGGCTGATCGATATTAGCCGGGGGTAAGTCCCGATACATCGGGACGCCACCCCCGGAACTCGCGTTGATGATTATTCCGTTCTCCCTCTGGGAGAGGGTTACGGTGAGGTGCGCAGCATCGCGGGTGGTCCACACTCAGCCTGAAGGGCTGACCGATATTAGCCGGGGGTAAGCGCTCGCGCGCCACCCCCGGATCACAACAATCATTTTCTGCCCTGAAGGGGCGGCAGAAAGGATCACATCATGACTTACATCTACTACAAGGACGCCAAAGAAGAATGGGCGGGGTCCCCGGCCGAGCATCTCGGCTGGGGTGCTTGACGCTGGCGCTTGAAAGCTTCGAACGGCCGCATCATCGCCGACTCGGGCGAGGGCTACACCACCGAAAGCAACTGCCTCGCCGACATCGATCGCGTGAAGGCTTCGAAGGATGCCGGTGAAGAAAGAGTAGGGCCTTCTGACTTCTAAGCAGAGGGTCGCATCAAGCGACCCTCTTTGACTTCTGACTCCTCACTCTGTCTCCTGACTCCCGGCTTAATCGCTTGCTAGCAATTTTGCTTATCTTGCGTCAAAATTTGCGCCGTTCATTCCAACCTAGCTTGCGAGGTAGCGTTTGTCCAATTCTTCACATAACCGGTTAGATAAGTTCAACCTCAGTGAGCGTGACATCTGCACGAAATTCATCACGCCTGCTCTTCATACTGCGGGATGGACGCTGCAGCAATTCCTCGAAGAGGTCAAGCTGACGGACGGTCGCGTTGTAGTTCGGGGTAGTCTTGCCACGCGCATCAAGAATCCTGAGGTTAAGGGCGGACCGAAACGAGCTGACTATGTCCTTTTCGCTCCCCCTTATATCCCCCTAGCCGTCATTGAGGCCAAGCAAGCGCGCTTTACTGTGGGTCACGGTATGCAGCAAGCGCTTAACTACGCCGAGATGCTCGATGCTCCTTTTGCAATTAGCTCAAACGGTGACGGGTTCTTGTTGCATGACCGAACTGGAATCTCAACTCCGGCCGAGCGAGAAATTTCTTTAGAACAATTTCCTCGACTAGAAGAATTCTGGCGAATCTACTTACAGTGGAAGGGCCTTGAAGCACCCGAAGAACTTAAATTAATCGAACAACCATATTTTACCGACGTAGGCGGCAAGTCGCCGCGTTATTACCAACGCGTCGCGATCAATCGAGCCGTCGAGGCAGTTGCAAAAGGTCAACCGAGAATCCTATTGGTTATGGCTACCGGAACTGGCAAGACGTACACCGCCTTCCAAATCATTTGGCGGCTGTGGAAAGCAAAGGCCAAGAAGAGAGTCCTCTTTCTGGCGGATCGAAACATCCTCGTCGATCAGACCATGCAACAAGACTTCGCGCCATTTGGCGAAGTCATGCATAAGATTACCAACCGAGCGATCAAAAAGAATTACGAAATATACTTGGCGCTCTACCAGGCTGTTACCGGAAAAGAAGAATGGAAACAGATCTACAAACAGTTTCCGCCGGACTTCTTCGATATGGTCGTGGTTGATGAGTGTCACCGCGGGAGTGCTGCGGACGATTCGGCGTGGCGGGAAGTGTTGAATTATTTTGACAAAGCGACGCATCTTGGCCTAACAGCCACACCGAAGGAAACCAAGGACGTATCCAACATTACTTATTTCGGAGAGCCGCTCTATACATACTCGCTTAAACAAGGCATTGAAGATGGTTTTCTGGCCCCTTATAAGGTTATTCGAATAGTTACCGACGCAGACGCGCTTGGCTACACGCCCGAGAAGGGTAAGAAGGACAGATACGGCGAGATGGTCGAGCAACGTCACTACAACACGAAGGATTTTGACCGCAATCTTGTCCTTACAAAACGTACGCAATTAGTTGCGCGTCGAGTTTGGGAATATCTGAGTAACACCGACCCAATGGCTAAGACAATCGTCTTTTGTGACGATCAAGATCACGCTGAGCGCATGCGCCAGGCTTTAGTAAATGTGATTCCGGCCGCTGCCAACAACCGGCGTTATGTAATGCGAATTACGGGCGATGATGACGAAGGCAAAGCTCAGCTTTCATACTTCATTGATAATGACGAGCCTTATCCGGTTATTGCAACTACTTCCAAGCTTCTGAGCACTGGTGTCGACGCCAAGACGTGCAAACTGATCGTCTTAGACAAGAATATCAATTCGATGAGCGAGTTCAAACAGACCGTGGGGCGAGGCACTCGTATCCGTGAGGACTACAAAAAACTCTACTTCACCATCATGGACTTCAAGGGCGCCACGCGCCTTTTCGCCGATCCAGAGTTTGATGGCGATCCAGTTGTTGTTTATGAACCAAAGCCTGATGAACCTGTAATTCCGCCGGATGACTTTGACACTGAAACAGCGGAACCGATTCTCGTTACGCCAGAGTCGACGATTACAATTTACGATCCAATAGCTCAGCCCTCCGAGCAAAGGAAAAAGTCTTATCTCGATGATGTTGACGTCAAGACGGCGGTTGAACGTTCGCAGTATTTGGATATTGACGGCAAGTTGATCACCGAGGACTACCGCGTTTTTCTGAAATCAGAAATCAAGAAAACGCTCCAGGATCACTTCGGCTCACTTGATGGGTTTTTGCGACGCTGGAATCAAGCAGAACGGAAACAGGCGGTAATCGAGGAACTGAACGAGCAGGGCATTCCATTGGAAGTGCTTGAGCAAGCCGTACCCCATAGTGAGTTTGACGTCTTTGATCTTGTTGCCCATATTGCGTTCGATCAAAAACCGCTTACGCGACGTGAACGAGCGAACAACGTAAAGAAACGAGATGTCTTTTCCAAATACGGAGATCAGGCGCGCGCAGTGCTTGATGCGTTGTTGGAGAAGTATGCTGATCACGGGATTGCGGATATCGAAGATCCTAAGATATTGGAGTTACCTCCGCTCGATCAATACGGAACCAAGACAGAGATCCGGCGCGGAATCTTCGGGACGCCCGAAAAATACTCCCAAGCCATTACTGACCTCGAGCGAGCACTATACGACGCCAAAGTAGCCTAGGTTATAGATGAGCCTTAGCAGCACAATTAAGTCGATCCAAGACATCATGCGGAAGGACGATGGCGTCGATGGCGACGCTAACCGCATCGGGCAATTAACCTGGATGCTCTTTCTCAAGATTTTCGATCAGCGCGAAGATGAATGGGAAGACGATGCTAAAGACCGCGGTCAACCTTACGAATCTGTGTTGCCAAGCGAATGTCGATGGCGCAATTGGGCTGCATACAAGGACGGAAAACCGCAAATTGCGGGTACTGAACTTGTCCCTTTTGTAAACAACGTTCTCTTTCCGATGCTAAGGAATCTGGAAGTCGGTGAAGATCTTAGGCGCAAAGTCATTCGCCAAGTTTTCGAAGACTCCAACAATTACATGAAGTCAGGCACTTTGATGTTAGGTGTAATAGAGAAACTTGACGAGGTGATTAATTTCAACGACTTCACCGCCAGACAAAACCTAGGTGATATTTACGAGCAGATCCTAAATGACTTGCGTAGCGCTGGAAACGCTGGTGAGTTCTACACGCCGCGCGCAATAACCCACTTCATGGTGCAGATGGTTAATCCCAGGCTGGACAAGCGCGAAATTGTGATGGACCCTGCCTGCGGAACAGGCGGTTTTTTGACAGCAACGATCGATCATTTAAGAGGACAACTCGGTCCTCATTCCGGCGCGGAAGACAGGGAAATGATCGAGCATTCAATTCTTGGAATCGAAAAGAAACAGTTGCCTCATCTCTTGTGCATAACCAATTTGTTATTGCATGGGATTGATATCCCTAGCCAAGCAGACCTCTATAACACCTTAGGGAGAGGCTGGAACGACTGGCGTCTGGATGAGCGCGTCGAATGCGTGATCACTAATCCGCCTTTCGGTGGTCTAGAAGAGGCGGGCGTCGGAGATGATTACCCTCGTCCGTTGCGTACGCGAGAAACCGCGGACATGTTTCTTACGTTGATCGTTAAGAAGTTGCTGAAAGAAGGAGGGCGGGCAGCCGTCGTGTTACCTGACGGTGCTCTGTTTGGCGAAGGTGTTAAGGCCAAGGTGAAGGAATTGTTAATGGAACAATGTAACCTACACACCATAATCCGATTGCCCAACGGTGTGTTCGCCCCCTACACAAGTATTAAGACGAATCTTCTATTTTTCACGAAAGGCAAACCCACCGAAACTATCTGGTACTACGAGCATCCTTATCCCGAAGGCCAGAAGAGCTATTCGAAAACCAAGCCCATAAGACTCGAAGAGTTTGATCCGGAGAAAGCTTGGTGGGGCCAGGAAGCAAATGATTTTGCCGAACGCGAGGACGGAGGGCACGCCTGGAGATTTGATTTCAAGACCAAGAAGCAGAACGCCATTGGGCAAGCTAAGCCCCATTGGGATCAAGCCGAAGAACTCAACAACCAAGCTTCCGCACTAGAAAATCAAGCACGCGACCTACGCGACTCTATCAAGGGTATAAAAAACGCACTCGACCGCAAGCCTATAGAAGATCAGATTGCCGAACTGCGCGCAAACGCCGAGCAACTGCGGCGTCAGGCCCGCGACGCCCAAGCCGAGGGCGATCGCCTTTACTGGCCCATATACAACCTCGACATCAAGAACTCGAACACACCTTCCGAAAAAATCGACGATCCGGACATACTGCTGGAAGAGTATAAAAAGCTGCTGGCCATGATCGAAGAGACGCAGGAACAGTTGAAGAGTGAATTGGGCATAGCTCTAGCTCATCATTTCGAGACCGAGGCCGGCTGAATGGACGCCCAGCGATACTTAGCAGAATTTGGCCACATCGTATCCGCACCAAGTGGCGTGAGGCGAGTCAGAGACCTTCTGCTACAGCTCGCTATTTCCGGGGACCTTACCTCTCGCTTGGTCGGCGATATTGGAGCTTCAGACCTACTTGCTGCTAACAAGGAAGAGCAAAAGCGACTAATCTCTCAAGGACAATTAAGACGACAACATGCACTAATCAAGATTGGTAAAGACGAGCCTCCCTGGCGCTTACCAGAAGGCTGGATATGGTGTCGGCTTGGAGAAGTTACAAGTTATGGATACGTCTTGAAAGCAGAGCCGACAGATGTGGATAACCAGACTTGGGTGCTTGAATTGGAAGATATTGAAAAGGGTTCGTCGAGGCTTTTGCGGCGCGTTCTAGCACGCGACAGAAAGTTCAAAAGCACAAAGAATAGATTTACGAGAGGCGCGGTCTTGTATGGAAAGCTCCGCCCCTACCTCGATAAGGTTTTTATTGCCGATGAAGATGGTGTTTGCACAACTGAGATTGTGCCTATTTCCTTTTTCGAACACATTGAGTCCGGATACTTGCGCTGGTATCTGAAGTCACCATTTTTTGTATCGTACGCGACTCAGTCAACCCATGGAATGAACCTCCCTCGAATTAGCACTGAGGCAGTGCGTAATGCGCTCTTTCCTTTCCCTCCATCGCAAGAACAAAAACTCATCGTCTCTAAAGTTGATGAGTTGATGGCGCTGTGCGATGAGTTGGAAACGCTTCAGCAAGAGCGTGAACAAATCTGTGAATTCACCCGCATGAGAGTCTTTGAAGCACTGGCTCGTGCGAAAACCCCGGCGGAATTGCGCGCAAGTTGGCATCGTGTCGAAGAGAATGCTTCGGTTCTACTAGACTCACCTGCAAGTGTTGAAAGTTATAAGGGTGCGATTCTTGATCTTGCGATGTCCGGTGAACTGGTTGCGCCTGACGAGCGGGTACCGTTAACCGGTCCCATGCTTTTGGCGACGATCGCAGACGACCGTTCAGCTTGGGCGAAGACTGTAGAAGGACAAGAATACAAAGAGGCGATCACCATGCAGAAAAAGGTGCGTAAGCAGAGGATTGTTCCTCCCGACGTTGAACTGCCTGAACATTGGGCCTGGGGCTCAGTACTCCAAATCTCTCAAGCTGTAGTCGATTGCCATAATAAGACTGCGCCCTATGTATCAGACGGAATTCATCTCGTTCGTACTACCGACATAAAGCGTGGTCGCATGGATCTAAAGCATACGAAGAAGATCTCGCCGAGTACTTATGCTTATTGGGCGCGCCGCCTTCCCCCAAAAGCTGGCGATGTTATCTTCACGCGCGAGGCCCCCATGGGTGAAGCTGCGATCGTTCCCGAGGGCGAAAAGGTCTGCCTTGGTCAACGTACAATACTGATTCGACTCTTTCAGAAACTTTTTAATAATAAGTTCCTTCTATACGCCATATACAGCCCGTCTTTTCAGGAGCGAATGGCGACGAATGCCATCGGTATGACAGTTAAGCACCTGCGAGTAGGGGGCGTGGAGAATCTCATGGTTCCCGTGCCTCCGAAGGAAGAGCAGGACTTGATTGTGGCAATAATTGACGCTTTGTTTGTTTACTGTGACCAGCTCGAATTGCAACTCGCTAATGAGCGCGAAATGGCTGCAAGTCTTGCGAAAGCAAGCGTTGAAGCTATTACCGGAATTAAAACTGAGGATAAGAAAAAGATGAAAGCTCCAAAAACTGAACTCGTAGCCACCCTTCGGATCGGTGTCAATCCGACAAGTAGGGAACAGTCTCCACTCACGGAGATCCTCGGAAGGCATCAGGGCGAACTTTCGGCTAAGACTTTGTGGAGCAGTTCTGGTTTGGAGATTGACACTTTTTATCAGCAATTGAAGAGAGAGATGGCGAACG
>Ga0134121_10005040_pt1 | contig 10760 bp, 6 predicted proteins | sample KB301_FD_96463 | JGI IMG/M metagenome (GOLD analysis project Ga0134121, IMG submission 96463) | Terrestrial soil microbial communities without Nitrogen fertilizer from Kellogg Biological Station, Michigan, USA - KB3-0-1 | ecosystem: Environmental > Terrestrial > Soil > Unclassified ...
AAGCTCTCGTTCGAATCTTTCTTCACGCACATTCTGACCCATGAATTGATGCACGGCCTGGGGCCACACAACATTAACGTCAACGGCCAATCGACCACGGTGCGCCTGCAACTGAAGGAACTTTATTCACCGATTGAAGAAGCGAAGGCCGATGTCACCGGTCTGTGGGCGCTGCAATATCTGATCGACAAAGGCGTGGTGCCGAAGACGATGCAGCGGACGCTTTACACGACATATCTCGCCAGCATGTTTCGCTCAGTTCGTTTCGGCATCAACGAAGCGCACGGCCGCGGCGTGGCGATGCAGTTCAATTACTTCACCGACGAAGGCGCGATCAAGTACAACGAGCAGACGGGCAAGTTCAGCGTGGATGAGTCAAAGATTCGCGATGCCGTGCGCAAGCTGACCTCTGAATTGCTGACACTGGAGGCGGAAGGCTCTTACGACAAGGCGCGGGCGATGCTCGTGAAATACGCGGTGATTCGTTTGCCGATGAAGAATGCGTTCGACAAGTTGAAGGATGTGCCGGTCGATATCGAGCCGGTGTTTCCGCTGGCGAAGTAATTTGGAGTGCGCCGGCAGAGCGAAGCGGCGACGGCGCTTTGGATAGGCTAACGATGACGGCTCCACAGAGAATTAGCTGGCCTCACGCTCCACTCCATCAACTGTCGGCGCGAGGAACCTACATCGTGACCGCCGGCACCTACAAGAAACATCACCACTTCCAGACCTCCAAGAAATTGAACGTGCTTCATCGGGGCTTGCTTTCTGTGGCGCACAAGTTCGGCTGGTGGCTCGAGGCGTGGTCAGTCTTCCCAAATCACTATCACTTTATTGGTCACTCACCTGATGAAGGAGCTGCCAATCTGAGCGAAATGCTCGGCTTTCTTCACGAGAAAACCGCAAAATGGGTTAATAGATTAGATGAAGAGTTAGGTCGAGAAGTCTGGCACAATTTCTGGGAGACTAAACTCACACATCGCAACTCTTATCTTGCTAGACTGAATTACGTGCATCAGAACCCGGTGAAGCATGGATTAGTCGCGGTCGCCAACCAATATCCTTGGTGTTCGGCAGGTTGGTTTGAGCGAACTGCAAGGCCAGCGCAGGTGAAAACGGTTTATGGTTTCAAGATCGACAACTTAAAAGTGCTGGATGACTATGAAGTTGATTTGGACTTCTAGCGCTGCGAATTATCCAAAGCGCCGTCGCCGCTTCGCTCTGTCGGCGCAGTCCAAATCAAAACAATCTCCCCTGCTCGTCCTCATCATCCGCGTCAACTGACTCACTCAATCGCGGATATGTCTCGATCAACTTCGCGGGCCCCGGGACTCTCTCTTCTTCCAACTCCGCAAGAATCTCAAACGCATTCACCAAACTTTGGCCGCGCGCGTGGTTGTTCGTAATCACAAACGTCTGCTTCGCCTTATCAGAGACTTCCTTGATTCGGGTAATCCATGGATCGAGTTCGTCGCGTGAATAAAGATAGTCGTAGCGCTCGACGACATTCGCTTCTTCGCGAAACCAGTTCTGATAATTGCGGCCGTGCAGACGAATGTAACCAATCGACGAAGTCACTTCCGCCGAAGGCTTGATCGAATCGTGAAAGAGCGGCTGATCGATGTCGCATAAACCAACGTTGAGATCTTCCAGCGTTTGCAGGACGCGCGAGTTATTCCAGGACTCGTGCCGCAACTCGACCACCAGCGGATATTCTCTGAACCTGGCCACGAGTTGATTCAAGTAGTTCCGCTCTTCGATTTCGTTCTTGAATGACCAGGGAAACTGAATCAGCACCGCGCCCAGCTTGTCCGCTTCCATTAATGGATTGATTCCTTCGCGATAAAGCTTTTCATCTTCAGCCGTCGCTTTGCCGCGTTCGTGCGTGAACCTTCGATAAAGCTTTGCCGTGAAGACGAAGTTCGGATTGTGCTCGATGCGCCGGAGCCACGAACGGGCCGTGTCGGGTGAAGGCGGATGATAAAAGCTGCTGTTGATTTCCGCCGTGTCGAAGTACTTCGCGACCAGTGCGAGTGTGTCGAACTTCGTCCCAGCGCCTTCAGGATAGACACGGCCGCGCCAGTCTGCGTAAGACCAACCAGCGGGGCCTACGCGAATGTCTCGGAGCGCGCGCATGAACGGATTGTGTCCGAGAAATTTCAGTTCTTCAAATCTGGTTTGCGAGCGATCAGGTGGGCCGCGTCGTGGTGATGTCCGTCCTCATCCGCGCGTTCGTCGTAGTGTTCGATTTCCCAGTCGCCAAAGGTCTCGCGGAGTTCGCCACGTTCCAGCAGAAACCGAGGGTTGGTCGGATTAACGTTCGGCTTGCCGTCGTTCAAGTGAATCTCGGCGATGACGATTCCTCCGGGCTTCACGCCGCCGCGAATTGCGGAGAGCAAATCTCGCTGAAGATATTGGAAGTCACAAATCAGATCGTAGGCGTTTGGCTCAATCTGAAACTCACCTGCTTCAAGATCGGCGATGCGAGCATCGACAGTTACGCCCCGTTCAAGTGCGCGCGCGGTTAACATCTCAATGGCCACTGGCGAGCCGTCGACTGCGGTCACCTCCCATCCGGATTCAGCCAAATAGATCGCATGACGGCCGGCGCCGCACGCAAGATCAAGCGCGTGTCCCGGAGGCCGCCCCGCGATTGCCGTCCGGATTAGCGGTGAAGGTTCAGCGGTCGTGTGCTCGCCGCCTCGATAGCGCTCATCCCAGTCAGGCATGAGAGGCGTCCACGGCGCGAAGTTCACTTAAGGTCTCGCGAACCCGGCTTGCTACAGCGTCGGGTGTGAGTCTTGAGGCAGCTAATTGGTGATCCGCATCCAGGAACTTGATCGCTGATGACAACTCGGTGTTATCCATGCGCCAATTGGCCTGGTCGTTCTGTTCCAGTTCATTTAACTGCGCGATTAGCAAAGTGAAATCCCGACGCTTAATTTTCGGTCGCACAACTGTTTCAGCCCACGAGTAGTACGGATAGTCGATGCGATAGGCCCAGCCGCCATTCAGCGGAGTCGCGATCAAAAAGAGTTCGCCATGCGCGTGATACGAGATCGCCGTGAAGGGCGCTGAGTGCTTCATCGGATCGAAGCCGGCCGAGCCAAAGATCGCCGGCGCCAACGTTACAAGTGACAGCTTCGGATCGTCGAACTCTTCAACTCGCGATTCGCCCCTGGCGAAACTGTCGAGCGCCGTTTCAATCCGTGTCCAGGAGCCACGCCAAAGACTCTCGTATTGGCCCGTGTGTTTGATCACGTGCTCGATGTGCGGCAGCGTCAGAACGTAACTTTCGGCTTCATCAGTGATGGGTCGACCGGCGATCTGTTGCGCTAAAGGCGAGCCTGATTTGTCAATCGGTGAGTCGGACCCCTGAATGACAATGCTGGCGCGGACTCCGTCCGTCGAACTGAACTCGGAAAAGTCTCCCGCCTCAGCCGCGGCGATCAGACGATCGCGCAGATCGAGAGCGCGTTCACCCGTTAACATCGCCCAGACCGACAGCACGCCATCAGTGTCGAAGTGGTTGTTAGTAACGAGATCGATGCTGTGCGTTAATTCGTTGCGGTTCGGCGCCGCGACCACATTCAAAACCGTTTCCGTCGATGTGTCAGCCTTTACCGACGCCGGCGTTTGGTTTCCGTTCCAATGCGAAAAGTGAATCGCGTTATCGACCGTGCCGTCCACGGAAAGCTTCGGCACATCGGCGATCGCGTCGCTATAGAACTCAAATCTCATTTGCGTAGATTATCTTAGCTGTTCGTATTCTCGCCGGGCCTCTAGCAGAATTGTAATGTCAGGGTCGGAGTCCCGCCAGAGCGCCAAAAACGCTTCGAACGCTTTGCGGGTCGTCGCGGGGTCTCTTCGCAGACTGGCAGCCCGGGCTAATCCTAATTGCGCGAGCGCGTAAATCGGCGACGTGGGCTGCGAGCCTCTATGATCAAGAATCTTCTGAAATTCCACCGCAGCCTCGACTCCCTTTTGTAAGCTAAGGTATGACTGGCCGCGCAGATACGCAATCTGAAAAAGAGCATACCCTTCATAAGATCGAGTTGCCTCGAGTAACTGAACCGCCTGCGCGGCATTCCCTTTTTGAAATTCGATCCGAGCTTGAATTAACGGCAACAAGATGTGGTTCAGCACGGTGTCAGTCGCAGAGCGCTGCCTTAAGTCAGCAATGATCGTTTGAACCTGGCTGGATTCGCCGCAGGTGGCCAGCGCGCTGGCGGCGTTTGCTAAAGTCACTTGACCACGAGTGAGCTCAAGCGCTTTGGCGGTCTGCTCTTTCACCCGTGTGCAATCACCGAAGAGAGAGTCACGCGTGGCACTCCCTACCGCAATCTGCGCGGCGACATCTTTCTGGTTGGCTCGTTCTGCTGACTGGATAGACTGGTTCGAAAGATCCTGGGACATATGCAACTGGCCTGAAAAGGCAGCAGTTTCGGATTGCCAGCCCTGGGCCAGATATTCATCCGGCCTGCCCTTTAGCCAATCGATCTGCTGTTGCATCATCGCGTGATCGCCCTGGACAAAAGCAATCCGATAAAGCGTTCGGCGCATGGCGGTAGTGTCCAGCTTCAGAGCCTGCGCCCCGGCGATTGTTTGTTTGGCCTCGTCAAAACGATTGAGACCTACCAGCGCGGCAGCGAGCAGCGAATGACCTGAAGCTGAATTTGGATTGATCCGAATCGCTTCACGCGCCTCAGGCTCGGCCTTGTCAAACTGGCCGAGCTCGTTGTACTTAACGGCGAGATTGTTGGGCGGCGAACCATCACGCGGATAAGTTCGCTTCCAAATTTCCAAGGTCTGAAGATATTTGTCGACCTCACCAGTTATGTTGTCGTATTGTCCGGCAGAGATGTAGAGTCGCTCGCGTTCGCTAACTCGATCGCGCAAGTCAAATGCTTTTTGCGATGAGGCGGCCGCCAGATCATTCTGCTTCAGCGTGTAATACATCGAGGCCATCCGCGCATGGGCCAGCGCAAAATTTGGATCGATTTCCGTGGCTCGCTTGAAAAAGGGAACGGCCTCGGCGTACTTTCCTTTTAACTGTTGGTCAACTCCGAGCGAGAAACTCTTAAATGCTTCGAGCGAAGTGGTGGTGCCCTGCTCGATCGGAGCATCGAACTGCTGGATCGATTGCAGCGATTCTCCAAGCTTCTCTCTTAACCTTACCGCCGCCTCTCCCAGCGCATGCAGTACCTGCTCTTTGTTTTCCGCTTCCGCTTGCTCGCGCGCGATGGTGTCAGCCGTCTGAGCGTTGATAGCTTCCAGCGAAATAACGTAGTGGCTTCCCAGACTCGTAATTGAACCCACGAGCATAGCTTTCAAGCCCTGGCGCTGGCAGATCTCTCGCCCGACTTCTCTGGTGATCCGGTCGTCCGGCGAGTGGCCCATAAAGCGCAATGCTTCGCGGGCACGCTCGTCAGAAAAAATACTGAGAAAGGGTGATTGACCGAGTTGGACGGCCAGCGCCTGCTTGAGAGTTCCGTCGAATACGGGATCGCCGGTCGTGTTAATGAAGCTGGTGAGCAGAACTGTGTCCTTGTCCGTCAGGGAAGCATGCGGGCGAGTTAGGATCAGAACTGTGGCCACCGTGATTGCGGCGACCACCAGCGTACCAATTGCAACTGCAACCCTATGGCGTTTGATCTTGTCGAAGGTGCGTTCGGCGCCTGATAAGCGCGTTGGCGACGCGATGGGATATGAATCGGTTGGCTTGGCAGTGACGGCAGGCTGCGAGCTCATGATCGCGTCCGGGCCGCGAACCGTCGCATCGGTTGGGCCTGGCTGGGAAACGCCGAGCGAACTCGGGATGCTTTCCGGCGCCATGGTTCGCTCGAGTTCGCTTTGAAAGTTAAGCCGCTGCCTTAGTTTCTTTAAATCGGCTCCAACTTCTCTAATCGTTTGATAGCGCTCGTTCGCGTCTTTACGCAAAGCCTTCATTACGATCCACTCAAACTCCTCGGGCACGGTGGGGGCGAAACGGGCGATGGGCAGTGGATCGCTATTCGTAATCGCCACGATCACATCGGTCTTCGTGGTTCCCTTGAACGGTGGTCGCCCTGACGCCATTTCGTAGAGCACAACGCCCAGGCTCCAGATGTCGGTGCGTACATCGATAGGCTTGCCGCGCGCCTGTTCGGGAGACAAATACTGCGACGTTCCCATCACTACTCCGGCGTCCGTTTGAATCAAGGCGCGCGTGATTGCTTCAGTATCGGGTTCAACCGACCTCTCGGTTAACTTGGCCAGGCCAAAGTCGAGGACCTTCACGTGGCCATTGCGCCGGATCATTACATTTTCCGGTTTGATATCGCGGTGAATTATCCCGGCCGCGTGGGCTTCCTCTAATGCGTCGGCGATTTGAATGGCAACGTCCATGACCTGCAGAAAATCCATCGGCGTCTTTGAGAGTTGCTGCCGTAGAGTGACGCCGTCAATGAACTCAGTCGCGATGAAGTGGCGGCCGCCTTCGTCGCCCATTTCGTAGATGGTGATGATGTTGGGATGATTGAGCGCGGAAGCCGCATAGGCTTCCTGATCGAAACGGCCGACGCGATCGCGATTCTGCGTAAATTCCGTCGAGAGCAATTTAATGGCGACCTTGCGTCCGAGGCGCGTGTCGTCAGCCAGATACACCTCACCCATTCCGCCTTGACCAATCTTCGAACGGATTTCGTAGCGGCCGAGTTTGGTGCCGGGGGCCAGAGACATGTGGTAAAGGGCGTCGCTATATTACTCGCGAACGGGAATTAGCAATAGTCTTTTTGCTTTGAAGTTTCTAAGGATCAAGCGGATCATTCGCGTCAAAGAACAGGGAAGCAACCGATGGCTTGAATTCCGCTTCGGTCGGCGATATTCGCTTAATAAATTCCACCGGGAAATATCCGAGTTCATTTAGATTTCGAGTGCGAAATTCGTCGCTCACGCAGGAGGTGATGTGATCCTCGCTGGAAGTGACCAGCGCCGTGCGATCAACCGGTATCCGATAACGAAAGGCGAGTCGAGCGGCGTCGCGAAAGTTCGTGGTGGTGTGACGCGCGTGCGGATCGATCAGGATACTCGTCGCGGGTATCTTGTACTTCTCCATCAAATATTTTTTCATCTCGATGGCTTCGCAATAGGGCGTCTGCATCGGATGAACGAAACCGCCGGAAACGATAATCAAGGGCGCTTTATGCTGTGAGAACAATTGCGCGGCGACATCGGTGCGCTGCGCTCCGATCGGACTAATGCTCGTGGTTAGGTCCCGACCGCCAGAACCCAAAACCAAAATGAAGGTGTAGGGATAATCACTCCATTTGATCTTGCGCAAATTCTGCACCGCGGCTTTGTTTTCTCCCTGCTCAAGCGGTTCGTAACGACCAGCCTCGTCGCGTCGATTGATCTCCAGCAGCTTGAGAGCGAAGTTAAGCGTAGGTTCAAAGAACAACGGTGCTCCTGCGAATTTGATTTCGGCGAGCTTCGCTTTCAGAAGCTTGCGATAGCTTTCGCCGGAAACGTCATAGCTGACCTTGTCGATGTCCTTGTAACGCGGTTCTTTGCCGAGGCCATAAACGCTGAGGATCCGGTTCATTCCGGTTGCCGCATTCTTCCAGGCAGCGACCAGCATTTGGGCGTCGGACTGATCGTTGTATTTGATAAAGACACCTGACGGCCGCAGATCTTTTTTCGCGAGTAGCTTGAACTCCGGCTTATTAGCCAGAGTCTGAAGCTCGGCTGCCACGGCTTCAATCGTTGGCCCATCGAAGCGAATCAATTGATCGAAGCAACCGACGTCGTTGCAATTCGCGGCTTTCTTGAGCGCCGCAGCTTTGGCCGCGGCCAACTGCTTCAGAGCCTTGTTCTGGCTCAAGAGTCTCTGAATTGACGCATTCCTCTGAAACAAACTCAACAGATAAAAGTTCTTATCCTGGACCGGCCGGGTCAGCGACAGCTGGTAACTGCTGTCGAAGCCCGACGAAACTCTGGCGGCTGTTTGTTCAGTCGAGTTACTTGTTCTTAGCTCGCGGAGGCTGTGAAAGCTCGTTGCGGGAAGGTGAGCGTTCGAGACGAATGCGCTTGCTGACAGGACTACGGAGAGAACCAGGTTTCGAAGGATCATGTCGTTTCTAATTGATTTCGCAGCGACGCTATTGTGGATGCTTGAAGTTGCTGATCAAGACAACGTCGCTCGTCTGTGTGCCGCGCGACAGCGCAATTTGTTTTCCGTCGCGCGAGAAGTCGAAGTTGAAGATGCGTTCCGAAGCAAAGTTCGTCAACTGCTTTGGCGCAGAACCGTCAATCGGTTGCGCCCACAGATTTGTGACGCCATTTCTGGTGAACCCATAAACCAGCGCGCGGCCGTCAACCGACCAGCGCAGGTTTGTGATGGGGCCGGTGAACGGTAATGTTTTAATGGGCTCGCCTCCCTCGCTCGGAAGTATTGCAAGCGTGTAGGACCCCGCGGCTTGCGCCAGATATAAGCAAGCGATCCACTTTCCGTCAGGCGAAAAGACCGGGTTCTCCGAAGCTTTATCCGTTATCTGCGTTGGCTGGCCACCGTTGATTCCAACCTTCCAGATAGTAGATTTGTTCAAATACATCTCGTACGCCACCCACTGGCTGTCAGGCGAGATGTTCGGAACCTCCTCGTCCTGGTGATCCGTTAACTGCTTCAAGTTTCCCCCATCGATATCCATCCGCCAAATGTGAAACGTGCCCGTGCGGTCGGACATGAACACAACGTAGCGCCCATCTGCCGACACCGCAGGCACGACATTGTCGCCCGCATTAGCCGTGAGCTGTTTTCTGGTACCGTTCGCCAGATCGAGCAAGTAAAGATCGCCGCCCACCGATTGCTTGGCCGGATAAATAAGTTTTCCGTCAGGCGTGAATACCGGGTTACCAACCACGTTCCGGCCTTGGGTCACTTGAGTCGCCCGCGCCGCGTCGAACGACGGCATGACCCAAACGTTGTTATCCAATTCCGTCATGACCGCGGCAATCGAAGCAGCGTCGGAGGTAAGACTGATCGTGGGGTAAGAATTCAGGTCGTTGGTGAGTTTCGTCGCCGCGCCTGACGGATAAGAGAGTTGCCAAATACTAAAGGCCTCGCCCGCACGTTCCGCGGCGGTTGTCAGAATCGTGTCGGCATTGAACCATACGGCCTGTCTCACCAGGTTCCATCGGCGCGACGTCAAAAACTTTACTTCGCCGGTCGCGATTGAAACCGTCGCGACGCTCATGAAGTTTTGACTGGTTAGCGCCACCGGAGTCGCGATCGTCTTACCGTCGGGGGACCATGACACAGCGCTGAAGTCACCTTGAAAGAAGTATTCGTCGCCGTGCCGCATGGCGAGTTGCCGCTGCCCGCTGCCGTCGGCATTTGCGAGCATCAGGCGATCTTCATCTTCATAAAAATCGAAGTAGGCGAATTGCTTCCCGTCAGGCGAAAAACTTATGCAACTCTTAATTCCGGTGAACAGCTTCCGGGGTGTCCCTCCCAGCACCGGCACCTGATAGAGAGTTCCCGTGTCCTGATTTCCCTCCCGCACGGCATAGTAAACGTAGTTGCCGTCCGGTGAAAAAGCGACGCCAAAAAATCGCACCGGCGCCGGCGGCACAATTTGCGTGTTGCTATTGGCGACGGCTACTTGCCGCAGCCATAGACTCTTCTGTTCGCCATCGTCCTGAACATGCACCAGCCACTTGCCGTCAGGCGAGATAGCCGCGCCCGTCGCATTGCCCGTCGTCGTCAGCCGCGTGAATTTCGCCGCCTCAAGCGAGATGACCTCTCTTTGACGATTGCTGAGGAACTTGTAAACAGCGAAAGTAATTCCGCCCAGAACAATCAGCGCGCTCAATCCCGCGAGCACGAAACTCTTCTTGTGACTCTTGATTTGATTGACGACGTACTCGGCACTGGAAAGATGTGTTGGTGTTGCGGTGACTTCGTCGGTTCCCGGAGTTCCTCCTCCGATCGTAGTTGGCGCAGAGTGAATACTCATACTAGCCGCTGCGGAACGGCTTCTGGTCGTTGCCAGCTGTTCGGGTGCGACAGAACGCTCGACGTCCGCCTCGGCATCGACACGCTGCTTCAGTCGCTGCAACTTCTTCAGCAACTCCCGGGCGGTCTGCGTTCTCTCCGCGGCGTCTTTGGTCAGTGTTTCCGTGACGATCCAATCCAGCGCTTCAGGCACGTTCGCAACCTGCGAGAGCGGCAGCGGCTCTTTCTCCAGAATCGCGACGATGACGTGGCTCGGGGTCGCACCTTCAAACGGCAAACGGCCGGCCGCCATTTCATAAAGCACGACACCGACGCTCCAGAGGTCCGTGCGCGCATCCACTTCTTTGCCGCTGGCCTGTTCCGGCGACATGTAATTCACCGTGCCCATCACGACGCCCGGGCTTGTTTTGACTCGAGTCGTTAGTGCGCTGTCTGAGATTTGTTCCGGAGTTGCCGCGGTCTGGGTCACTTTCGCGAGCCCAAAGTCGAGTACCTTCACTCGACCACGAGAGGTGATCATGATGTTTGAGGATTTGATATCGCGATGCGTAATGCCCTTCGCATGAGCTTCATCGAGCGCATCAGTGATTTGAATCGCAATGTCGAGAGCTTCGGCAATCGGCAGTGCGCGACGTCCGATCTTTCGGTCGAGTTGCACCCCGTCGACGAATTCCATGGCGATGAAGTGTCCGCCGTCAGCCTCTCCAATTTCATAAATGTGCGCGATGTTTGGATGAGAAAGCGCGGCTGCTGCGCGAGCCTCTTG
>Ga0134121_10005043_pt1 | contig 10758 bp, 12 predicted proteins | sample KB301_FD_96463 | JGI IMG/M metagenome (GOLD analysis project Ga0134121, IMG submission 96463) | Terrestrial soil microbial communities without Nitrogen fertilizer from Kellogg Biological Station, Michigan, USA - KB3-0-1 | ecosystem: Environmental > Terrestrial > Soil > Unclassified ...
CCGAAAATCGAACCCCCTTGCCGCCCTATCAAAGCACAGTAGCGCCCGAAGCATTCGGAGCAGACAAACTAAAACTTCGCCCTTTTGATTCGCGGCGACCCGCCGCTCATGGCCCCCTGTTCCTGACAAGCGGTTCCTCTCCAGGCAAGTCCACGGTGAAACAATGAGATTAAAGCTGACCACATCCATCATACTGCTATCGTTGATTGCCGGCATCGGCGTCAGGGAAACACGCTCTCAGACTCCAGAAGCGCCGCAGCCCTGCCGCGTTGGTTATCAAGCGCCGGCGATTGGCTTCTGGACCTGGGCAGCGAACACTCACGTCAAAGTTTACGTTCGGTCTGCGGACTTTAAGCCGGAAGAGATTCCTTATCTCATTGCCTCACTGGAACCCTGGAATGAAGTGTCGGAACTGACTGGCTCGCGAGTGAAGTTCGACTACCAGGGAAGCACACCAGTTGAGCTTTCTTGTGAGAGTTGCCTTACAGTTATGCGAGGATCGGTGTTCGACAAGTCCAAGCGTCATGCGACCGAGATTAAGGCCTATAGCCTTCACCATGATCAAATAATCAACTATGCTTCGATCATCGTCGACCCGGTCCTCACGAATCCCAGGGCGCTGCGGGACGCAATGGCCCACGAACTGGGCCACAATCTGGGATTGCTCGACTGCTTTACCTGTAAGTCGAAGAGTACTCTAATGAACCAATTCAAGGTACTAAATGTACCTAACAATGTGTCGGCGCCTACATCATGCGACATCGCTCAGGTAAGACTAGCTTATCAGGAGTTGAAAGTCCGCGTCCGCGCATCGCCCCCAGACAGAAGGCTAATCGATCAGGGCGAGGAACCGGTCGACGATGACACCCCGATAATCGTTCCGCCGGGGCGTTAACGGGCCGCGATGCGTTGAAGTTTGGCGTGAGCGCGCAATTTACCACACACATCGTCGATTAATTCGCTCTCGTCGACGGGTTGCCACTGTCGGATTTGGACCTGGTTCAGTCCCTCGAGACTCGGGACACGGCCAGCGTAGCGATCGCCCCCAGGAAGAATACGCAGGCCAGCCACAATAGACTGCGGAACTCAAAGATGTCCTCCAGCCGGCCACGAATCGGACGCACTATCCTCCCCACCAAGAGCACGACTGTAGTTATAAACCCCAGAATCCAAAAAGTAAAAGTGACTAAGCGGTAAAATCCGGCCATTTGTAGGTTGGACCTCCTCGAATGATTTGCGGCTTATATCACGGTGCGTGTGACTCAACAAGGACTTTGGCGGTAACCGCTCGTTTGGGCGCAGAAGACGCGAGTCCACTTTGGTTTCTCGGCGTCACTTAAACTCGCTTCACACCTTCTGCAAATAAAAGTTATCCAACCATAGCCGGCCAAAGATAGGACAGGGAGTTTTGTCGCAGGGCTGACGCTCAAGCGCTATGTACACGGCGCTCGCGGACGGTCCCGATTCGAAATCAATTGTATATTCGCGCCACCCGTCAGTCGTTTTTGAGAAGGGCTCGGAACGTCCCAGCGGTTTGTACATATCGGCGTCCACGACAACCAGCAGGGGCGCAGCCCCGCTAACAACATTCTCCGCCCGCACCGCGAAGCGAAGCTGATAATGGGCGCCCGGCTCAACCAGGACCAGCTGAGATAATAGCGGAGACGAGCCATCTGAATTACCAGTAAAGTCGACTTTCAGGCTCGTACGGCCTTCCCGTGGATTGCTTGTGTCCAACGAGAGACGAAATCCTTCGCGTTTTTCGCCGAGGCGCCAGCCAAATCCCGGCTCATCCAGATCGCTTTCCTGCTCAAATCCTGGATCGAGCATTACTCCTGGAGCGACGCGTGTTCGCCCACCAACCGACCAGAGACTCGCCGCGTCGCGAAAGCGTCTCTCCCCAATCAGTTCCCCCAGATAATCGCGCCGATCGTTCGCAGCTGCGCTGCCTGCCCCGGCGAACATAGCAATCGCGGCGCCCGCCGTTTTGCGCTCTCGGAAATATTGCCCCAGAGCTCGGTAAGCGGCGGGCGTTTCAGGTGCAATTGCCCGAGTGACAAATTCAACGTCGCCTCCGGAAACGCGCCAAGCCAGGTCAATTATTCCCGGCATGAGTGTAGGATTGCTGGCACCGGCAAGACGGAGTTCTCTGAAACCCTCTTCTCGCTGGCCCGCTCGCAAGAGTATGTTACCTAGTTGGTAATGTGGTTGCGCATAATCCGGGCCAACGGTACGGCTTGCCTGGCGGCGGCAACTGCACCCGCTGTGTCACCGTCAAGCTCGCGCGCTCGGGCTAGACTCAACCACAAAACATAATCGTCAGGCCGGCCAAAAGCCGCTTGTTCGTATTCCTTTATCGCAGTTTTAAGATCGCTGGCGAAGAGAATTGAAGCGCGTACATAATGAGCGTCGGGATCATCCCCGCGCAAGCGCACAGCTGCGTTCGCGAAACCGACTTCATTGCTGCTCGCTGCAGCTGTTGTTAGCAAGCTCGCCAGCCCAGACCGTGCACTGTGCCATGTTAATAAGAGAAAGATTATTAATAAGGCCACCGCCCCGACTCGGCTTGCGACGGTTCCTGGGAGGCGTCTGTTGCTTCTTCTGTGCGGCGTCGATTTGTCTCTCAATTTCGGTCCCGGAACTATGGCTTTGATCACTAGACTGACAAGCCATTCAGCGCTGGATCAACTTCCAGGTACTCGGCAACAATGGAAGTTGTTCACTTTCCGCCCAAGCCGTTTCGGCGTGAAAGCAAGGCCTCGCGCATATGGTTTGGATGGGCCAGGTTGAGCACGGTATTGCTAATCATAACCATCAACTCTTCATGGTCACGGCGAAAGGCGCCGGTCAGCGGCAGATCATTCGTCTTTTCGATTACGCCCTCCCTGACCCATTGCCAGAACTGCTTTTGCGTCGTCCAGAATTCCTTTCGGTCGCGACAGACGACCAGCGCCGTTTTCTTTTTCTTTTTCTTCTTCTTCTCTTTCTTGGTCATACTGCCATCTCGAGTATCACTAGCTGTTTCACCTTAAGGCATCTGAAAATGGGCGACCGCTCAGCTAGTATCTTAGCAGGAAGTATCCTGTTCGGGATCTTAAACTGAGGCCAGAAAGACCTCCGGGCAAGTCATCAGTTGGCATGTGTTGAGCCCGATCGGAAAAAGTAATCTCACCCGGCTGAAAACAGTTGTAGCCTGGATCCAGGTTTTGGCTGAATCCAAGCTACATTGAAGAGTCGGAGGCGGTCCAAAAGTGAACCACTCATCCTGCAGTCGATTTCTTTCTTATCCCGAGTCCTATGGAGCAGAGTTACTCGGGTTCGATCCGCGAAACAGGAAGTAAAGGCCCGCCGCGCCGCCGCCAATAAATGCTGCAGCAACCGCCGGCGGAATTCCCGTCGGAGCTGCGGCTGCACCAGCGGCGCCACAGTCTGTAGCAGACGCTCCGGCGCCCGCGTCGACCGCTGCTCCTGTGTTAATCGATGGCGCTGCACCCGGTCTCGAGCAAATGTCGACCGAACCACCGGTTGAGGCATTGGTTTGGCCGAGGACGCCCTGAGGGCCGTTAACTATACCGCCGACATTCTTCGTCGTACGAAGAATGACGCAGCCCTCGATCACATTAATCTTTACGAGATTCCCTTGTTGGTCGAACTCAAGGCTCAGCTTTGTGTTCGGCGCGATACACAAACTGCCGAGACGTCCGAGTCGAATCGTAGCCCCTACACCGCTCGGAGTCTCAATCGTGGCGCCCGACGGAATCGTAGCTCCGGTAACCGCGCTGGCCCCGTTTACCGTGATCGCCTTGTTACCGGTCGTCGACAGGACGCCCAAAATTGCTGCAGGGACGGCGTCGAAGCTGCCCGGACCTTTGGTTGGCTCGGCGAAGGTAACCCCGATATACAACTGCCCCACTGTTAGAGTAACAAGCAGCGCCGTGACGGTGGTAATCTTCTGGTATCTGTAATTCATGAGTAACCCCCCTCTCATCAAATGAGAGATTTGTTCAGTCTTTTTTGATTTAGCTCCGCCGGCACGAAGATTTGGCGCGAGTATACGCTCGCCTTCATACACAGGTCAAGCGATTTTCCTATGCCGGGAACCCAGTGCATGCCGCCCCCCCATAAAGGTCACGTTCCGCTCGGCAGCGGCGCCAGCGTCTTGGCGCCGCTGCCGCCTTTCGCATCTGTAGGCTGATCCTGGTACACCGCAATTACTATTAAGGCAAAAAAGACCACGGCATTAATTGTTATGTGCAGCCCGAAATCGACGAAACTATGGACTGCCACCCCGAATATTCCCGCGAGAGCGCCTATGCTTGTGGCTCGGCCAAACGAATCCGCCGTCCGCAATCGACGCGTGGCGTCTCTTATGAATCCCACCAGGAACCAGGCCACTAAGGCACAGCCGATAAGACCGCCGCTGGCCAACAATTCCAGATAATCATTATGGGCCTGCTGGGGTGTTATCTCTCCGGATGCGCGATGGTGCCTGGCAATTCCAATCCAGTAACCACCAATACCGACCCCAGTGATCGGATTAGCCTTGGCCATTTGCCAAGAGGCAGACCAGATCTCCTTACGGCTTGTATTAATGTTGTCGTGCATCTCCTGCTGGCTGAAATCAGTTGCGGCATTTTGAAAGTTGCTCACCACTGGTTCGCCACCCACCCAGCCGACGCCGTAAGCAAACAAACCGACTACGCCGGCCAGCAGAAAAACCCGCACCGCCACTCCCCCCAACAGATTCTGAAAGCGACTCCACTTCGAGCGACCTTCCACTTTCGTCAGGTGTCGGACAGGATCCAGGAGTACTCCAAGGAAAAGGAACTCGCAGAGCGAAGCCAATATTCCGCCGCGGGAATTGGAGTAGATCAGCGCGACCCAAAGCAGAGCGCCCACAGGAAGGAAGACCAGCCTCCGACGAACGCTTCCCTTCCCTACAAGCAAGCCCAAGGTGAGGCCGAGGCTCATCTCAATAAGAAAGGCAAAGTGATTTTTGTTGATGAATTGCGCGAAGCTGCGATCCCCCACGGGAAGGGCGGGCAGGAGAAACCCCGGCGAGGTTTGCATATTCTTACGCACGATCCCGAAGATAGCGCTGGCTATTCCGACGCCGATGATCACATAGATCAGCTTAAGCAGGCGGGCTCTAGTGGATGTATACCTTATCAGTAATAGCGCGGTTATGATCAGGGCGAAAAGCTGTAGCACAACAGCCTGAGTGCCCTGCGGATCGGCGCTCAATGCCCGCGGCGCATTAATGGGAGCTGGACCTGAAAACAGACGGAGTGACTGAATCCCGCCAAACAAACAAAGCACGAGCAGCGGCGTCCAAAGCGATAGGTCGAGCGACCACTGCCGACCAACCAACATCTCAATGATGCTGAGCGTCGCGATTAAGAAGATCAAGCACTCGAAGATCGATATCCACCACGGCTGCACTGTTCCGTACGGAACGGCAGCCAGACCAATGGTTACCAATAGAGCACCGAAGACTACCTGGTCTAGAAATCGAGCGAACGCCGGCACGACTACTGGGGGTTGATTCATTCTCGCGTTTTTTCGGCTTCGAGGAAACGGCTACGAGGCCATTATTCCCGCCTCAAAGAGCGGCGCGATTCTATCATTGTATCTTGAGCAATCGAAGCTCTGTCCACGTCGCCGGGCTGATCGACCTATGCCATCTTCCCACACAAATTGACTATTGATGCTGGCGGATGGAAGCGGTTACCAAGGAGCTGTTGCGTTCCAAAAAACATGGGACACCACATCGCAGATGTTCGAATCTGGTATCCAATTCTGCTCTTTCGGCTACCTCTATTTCAGAGCCAAGGCTGCGGAGGTGGCTCTGACATGAAGCGCCAGGTCGCCATAAACCGACAGCACAGCGATCTTGTCACAAGCGGTTGGACCTTCGATGCCGTTAGATTCGTTTGCGGCTTTGAGCAGGCTCATGGCGGTGCCCTTGTGACTGCATGAGTTGCAGTCCAGCAATCCCAGGCTATGACCTAATTCATGGACCACGATGTTGGTTAGCACCGCGGGAGCTTTTACTCTTGGATCGACGACGACGAAAGCATAATCGATCAACTGATTACTCTTCAGGCTGTGTGCCTCGAGCTCCGCGAGACGCTTCTTTTTACTATAGACATCGCCGCGAATGATTGTGACATCTCCATAGGCCGCTGTCGTTTCGCGCGTTAACCCTCGAAAACTGAAATGTACATTGGACCCGTTCTCGATGGCGGCCGCGTCCCAACCTTCGACCGCAAGTCTGACTGCGGCGACGTAGTCCTCAGAAAAATCCGGCACCCGAAGATAGATATTCACTTCTGAGTTCGCGGGCCAGGTCCAGAAGCCGATTGGCGCCGCGGTGCGGCCAACGACGCAAGGTGCGGGGTCAACTCTGGTAGTAAACGTCTTGGGGTAATTAACGGAAGTCGAAGCGGCGGTTAACATAAGGGCACCAGCAAGCAATTTCAATTTCATTTAGTCTCCTGTGATTTTCCGGGCAAAAATGAAGCGGTAAGGACGAGCAAAAAGTGGTTGGCGAGCGGGCAGACTTCGCCCGTTCAGCGGCAAGCCGCTGCGAATCGCTTTCAGTCAATGCGAGATAGTGGATTTAGCTCAGGTCTGCGGAGACCTTAAGGAGCGACGTTCTCTTTAGTTCATGGCGGGTGAGTTAGGGGTGTGATTGCTTAACTGTAACGACGGAAATTCTCTCCTCTTGTTCTACCCAAGTTTGTCGCGGGTTAAATCATTGATTCGCTCAAACAATTAATCGACAAACATGTGAAGATGAGATTTACGAACCTTAAGTACTGACCCTGGACACCTCCGGATTTTAATGAGTGCAGCGAGAGACTCGCTTTTAAGTTGCGCTGTAGTTGCAGCGGAATGGGTCGGCGATCTGGCTGAACACTGGGTAGTTTGTCGGCAGTTTCATGTGGTTTGCTCCGCCAAACATCTCTTCATCCATGAGTAGGCATTGCGCGTGCCGCGCTTTCGTCAAGTCAACCAAGTGGTGGAGCTTGCACTGTCGTGCGCCCGTCGCAGAAGACTCGAAAATGATCGGACGCGGTGTGCGATAACGAATAGCAATTCCCGTTGCAGGTGGGCAGTGAAGCTAGCAGGAGGCTAGATCGCGAGAAGTCCTTGTGTGAGGAATTGATCTAGTTCATGCGGGCAGAATAAAGCTCACCCATTTGATCGATGAGACTTATCTCTCGTGAGTCAAAGCAAACGAACGTTTATGGAAGGATGGCGAGATTTACAATTATGACGTTATTGATCTGGAACTTGCAGGAGGGGAGGCATCACTTGAGGAGAGGGTAACTACAAAATTAGGTATTACCAGAAGATTCTGTCGACACCTTGAGCAAAAAAATACGGCCGCCATTATAGGCAGCCGTATTTTTGGATTGTTTGGTCGGGGCGAGAGGATTCGAACCTCCGACCTCTCGGTCCCGAACCGAGCGCTCTACCAGGCTGAGCCACGCCCCGAATTAACAGGGTTGGATTCTATGTGACGGGGCGGACACTGTCAAACTTGCCTTACCTTCTCGTCGTTGCTTCTCAAGTGCCTGATGTGTCGCCATACCCACCACACAATCGCTGCTGCTATCAGGATTCCGATGAGGAAATCGAATCGGTGAAATAGATTCTTGAGCGTGGGATCTTTGTCCCACTTCTCGCCGAGTCTTTGCCCGATATATGCCAGCCCAATGCACCACGGAAGTGATCCGGCAAAAGTATAAATCACGAATTTCTTTATGTTCATTCGGGCTACGCCGGCCGGGAATGCGATAAAAGTGCGGATCGCCGGCAGCAAGCGGCTGGCGAAAACAATCACCTCGCCGAAGCGATCAAACCACCGATCAGCCAAATCGAGATCGTGACTCGAAACCAACAGATAGCGACCATACTTCTCAACTAAAGGCCTACCACCATACATTCCCACCCAATACGCTACCAGCGAGCCGATGACGCAGCCGAATGCGCCTGCTACTCCTACCAACCACAGATTGAACTCCCCCCTCGAAACCAGATAACCCGAAAAGGGCATGATTATCTCGGAAGGCAGCGGGATACATGCTGATTCGATAGCCATCAACAAAATCACACCCGCATAACCTAGTTGAGAAATGGTGGCCACGATGAAGACCGACAGGAGCTCGATGAGTTTGCCTATCATTGAAAATTAAGCGATCACTTTGGGGGCCAACCGTGCTGGCCGATCAAAGGTACAAATTGACAGGGCCCATGCTCTTCGATGGTATGCCCGCTATTGGTCTTTATAACGCGCACCAGCTTTTGCGATTCGCGTGTTTCTCCAATTGGAATTACCAAACGTCCATCGGTTTTCAATTGAGCTACTAATGGATCGGGGACGCGCGGGCCGCCGGCCGCCACCAAAATCGCATCGTAGGGCCCATAAGCGTTCCAGCCCAGCGTTCCGTCAAAGGCCTTAACCGTAGCGTTATAGATTCCAAGTTCACTAATCCGTTTCTGAGCGAGTCGTGCTAATTCGCCAATCCGTTCAATCGCGTAAACCTGCGAAGCCAACTGCGCCAGCACGGCAGTCTGATATCCCGAGCCTGCGCCAATTTCGAGGACACGGCTTTTCTTATTCAACTCCAGCAACTCGGTCATCCGGGCGACGATGAATGGTTGCGAGATTGTCTGATTGAAATCGATCGGGAGAGCATTATCGTCATACGAGCGTCCGCGCAATGCTTCAGTAACAAAGAAGTGGCGTGGGATCCGCCGCATCGCTTCCAGGACGTTTGGATCGCGAATTCCGTAATGTTCTCGCAGGCGTTCAATCATACGCTCGCGCGGAATGCGATACTCGGCTTGCATTGCTTGTTGCCTTGATGGTGTGGAGCTCAAGTCTATGCCGCAAGGAAGGGTCTTAACGATGCAACAGTTCAGAAGACGCTAAATAGTTCCATGATCCTATCTCTGTTAAGGCTGCGTGATCAGTCATGTCGCTACGCAACGGCGTGACTGAAATGTAGCCGTCTTCTATGGCGCGATAATCGGTGCCGTCTTCAGCGTTGGAACGGAAATATTGTTCGCCGATCCAAAAATACGGCTTACCGCGAGGATCTATATGTTCGGTTATCACGGGCCGCGCATTCTTAATGCCTTGCCGGGTGACTTTCACCCCCTTGATCTCTCCGAGAGGCACATTCATGTTTAATAGTGTTCCCTCGGGTAAACCTTCGCTCAGAATTTTTCTCACTGCGAGGATTGCAAAGCGCGACGCCTCGGTAAAATCAAAATTCTCTCTCGCCACGAGGCTTATTGCTATTCCCGGGACTCCGAGGATTGTCGCCTCGAGGGCCCCGGCGACTGTGCCAGAATAAGTAGCATCGTCGCCCAGATTTCCGCCGTGGTTGATTCCTGAAACACAAACGTCCGGTAATTGATCCTCTTTAAGGATCTGATGCAGCGCCAGCGTCACACAGTCGGTCGGCGTTCCGTCCACCGTCCAATGACGATCGTCGATTTGGCGAATCCGCAGCGGCCGCGACAACGTTAAGCTGTGCGAGGCACCGCTCATCTCGGCCGCGGGCGCGACGACAAAAACGTCGCCAAGGTCTTGCAAGGCTCTTTCGATCCTGACTAAACCATCCGAGTGGATCCCGTCGTCGTTTGTTAATAAGATGCGCGTCATTGTCTGCTGAAAAGAAGAGTAAACTTGCAACCGTCGCCTCGCACACGTGCGCCCCGGCTAAGGAGCACTTTGCCGAACCCCATTACTAGTTGTGGACGACGTGGTGAATCTCGTGGGCTAAACGCGGCACGACTGCCTACCTTGCGCCAACGGGGCGCGGCCGGGGACGGCCCTTCTTCTTGTTGCGTTTGCGGGCCAGCGCGGACTTGAGCTTCGCCTTTTGGCCCGGCGGCATAAAAAAGGCATGCTTCTTTGCGTCCTTAATAATCTCTTCGGTCATGACCTTCCGCTTGAAGCGACGCAATGCACTTTCAATTGACTCGCCCTGGTTAATTGTCACTACAGCCATCTATTTCTCCAATTGATCAGTTTTCATCTTCCCGTTTTAGAAGACCTATTTAACACGTCCTTCTGCATTATGGTCAAGCAGAGATCGGGTAGGAGGCGGTGTCACCGCCGCCGTCCTCCCACACCACCGTACGTACGGTTCCGTATACGGCGGTTCATGAAGTCCACTGAAGATAGCGCAGTTGAGACAGCAGCAAACTTAATTCGACCACTGCTGGCCGCAACGGCTCGCCTTCTTCTGAGCAGAGTGTTCTCTCCTTGCCGTGACCTTTGACGCACCCAAGCCTTCCTCTCGCCAATTCCGTTGGCTACCCTCCGGGTGGGATTCGAGCTTCTCAGCTCTTTTGTCTGCGTCTCATATGGTCATCGAAATTCAAGTCTCCATTCGTTACTTCATGTTCAGGCCTTCAGTCCGGTCGTGGACCTACTATGCCCTCGGCTGACTTCTGCCAACTCTTCCCGTCACCTCTCGATAACGGTAGTACGTGACAAGCTGACAGACCTCCCCGGGTAATGCGCTCTCACCTTCACGCTTATGTCCGCCACATCTACGCACAAGCTTTCCGTACAGGTATTGGACTTTGAAGATATTGGCCTCCTCATCCAGCTTGCACGCCTCATATGTGATTTCTGTTCGTCAGACCAGCGCTTTGCCTGCGGCTTCCTTCAGATTCCACCTCGCGATGGACACCCTTGCCGTCCGGCTAACGATTCCCCCTGTCGGGTTC
>Ga0134121_10005045_pt1 | contig 10758 bp, 17 predicted proteins | sample KB301_FD_96463 | JGI IMG/M metagenome (GOLD analysis project Ga0134121, IMG submission 96463) | Terrestrial soil microbial communities without Nitrogen fertilizer from Kellogg Biological Station, Michigan, USA - KB3-0-1 | ecosystem: Environmental > Terrestrial > Soil > Unclassified ...
CCTCCCCGCCTGCGTAGCTCGTCGGCTCGCTGGCACTTCATTAGCGAGCAAATCTGCGGAGAATTTCTGTCCCCCTTTCTGTTACAACAATTCCACCCGGCTTCTGTTCAACAAATTTGAGTGCAAGCAATTTTTCTAGCGTCTTTGGTGGAATAGCCCTTTTCATCAATCCCGCGCTCGCCAACATTCTGAGAGCGGCCGATTCCTCTTTGGTTAGCAGCGGCTCATGCGTCATGGCCGACTTTTCCGACCTTTCGCTTTGGAAGACGAATGCCCCTTATGCCCCATCTTCGTGGCACGTCGTATCATCGCCCCAAATTTTTCCCATGCACCCTGCTCTCGGTCGACTTCCGGGATTGAAACACTCGACTTGGCGTTACCAAATGCTTTCCTCTTGTTCTTGGACTTTTTCGGTGGGGGTTTTTTCATGCCTAGCAGTCCCCGAGAAAACTATCCCTCGCGGCGTTGGTATGGCCGCACATTCGTCCAGCGTTTGTGAATATACTCGTTGATCGGAGAAGTCACACGGGCGTCAACCAAACAATGTCTGCTTTGGGTGGAAAGCAGACATTCGATCAGCACGCCACCAATGTGTCGGGCGTCGCCTGTCTTGCCGCGTCGCGCAAGAGTCGAAGCTGCTTTAGTAGGGTCCGGCCCACCAGCTGGCTGACTTCATATCCAACCTTGATCTGGGCGCGGATTTCTACCCGCAAACAGCGCTCAGGGCGCACGACCCATACACATATGCAACCACGAACGCAGCTCCGACGGCCAAAATGACCCACGTGGGTGGAAAGTACCGAGCTTGCTGTTTCCGCATGGCTGACCTCCCTTCACCGAGCGGGAGCTCGCGCACCCGTGTTGATTTGGCGTCTCGGAAGTCTCTCAAACGCCAGCGCCCATTGGTGATGGCTGGCGACGTTCAAAATCTACACGTCAAATGAACTCAAAGCTGTGCTGTTTTGCTCAACCTCAAACTCTGGCGCCTGATACGTTTTGCAGATCGCTGGCAAGACTCGTGGGCGCTGGCGATTGAGAGACCTACGGAGACTAACGTACGGCCGGACGATCAGACCATTCAACACGCCTCTCAGCCACCGATAACTCCCCGTTCCCTTCGTGGTTGAGCTTCAGGGGCGGCCTTCATGCCGCCCCTCTTTTTTGGAAAGCAGTTCATCAGGTCTGGTAGGCGCCCGTCTCAGCCGAGACGCTAAAGCTGACATTCGGTATACGCGAGTGACGCTCACCTATTGTGAGCACTTTTGCTCAGTTTTCAGAACATGCTCGCCGTAGTATGCGTGGTGCGACGTGAAAGTAAAACTACGTGTCGAAGTTTGCAGCCTTTGAATCATCTCAGCCCGCAGGAGCGCCCCAATACCGCTGCTACCTGCTCGATAAAAGTGGTCGCTTTGCTGATACCAAAATCTTTAACGCCAACGATGACAACGATGCGGCGGCGTACGGATTCGCACTATTCATTCGAGCGTCTGGTGTTTACGAGCGATTTGAAGTTTGGAATCAGCATGCGCTAGTCCATGCCTATAGCCGTGAGATGCCGTAATCCTATGAGGATCAGCGACCCCGTGCACCAAGCCGGGAATATCAATCACCACGACGACGGGGAGTCTATTTCCCCGATCCAGACGGCCATCTGTTAAAGATGATTACGCGTCCTTGTGGCAGTGGCCGCTAAACTCGCCCCCCGCCAGCTATGCGATTCAAATGAGACCAGCTGCACCCACTTCAATGAACGACAACAAGCCACTGACGGACGCGATGGTGGGACGAGCTTACGAATTGGCCAGGTCTGGCGACTATGAATACGTGTACCAAGTTGAGCGGCGCTTGGTTGCTGAAGGATATGCAGGCGTTGAGTCCCATATCAGTAAGACACCTGAGCTACGAAGCGCGCTGCGGGTATGTCTTAAACCCTATCGAAAACCAGGCACTGGCTCGCGCCCTCGATGATGTCTCCGGAGCCAAGTTAGGCGGAGCCAAAGCGCATTCTTTTCAACGCGGAAGCCGAGGCTTCTTTGGTGCTTGTCAGGTCTGGTAATGACCGCTTTGGGATCTTTCGCAGCACGTTGCAGGTCGACCACGAAAACGGCGGCACGATGGCCGCCGTCGTCACTGTCCACGAGGAATTTTCATTAGGCCACTTTTCTTCTTGCGACGGCGCAACCACAAGCCCGCCACGCCCGCCCCAGAAAACTCGAGCCCGCAGGTTCAAGGGCGCCAAACAGCTACGCATTCGACTTTCAATCCACTTGATTCTTACTAGGAATCGATGGTGGAAGTTTGGATAGCAACGCATCAACGTAGGCGGTGAACTCGGTACCCTTTACTTTGGTTTGATCCCACTGCGCACGGAATCCCGACTGGCTCAGGTTCGTCACGATACGCGCGCGAGTCGTGGCGAATGAGTCTGCGCTCAGCAAGCCACTGCGGTATTGAGAGAATGAATCTTCCCAGCTGAACCGCATTCGGGAGAAGAGCAGCGCGAACCTGTTGTTCTCGATCGCTTCGGCGGTTGGGTTCTCTCCATTTTTCATTAGTATCAGTGCGACAATTTCAGGTTCCAAAAGCGAACTCGTCATTTCTAAAATCTGCGTTACTCGACCTTGGTGGATCAATGCTTTTGTATGTTTGGCTGCCTGGTGCGTTTGCAGTCCTAAATAGACGAGTGACGCGGCAACAGCCAAACTGCTGATGAAACTTCCTAGAGTCGATAGATCGGCGAGTGTCATGGACGCCCCCTGACTAGTGCGGTTACGCGAGACGGTAGCCGATTTTGGAGGCAACCTAACCTAGCGGACGAATGAATGTCCGCCTGGGTGGAAAGAGTCACTCGAGATCGTACCGACGAAGGTGGTAGGCGCTCACTCACCCTGAGCACATTTGACCAGTCTTCAAAATGAGCGTCGGGATAACGTACGCGGCAATCCATGAACGTGAGCACCTTGTCGAAGATCGCTGGTCTGAACTGTCTCAACCCCTAGGCGTGCTTAACTACCGCTGCTATTTGCGCGATGAAACTGGCCGCTTCGCTGATACCAAGATCTTTGGCGCCCGTGATGACAATGAAGTGGCGGCGTTCGCATTTGCGCTATTCATTCAGGCGTCGGGTGTTTACGACAGATTTGAGGTCTTGACCAAGGGACGCGCTAGTCCACGCTTATCGTCGCTGAGTAGCGACACGCGATGAGGGGCATCAGCCCGGCTGGGGCCTGGACCAGCGGTTTGTTGAGATTGTTCACCAATGAAAAGTCGGGCTGACCATTGAGCAATATTGACCAGCGTGAGCGATCCACATGGTCATACGCTATCTCCGTCCGCGTCCCGCGGTGGCTCTCAGGATGGAGCGAAACGCCATGCCAACTTCTCAAACTTCCCGAAGCGACCACTCTGTCAAAGACGATGTCAGTCTACCGCGTGCGATGGAGGCGAATCTTGCGATGAACAAGCAAGGTGAATTCGTTTCGATCGAGCTTGGCGCGGAGCTGGACAGGATCGCAGGAGTGGCCTCGCAACAACACGAGAACGCCGTGAAGATACAAGACGAAGCCCACGGTGGTCACGGAACCGTGCAACACTTCGGTATGTGGTATGCCGGCTGCTACTATATCCGCGACCGAATTGCAGTGAACCAACACATCAGCGGAACCTGGCGCCTAGTAAAGTGCGTGCTCCCAAACCTATAAGATCGGTTAGAGCTGGAGGCCGACTTCACCTAGGCGGAGCGCCAATGCGGCGAACTGTGTACCCGGCACTCTGTAAATTCCCATCCAGCCCGTGACGTTGGATTGCTCAAGGGCTGCACCCTCCCATCTGATCGAAGAGTCTTCGTCCAATAGTCCGTCCCGATATTGCGAATGCGTGTCCTGCCAGCCGTAAATTATTACCCCGTACGTTAGGTGGTACCGAAGCTTCTGGACTTCTTGCCGAGTCGGCGTGCCGCCCGGAACGGCGATAAAGGCTGCAGCAGCGTTGGGATCGGCACCCGTCCGAAATACGTCGCGCAGTGCCGCAACCCGCCCCTGATGGATCAGCACCAAGGCGAGTTCATCGCGGGCAAGGCCGAATTCAGCGACTAAGGCGCGGACCGCTTCTCTTGCTCGTCAGAGTCAGCCACCGAGTTGGTCAAGGATGCTTCGGCCTGCCACTCGGTTTTCTTAATCTCGAAGAAACTGAGAAGGACTTGCGAATCGGCGTCCTGCCCGTTCGTCTTACAGTACCCAATGAACTCGTCGTACTTGACCTGGATCTTGGCTACAGTGTCGCCGCACCGTTTGGCCTCTGTGACTTCATTGTTGATGAGCTTCGCCCATTCTCTATAGGTGTAGGCAAAGTTCGCGCCGATCAAACGTTTGAAGGAGTCGTACTCTTTCTCGCTGAACGTGAGGACGAAGAGTACTGCCATACCGCTACTCCCGCCACGATTGGGGCTGGTGCTCAGGTGCTCGCGTCTCGAAACGCCAAGGAATTTGCTTTTTAGGCGCGTCTTATCAGCCGCAAGACCAAGAGTAGTACGACCGCTCCGAGCGTGGCGCTGGCTATGATACTGACGATTCCGACGCCGAGATGAATCCCCAGCCGCGGCAGCAGCCAGCCACCAACGAACGCTCCGATAATGCCGACGACAATGTCGCCAAGAAGCCCGAAACCCCGCCCTTGACGACAAGACCCGCCAAATATCCCGCAACCGCGCCGACTATGAGCCAGATAACTATTGTTTCGACGGGCACGACAATTTTCCCTTCTTGTACCTCACCTGGGTACTAAAAATGCCGGGTGCGACCTCAGTAGAACACGCCATAGTTGACCTGCAGAATGCGGCCCGAGCGCCTGTCGATCAGCACCGCATCATCACCGTACCGCACCCACACATATCCGTAAGGCGGGATGGCAAGATCGAACATCCAGTAGTCATTCAGCCAATAGTCCTGTACCCAAAAATTGCTGGGGAAGATCTGACCGTAACCCCATCGCTGATAGTACCAGCCGCTCGGCCGATTATAGTTTTGCCAGTGAAATTGGCGCGGGCTGTTGATGTTGCGCTGGTACAGCGTTGCATTGAACTGGCGCGGATATTGATTCCAGTTGGGAGGGCGCGTGCCAAAAGTCGTTCCGCCTGAACTGCCGCCGACCCTGAGTGCCGCCGTACCGGTTCTACCGCCGTTGACACCGCCGCGGTCCATGCGGGCACCGCGCGTTGCCGCAGCAGCTCCTGCATTGCTGCCAGTGCCCATGACGCGCTGACCGTCATTGGTGCTGCGTCCACTTCGATTTCTGGTTCGGCCTTGCTCGTCGTCGCCAGCCGCCACGGCGCGACCCATATGATTGCCGTTTTCGGATGGATTTGGTCCGCCACCAGAGCGATCGGAGCGGCCCCCAACTTCGGCCTGGCCGCCGCCGCGGTTCATCGCAGCGCCATGATCGCCACCGCCGCCCGGCCGTGCGGCGCCTGGGTTGGAGGCTCCGGTCGTCCCATTGCCCCCTCCGCGACTGTCGCCCTGATCCCCCCCGTGATCTCGATCACCCTGATCTTGACCGTCAGCATCATTTCGCGCCGTTTGGATGAAGCGCTGACTATGCGTTTGCGCCTGCGCGGGTAGCCCCGCGAATAATAAGGCGGCCATTGCTGGGACGATGAGATGTTTCATGTTGCACTCCGATTCGATAGTCGACGCGAGATATTGGGTAAGGAACTGATACAACGCGGACTACGGACGCTGTGCCTCATACGATTTTGAGGCATGCCCTGGGAACGACGTGTGAACTGTCTAAAAACCGACAAGCCCTGGATCAAAAAAAAGAATCCAGCAAATGGTAATCATCGGCAAAAAAAAGATAATACCGAGGCGCGCAGTCGATACCCCCGAGCGTGTGCGACGATCAACCATTGCGATCGTGTCCACGACCCATCTCCCACACTATTTCAGACCGCAGACTGCTCGCTCTGCGTCGGAGATGCTGGTCAAATTTGCTCAGTCTCAAACATTAATGTGCAATTCGAGCAGAGTGTTCGATTTTGGTGCGAGCAAAATAGAACAGTCTAAGTGTGCGGGTCAGTCCAAGGTGTGGTCGTCGCCTGCCGAGCACTACGGGCGCAGGTGATCGAGGGACGCTAAGGGTCGCTCACTAGGACGATCCCGCGCTCTCCCGTGATGACGACGGAGGGTCCAACGAGGACCTATCGCATAAATTGTACCGATGACGCCGACCTAGTCGTTGCGACATACGCCTTTCGATGCAGCGATGACTTAGACGCGTTGGACAAGGCAACCGAGCTTTGCGCCGCGAACGGTGTGGAAGTCTGGGACGGCGCAAGACGCGTCGTTTGGATGCACAAGGGCGGTGCTGCGCGCTTCAAGACCAAACCGAGTCTTGCGCAATCGATGTCCTCATCATTCGCCTCGTCCATTGCCCAGCTAGATAGCCCTGTCTGCAACCAATCATCGTCAACAGCGTTCTCCACTCGAACGACCGGCGGATTGCCACGCTCGCGACGTTCAGGAGATTCAAGATGAAAATTCGGACATTCGGTTTGGGCTCAGTGGCCCTGGCTAGCCTTTTGCTCGCCGCTACGCCAGCTCTCTCTTCCAACACTAGTCAAGATTCATCGCCGGCGGAGCGCGCACAGACCGATCAGTTGAATACCGATGCCGCAAACCGCGCGCACTCAGATAGTGACACAAATGCTGCTGCGCTGAGCGACTATGATGCGGCACGTGCGGCATACGAAGCCAATCTCAACGACTATGATGCCCGCAAAGCCACCTACGACGACGATCGTGCGGGCTACGAGGCCAGACGACAAGAATATGAAAGGAACCGTGATCAACGCTGGGGTGCATTCCGCGACCACGGTCGCTACCATGACATCGCGGCGCTTGGGTCGACTGATCTTGTCGGTAAGGTGGTCTCTACGCGCGGCGGAGAGCGCATTGGGCGCATCCACGATGTGGACTACTCCCCCAACGGAAGAGTAAACAGAATTGCCATCGAAGTTCGCTCTAACCGCGTTGCATGGCTGTACGCCGACGATGTGCGCTACGATCCAAACTCCAACGTCATTTTGATCGATCTGTCGCGTGACCAGGTGGATCGACTGTCTCAGATGCGTCAGCCCGGCTCGTGAATTTGCAGGCGGAGGCTCGAGAGAAGCCACCCCAAGTCATTGGCTCGGGCAGTGAGTCCGACTAGAGCAACCTGGACGAGTCCAAGAATTAAATTGGGTAACGGTGTGATTGTGAGGTGGGCGCTATGCTCAGATTTCTACTGGGGTTAATCCTAGGAGCGCTGTTGGGGACATACATTGCGTCAGCTTATCCCCACCAGTTGCATAATGTAATGGCACAAATCGGGCCTAGTTCGTCGCTACCTAGCGCCAACGAGACCAGAAACAAATCACATACAGAATTTCCATGAAACTGGTCCAAATTCGGAAGCGATAACGCATGTCCCGATTGCGGAAGTTCGATCTACCTATCTAGGGCGATGGCGGCTCTAGGGCGATGGCGGCGCATTTCGTAAGTTCCTGAGGCTGGCGAGAGTCAAGATCCAGACGCGCCCAGAGCGAGCCTCCAAAGCAACCACAGCGCTAAGCGTCCCTGTCGAGATGAGGGAAGTCATTCAAAACGACGCTGAGTAGGGAACTATGAACTTCCAACGTGCCGTTGTAGCTGATGAAGCCCAGCTTGCGGAATCTGTTCATGAAGAAACTGACCCGCGATCGCGTTGTTCCAATCATTTCTGCGAGCGTCTCTTGGTTCACGTTGGCGATCACGGGTTCGGGCTTTCCCGGCTTACCGAAGTTCGCCAGCAAAAGTAGTGCGCGCGCCAAACGCTTCTCGCTCGAGTTGAAGAGTTGATCCACCAAATCTGCTTCGACGCGCATGGTGCGCAAAAGCAAATGCGCAAGAAACAGTTCGGAAAATGCCGGCTCGTCGTGAAGCACGCGAACAATGGCTGCCTTTTCGATGCGCATTATCTCGCAGTCTGTCATCGCCGACGCTGTTGAAAGGCGCAGCGCCTGCCCAGCTAGACATCCTTCACCGAAAAATTCGTCCGCGCCAAGCAGCGCAACGACTGCTTCCTTACCAAGTGCAGAAACGACGGTGAGTTTTACCTTACCGCTCTGAATGTATAGGACAGAGTCGGCTGCGTCGCCTTGTGAAAAGATATCTTGCTTGGCGCGAAATTTCATAATTCCACGCCCGTCCCCAACTTTGGAGAGGAATCGTTTCGGGTTGAACGACTCCGCAGGTCTTTTCATCGCACCTTCCCTCAAAACTATCCTGCGAGCATCACCTACCAAGATGCCGGGTCGTGATCAATTGACCGAAACAGAACTAGCTCGGCGTGGCCAGATTGCACGCGTCCGAAGCAAGCTGCGACTAATCGCCTTCCCTCTTTCGTAGAGGTATAATGTTCTCGGTAAACTTCACTTTGCGCTTCTTGCGAATGTGAGTCGAGAGGTCTGGCGCTCTGATTTTGACAGTCACGCGTTCACTTCGAGTCACTTCGCCGATCTCTCCCATAATTACAAAATCCTGGTACGGATACAGAGATTTCAGCCGCGAAATTTCCTTTCGAGCTTCGTTCAGGCTCATTTGTGGTGCCACCGGACCGCGTGTCGAGTATCCGGCCGAGCGGTCACGACGGAAAATGGAAAATTGTAGAGCCAAGCTGACCACCAACACGCGCGCCCGATCTGTGCTGTTGTTATCCGCACCAGAAGGCAACTGGATTACCGAGCCATAACAGCACACTGCCCGCAAAAAAGCTGGTCAAAATTGATCACCCTTTCAATGTGTCGCCATACCCATGAGAGCTTCGCCGTAAGATGCGCGATGATTCTGATGGCCTGCGAGGTCCTCGTAACGAGTCGTCCATCGACCGACTGCTTCGCGGCAGCGTCTTGGTTGGTGCCGGTGACGGCCAGCCGACAGACAATACTTTCCACGAGCTGTCGGGAGTTTCGGACGGAGATGTTGCCCACATATGTGCTGTTTTGCGCAGCATAAAACGCTAACGCCTGATACGGCTCTGATCGCCGGCAAGACTGGTGGGCGCTGGCGATTTTTGAGAGACATAAAGTGACACCTTCGGCATTGGTGTCCGTGCCCCCAGATGGGCAGAGGAACAACATAAATGACTGAGACTTACACATTTCGATACTTGAACGCAGACGGAAGCTTTAGCGGCATAGCCATGGTGCAACTCAATGACCGCCCCTCTGCCGAACTCAGTGCAGAGAATTTGATGTCAAAAAAAGCCGCGTTGGTTGAGATTTGGTGTGGCGACAATCTCATCGGTAAAGCGAGGAACGCGCGGCTGGACACATCAGACCATACTCTCGACCACCGATAACCTCCGCTCCCCAAGCGATCGAGTTTCCGGGGCGGCTTTTGACGATTAAGCCTGACAGAGCTGGTGATTGACGTTGCCTTTTGTGACCTGTCGTAGTCCTTAACAAGAGTCGTCTTTCTGACTGCCAAAGTGGCAAGCATAGACTTTGGTAAGTTCCGCTCCCAGCAGGAAAACTTGCGCGGAATAGTAGACCCAAAGCAACACGACAGTCAGGCCTGCGGCGGCTCCATAAGGCGTCGCAATGCTGCTGGTGCCAAGAAAATAACCAAGCGGTAATTGACCCAACTGAAACAGCAATGATGTGACCACGGCTCCGATCACAACGTCCCGCCATTCGAGCTTCTTGTTTGGAAGCACCTTGTAGATGGCAGCAACCAGCGCTGACATCAGCACGCTTGAAATTGCGAAGTTGAGTAGCGCCAATGCAAATTGACTGTACCCAGTGTGTTCGTCGACATAGTGGCCCAGCGCTGCAATGCTTGCGGTGAATACCATAGATGTCAGCAACAAAGAGCCGAGACCAACCACCAGCAATAGACTGGCTGCACGCCCTCGAACTAACCCGTAGAAAACCGACTCCATTGGAGGAGCCTTCCAAATCACATTGAGGGCATTCTCCACTTCTCCAAACATTCCGGAAGCGGTGACAATCAGCGCCAACATCCCAATCGCCGCGCTGATGAATCCGGTCGACGTGCCGGATGCATGGCTGATAGCAAGCTGCACCATCTGTGCGTTTTCTTGGCTCATAATACGGCGAAGCTGAACGGCGATGGCGTCCTGCGCTGCCTCAGCCCCGAACCCAAAGCTCGCGATTGTCACTACGATAAACATGACCGGAGCCATTGCCGTGACCGCGTAGAACGCTATCGCTGCGCCGCGTGTCAGAGCTTCGTCACTCATAAACGCTTCCACAGCTTCTCGGGCCAAGCGAAACGTAAGCAAAATCATTTCCTACCTGCCACTACACAACGCATGGGACGAAGCAGTTGTTGCAACAAATTGCGGCAATATGGACGCAATACGCGGTGGCGAATGCCATTGCTACTAATCGCCCTATGCCGCGAGGATCAGACCAATTTTTTCCATAGCCTCACGCGATGACGTTGCCAAAACATCACACTCGGAAATCGCGAAGGCATTCATGACGCTGTCGTCTCTGCGCGGATGTGCCCACAAACCCGCGACTATTTTCGCCGCAGGATAGTTCGATCGAAGCCGCCTAACTAAGAATCTGACGCTAGTAAAACGCTGCGAGTCCAGAACCGACAGACAAACGACACGCACTGCGTCAGGGGCGAATTGGCCTTGAGACTTTGAGACTTGCTTGGCGGTTAGCGCAGCCGAAACAATTCCCTGCTCATTAAGTAGATGCATCAAAAG
>Ga0134121_10005046_pt1 | contig 10758 bp, 5 predicted proteins | sample KB301_FD_96463 | JGI IMG/M metagenome (GOLD analysis project Ga0134121, IMG submission 96463) | Terrestrial soil microbial communities without Nitrogen fertilizer from Kellogg Biological Station, Michigan, USA - KB3-0-1 | ecosystem: Environmental > Terrestrial > Soil > Unclassified ...
AGCTCGAACGCCGGGCCGACGCCGCCGCCGCGGAGGGACGCTCGGACCGGATCGACCAGCTCCGCGACTGCCTCGGCGGACTCAACCCGCAGGCGCGCGAGATCCTGGGCCAGCGCTACCGCGAGGGGATGCCGCTGGAGGAGCTCTCCCGGCGCTCGGGCCGCTCGGTCGGGGCCTTGAAGAAGTACCTGTTCACGCTGCGCGCCCGCCTCCACGACTGCATCGCGAAGAAAACCGCCGCGGAGCCCGCATGACCCGAGACGAACGATTCGAAGACCTCTGGACCGCCTTCCTGGAGGGCGAGCTCGACGCCGCCGGCTTCGAAGAGCTCCAGCAGCTCCTCGTTTCGGATCCGGAGCTCCTCCGCCGCGCGGCGGATCTCTACGGCGAGCACCGTCTCCTCGGCCTCGCGCTGCAGCCCGACGAACAGGATCGATTCCTCCGCGAGACGATGACGCGCGCGCTCCGCGATCGCGAGGGCTTCGTCAGCGCCGTGAGCGAGTCCGTCCGGCAGGGTTCCGTGCCGAAAAAATCCCGCTTCCGCCGCGTCGTGGGCTACGCGGGGGTCGCCGCCGCCGCGGTCCTCGTCTCCCTGGGGGTGCAGCGGGCCTTCTCGACGCCGCCGGCCGCGCCGCCCGAGCCGGTGGCCACGCTGGTCCGCGCCCCCGGCGCCAAGTGGGATCGCGACCGCGTCCTGCCCGAAGGCTCCCGGCTCCTCCAGGGCCGGCTCCGGCTGCTCGAGGGAGCCGCGGCGATCCAGTTCGACAGCGGCGCCGTCATGCTGCTCTCCGCGCCCGCGGATCTCGAGCTCGAGTCGCGCGGCCGCGCGCTGCTTCGCTCCGGCAAGGTCACCGTCGAGGCCTCGGAGGCCTACGGCTTCACCGTGCGCACGCCGGCCGGCGAAGCCGTCGATCTCGGGACCGAGTTCGCCGTCGCGGTCGACCCCGGCGGGGCGACCGAGCTGCACGTCCTGCAGGGCGAGGTGTCGTGGACCGGGCCCTCCGGGAGCAGCCCGACGCGCGTCCTTCAGACCGGCCAGGCGCTGCGCTTCGACTCGGCGGCCGCCGGGGAGGGAAAGGCGGTGCCGCTGGCCGGTCCCGGATTCCAGGAGCTGCTTCGCGCGATCCGCCCGGAGCCCGCCCAGAAGTCGCTGATCGCGTACGAGGGGTTCGAGTATCCGGCGGGAGAACGGGAGCCCGCCCAGGCCTCGGGCGGTTTCGGCTGGAAGGGCCCCTGGCGCCTGCGCACGTCCGAGGAGACGAAGAACGACCGCGACACCTCGACGACGTTCCTGATCGACGCGGACAGCCTGTCGGGTCCCTGGGCGCTTCCGCCGGCGCGCGGCGGCGCGCTCCATTTTCCGCCGGCCCGTTCGTTCCGGGTCCGCACGCTGGCGGAGCCGATCGACCTCGGCCGCGACGCCGTGACCTACGTCAGCTTCCTGGTCCGCCAGGAGCCGGTCCGCGACCGCGAGCTTCCCTTCTTCCGGCTGACCTTCCGCTCCTCCCAGGACTTCCCCAACCAGGTGGTCGGCTTCGGCATGCCGCCGCAGCGCCGGCCGGCGATCTACCGGAACCGCGACAATTTCAATTCGTCGGTGAGCTTCGAGGCGGGTCCGCTCTGGCTCTGGGTCTGCAAGATCGCCTCCCGCCGCGAGGGGCCCGACGAGGTCTTCCTCAGGATCTACCGCCCCGACGAGGCGCTCGGGTCGCTGGAACCCTCCGCCTGGACTCAGACCACGGGACCCTTCGTCTCCGACGCCCGGCTGGACCTGCTGCTGATCACCGGCACCGGCCCGGGCCACCAGTGGGTCGACGAGCTCCGCATCGGCCGCACCTGGGACTCCGTGACGCGCCAGGAGTGACAAAACAACCTGGTTGTTTTGTCGGTCGGGCTAGGGCAGCGTCGCGTCGGTCGCCCCGGCAGGCACCAGCTGGACTCCGAGCGCCGCGCAGGAGGTGCAGGGATGCACCACGGCGTCCCCGTGGCCGCCCGATCCGTTTCAGCGCGCGCAGGGGCGCGTGCGGCTGAGGTCGGTCGGCGCCGGCAGGCGCGTGACGCCCTGGCACTTGGCGCAGCTGCGGGTCCCCTTGCCCTGGCAGACCTCGCAGGGGCGCGTGCCGCGGATGGGCTTGCCCTTGCACACTTCGCAGGTCGCGTGTCCGGTGGCGCCCACGCCGACCGTCACCTTGTAGCCCAGCCCTCCGCAGGAGGCGCAGGCCTCGGTCCGCGTCCCCTTCCCCCGGCAGCTCATGCAGACCTTGGCCGGACTGCCGCCGCAGGAGGGGCAGATGCCGAATCCCGTGAGCGCGCTCTTGAGCGCGAGGAGATGCTTCGATTCGCCGGGCGTCGCCGCCTGGGCCAGCGACTGGTCGAGCGCCTTCTCCGTGCGGGCCAGGTCCTCGACCGTGCGGATCGGAGCGACCACCTGCACCGCCGCGTTGCGATAGGCGCCGAGGAATTCCTGGGCGCCCTGCGCGCCGGGGAGCAGCGCGCGGGCGTCGTCGCCCTTCCCGTCCCGGAGCAGCTGGCCCATCTGGAGCGCCCGACGATCCTCGGGACGCTCCCAGCGTCCGTCCGGCGCCTGCGTGTAGCCCAAGCCGTGCAGGGTTCCCCGGGCCTCGAGGATTTCCGCCGGCGTGCCGATCCGGAGCGCCGTCCCGGCGTGACCGGCCGCGAGCGCGCGGAGCAGGACGAGGCCGCGATCGTTCGGGGCCTTGCGGTCCGTCTCCGCGGCCGCCTTCGCCGCGCGGAGATGGTCGGCGGCCGGCGCGCTCATCCATCGCGACGGCGGCAGCAGGTCCAGCGTCGCCTTGAGCCGCTCGCTCGACCCCGTCCGCACATGGGCGGTCGCGGTCACCTGCGCGCCGTCCTGCTGCAGGCCGCCGGGGAGCCGCGCCACCCAGGCGTCCTTCTCCCGGTACGCGGTGAGCTCCTGGCCCGAATAGGTCTTCATCTTGATGAAGAACTCATTCTGCTTTTCAAAGGCGCCGTCGAAGGTGGAATCGCTCTGCGGCGTCTTGACGCGCACCCGGTCCACGATCAGCCCGGAGTCGACGTCGCTCCTCGAGAGCCAGAGCAGGACGAAGGCGAGGAGGTCCGACTGGGGCAGCTTCTCCCCCTTCAGCGCCTGCAGGTTCGCCAGCAGTCCGGCGCGGGAACTGTCGTCCATCGTCACCGTCATCTGGGAGAGCAGCTTGGACGCGAGGGCCGCGGCCGGAGAGAGCTCGGGCGGCTTCACCCCCGGCGCGGGGTTGGAGGGCGAGGCCGCGATCGCCGGCGGCGCGGCCGATTCCAGCAGCTTCTCGACCGCCGCGCGGATCGCTTCGATCCGCTTCTGAGGCTTCGGATCCGCGGGCAGCTCGGAGGGCCCGCAGAGCGCCTCGAGCTGGGTCCAGCGCTCGCGCTGCCGGTGGACTTCGAGGAAGAGGCCGACGAGCGTCTCGCGGGCGACGGTCGCCTTGTTCTCGAGCGCGCCCGCCACCTTGCCCTCGAGGCCGTCGAGGTGGCGCATCTCGCCGCGGATGAACACGGGGGCGTCGACGTGGAGGGTCTCGATCTGCCAGGGCGCGACCGACCTGGTTCCGACGACGACCGCTTCGTCGCGGCGCTCCAGCGGGCCGCGCAGGAAGCTGCCGTCGTCGAGCTGGAGCAGGCCGTCCTTCGCGAACTGCAGCGGCTGCGGCTTCGCGGGCGCGGCGGGCTTGACCACGACCACGGGCGCGGGGTCCTTCCGATCGCCGGGGCGGACGAGGTCGTATTCCCACAAGGTCCATCCGACGATCGCGACCGCCGCGATCGTCAGCACCGTGGCGATCAGGGCCGGAGCCGCGGAGCGCTTGGGCGGATCGGGCAGGTAGACGCGGAGGGGGCGGCCGAAGAACCAGCTGCTCCCTTCGGCCTGGTGGAAGACCCAGTGGGCCTGCCAGACCTGGAGGTGTTCGACGATCAGGTGCCGCGCCGCGAAGCGTCCGCCCGCGGGAGGACGCAGCTCCTTGGCCAGCTGCTCCGCCGCCGCGCGGACGACGGCCGGCTTGTCCGCCAGCATCTTGGCCAGGTCGGCCGTGTGCTCGAAGGAAAGGTCGACCACCTTGCGGGAGGCCTTGCGGACGTCGGTGCCGAGCTCGGGCGGCAGCGCCACGGTCTCGCGATGCGCGGCCTGCTTCGAGCGGCGGCCGTCCGCGTCGACGGTCACCTCGAGCGTGACGCGGTACGCGGGATCGAAATGGCCGAAGGTGATTTCGCGCGCGAAGGTTCCGGGGAGCGACTTGACGGTCTGCTGCCAGTCGTGGAGGGCGTTGAAGACCTGGTCGATCGGCAGCTCGGGGTCGTGGAGCACGACGAGCTCGGGCGCGTGGGCGACCGCTCCCGTCTTCGGGGGCGCGTGACGCTTGATCGTGAAGGTGCCGCGGCACTTGCCGCAGCGCTTGAGCCGGCCGCCGAGATCCTTGTTGGCCTTGTAGGTGCGGCCGCAGCCGGGACACTGGAACTTGTAGTCGCCCATGGCTCACCCGCCTCTTTGGATCGAGCCATTTTAGAACAATCGTGAACAAAAGAAAGGTTCGGAGGATCGGCTCAGGAGACCGGCGCCGTCCGGCGCTCCAGCTCGAGCAGCGTTTTCTTCCGATCCTTCCCCCAGCGGTAGCCCGTGAGATCGCCCTTCGCTCCCACCGCGCGGTGGCAGGGGATGAGCAGCGCGCCGGGGTTGGACGCGCAGGCGCGCCCCACCGCGCGGGCCGAGCCGGGGCGCCCGATGCGCCGGGCGATCTCGCCGTAGGTCCGGGTCCTGCCCGCGGGAATCGCCCGGAGCTCGCCCCAGACCCGCGCCTGGAACGCCGTCGCGCGCGCGTCGAGGGGCAGCGAGGCGTCGACGGGCTTTCCTTCGAAGATCCGGCGCAGCTGGCGTCCGGCCTTCCGGAGCAGGGCCGCTTCGCGGCGGATCGACGCGCGGGGATATCGCGCCGACAGGGACTTCGAAAGCGCGGCGTCCGACTCTCCGAACTCGACCGCGCAGATCCCCAGCGGGGTGGCGGCGATCAACGCCCGGCCGAGCGGGCAATCGATGACGTCGTAGGCGATGTCCATTCCCGATCCTCCCCGGAGAAAAGTCGCGGGCGTCATGCCCAGGCGCGACCGGGCCGGCTCGTAAAGGCGGCTCGGGGAAGCGAAGCCCGCGCCGTAGAGGGCGGGAGCCACCCCCGCCCGGCCGCCGCCGCGCGTCCGGAACCGCTCGAAGCGCAGTGCACTGAGGTAAGCCTTGGGGCTGATCCCGAGCGCGCGCGTGAAGGTTCTCTGGAGGTGCGAGGCGCTGACGGAGAGCTGCCGGGCCATCTGCGTCAACGTGGGTTGTTCCTCCGCGTGGCGCCGAAGATAGTCGCAGGCGCGGACGGCAAGGATTCCGGGCCCGAGCTTCGACTCCGGCCGGCAGCGCTTGCAGGGGCGGAACCCTTCCCGCTCCGCCTCCCGGCCCCTGCCGAACAGGCGGACGTTCCTGGCCAGCGGCCTCCGCGCGGGACAGCTGGGACGACAGTAGATGCCGGTCGTGAGCACTCCGAACACGAAGGTCCCGTCGAAGGCCGGATCCCGTCGCAGGGCCGCTTTCCACCAGGTCGCGTTCATCTGAGCACAGGATAGTCCGCGCGCCGATTCCCGGCTATCCGGAACTTGCGGTCGAAGTCGGTTTCCGGAATCGCCGCCACAGCACCCAGCCCGCCGCGATCGCCAGCGTGATCGCGCTGCAGGCGGCGCCGAAGATCAGGGATCCCGGACGGTAGGAGAAGGTGACGCGATGCGTCCCCGGGCGCAGCTCGACCGCCCTCATCGCGTGGTTCGCGCGGAGGATCGGCTGCGGGACGCCGTCGACGTCGCAGATCCAGCCGGGAGCAAAGGTCTCGCTTACGACCAGCAGCGAGCTCCGGTCGCCGTCGACCCGGTATTCCAGGTCGCCGATCTGCTCCACGGATCCCCCGGCCTCGCCGTCGAGACGAAGGGGAGTCTCGACGACGGCGGACCTCGCCGGGTCGAAGGACGGATCGGCGAGGCGCTTCAGACGATCCGCCGGCTCGGGAAGGACTTCACAGGCTCCGACCAGCCAGGCGCGCGGCAGCCGGTTGATCCGATCCCTCCCCTTGGAGCTCAGAACGGTGGCGACGTTCAACAGGCGATGCGCCCGATCGTCCGTCGCCGCAAACTCGACGCGGCGGTCGCCCACCCGGCCGCCGAGCGCGCGGGCCAGCTCTCCGTAGGCCCGCGGATACTGGCTGGCATAGCCGGACGGCGTCGGCCGTCCGTAGGCCATGAGGAAATTGCCGACCCCGGTGCGGTAATAGGGACTCTCCAGATCCACGAGGACGCGCCCGTCCCGCGGCAGGCGGCGGATCGCTTCCGGCTCCGGGGGCAGCGCTTCGTAGGTCGAGTTGTAGCCCAGAAATCCCGGCAGAAGATCCCCCACGATGGCGATCCCCACCGCCGCGGCTTTGACGCGCGCGGAAGCGGAGGAACCCAGGACCCGCAAGGCGACGACCGTGAGCAGCGCCGCCGTCACCATCGCGGCGTAGGCGGGATTGACCAGCGAGAGCCAGGTGGCCGATCGAGCCCAGCCGACGAGACCGATTCCGAGGATCGCGCTCGCGATTCCGGCGGCGCCCATCAGCAGGCGCCGCGAGGGAGGCTTTTCCAGCAGCGCGTCCAGCCCCAGCCCGGCCAGGATCGAAACGGCGAACGCGAACAGATAGAGCCGATGGGGGCCCAGCATCCGGAGGAAGGGCAGGATCGTCACGACCAGCCACCAGAGGGGGTAGAACGTCGCGAGCCCCAGGAGCGCGAGGGCGGCGGCGGCGAGCATCCGGGAGCGCCGCGCCGCGACGCCGGCCAGGACCAGGGGAAGCAATCCCATGTAGCCCTGGAACTCGAAGAAGTTCGAGCCCGTCCAGGCGTTCGTGAGATCCACGCGGTCGAGGGGACTTCCGAAGGCGCGCTGCCAGAAGAGGGTCGCGATCAGGAGGGGAATCCGGGCGGGTCGGGCGTAGATGAGCGTGTCCTGGGTCGAGAGTTTCTGGGACAGCAGCAGGGACTCGAGAAAGGGAAAGAGCTGCAGCGCGCCCAGCCCGACCGCAAATGCGGCGAACACCGCTCCCCCGCGGATGGTCCAGGGCCAGCCCGTCGCCTTCCCCTGGCAGAGCAGGAAGACGGCGGTCCAGGCGAGAGCCAGGAAGGAAAGCTGCGGATGGCTTCCCATCAGCATGGCCGCCCAGAGCGCGCCCGCCCCGGCGATCCATCCGAGCGAACGCTCCGTCGTTCCCCGTCGCAGCGCGAGCGCGATCAGCGGAAGGAAGACCGCGGCGGGCAGGCCGCCCGCATACTTGAACCACACCATCTGCTGACCGCAAAGCATCCAGGCGAGCGACGACGTGAGAGCGGCGGGCACGCTCATCCCCCATGTCCGGGCGAGGGCGTACATCGCGAGTCCGGCCGCGAGAAAATGGAGGAGGATCAGGGCATCCAGCGCAACGAGCGGCGGAAGCAGGCGGAGCAGGACCAGGCGGGGCAGATAGAAGGTGACCAGCTGCGGATCGCCCATGCTGGGCACCCCGCAAAGGATCCGGGGATTCCACAGGAAGAAACTTCCCCGCTGCAGGGCCTCTTTCGCCGCGATGGCGTGCATCGCGTCATACTCGATCACGTCTTGGTGGAGGCGGTTCTTGATGAGCGCGTCGGTCGCATGCTCGCCCGCCCAGGGCGCGCGCGAGGTGAGGAAATCCGTCGGCGTGAAGGTCTTGCCGCCGAAAAGGACGGCGCGCCCGACCAGGCAGGTCAGGAAGCTGGCAAGGGCGAGGCAGAGCAAAAAGCCGGTCCGGCCGCGATCCACGGCCCCTAGTATATATAGTGGGGCCCCGCAGACCCTCCCTTCGAGCGATCCGCCTCAAATCTCTGGGGGCCATGACGTTCCGCGGAAGATCCGGCGTCGGCGAGGCGTTATTTAGAATGTAGTACTCCCAGGGTGGTATGATCGACCCCGCGATGCGCCTCCGGCCCCCCGTCTACTGGGAAAATATCCTCTTCCTGCTGCTCACCCATCTGGCTGGACTTTTCAGCTTCGTCTACCTGATCTTCATCCAGTTCAGCATCTGGACCCTGGGGCTCGGGCTCCTCTGGATGGCCCTCTGCATGCTGTCGACCACCGGCGGGTATCACCGTCTCTTCGCCCATCGTTCCTATCGCAGCGCGACGATCGTGCGCCTCTTCTATCTGCTCTTCGGGGCGGCGTCCTTCCAGAGCTCCGCGCTGCGCTGGGCATCGGATCACCGGGCGCACCACGCCCATACCGACGAAGCGGAGGATCCCTACAACATCAAGAGGGGATTCTGGTGGGCCCACCTGGGCTGGCTGTTCTACCGGAGCCCGCCCTCTGACTACCGCAATGCCCGGGATCTCCAGGCCGATCCGCTGATCCGCTTCCAGGATCGCTTCTACCTGTTCCTGGCGATCGCCGTCGGGATGGCGCTGCCCGCCGCGATCGGGACGCTCTGGGGAGATCCCCTCGGCGCGCTGCTCCTGGCGGGCTTCGGCCGGCTGCTCGTGCAGTACCACGCGACCTTCTCGATCAACTCGGTCGCCCACACTGTGGGACGCCGGCCCTATTCGCTCAGCACGTCGGCCCGGGACAGCTTCGTCGCCGCGCTCGCGACGCTCGGCGAAGGCTATCACAACTTCCATCACCGCTTTCCGTCCGACTACCGCAACGGCATCCGCTTCCACCAGTTCGATCCGACGAAGTGGTGCGTCTGGCTGCTCTCGCGGATCCATCTCACCTGGGACCTGAAGCGCGCGCCCGCGGAGTCGATCCTGAAGGCGCGGCAGAGCGTCGACTCGGAGACCTGAGGGACTACTTCGGGTTGGGCGTGACGCGGGTCGGCAGCGCGCGGCCGTTCACCCGGCCCCCGGCGCCGCCGTCCGTCCGGAAGAACACCTTGGTCCCGTCCACGTCGACCCCCACCAGCGAGCCGTCGCGCTCCAGATGGATCGACGGCGGCTGGGGCGCCGTGGAGAGGACGAAGAGGAAGTGGTGCGATCCGCTCGCGGCCGCGGAGTCCACCTCGAGCCTCGAGTGCCCGACCTTGGCGTCCGGCGCGGACAGGGGATACTTCTTCCCCTCCACCTGGAACCCGCCGACCGACCGGAGCGCGGGCTCCTCGGGCAGCAGGCAGCGGACCGACAGCTGTCCGCCCTGCTCCTGCGGCGGGCCGACCTTGATCAGCGCCGTGTCGCCGTTGATCGAGGCGTCGTTCTGGCTGTTGAGCACCCAGGTGGCCTTGAGCCCCGGCTTCGACTGGATCACGTCCAGCACGACGAATGTGTGGGGCCGCAGGAAGAGAAAATGCCGGACGAAGCGCGTCAGCTTCGACGGCGCGTAGGCGGCGCTCGCGTCGCCGCAGACGTAGGTCGCGGCCGTCCCCAGGTTTCCGAAGGCGAGCAGGTCGCCGGTCTCCCACTTCGCGCGCTGGCTCCGGAAGGCGTCGACCGTGGGACAGGTGTGGAGCGCGTCCCACTTGGCGGCCTGCCCTCCGTCGTTGGATTCCGCGGCCCGCCCGTCGCGCATCTGGGGCCACCTCTCTCCGGGCTGATGGACGAGCACGGTGTTGTGCGCGACGGAGCGGATGTAGTAGTTGGTGTCGTGGGATCCGTAGCTCCCCCCGTTCGTCGCGAGGGGGCCACCGTGGAAGATGTCGAAGGAGTTCTGCTCGTAGTGCTGGTGCCAGGTGAAGTGGTCTCCGCATTGGAAGCGGGCCCACACGGCATCCTCCTCCCAGGAGGACCTCAGGAACACGGTGCCGGGACCAGTTTCGAGATGCGAGGTCCGGAACTCCGCCAGCGGCCGCGTCGCGGGGCTCTGCGGCTTGTAGAGCAGATCGAGGATCGCGTAGTCGGGGATCGTCGGCTGGGGCGTGGCCTCGTTGTAGGCCGCCAGGTATTGGCCCGCCGGCTTGTCGCGGAAGGCGTCGGCGAGGATGTAGCGGGAGCTGCGGACCATCTCGCCGAAGCCGCCGTAGGCGTCCTTCCCGTCGCCGGAAATCGCCGCGCGCCGCGCGCGCGCCTCGGGCTGGAAGCCGGAATAATTGGCGAACATCTCGTGGGCGCACTTCGCCTCGAAGTAGTCCGGCAGCTGCGCGAAGAGGTCGCAGCCCTCGACGCGGCGCGCGACGTCGGCATAGGTCATGAACTGGAAGAGGCTGTAGGTGTCGTAGCCGCGGCCCTCCCACCAGCCGCCGCCGGCGCCGAACTCGCGGAGCGCCGGCAGGAGCTTCTCTCCCCACTCGACTTTCTTCACGTGCTCGACGATCTCCAGGGCGCGCGGATTCTCGGGATACGTGGCGTAGCCGGCGAGCCCGAAGCTCACGAGCCTCCGGAGCTGCGTGTTGTGGAAGGGCGAGACGAAGGAGTCGACGCCGGGCACGTTGTTGGCGTCGAACATCCGGTTGAGGTAGTCGATGAACGCGGTCCGCTCCTCCGGGCTGAGCCAGGGGAAGCAGGCGTCATAGGTTTCGGCGACGGGCCACATCCGCTGCTCGAACTCGACGTGCTCGGTCGAGAGCCCCTTGGCGATGATCTTCTGCGCGTCGGCGATGGCGGCGCGGGCGAAGCGGGGGTCGTTCGTGACGAGGGAGGCGAAGCCGCGGGTGCGGGCCTTGATCGGGGCCGGCGGGTTCCCGGTCTCCGCGGCCTTGAGGACGGGCGCCCAGAGTCCGGCTTTCGCCCGCG
>Ga0134121_10005047_pt1 | contig 10758 bp, 12 predicted proteins | sample KB301_FD_96463 | JGI IMG/M metagenome (GOLD analysis project Ga0134121, IMG submission 96463) | Terrestrial soil microbial communities without Nitrogen fertilizer from Kellogg Biological Station, Michigan, USA - KB3-0-1 | ecosystem: Environmental > Terrestrial > Soil > Unclassified ...
ACGAAGGCCAAAGTAAGACAGTGCCGGCCATGGCCCCCGCCATTTCCGAAGGGTCAATGAGGACTGGAGCAACCAATGTCAAACGTGTTGCATAAGATTGCCGAGCGGGAAATTGACCAATGTTTCCACGGTCTTGACGGCCCGACGCGAATTGAATTGGTCACGAGTCTGATCCGCCAGTGGATCGGAAACGATGGCAACGCAGTCATCGTAACGCGCGAATTCCTTTTCCATTTCCGCAAGACGAGCCTCGACGACGGCCAATCGAAAGTCGAGCGAGACCGCGAACCGCAAGCCTTTGTGGATCACCTGCGCAAGAGCAGGGTAAGCGAAGATGAGATTCCTGGTCTATTGCACAACTTGAACGTCCGGCAGACCGCGGAGTGCTTCACGGACTACGGGCACAAAGTCCGATTGAGAGTGGACCCAGTGAAATCCATGCTTTTCATCGAATTGGTCCTGGATGATGACGAGTGGCACCGCTCACCGACGCCAGAGTAAAGAGGGCAACTCGAAGGCCTGCCATTTGGCACGGCTGCGGGCGACTGATCCCAAGTTTATGGAGGGGCTCCGAACCGCGTTTGGGTCCGATTTGTCGGGGCCGTGCTAATCGTTTGGCATATCGTGCGTCGGTCGGATCGGCCGAAGCAATCAAGGTGATGTGCGCAGTCCGTTTCGATCCGACTACACCGACGCGCTTCGGATATTACCCATCGGCGGGACAAGTCACCGTATTCTCAGTGTTTCAAAATGGTGGGGAAATGGTGGGATTTTGTGTCCACCGTTTTACCCAAAAGAGACAGCCAGTCGCAACTTATTGTTGCAACTAGCTTTATGAAGCTGGGGAACTAGGATTCGAACCTAAGAAATAGGCGTTTCGCTTGCATTCGCCTCGCATTGCTATCGCGTCGCAAACCATTGAAACACCAAAGGAAAGAAGAAAACAATGCTTCAGTAACGTTGAGTTCGTATTGCGTTGACAAGGAGCAACGTTGCCCCCAATTTGCCCCCAATCGGGGTGCATTCCGCGTCATCCGATTTCTACGTCCAAGTCGTTGGCATAAGGCGTCATGCGCAACGCGGCATCATTGAACTTCGCCGTGCAAAACGCCGGCAGCCACATCAAGAGCCCAACAAAGGCGCGCTGCTGTGTCGAGGTTCGGAATACGCTCCTTCCGCTCGATCATGGCCACGGCCGTCACAGTCAGCTCGGCTTTTTCGGCGAGTTCCTGCTGTGTCAGTCCCAGTTTCTCGCGTTCCCTTCGCAGTTGGGTAGAATATGCTTCCTTTAAATGACGGGACATGCCTTCAAGCCAACGCCGAGTTACTCGCTCAACGTTGTGCTTGGCCGCATTTGGCGGCACGACCATGCCTTTGGCTTTTTCATCGTAGAGATCAGCGCGATAAAGCGCCAACCACACGTCCTGCCCCGGCGTTGTTTTTCTTCGCTTTTTCGCCATTGGCTCACCTGATGATTTGGATTGGTCCAATCGCTTACGCACTTTTTCGTGTACCGCAATCCGACATTGACATATCTCATCAATTGTAACAGTTGTTATAGTATAGTCAAGGGCCAGCTTTTGGATTGTCCGGCCGCGTTCGCGTCATTGTTAGGCAATAAAGTTGGGCCTGAACTGCGCGTTCTGGCACTTAAATACGCTTTGCCGATTGGCTTCCCGTCGCCCTCGCCTCGCTGTTCTCAAATTGCGGGCATGTCAAGCGCCTTTTTGGTTGCCAGGAAGCCTTTGGCCCGGCATGAAGAATCGCCGCCGCCGAATATCGCCCCAACTTTTTTGGCCAGGGTCCCAAACCGCGGTCATGGATGCCGCGGATTGGGGGGACAAAAAAGTTGAAGGCGGCGAGCTGCCTTGGCCGGAGTTTTCTCCGCATCTTGCACTGCTTCATCGTTTGCCAGGTTCATTGTTCTCACCGGAGTCGAGACCAATGACTCGTTTCATCATTGCTACAAATTCGCAGGGTCTCCAAGTAGGGTGCGCAGTGCCGTAAGTCTAGCCTGCATTGCCGTGCTCGGGATCACCGGGCGCTCTCGTCCTGGCAAGGACAGACACCCGTCAGATGACGGGATGACGGGATCTCTCAGCGTAATCCGTTCAGTTTTTGCATAACAATCCTTTCTTCCTTTCGTCTCCCTTGGTCGATCCTGCCGGTTTCATCGTTCTCACCGGAGTCGAGGTTGCTCGCTCGCTCCATCATTGCATCAGATGCTCTGGTGCCCGATGTATGGGTCGCAGTCTCACAAAAAAGCGAGCTGCAAGCCGAGGCGCGGGTTATCCAGTGCTTTCGTCCCGGCAAGGGACGCACCCGTCAGGAGACGGATTCGGTAATGTTCCTCCTTTGCGCTACGCAGCGGCTGCTTCAGGTTCCGACCACCGGAATGCTTCTCCGGTCAGCATCATCTGGTGCATAATCACCGCCAGCTTGCGCGCCACGGCAATGATTGTATTGGTTATGCAGCTTCGCTTGGCTACGCGTGGCCCCCAGTTTCTGTACCACATGTTATGAGAGTATGGCCTGAGGGATCAATGCCGGGGGTTGGCCCTGCTGGGTGCGTTCCAGTTCGCCCAGACAACCAACCGGCAAATGGGTTTTGATGTCGGCCAGGTTCTGAGCCTTGGGCACCGGCGTGGCCCAATGTTCTTGCAAAACCCGCACCCGGCCGTCGACGCGCGGCTTCTCTTGCGGCATCCGCATTTCTTTGGTTGGTAGGCGCACGGTCCAAAACGGAAATCGTTTCCGTTTTTGTCCGGTGTTGGCCCGGGTCATCGCAAAGTCGGCGGCTCCTATCAGCCTCCAGCTGAACCCCGCAAAGTGTTTCAGCGTCTGATATACTTGGTGATCGGCATGTAAGTAATTCTGTAATTCTAACGAGCCCTCGGCATCTAGTCCTGGACTACAATGCCTGGGGTGATGGACGTGTTACATGCTTTTTTTGGGATCCTTTTCGGCTTTCATCGATTACCGGATGCGGCAACTTTCGCCATTCATCTCGAAGATGTGGCGGCGGTAGGGCACTCCGCCGATCTATCACTCCTACCAAGGTGTGCAGTATGCCCTACGTCGAACGCTTGTAAAACTCGACGTAACTCTCAGCATGGCGGCGGCTGGTGAACTCCGTGAAAACGGCTCCGCGGAACGCCTCTAGCGAACCATTAAAGAAGAGCAGGTGAACCTCTACGAGAATTGCGACTTCGCCGACGCCCGACAACAGATACTGGATTTCCTCGACGCTTTCTACAACGTCAATCGCATTCACTCGGCCCTGGGCTACTTGACGCCCGTTGATATCGAGGCCCAGTGGCGAAACGCATGCGCGGAGACTACAACATCCAGGATCTTAGCGAAGGATAGGGCAACGGCGGGAACCGACCCTAACGCCGACTCATTGGCCAAGATCTGGTGGGGGGGTGGCATGGCACCGCCCTCTTCCACTCGGGATTGGCATGAAGCGATAGATCCTCCAGCATCGCTGGTAGCAGACGGAGCGCCCGGGAAACAATAAGAAACAGCTTTTGGCGGTTCTGCTAAAGGGGCGCATTTCACGGTTCCAGGCTAGGCCAAACGACCAAATATGGGAGTTGACGATGTCGGTTTCGCATCGAACTCTGACCATCGCGTTTGTGCAAATTGGGATGCTCGTTGGCATTTTCATCGTCTTGACGCCACGTGAGCAAGGTCATCCAACGCTCGTCGACGGACCCGGCAACAAAGGCGTGGATTTGAAAAACCTCAATTCCCAATCAACGATTGTTGACAATGAAGTGACGCACGAATTCCTGACCGTGGGTGACCAGAAAACCGCATGGAAAGTGAGTTATAGCATCAGCCAACCTCGGCCAGGACTACTCATTACTGGTGCATGGTTCAAAACTGGCCCGACGGCACCTTGGTTCTATGCTGTCGGTGAGTTGCGTCTGTCTGAAATCTTCGTCCCATACGCCAACGGCACTACGCGTCTCTATGATCTCGGGGCTCAAGGTGATTACGAGCTTTTGCAGCACACGCGAGCCGACGGCGGATTCAACTCGATACTCCTTAGCAACGGTCTGGTGATCAAGGAAATTCGAGACAGCGGCATTCTGTGGAAGTATTACGACAAAGTTCGGCGTGGCCAGGAGCTCGTGCTTTGGTCAACCATCGGTGCGACCAATTACAATTACATTGTCGAATATGCATTTCGCTGCGACGGCAGCATCACGTGTCGTCTCGGGTCCACCGGAAAAAATCTAGCCAATCATGAGTCGATTGGCCATTTGCACCACGGATGCTGGCGGATTGATCTAAACATTGGTGACAAGAACCATAACAGCGTCGGCGTGATTCAACATAGCGAGCAACAAGCCGGCAAAGGTCAGGCTGAGGATTTGATAGAGTACCTTAAAACCGAAGGCGGCATTGAGTGGAAAGCAGAAAGCTTCACCCGGCTGCGCGTCGAGTCGAAGTTGAAGAACAGCCACGGTAACTTAATCTCCTATGAACTGGTACCCCAAAGAAATGGCACACCACGGCACTTTGGGCCAGATGAAGAATTCAGTGCTTACGATTTTTGGGTAACTCCGTACAAGTTTGACGAGTTGTATTATTGCCACCTACCCAACTACGTCAAAAAAGGCCGTAGCATCACCGACACTGACGTCGTGATCTGGTACATGTCGTCAGCGTATCACGTGCCGCGAGACGAAGATGGAATCTTCATAAATGCCCGGGGTCAAATTGAAATCCGCGGTGTCGCGCTTACGACGTGGAGTGGTTTGGAAATGCGGCCACGAAACTTGTTTGACCAGAGCCCCCTGTATCCGTAGTGGCAAAAGCTTCAGCCAAAAAACATGCTCTCTAACCTTTTGCGTGAATTGCCAACCGTTTGAACTGGTAGATGCCGTTTCCCGTCCGTGTTGGTGTCAAGCAAAACACTTCGCCGCGCTCGTCTTCCCCGAATGACAGGATAGCTATGTTTGTCGTCGTGAGTGCGTGATTGGCTACCACGCGCTTCGCAACATAGTCGTAACGCAAAGCCCAAAGCTTGCCGTTTACATAGTCGCCGTAAAGATAGGCGCCGTCCAATTCGGGAAACTGGCTCCCTCGGTAGACGCAACCACCGACAATGCAAACGCCAGTGTTGTGGTGGTACTCCCAAATTGGGTCGATAAGATCACTCCGGGGACCGCAACCTGCCGGACCAAAAGGATGCAAGCCCTCTCGAAAACTCCAACCATAGTTGCCACCCTTTACAATCAAGTTGACTTCCTCGTAGAGATGCTGTCCCACGTCCGCAGCCCACAATGCTCCTGACTTGTGGTCAAATGCCATCCGCCAGACGTTCCTTAGTCCATATGCCCACGTCTCGGGTCGCGCCTCCTTGCTGTTAACGAATGGGTTGTCCTTAGGAATAGCGTAGTTTTTCCCTGGATCCTTCGAGTTTATGTCGATGCGAAGGATTTTTGCAAGCAGCGTGTTTAAGTTCTGCCCATTTTTATGAGGATCTCCTTGGGATCCCCCGTCGCCAACTGCGACGTACAAGTAACCATCGGAGCCAAAGCAAATTGTACCGCCGTTATGATTCCTGAATGGCCTTTCGATACGGAGAATCTCTTCCTCCGAATTTGGGTCTGCTCGGTTGGGGTCCTCTTTGCTGACGCGGAACCGAGACACGACATTGGCACGGCGTGCATTTACTGTTTTGCAGGTGTAGCACACGAAGAACTCGCCGTTTATCAGGTATTTCGGATGAAATGCAAGTCCAAGGAAGCCTTCTTCGTTCTCCGCTTCGTTGAAAACTACGTGTTTTTGCAAATCTAGGAATACGTGCGTTTTGACTGCTTCGGGAACGTTGGGGAAGACGTGGACGACGCCATGTTGAGTGCCGACAAAAACGCGATTGCTCCCATCGCCAGCGTGGGTCAGAACTACGGGCCGAAAAGGAGTCGGTACACCCCATTCGGTTTCGGACTTCCACCCGGTCCATTGCAGCTTTGGATAAGCCACCTCGGTTCCAATAGTTAAAGTCGTCTCGTCGACCTCGGCGCCGGGAACTCGCAAGACCACGGTGGCCACCAAATTGGCAAGTGAATCAGGTACGAGAATTGACTTGCCAGTTGGATCGACACAAATGTGAGCTGGTTTCTGGAAACCATCAGACACGAGTATCGGGGCTGCTCCGGGTCTGGCGATAACAAAGACACGTCCGCCATTCGAATCGCTGATAAAAAGCCTTCCATGCTGATCCCACGCGAGTCCCACCACATGCCCAAGCCCTTCTGCCACTTGTTCTACTGAGCCGTTGGCAATGCCGATGCGATAAAGTCTACCATTACCTGAATCTGCCAAAAGTAAGTGGTCGGCACCATCAAGTACAAGACCAGCGGGCCGTTGGAGCTGCGGCCAGCGATCTTGGTTAGTCACTACGGTGACAATTCCGTCTGGGGTTATCTGGAATATTGCTCCGCCTTTGTTGCTTTTGTCTCCTGAATCGCTTGCATACAGCGTTCCACTTTGGACATCCACGGCAAGGCCATTGAGGCAGTGCGGAGGCTGGCAAAACGCCTCGCGCCCGACAAAGACCTTTGCGGTTCCATTTGAGTCTATCCGCAAGATATGTTGTTTGTCGGCGACGAACAACCCCTGCCGAAAAGCCACTAGTCCCTTGGGATCATCCAAACCATTGGTGAAATGGACTAGCTTCCCGTTTTCAAGAAGCATGATCGCGCCGTCGCCGTCAACGTCAACTTCACCGGCCATGGCGATGTAGATCTTGCCGTACGCATCGACCACAACTGATTCGGGGTGCTTCAATCCCGTCGCTTGATGCCCAAATCGGGACAGGCCAATATAGATGAGTGTGATAACGGTGAAGGTGGCAAAAACCCAAAAAAAGCGTTTCATTACAGCCCCGTGTTCAAAGCCAAACAACTGGTTGGAGCAAACCGACGGAAGCGTTTCAAAGAGCTATTCTCGATTGTTGTGTTCTAGCGAAGGAGAAAAAAGCGGCGTATCCGGTTGCGTGAGTAGTTCGCAATAATTTGTCAATCCCATCGCCAGTAACGGACGATGCACCATAAGGCGTTGACACCGTCGCGCCAGCCGATCTTTTTGCCCTGTTGGAAAGTGCGCCGACTATAGCTGATGGGCACCTCATGGATGCGATAGCCACCTCGGGCCAGCTTGGCGGTCAACTCAGGCTCGATTCCGAAACGTTGCTGCTTAAGCGTTGGGGCGATGGCCGCAATGATCTCCCGGCGGAAGGCTTTGTAGCAGGTCTCCATATCTGTAAGGTCAAAGCCGGTAAACATATTTGACATGGAGGTCAGCACGCGGTTGCCGAAGGTGTGCCAGAATGGGCGACCAGGAAGGCTTTTTGCCAAGAACCGCGAGCCGTATACTACATCGGCATCTTTCTGGAGAAGTGCCTCGATGAGCCGGGGATAGTCCGTGGGATGATATTCTAAGTCGGCATCTTGGACTATGATGATGTCACCCCGGGCTTGCAGAAAACCCGTCTTGAGGGCGGCTCCCTTGCCGCGGTTGGCCAAATGACTGAATAGCCGAAGGTCAGGCTCGCCGCGCATGAGGTGGAGCAAATCGAGCGTGCCATCCGTGCTGCCATCATCGACAATTATTATTTCCTTGTGGATCGGCACGGCCCGAACGCGGCGGATGATCTCGGCTAGTGTGCGGCATTCATTGTAGACCGGTATGACAACTGATAAACGCGGAGTCGCGGACAATCGGCAACTCGCCTGCTGTTCGACTGAATTGTCGATGGTTCGTGGCTCCATGAGGCTCATGAATTAATCCCCAAAGCCAACAAACAAGCCTAAATCGAGTGCGAAGGACGTTCCTGCGCTGCTGATTTGAGCGTGTGTTCTGGTTGTTTGCGTGCCCCGAAAAGTATTGAAAGCAACTGATCCGCCGCCCACAGGACTAATAAACATTTTACCCCGACCAACGGCGTGGCATAGCGCTCGTAAAAACTAACGGCAACATACGGCATCAGATAAAGGAGATAGATGCCCATGACCGCCCACTGTGCCCAATGAAGCGGCCGAAACTGGGCTGCGACGACGAGCACTATCACAGAGAGAAGCGGTAAGGGATAGATCAATCGGTATGGCCAGACAACCCACGGGCGTCTGGCTTCCTCATTGCGATTAAATGGGACATACCAAAGTGTAGCTCCTAGCAAGCGAAAGGCTACGCGATCTGCAAATCCCTTGGGATCCGCCCACACTGCCTGCAAAAACAACTCGCGCTTCCTGTCCAAATACGGCATCTCCCCAACAGCTCTGTATTCGCTGCCCTCCGGGCCACCCCCGTCTTGAGGATGGCCGACCCAGTCTTGCAGCAACCCATCCTTTTGCACACATTGCGATTGGTACAATTCATATGCCAAGTTGGACTTCACCGGGATCAAACGGCCGAAGATCAGGTAATTGCGCACGGTCCACGGTGCGAGCGCCAACGTGGCAAACACCAAGGCTACGCAAAAGCGAGCCCTTTCGCGCTCCTTGACCATTAATGCCATGGAGAATATTACCCAACAAACCCCCAAGATTGGGTTGATCATCGCAAATAGTCCACCGAATAGGCCCCACACCGCAGCGTGCTTCCAAGCATTCAGTGGGCGATACCAGCACACACCAACGGTGAGGAGGTCGATGGCTAATAAAATGATCCAGCCATCATGCGTTAGCTGGAACCACTGACGAAAATCGGCAAGAAGCCAGACCACGAAGAGTGATGCCGCCGCTAGCGCCCAAATCCGCGTAGTTGTTTGGCGGACAAGAATCAAGATCAACATTCCAGTGCCGATCAGGACGCAGACTTGCAAGATTACCACGACCGCGGCGACCGCAGCACGATTGCCATTAAACAACCAGAGGAGTGCCGCCAGAATGCAAGGAAGCACCGGTGGCATCCAAGCGGTAGGCCCAGTTTGCGAGTTGAGAAACGGGTTGGCGAAACCCTCACCTGCCACAATCGACGTGGCAATGTTATAATACTCGGACCCCAGGTGTTGAACCCTATTTGCGTTGATGTACTTTCGGAATGGCGGGAAATACTTATAGGCAAGTTCGTCCGTGACCGCAAATGAAAGGTTCGCATAGATCGAAGATGCGCCGACGATAGCAACCATGAAGATCATAGCGCCGAAGAGGCTTTTACTGTAAACCACACTCGCCATGGCCCCCGGTATTCCATTTGCTGTGGTTTTAGCCTCGTGATTTGTCACAGTGCTAATCCCCTCGCCGTTTTGTCGGCACACACCTAACTCACCCCAGCAATTGATGTCTGCTTTACTGGCCGAGGCTTTGTGCGGCAATTTTGGTGGAGCACGACAAAGTCTGCCAACCACTCCGTTTTTCGCACTTCGGACCCGAAGGAGGCCGCACGCATGGCACTATGAAACGCAAGTTTAGCATAGTGCGGATCGCAGTAAACCAGCCTGGATCGTATCAACGTTCCCGGTTGGTTCGAAGCGACATTAGCTTTGCTAGAAGTGAAAGTCCGATTAGTCAACCCCAGGAGTGCTGTTTTTTATCAATTAGAGGCATTGTGTGGCCCCCAATTTCTGTACTACTTGTTATGAGAGTAAGGCCTGAGGGATCAATGCCGGGGGTTCCGCCGCCGGGACCTGTCGGCCACCGTAAACGTCCGGCCAAACCCGTTCTTGACGGGCATGGTGTAATCCTCCGCAAAGGAGGTGGCCATGTCCACAACGAAGCGATGCGATCCGGGGAAGGAACGGTTTTGGCGGAGCGCCGTACAGCAATTGCGCAAGAGCGGCTTGTCCATACGCCAATTCTGTCAGGAGCATCAGTTGTCTGAGGCCCGGTTCTCAGGCAGGGAGTTGGCGGGGGCGGGGGCTGACGGCGGCACCGCTCGCCGGCGGTTCTGCAAGAACTCGGCCAGGTGCTCTGTGGGCGTGCTCGGCAACCGGTTCAACACGTCCTGCAGATATGCCCAGGGCTCCACCCCCAGGCGCTGGCAGGTGGACATGAAGCTGTACAAGACCGCGGCCGTGCGGCCGCCGTTTGCCGAGCCGACGAATAAATAGTTTTTGCGGCCGATGGCGATCCGCTTCATCTCGCGCTCGGCGGCGTTGTTGTCGATCTCCAAAAAGCCCGCTTCGATGCGTCAAAGTGGCTCTCTTTGGCGCGGCGTGCCAATCATTTATCCATGAACAGCGAACGTCGCCATTTCACACCCCAGGAGAAGAGCGGCGCACTCAAACGGCATCTCCTCGAAAAAGCCCCCATCTCTGATCTTTGCGGATCAGCTCGGCATCGCCCCCCCGCTCTTTTACCGGTGCCCCCCAAGCATCTTCGTTCGGACAACGGTCCGGAGTTCATCGCCCAGCCAGTGAAGGATTGGTTGCTAAAGTTGAAAGTAGGCACGCTCTATATCGAGCCGGGCAGCCCGTGGGAAAACCCGTACAGCGAATCGTTCAACAACCGCTTGCGGGACGAACTTTTGAACCGGGAATTGTTCGAGACGTTGGCCGAGGCCAAAGTGCTGATCGAGGATTATCGCCTGGATTACAATCATCGGCGACCGCACAGTGCGTTGGAGTACCGGACTCCGCCGTCCGCCGTCTGATCCTCGATGAGATCGTAACTGCACACCTGATTCGGATGCTCCGCGCGAAATCGTGACGCCCCGTTGACACTGCTGCCCAGGCGCCGCTTTTTCCGCTGTTTTTGCGGCACTTTCAAGCCTTGCTCACGCCAGAGCCGCTGCACCCGT
>Ga0134121_10005050_pt1 | contig 10752 bp, 10 predicted proteins | sample KB301_FD_96463 | JGI IMG/M metagenome (GOLD analysis project Ga0134121, IMG submission 96463) | Terrestrial soil microbial communities without Nitrogen fertilizer from Kellogg Biological Station, Michigan, USA - KB3-0-1 | ecosystem: Environmental > Terrestrial > Soil > Unclassified ...
CGGGGGCGCGGTTGGCGCTGGTCGCCGGGGGCGGCGCCGCGGCGGCGAGCTCGGCAATCTTCAGGTCCAAAAGCGGCGTGCTGCCGCCACTGTTGGACCCCTGGGCGCTGCGGTACTCGCTGAGCGCGGCGGCCTTGTCACCCTTGGCGTAGTAGGCATCGCCGCGCACTTCATGATAGCGCGAGGCGAACGCACCGCCGTCGCTGGCACCGAGCGTGGCGAGCGCCGCCTCGGCCTTGCCCTGGGCGATCTGCACCCGCGCCAGGCGCAGCCGCGCGATCGTCGCCAGCTCGCGATCCTTGGAGTGCTCGGCCACGGCGGCGAGTTCCTGCGCCGCTTTGTCAAGCTCACCGCCGTCGACGTAGACGCGCGCCGCCAGCAGTTTCGCCTGGTCGGTGTAGGGGGAGCCGACCGCCCCGCGCTCCAGCTCCCCGAGCAGCACCAGTGCCTGGCTGCGGTCGCCGCGCTCGAGCGACTGCACCATCTGCATGTAGCGATGGCCGGCCTCGAGCCGGCCCGCATCCAGCCGCGCCTGCCACCAGCGCCAGCCGGCGACGCCGGCGAACACCACGGCAACCGCCAGGATCACTGCCGGGCCGTTTTCGCGCACCTGCGCCTTGACCCATTCCCACTGCTCTTTCTCGGACAGGTAATCTTCCACGCATCCTCCCCACCATCATGCCGCCGGCGTATGCCCGGGCCCTCCGAGCGCGGCCAGCGCCCGATCGACCCCGACCGCCAGGTCTGTAATCGGGCACTCGCTCTGACCCGATGTCTCGCGTAAAGGTTTCATGGCGACCACGCCACGGGCGAGTTCATCCTCGCCGACGATGAGTGCCAGGGCCGCCCCGCTCTTGTCGGCACGGCGGAATTGCGCCTTGAAATTGCCCCCGCCCAAGTTCAGCTCGAACCTGAGTCCGGGGCGCTCGTCGCGCAGCCGCTCGACCAGCTCCAGCGCCCGCGCGCCAGCCTGCGGACCGCTCACCACCACGTAGACATCGGGGGCCGCGGCCGCGGGCGTGCCGCCGGCGGCCGCCAGCAGCGCGATCAGCCGCTCCACGCCCATGGCGAACCCGATCGCCGGCGTCGCCTCGCCCCCGAGCTGCGCAATCAGGCCGTCGTAGCGGCCGCCGGAGCATACGGCATTCTGTGCGCCGCTGGACGCCGTTATCCACTCGAACACCGTGCGCGTGTAGTAGTCGAGGCCGCGTACCAGGCGCGGATTGACCGTGTATGGCACGCCGATCCCCGTGAGCATGGCGCACAGCAGCTCAAAGTGCTGGCGCGATTCCGGATCCAGGTAGTCGGTCAGCAGCGGGGCCCCGGCGATCAGCGCCTGCATCTCCGGGTTCTTGCTGTCGAGAATGCGCAGTGGATTGCCGCTCAGGCGGCGCTGGCTGTCGGCGTCCAGCTGCCCCGCGTGGCTGCGCAGGTACTCGACCAGGCGCGCGCGGTACTCGCGGCGGCTCTCCGGCGTGCCGAGGGAGTTGATCTCCAGCCTTAAGCCCCCGATCCCCAGGCGCCGCCACAGGCGCGTGCCGCAGGCGATGAGTTCGGCATCCACGTCCGGGCCGGGGTAGCCGACGGCCTCAACGTCCACCTGCCAGAACTGCCGGTAGCGCCCCGCCTGCGGGGTCTCGTGGCGGAACATGGGGCCGAGGCACCACAGTTTGTGGCGGGCGCCGCGCAGCATGCCATTGGAAATCAGAGCGCGCGCGATGCCGGCGGTCGCCTCGGGACGCAGCGTGAGGCTGTCGCCGCCGCGGTCGGTGAACGTGTACATCTCCTTGCCGACAACGTCGGTGTGCTCCCCGATGGCACGCTTGAACAGCTCGGTATGTTCCAGCAGGGGCACGCGGATCTCTTCGTAACCGTAGGCGCTGAGCAGTTCGCGCGTGACCGTCTCGAAATGCTGCCAGGCGCTGATCTCCTGTGGCAGGACGTCGTTCATTCCGCGGATCGCCTGGATCTGCTCGGCCATCTTCAGTCCCCCGCCCGTCGCTGGGGCGAAGACACCTGCCCGGCGGCGTCCACCAGCAGGTGGGCATCGCCGCGACGGCGTACCAGGCCGGCAAGCGACACCGAGCGGCCGTTGACCTCGAGGGTCACGGCCGGGGCATTGCCGAGCACGACGCGCAGCGGCGCGGCTCCCGTGACCGAGCGCGTACTGCCGCCCGGCAGCAGCCCATCGAGCAGCACCCGGCCGCGGGCGTCTGCCACCTGCACCCAGCTGTCGGCCGAGAGCTTCAGGCCGATAGTCTGCCCGGCGCTGGCGGGGCTGCTGCCCGTGCCGGCGCCCGGCCGGGATGCCTCGGCCGCCAGTCCCGGTGTCTGCGCGGGGCGCGCGGCGTCCGCAGCCGGCGCCTCCGCCGGTGGCGGGGTCACCAGCGCCTGGGGCCTGGCGCCCGGCAGCGTGAATACCCACCACAGCACGCCGGCCAGTGCCAGTCCCACGACCGTCAGCAGCGCCGGCAACACGAGGTGCGAGGACTCCGAGGGGCGCTCGACGCGCGGGATGCGGGTGAGGTCCGGATGCACCGCGAGGCCGGCGCTCGCATACAGGTCCTGCAGCTCCCCGGAGGACTCCCCGATGAGTTCTGCGTAGCGGCGCAGGTGACCGCGCACGTACACGTCCGCACCCAGGGGAGCGAAGTCTTCCGCCTCGAGTGACTCGAGCACCTTAGCGTCCACGTGCAGTTTCTCGGCGGCCTGCAGGACGGTGAGCCCCCGGCGCTCGCGCGCGGCACGCAGCCGCGCGCCGATGCCGACGCTGCCACCTGCCCTCGTCACGACATTCAGCCGGGGTTGTGGTCGAGAGCGGCCAGCGCACGGGTCTGGTCGGAGCCGGGATAATCCAGCTGCAGCTTGCGCGCGTAGCGCTGCGCGCCCAGCGGATCCTTCTGCGAGCGCGCGACCCGCACCGCGAGCAGCAGCAGGTCCGGAGTCTCGCCAAAGTTGCCGAAGTAAGCATCAAGCAGCGCCCGCGCCTGCGGCAACTCGCCATGGTGGAACTCCAGGTCCGCCAGCTGCAGCACCGCATCGGGGAAGTTCGGCTTCGCCTGCAGCGCCTTGATGAAGTACGGACGTGCCTCCTCGTCGCGCTTGGCCGCCCGCAGACACACGCCGGCGTTGGTATAGGCGGCCTCCGGAGTGCGGTACAGCGCATTCTTCGCCGCGGCCTCGAAGTGCTTCACGCCCTCATTGGTGCGCCCGTTCTGGCACAGGTACACCGCATAGTTGTTGATGACGTTCGGGTCATTGGGCGCCAGGCGCAGCGCGGTGCGGTACTCGGAGTCGGCCTTGTCCGGCTGTCCCAGGCGCTCGAACAGCTGTGCGCGCACGCTGTGCACCTCGGCATTGTTGGGGTCCTGCTCCACTGCCTTGTCGAGCTTTTCCTTGGCGAGCGCGAGCTCCCCGTCGTGCAGGTACGCGCTGCCCAGCTGCGTGTTGGCAATCGCGGCGTTCTTCGGGTTGGAGGAGTGTTGTGGGTTCGTCCCGCCGCAAGCGGCCAGAGCGAGCGTGAGTGCTGCGCCCGCAACGCAGCGCTGCAAGCGAACGTGCCGGGATGGGTTCACTGGTGTTCTCATGGTTGGACCGCGACGCCGATGACCTTGTTGCCGAGCCGCACGGTGGTGCGATCGATGACGCGCCCGGCGAGCTGTCCGCAGGCGGCATCGATGTCCTCGCCGCGCGTGCGGCGCACCGTCGCGAGCAGCCCGCGCTGCAGCAGCTCGTCCCGGAAGCGCTGGATCACCGCGGCGCTCGAGCGCCGGTAGTGCGTGCCCGGAAATGGATTGAAGGGAATGAGGTTGACCTTGGCCGGGTGCCCCTTCAGCAGCCGCGCGAGCGCGCGCGCCTGCGCCGGGGAGTCGTTCACTCCCTCGAGCATCACGTACTCGAACGTGACGCTGCGGCCGTTCTGCTCGTCGAGGTAGTGCCAACACGCCTGCAGCAGCTCCGCGATCGGATGCTTGCGGTTGATGGGTACGAGTTCGTTGCGCAGGGCGTCATCAGGGGCGTGCAGCGACACGGCGAGCGCGACGTTGGTTTCCTCGGACAGCTTGTAGATCTGCGGCACCAGGCCGGAGGTGGAGAGCGTCACCCGCCGGCGCGACAGGTCAAAGCCGAAGTCGTCAAGGAAGATGCGCAGCGCGGGCACCACGTTGCGGAAGTTCGCCAGCGGCTCGCCCATGCCCATGAGCACGACGTTGCTGATGTGGCGCTCATCGCCGGTCGCTCCCGGCGCCGCGCCCTCGACGCCGCGGGCGCGCTCCTCGCGTTCCAGCTCGCGCGCCGCCAGCCATACCTGGCCGACGATCTCCGCGGTGCTGAGGTTGCGGTTGAAGCCCTGTTGCGCGGTGGCGCAGAAGGAGCAGTCGAGCACGCAGCCGACCTGCGAGGAGATGCACAGCGTGCCGCGCCCGGGCTCCGGAATGAACACCGTCTCAAAGGCCTGCGAGGCGTCCGCGCGCAGCAGCCATTTGAGGGTGCCATCCGCGGAGCGCTGCGTAGAGACGATCTGCGGCGTGCGCACCTCGGCCACGGCGGCGAGGCGCTCGCGAAAGTCCTTCGCAAGGTCGGTCATCTCCGCGAAGGAACCCGCGCCGCGCTTGTAGATCCAGTTCATCAGCTGGCGCGCGCGGAACGGCTTGCTGCCGAGTCCGGCCACGAACGACTCCAGCGCCGGCCGCGGCAGGCCCAGCAGGTTGGTGCGTGCGCTGAGCTCGGGGTTCATGGTGCTCTTGGCTGCCGCGCGCCTCAGGCGCGCGGGTGCAGCTCGGTCTCGCTGAAGAAATAGGCGATCTCGCGGGCCGCGGTGTCGGGTGCGTCCGAGCCGTGCACCACGTTCTGCTCGATGCTCTTGGCCAGATCAGCCCGGATGGTGCCGGCAGCGGCCTTTTTCGGGTCCGTGGCGCCCATGATCTCGCGATTGCGGGCGATGGCGTTCTGCCCTTGCAGCACCTGCACGAGCACCGGGCCGGAGGTCATGTAGCGCACCAGGTCCTTGAAGAACGGCCGCTCGCGGTGCACCGCGTAGAACCCCTCAGCCTCCGCCTGCGACAGCTGGCGCATGCGCGCGGCGATGATGGTGAGCCCGGCCTTCTCCAGGCGCCGCAACACCTCGCCGATGAGATTGGCGCTTACGCCGTCGGGCTTGACGATGGACAGGGTGCGCTCGAGCGCCATTCGCGTGACCTTTCGAAATCAGATGATGGGTGAGGGGGAGCCGGGACGAGCCCTGCGGCCGCCCCGGAGTCAGCCGCGAAGTCTACCTTGGGGAGCCGCTCCCCGGCAATTTGAAGCGGCTTGGAAGTACCGGTTTGGTAAGGCTTTTTTACGTGCGCCCCGCGAATCGTCCGGCGGCGCGTCCCGCCCGCCTCACACGGAGAAGCTCTCTCCGCAACCGCACTCGCCCTTGACGTTCGGGTTGCGGAAGCGGAAGGCCTCGTTCAGCCCCTGCTTCACGAAATCCACGATGGTGCCGTCGAGCAGCGCAAGACTCATGCGGTCGACGAATACCTGCACACCCCGGTCCTCGAACACCGCATCGCCGGGGTCGGGGCCGTCGGAGTAATTGATGACGTAGGCGAAGCCGGAGCAGCCGGTCTTGCGAACGCCGAGGCGCAGCCCGATGCCGTGCCCGCGAGCGGCAAGAAAACTCTTAACCCGGTTGGCGGCGGATTCCGTCAGGGAGATGGCCATCGGTCCTCGTATTGTACGCCTTAAGTCCAGTGGCTGAGGCAGTCGCGCATGGCATCTTCGACCACGAGCAGCCGTCCCAGTTTCTCAGTGGGCACGCCGCGCGCCCGGGCCCACTCTGCCGGGGTCCCGGGCAGCAAGCCCGCGCGGGCGCGCCCGGGCAGCTGGCCACACAGCCACGCCGCCGTATCCATAGTATGGGGGCAGGCAAAGGCCTTAAAACGGGCCTCCTTCACAGTGTCCGCCGCCACACGCAGGTGAAAGCGTATCCAGGTGCCCTCGCCCGGCCCTCCGGCCTCCCCGCTGATCACCCGCTCCCCCGCCCCGCAGGCCCAGGAGCGTGCCTCGGCCGCGGCGCCTGCGGCGGGCGACAGCGCGCGCAGCCGCCGCACCTCGTGCAGCACGGCGGTGAGGGCGAGGTCGATGTCGGCCGCGCTCGTGAAGCGCCCGAGGCTGAAGCGCAGCGAGCTCTCGGCCAGGCGGGCATCGCGCCCCAGGGCACGCAGCACGTAGGAGGGGTCGCGGGCCTCGGAATTACAGGCGGCACCGGTGGACACGGCGATGCCGGGCAGCGCGCTCACGAGGCTCTCGCCCTCCACCCCGCCAAAGGACACGTTCAGGATACCCGGCACGCGCGGCGCGCCCTCCCCGTTCAGGTAGACCTCCCCCAGCGGGCGCAGGCCCTCCCAGAGGCGCTCGGTGAGGAAGCTCAGGCGCGCTGCCTCAGCGGCGAGCTCGCGGGCGAGGATCTGGCAGGCCTCGCCGAACCCTGCGATCTGGTGCACCGGCAAGGTTCCGGGACGCAGGCCGCGCTCCTGGCCGCCACCGAAGCTCAGCGCCCGCAGCGCCGGGCGCACGCCACGGCGCACGTACAGCGCGCCGATGCCCTTGGGCCCGTAGAGCTTGTGGGCGGTGAACGACAGCAGGTCGACCGGCAGCACGCGCACGTCGAGCGGCACGCGCGCGGCCGCCTGCGCACAATCGCTGTGCAAGAGCACGCCGCGCTCGCGGCACAGCGCCCCCAAGGCGGCAAGATCCTGCAGCACCCCGGTCTCGTTGTTCGCGTACATGACCGACACCAGCACCGTGTCGGGGCGCAGCGCGCCGGCCAGCACCTGCGGCTCAAGCACGCCGGCGCGGTTGGGCGTGAGATAGGTCACGCTGCCGCCCTGCTTCTCGATGTGGCGGCACGGATCAAGCACCGCCTTGTGCTCGGTGCGCAGTGTCACGACATGCCGGCCGCGCTCGGCGCTCGCCGCCATCACCCCCAGCAATGCCAGGTTGTTGGACTCGGTGGCACCGGAGGTGAAGACGATCTCCTCGGGCGCGGCCGCCAGCAGCGCGGCCACCTGGGCGCGTGCCGCCTCGACCCGCCGCGCCGCGGCGAAGCCAAAGGCGTGCGCGGAGGCAGCATTGCCGAAGGTCCCGGCGAGCGTCAGGCACTCTCCCATCACCTGCGCCACGGCCGCGTCCACCGGCGTGGTGGCGGCGTAGTCGAGGTACAGCGGGGCACCCCCGCTCATGTGCGCGGACCGGCAGGGCGGCGGCGATTCTGCACCGCCGTGAGGAAGCCGCGCAGGATATTCACCTCGTTGTGGTCCAGTTCGGCGCGCTGCAGGAAGCGGCGGATGCGCGACATGAGATGCGTGCCGCTTTGCGTACGGTCGCGGAAATCGACCTCCTCGAGAACCTGCTCGAAGTGGGCGAACAGCCGCTGCATGTTCTCGGCCGAGGCCAGCGGCGCGGCTCCCGGGCTGCTCGTGATCACCGGCTGCGCGTGCGCGCGGAACAGCTCGTAGGCCACCAGCTGCACCGCCATCGCGAGGTTGAGCGAGGCGTAGGCGTCATTGGCGGGGATACGGATCAGGGCGTGCGCGGTCTCCAGTTCTTCGTTGGTCAGCCCGGTGCGCTCGGCGCCGAACACCACCGCCGCTGGTGCGCGCTGCGCCGCCGCCACGATGCGCGCGGCGGCCTCGCGTACGTCGACAATGCGAAAGTACTGGTCACGTTCACGTGAGGTGGTCGCCGCCACGTAGCCGCAGCCCTGCAGCGCCTCGGCCAGTGTCCCCACCACGCGGGCGGCGCCGAGCACATCGTCGGCGCCCGAGGCACGCGCGGTCGCCTCGGCATCCGGGAAGTGCCGCGGGCGCACCAGCACCAGCTCGCTGAGCGCCATGTTCTTCATGGCGCGGGCCGCGGCGCCGATGTTGCCCGGGTGCGAGGGGGCGACCAGTACCACGCGGATCTCGGGGGAGTGCATCTGTTAGGCTAGTGGTTCAATAGGGTCAAAAGTGCCGTGGGCGCCTACGCGCCGACGGAGCATACGAGCTTAGTTACCGTGCAGCCGCTTCTCAATATTGCCGTGCGCGCCGCGCGCCGCGCCGGCGAAGTCATCATCCGCAGCCTCAATCGCCTGGAGTCCCTCACCGTCACCTCCAAGGGGCGCAACGACTTCGTCACCGAGGTCGACCAGGCCGCGGAACAGGAGATCATCGCAACCATACGCCGCCATTACCCGCAGCACGCCTTCCTGGCCGAAGAGAGCGGCCAGAGCGGTCACAACGACACGGTGTGGATCATCGATCCCCTGGACGGCACCACGAACTTTCTGCACGGCTTCCCGGTGTTCTCCGTATCGATCGCCTGCCAGGTCAAGGGCCGTCTTGAGCATGCCGTCGTGTATGACCCGATGCGCGGGGAGATCTTCAGCGCCTCGCGCGGGGCGGGCGCGCATCTGGAAAATCGTCGCATCCGCGTAAGCAAGGCCAAGACGCTCGACGGGGCGCTGGTGGCCACCGGCTTTCCCTATCGCGCGAACATGCGCTACCTCGATGCCTATCTGGCGATGCTGCGCGCCGTGACCGAGCAGGCCGCCGGCGTGCGCCGTCCCGGATCCGCGGCGCTGGACCTCGCTTACGTTGCCGCGGGCCGCGTGGACGCGTTCTGGGAGATCGGCCTGGCGCCCTGGGACACGGCGGCCGGCACGCTGCTCATCCAGGAGGCCGGCGGCCACACCGGCACGCTCACCGGAGGCGAGTATCGCCAGGGCGGACATATTGTCGCCGGCAATCCCAAGGTGTACGCAGCGCTGCTGGAACTCATCGCGCCGCACGTGCCCGCCGATCTGCGCGAGCCGTGAGCCGCGCCACGCGGTCGCGTTACCTCGCTTTCCCCAGGGTGCTTGTGTAGAGTCCTCGCGCAAAATCGGGGGTTTCATGGCGTCACAACTGTTTGCGACGAAATCAATTGATTTGCTGTGCTCGCAGGAAGCCACGGGGAACGAACTGCGCCGTACCCTCACCGCCACGCAGCTGACCCTGCTCGGCATTGGCGGCATCATCGGCACCGGCATATTCGTACTGACCGGCACGGCGGCCGCCCACCAAGCCGGTCCCGCGCTCGCCCTCTCGTTCGTGCTCGCCGGGATCGGCTGCACCCTCGCGGGTCTGTGCTACGCCGAATTCGCCTCAATGATCCCGGTCTCCGGCAGCGCGTACTCCTACTCGTACGCGACCCTCGGCGAAGGCATTGCCTGGTTTATTGGCTGGAACCTGGTACTGGAGTACCTGTTCGCGGTCGCGACCGTATCGGTCGGCTGGTCGGGGTACGTCGTGAGCTTCTGCACGGAACAGCTGGGGATCCACATTCCGTCCGCACTCTCGAACGCGCCCTTCGATTCGGTGGGAGACACGGTGCACATCGTCCGTACGGGCGCAATCATCAACCTGCCGGCGGTACTGATCGTGGGGCTGCTCACCGTGATCTGCTACATCGGCATCAAACAGTCTGCGACGTTCAACTCGTTCATCGTTGCCATCAAGGTCACGGTCATCCTGCTGTTTATCCTGTTCGGTGCGAGCTACATCAACACGGCGAACTGGCATCCGTACATCCCGCCGAACACCGGGCAGTGGGGCACGTACGGTATCAGCGGAATACTGGCGGCTTCCGGCATCATCTTCTTTGCCTACATCGGCTTCGACGCCATCTCCACCGCCGCGCAGGAGACCAAGAACCCGCAGCGGGACATGCCGATCGGCATGCTCTCCAGCCTCATCATCTGCACCGTCCTGTACGTCATCGTCGCCTCGGTACTCACTGGCATGGTGAACTACAAGGATCTGGGCGTGTCGGCACCCGTGGCGCTGGCAGTTGACCGGTACCGGCAGCTGCACTGGCTGGCGTGGCCGGTCAAGATCGGTGCAATCGCGGGGATCACCTCGGTAATGCTCGTTATGACTCTCGCGCAGGCTCGCATTTTCTTTGCGATGGCGCGCGACGGGCTGCTGCCGCCGATCTTCGGACGCGTTCATCCCAGGTTCCGCACGCCCTCGGTGGGCACGCTGGTGACCGGAGTCAGTGCACTGATCATCGGCGGCCTCTTCCCGGTCAACCTGCTGGCCAAGGTTGTATCCATCGGCACACTGTCCGCCTTTGTAACGGTGTGCATCGGGGTACTGATACTGCGGCGCACGCGCCCTGAGCTACCCCGGCCGTTTCGCACGCCGTGGCCTTGGTTCACCTGCATAGCAGGCGCGCTGGTGTGCTTTGCCATGATGCTCTTCCTCGGCGCACCGACCTGGTGGCGACTGTTCTGGTGGACGCTCATCGGGATAGCGATCTACGGGTTCTACGGCCGTAGCCATAGTCGCGTAGGAGCGGGGCTGAGAGCCAGCTAACTACCGTGATGAGTGCAGTTACGGCGCCTTGCGTCGTTCGTCGAGCCGCTTTCGCAGGCGCGTGTTGATAAGCTCGACGCCGACTGAGAAAGCCATGGCGAAGTAGAGATACCCCTTGGGGATCTCGAAATGCAGTCCTTCGGCCACCAGTGCGAAGCCGATCAGCAGTAGAAACGCGAGCGCCAGCATCTTGATGGTGGGGTGGCGGGAGATGAACCCGCCGATCGAGCGCGACACCACCATCATGACGATGATCGCCACCACGATCGCCGCCACCATGACCGGCAGCTCCCGTGCGAGCCCTACGGCGGTGAATACCGAGTCGAGCGAGAATACGATGTCGATGACGCCGATCTGGACGATTACGAGGGCA
>Ga0134121_10005051_pt1 | contig 10752 bp, 10 predicted proteins | sample KB301_FD_96463 | JGI IMG/M metagenome (GOLD analysis project Ga0134121, IMG submission 96463) | Terrestrial soil microbial communities without Nitrogen fertilizer from Kellogg Biological Station, Michigan, USA - KB3-0-1 | ecosystem: Environmental > Terrestrial > Soil > Unclassified ...
CGACCTGAAATGACCCCGGTCATGCAAACCAATGTGCCAGTCTGCATACGGTCAGCCAGCCTCCACGCCTTTTGAGCTTTGTTGCGCGTCGTTGTTTTTGGTCCCGTGTTAGCCGACGGTAGCGTTACGGGATACCCCTGCAAAGGAGACACTGACTCTCCTGGCCTCTTGCTACGTTTAGTGTAACTGAACATAAGTTCACATTGCAAGAGGAAAACCAAATAATCGGACAGATGGCTGGCCGACAGCCGATAGCCGTTTTCCCTTTCCCTACGCCGACAACCAACAATACGGCGATCAGCGCCGCAGCGTTTGCCATAAGGCCGAATGTGGCCCGCGTGCTGGTCAAGCTTTACAAAATAAAAAAGGCCACCCATTTCAGGTGGCCTTTGCAAGGGTCGGCATCATGCTCCCGGGCCGAGGGTCGGTCGGCCCGGGTCAACTGCGGGAAACCAACAAAGATGCATAAAGAAATGTGGCGGCGGACGAGTCTGTTTGCGGCCTGGCGCTGTTCCGGCATCGCTGACCGCTGCTCAATCCGCCACCACACTTTGCTTGGGACTTGCGTCCCTAGCCTTTCTCTGTTCCGGCCCCGATGTTCCACAGGGCAACTTCCTCACTGACGCTTTTAATAATTGCAACCCGCGTGCCAAACAGGCAAGCAGCCCACTTTTAGACCGTAAGATCCATTAGCGTCAATGATTGTGTCGAATAAGCCATTTTGGCGGTTAAGCCGGCGGGTGCCAGATTTTGCAACGCTTACAAAGAAATGCTGCAATGCGCCGCTCAACATTCACCGATCAAGCGGTTTGGGCGGTCAGCAGCACGCGCACATCCGTCACGTTTGTTTCTGTCAAGCCGGGTTTAAACAGATCCCCCGTGGCCGCGAAGAAATGGTAACCGTCATGCCGCGCCAAATAGTTGGCGGCGTCAAGCCCCAAGGATGCGGCTCGCTCCAGCGTTCCACTGTCGGCGAATGCTCCGGCCGCGTCGGTTGGCCCGTCCTCCCCGTCTGTGCCGCCGCTGAGGATGACCATGTTGCGCAATTCGCCGATTCCAAACTTCAACGCTGACGCAAGGACGAACTCTTGATTACGTCCGCCCAGACCGTGATCGGCGCCCAACGTGACCGTTGTTTCGCCGCCACTGAGGAAACAAAACGATTGTTGGCCACGGCGTAAGCCGCGGACCATGTCCGTCATCGCTTCCGCGGCGTGCTTGGTCTCGCCGTCAATGCCACTGTCCAGATTAACAACGTGGTAGCCCCGCTGAGTGGCCTTGGCCGATGCGGCCGCCAGCGCCATGGCATTGTTGGCCAAAATGCGCTGACTAATGTTGCCCGGCAATTGCTTGGGCGTCTCCGGCGTCAGGCCTAACACCCCCGCTTGCAAATGGGCCAGCACCGCCCCTGGCACGCGTTGCGTCAAGCCATAGCGCTCCAATACCACCAATGCATCGGTAAAAGTTGTTGGATCAGGCACGGTCGGCCCCGATGCAATCACGTCGAGGGGATCACCGATGACGTCGGAAATAATGAGGCTGACGAGTGCCTTGCCATGAAACGCCTCGGCGAGCCTGCCGCCTTTGATACGGCTAAGATGCTTGCGGACGGCGTTCATTTCATTGATAGTGGCGCCGCAGCCATGCAGCAGCTGGGTGACAGCTTGCTTGTCGCTCAAAGTAATGCCAGAGGCGGGGAGCGGCAGCAGTGCCGAGCCGCCGCCTGAGAGCAAGCACAAAACAATGTCTTCCAGGCCGGCGCTGGCGACCAATTGCAGGATCTGTTGAGCCCCGGCGATGCCCTCCGCTGTGGGGTGATTGTGGCCGGCCGGCCTGGCCGCGTGCAGTCGAAGGGCCTTCAAGGGCCGCACCAATTCGGCGGGCACATTGATCAAACCTGTGACTCGGTCTAGAAGTTGGGGAATCTCCTGCTCCACTGCTTCCGCCATCGCGGCGCCGGCTTTGCCGGCACCGACGACAAGGATCCGCTTTGCGGCCTTGAGCATTTCGCCAAGCGACGGGTCATGCAGAGCGGCGCGCATCACGGCCTGGGGCCGCACGGCATCCACGGCGGCGCGCCAGATCAATTCGGCGTCACGGCGAAGTTCAGACATGTTGCTTATTGTTGAAAGACGCCGGACAACAGCAATACCAGTGCTGCCGCCACCGCCAGTCCGAGAAGTCCCACGCCGATGATGGCCCAGCGGCGCTGCTGCCAGGCCGCCTTCATGCGCACTTTGAACGGCGGGCGCAATAGTTTTTGGTAATGCAATGGCAATGCCCCTGCCAGAGTTGGCCGTGGATCGGATTCCGGCTGCACAGGTCCAAGTGGTCGCGTGGGCAAAGCACGATCATTGACGCCGGCTTTGATTGGTGTCCTTCCCGAAGGGCTCAGGCCCGATTCGTCCGCGGTCTGCGGGTCAGGCACGGTGGCCGTGGGAATCGACGGTTCGGTGCTGGCCAGGCGCAACCGCGGGCCGCGCATGCCCAGGCCAATGGCGTCGCCAGTGTGCAACACGGTTGGTGTCGCAATGCGTTTGTCGTTGACATAGGTGCCGTTTGTCGAGCCAAGATCGCAAAGTACGACCCCCGTTGGGGTCACGTCGATGCGAGCGTGCCGCCAGGACACGCCTTCAAAGGCGGGATCCAGCGCCAGCTCGCACGCCGGATCGCGGCCGATGTTGAGGGCCGGCCCGTCGTGCTCGAAGATCGCCACGGGCCGGGCGGCCACGCTGATTTCCAGGCGGAGATTCATGGTTGCGCCGTCCAGCCTCCGGCAAGTGACAACTCGAAGGAGGTCATCCGCCCATACCCATTCCCATGCCAGCCTGCGTGCCGCCACTGGCCACCGGCGGAACCGGCAGGCTCATGTCCCAGGCGAGATTCGCCGGCACCAGATTCTGCGTGGAATTAAGTGCATCCTGCCAGGTCACGGCTCGGCCCGAATATGCCGACATACGGCCCATGATCGCAGTCAGCGTGCTTTCGGCGACATAGCGCAAATCGTTTACCTGCCTATTCTGGCGAATGCAGTGTTGCAGATAATTGTGTTCCTTCTGATAAGGATCGTTGTCGCGATTGCGGGCGAAGGTCCAGGCGTTTTCGCCGCGGATGCGATAGTTGTTCGGATCGCCGGGGGTGTCGCGCGAGGTCCAGGTGCCCTTGGTGCCAGTGACGGCTTCGCTGACATTGTTTTCGGCGCCGTCTATTTGTCGGCACATGCTCAGCACGTGAACATTGTTGGGATATTCGTATTCAATGGCAAAATGGTCGAAGATGTGGCCATAAACGGCCTGGGTGCGTGACTGCCTGCCGCCCATACCTACGCAACGCGTGGGATGGGCCTGGAGCGCCCAATTCACGACGTCTAGATTGTGCACGTGCTGCTCGACAATGTGATCGCCTGAAAGCCAGGTGAAATAGAGCCAATTGCGGAGTTGCCATTCCAGGTCGCTCATCTGGGCAGTGCGTGTTCGGCTCCACAAGCCGCCCTGGTTCCAATAGCAACGGGCCGATGTGATGGTTCCAAGCGCGCCGCTGTGGATTTTGTCCATCGACATTTGGTAGCCGGTCTGGTGATGGCGCTGCAGGCCGCAGACGACTTTCAAGCCCCGGCGGTTGGCTTCCTCGTGCATGGCCAGCACGGTGCGAATGCCGGGACCATCAACCGCGACCGGTTTCTCGGTGAACAGGTTTTTATTGGCCTCGATCACCGCCCGAATATGCAGCGGACGAAAGCCAGGCGGCGTGGCCAAAATAACGAGATCGCTATTGGCGATGACTTCCTGGTAAGCATTCAGGCCGACGAAACGCCGGCTATCGGGGATTTCGGCCCGAGTGCCAAGCCGTTGGCGAAGCGTGGTTTGGGCCGTGTTGGCCCGGTCGAGAAAGGCGTCGCCAACGGCCCATATTTTGACGTTTTGGCCACCGTTGGCGCATTGCTGGGCTGCCCCGGTGCCGCGACCGCCGCAACCGACCAGGCCGACACGGATGATGTCGCTGCTGGAAGCGTGGACGGCCGGCAAGCCGCCTAGCGAAACAGTGGCGGCGCTGGCGGCAGTGGTTGCCAGGAAGGCGCGGCGTGACGGCGCGGGCTTTGGCGCTTGTTTGCTGTTCATGGAGAGGCTCCGCTTGAATGAGTGGCTAAGCCGCAAGCGGCTCAGTCGGGACTTTCGCGAGTAATCTTGGATTTCAGGCCTTTGAGATTATCCTGTTCTTCCACGGGGCAGACAACTCTAAAACCAACAAAATCGGCGTCGGTCATCCACCAGATGCTTTGAGGCTGCTGAGGATCGCGTTTGAGCCAGTCCTTGCTCGAGCCACGGCGGGCTGCACTACGGCACATCGCCGGCGGATCGACCCAGGAGCCGCCGCGAGCCACATAGGAATAACGCTTCTCCGACGGGGCCTTGAACGGCGACAAACTCGGTTTGTCGAGCGGCAGCGTGCCGTAATAATCCTTGTCATAATGGTCGATGCACCACTCGGCGACATTGCCATGCATGTCGAACAAGCCCCAGGCATTAGCCTTTTTTTTGCCGATCTTGTGGGCAACCTCGTCGGAGTTCTTGTCAAACCAGCCAAATTCGTCCAATTTTGCCGAGTCATCGCCAAAGCTGAACGCCGTCGTGGTGCCGGCACGGCAGGCCCATTCCCATTCGGCTTCGGTGGGCAGGCGGTAGAGTTTGCCGGTCTTGGCGGACAGCCAGCGGCAATATTCCATGGCCGCATGAATGGAGATGCACAGCACGGGATTGCCCTCGCGGCCGTGGCCAAAGGTTTCGTCGGCATAGGGCGGCGTCGGCCGCGTCACCGCATCGGCGGCCTTGTCGGCGGCGGTTTTCGGCTCCTCCTTTTTGGCCGCGTTTTTGCGCCAGTACAGATCGTATTCATCCCAGCTGACTTCCATTTTGCCCATCCAGAAAGGGCGAATCTTGACCGGATGCTGCGGGCCTTCGTCGTCCTGGCGACCGGCTTCGCCCTTGGGGCTGCCCATCATGAACGTGCCGCCGGGAATGGCGACCATGTCGAAGGAGACGTCGGTTTCGGGGATTTTTTCGGTGTAATTGGCGTGCTTGCCTTTTTCGATTTCGGGCAGTTGTTTGGGAAGCTGGACAAGGGCAGCGGCAGTCAAAAGCACAGGCCCGGCGACGATCATTGCAAACAAGGCCAGGGGACGATTTATGAGTCGCACCATTTGTGGTATGCTCCGGTTCATATTCAGTTACACCACGCGCGGTCCTTCGGACCGCGGCTAAACGGAACCATCATGCTTAAACATCACTGTATTGGGTTTTTACTGCTCCTCGTGGGCCTCGGCTCGTTTCCCGAAACGGGCCAGCCCGCGCTACAGCGTTTCGAATTCACCCAAACCCACATGGGCACACGCTTCCGCATCGTCCTCTACGCTCCAAGCGAGGCAATCGCCAAGCAAGCGTCCGACGCAGCCTTCGCTCGCATCGCCGAGTTAGATGCTATCATGAGCGACTACAAACAGGAAAGCGAATTGATGCGGCTCTGCAAAAAAGCGGGCGGCGAGCCGGTGGCGGTCAGCGATGATCTCTTCGACGTGATTGCCAAATCGCTGGAGATTTCGCGGCTCACCGATGGGGCGTTTGACATCACCGTCGGCCCCGTGGTGCGGCTGTGGCGGCGAGCGCGGCGAACCGCGAAAATGCCGGACGCCAATGAATTGGCGGAGGCACGCAAGCTGGTCGGCTTTGGCCAGGTGCAAATCGACGCCAAGAAGAAAACAGTGCGATTGACGACCAAAGGCATCCTGCTCGATCTAGGTGGCATTGCCAAGGGTTATGCGGCTCAGGCGGCCCTGGAAATCCTAAGGCGACATGGCATTCAACGGGCATTGGTGGCAGCCGGCGGCGACATTGTTGTCGGCGACGCTCCGCCTGAAGCAAAGGGCTGGCGCGTCGGCATAGCACCCTTGGAAGACCCCAACGCCAAGCCGTCGCGCTACCTATCGCTTGTTAACGCATCCGTATCCACCTCGGGCGACACCGAGCAATACGTCGTCATTAACGGGAAGCGCTATTCGCACATCGTAGATCCCAAAACCGGCCTTGGTCTGACCGAGCGGATGAGTTGCACGGTGATCGCCAAGGACGGCAATATGGCCGACGGCATGGCGACCGCGCTGTGCGTGTTGGGCCCGAAAAAGGGATTGCCGTTCATTGAGAAAGTGGAGGGAGGCGCAGCGCTTTATGTCATTGGGACCGACAAGGGGCAGACGGTGCAGGCATCCAAGCGATTTGGGCAATATCAAATCGACACCAAGTGAGAATGGGAATATGCGCCGCTGTTTTTGAAGCGTACAATGAGTGTAAGCGGTGTTTAAGGAGAAATTCATGCAACTGCGTTTCAATGTGAAGCGGACCACACAAGCTGTTGCCGAGTTGCTGCGGGCCCAGCCGGCGCAGCGCATGAATTACATGCGCCTTCTCAAGATCCTTTACATCGCGGACCGTGAAATGCTGGCGCAGCATGCCCACCCCATCACTGGCGATCAAGCCGTTGCCATGAAGCGAGGTCCGGTGCTCAGCCAAACCTACGACCTCATTCTTGGCAAGACCAAGGACGCACTTTGGACCAAGTGCGTCAAGACGGAACACTACGAAGTCGTCCTTTTGGAGGATCCCGGGCGGGGCCAGCTATCTAAGGATGTGCTGGACAAACTGCAAGAATTGACCCTGCGCTATCAAGACAAGGACGAATGGGAAATGTCGGAAGAAACCCATGCATTTGAGGAATGGCAACGGTGTTTTCCACCCTCCAATTCGGTCTTCAATCCAATTCGTTGGGAGGATGCACTTATCGCCCAGGGCAAGCAGCACCTCATAGCCGAAGTGGAAAAGGATGAGCGTGCGAGTGCTCTTTTCGATGAAATGTGCGGGAGATAAGCGGCATGGACGCTGGAACGACGTTTGTGCTGGCCCGCGAGCACAAGACCATTGACGATCATTTGTGGGTGGTCGTATCGGACACAAAGTTATTCTCCGACCAAGTCGTCATCGTGAATCTGACCACGGCAACTCCCGAAAAAGACCAGACCTGCATTATCGAGCCGCAAGAACACGCCTGGCTGCGCCATCGCAGCTGCGTCTCTTATTTTCATGCAAAGGTTACCACTTTGACGAAATTGCTTGAATGCAAAGACAAAGGGCTTATCGTGCTACAGGACACGCTCGATGCCAAGGTGCTGGCGCGCATTTGCGCCTGCTCAGGCGATTCTACCACTCTTCCGCCTGACATCGCCGATGTCATGGTCGCCCAGCGATTGATTCGGCTGGATGCATGATCAACGCGAACTGACAAATCACAAACAAATACTCGCCGCCCATTCGCTCAGCCAATCCTGAAAGCTCATGTGCAACGGCTCGTGCATTTCGCGTTCGGGCCGCATGTCGGGCAAAAAGAGCCGTTGCTCAAGATCAACGATGACTTGACGCCCGGTGATGGAAAAACCCAGCTCATGGTTGTGCCGCAGGCTCAAGGGATCGAGATTGCCCGTGCCCAGATAGGCCCAGACCCCGTCCACCGCCACGGCTTTGACGTGCGTCATGCCAGGATAAAGGTAGACGCGAATTCCGGCCTGTAACAATCGATTGGCGACCACACGGTTGGATTGATTGATGGTCGGGCTGGTGCTTTCCACGGTCATCACCACGCGCACATCGACGCCTCGCCGTCGTGCCTCCGCCAGCTTGACCACCAGGCGGCTATCGGTGAGATAAACGTTTTCCACATAGATGTGGTGCCTGGCGCGATCGACCGCTTCATAAATGGCCGAGGCCAGCTGGCGGTTACCTGGCTCTGAATCCAGCAGCCTGGCTTGACTGTTGGCGGGCGCCGGCGCCACTGCGGCAATAGTGATTTCGTTAATCTGAGCGCGGGTGACGGTTGGCGAAGGCGGCGCTGAGGTTTGCCCCCCCTGCTCTTCCCAGTACGTTTCAAAACGCTGTTGCATCTGGCCAACGAGCGGCCCGGTTAGCACAAACGACAAATCGTGGTGCTCAAAGAAAGCGCATGAGCAGAAATTGCGGCCGCCGGTCCACGCCAGCCGGCCGTCGATAATTACCAGCTTGCGGTGATCGTAGCGGGCAAAAGGATTGCGGATGCGGACCACTTCGATGTAAGGATGCTGGGCAAGATTGTGAATGACGCGATTCACGGCGACGGCGTCGGCGTCCTCCGGCTCGCTGAAGAACATGTTGCCGCCGCCATCGATCAAGATGCGGACCTTCAGATTCGGCCCGGCCACGGCGGCCAACCGCGCGGCAATGGCCTGACCAAGCTTGTCGCTCTCCCACTGAAACATGATCACATCGATGTGCGACGTGGCCTGTCCAATCAACTTTTCGAGAGCATCCAGAGATTCGTCGCCGCTGACTTGCAGCTGTAGATTCGTGGGTTGAACACTTTCGCCGGTGATCTGCTGCAACTCCGCGTCGAATCGGGCCAGGTCCAGCGTTTCGTTGGTTGTCGGCAATGGATAAGGTGTGCCGTAAAAAGGGAGCATGACGCGTTTGCCGAATTCGCCGGTTGTGAGGGCGGTGAGATGTTCCGCCGTTTCGTGGAAAAAGTGCCAGGTGGTGGCCAGCGGGCGATTGGCCACTTCCATGGCGGAATCGGCCATGACTTGGCGAGTCAAAACTGCTGAGCGCGTGGAGGTGAAGCTGCCCGGATCGGATGCGTAAGGCGTGGCGGCGCCTCGGCAACCGGTGAGCAGTGCCAAAAAACAGCGGGGTCCGATCCGTTTTAGCGCGGGCCAATACCGGCGGGCCTGTCGTGCGGTGTTGCGAAGCCTCATGCGGGTAATCCAGGCAAGGCGGGGTCCTTCCGCAAGAGAGTATCGGCTGGCAGGCGAGGGGGACTGAAGCAAGACAGGGAAACTGGGAGACACCGAGACGGGGAGTTAGGTGCTTGATTCTGGTGAGTGTTGTGCGATAATCCTCCCTAATGCCTCTCCGGGCTGTCATCAATGAGGTTCTGTCATGCTGAAGCGCCGTAATGTATTGCCAATGGTCATGTTTGGTTTTACTTTAGTTGCTGTTAACTTGAGCTTTGCCGCCGATTGGCCTCGCTTCCGTGGTCCCAATGGCGCTGGCGTTGCCGAGGATAAGACCATTCCCGTGCAATGGACCGCCAAGGACATGCTGTGGAAGGTGGAAATGCCCGGCCCAGGCAACTCCTCACCCATCGTCTGGAAGGGGCAAATCTATACTCAGGCCGCCAGCAAGGACGGCGCCGAGCGAATGTTGATTTGCATGGACGCCAAGGACGGTTCAACGAAATGGATACAAAAGGCAAAAGGCGTGCAGCCCGCAAAAGGCAAGGTCCACGCGCTAAACACGTTGGCATCCGCCTCGCCAGGCGTGGACGCCGATCACGTTTACGCCGTGTTCTGGGACGGCGCCAAGCAAGTTTTGCACGCCTATACACATGACGGCAAGCCAGTGTGGAACCATGATTTCGGCACCTTCGTGGCCCAACATGGCGCCGGCGCTTCACCGATTCCCCACAACGGCAAGGTTTATTTCAACAACGACATTGACGGCAAAGCGGAGTTGTTTTGCCTGGATGGCAAGACCGGCAAAGTGGTCTGGTCCGCCCCGCGCAAGGCGAACACCGCATCTTACTCATCGCCCATCGTGCGCATGCAGCCCGACGGCAAAACGGCGGAATTGATAATGGTCACTGCAGGCGGCATGACAGCCTACCACACCGACACTGGCGCCAAGCAATGGAACATCGACTGGAAATTCAAGGGTAAAGTGCTACGCACTGTGGGGTCGCCGATTTACGATCACGGCATCGTATTCGCCACGAGCGGCGACAGCCCTGAAGGCCCTCGACAATTGATGGCCGTCCGCCCCGGTGACAAATCGCCAAAAATTGTCTGGGAAAGCCACAAGGATATTCCTTACATGTCGTCGCCGGTCTCCCACGGCAACTACCTCTATTATGTCACGGATAAGGCCTTTGTAGGCTGCTGCGAAGCGGAAACCGGTAAGCGCCTGTGGTTGGAGCGGATCGGAGACGCCGATTTCTCCTCGTCCCCGTTGTTGATCGGGGGCAAAATCTACGTGGCCAATCAGGGCGGCGACGTGTTTGTGTTCAATCCCTCCCCGAACAAGCTGGAGGTGTTGGCCCGGAATTCATTGAACGAACGCATCATGTCCACGCCCGCAGTTTCGGATGAGCGTATGTTCATTCGCGGTGCAAAGCACATGTTTTGCATCGGCAAGCGCTGACCTCGCTTGCCTTCAGCTGCTGGCACTGCGATAGCGACTCAAGGCCAGCCGGAAAAAACGCCGGCTGGCCCAGAGCAACAAGGCTGTCATCGCCAACGCCAAAGCGATCATCCACCCGTCAAACACCCTCACCATCACATTCGCCGGCACGTTGATAATTAACATCACCGGAATCACATAGGTGAAGAACCTGCCAATTGGCGCCGCCCAGCTGCTGCTAAAGATCTCGCGCGGATAGCGCACCAGCGTCGTGAACAGCCACCACAATTCAAAGAGACTTTGGTTGCGCACCATCCACACCGCCGAGGAAGCCAGCATCAAGAGAAAGCTGTAGGCCATGGCCAGGCTGCAGGCCATCAACACCAGGAAAAGCCCGATTTTTATAGGGTCGAACTCCCACTCCAGTGCGATCAGCGCGTTGATCATCACGCCCACGCCCAGCAAGACGTTGGGCAACGTGGTCCAGTCGATGGACCGGCAGGTA